>OFQY01000627.1_pt1 | contig 13134 bp, 26 predicted proteins | sample 1542991 | NCBI WGS metagenome assembly OFQY01 (sample SAMN07774224, study PRJEB24372) | wastewater metagenome | isolation source: Exp Tend VB 10WW | collected 2016-02 | reverse complement strand
GAGTGCTAACTAATGCCTGATATTCGTGAAGTCCTCAAAGGCTTGTCTGTTGAAGATAGAGCCGTATATATGGAAGCCCGTAATGTTATGCGCCGTGCTTACTTAGCTGCACATGCTAGAGTGCTTCCAATTGACAGATTTGAAATTGAAGATGATCAATTTCTAGACTTGATTGACATTAAGCTTGCTACTTTGTTTGACCGTGGCGGAATGTTTGATAACGCCAAAGGCAGTATCGATACTGAGCAGGCAAATGAAGCTGAAAAGTCAATTGAAAGTGCTGCTACTCGTTTAATGAAGAATGACAATAAAGCTGCTTCTAATTGGCCGGTGAAATAAACATGCCTAATCCTTGGAAATTTCATGGCTTAATGCTATATGTCTTAGGATTTATAGCAATTGGAATTTTGGCTTCTTATATTATGGATTGGATTTTAAAATGAATTGGAATACTAATAATGGGTTTGGTGCCCATCCTCAATGGCCTGTCAATCCTGCTCCTAGCAATCCTTGGGATGCTATGAATGAGGATCAGCTTCTAATGCTATGGCAGCAGAAGAAGCAGGCAATTGAAAATGCTAAGAATGAAGAAATGGAACTTCGCAAATATATTGTGAAGCGCGAATTTCCTAAAGCCAATGAGGGAATGAATACTAAAGAGCTTGGGGCTGGCTATCAGCTTAAGGCAGGAGTTAAGTTTAATTATAATCTTGCTGACAATGATACTGTAGAAGCCACACTAGAGCGGCTTTCCAATCTTGGTAATGCAGGCTCAGCTATCGCAGACAGGCTTGTGAGTTGGAAACCAAATTTCCTTCTTACTGAATATCGTCAGCTTTGTGAGGATAAAGAAAAAGGCTCTAAGTTTGCTGTTGACGCTTTAAATATTATCAGCGAAATGCTCACTATCACAGAAGCAGCACCAACATTAGAGATTAAAGAAGCTAAAGTGAGGAAAAAATGAGTACAGCAGCAGAAAATATGGCATTCAATGATGTTCACGCTAAGCAAGGCGTTCAAATTGAAGTTAGACATGACGGCTTAGTTACTTGGATTAATGTTGACGGCATATGCCGAATGAGAATTATTAGTGATGGGCTAACTGTGCCAATTACTATTGAGGATAAGCGTAAATAAAAATGAGATATGTAAATGATATAACTCAAGAATATTTAAAAATTATTCTTGAATATAATCCAGAAACAGGTAAATTTAAATGGCTTGTAAAAACAAGCAATCGTATAAAAATTGGAATGGAAGCTGGCACATTAAGAAGCAATGGCTATTTAAAAACAAATATAAACGGACAATTATATTATAATCATCGTTTGGCTTTTCTTTATATGACAGGTAGATGGCCTACCCACAACATAGATCATATAAATGGATCAAAAGATGATAATAGTTGGATTAATTTAAGAGAAGCGACACATAGTCAAAATAATAAAAATAGAGCCAGTTATGGTAAGGCACTGGATAAAAATATATATTTAACGAAAGGAAAATATGCAGTCAGGATTTGCCTTGGTACTTATCATACCAAAGAAGAAGCCATCTTAATCAGAGATAAATTTTTAAAAGAATTTAAATTTGAAGATGAATTTTTACATTCATCATTAAAGGCAAATTTATGAACATTAAAGATTTAAAGCCTGCTAAAGAACATGCTCAAAACTTTGGCTGTAAATGTTTAATATATGGGCCAGCAGGAGTAGGAAAAACACCCATACTACAAACTGCACCAAGACCTTTGCTATTAGCTACTGAAAGTGGTTTGCTGAGTATGAGAAATTCTGATATTCCAACCTATGAGGCTTTTAACAGTAAAGCTATTGATGAGTTTTTTTCTTGGTTTTTTAATTCTACTGAGACTAAAAATTTTGACACCTTAGGTATTGACAGCGGTAGCCAGATGGCAGATGTTTTCTTAAACGCTGCTATGCAAGGCACCAGCAAGCAGGGTAATAAAAAACATGGGATGGCTGCTTATGGTGAAATGGCTACTAACACAATGGAGCATTTAAGAACGCTCTATTATACTCGCTACAAGCATGTGTATTTAATCTGTAAAGAAGAAATAGCTGATGTTGAGTTTCAATCTCTGAGGCGTCCATATTTTCCCGGCAAAGTATTGCCGATTGACGTACCACATTTATACGATTTCATAATCAGATTAGCCAAAACACAAGCCATACCGGGAATGCCGGGAGAACATCTAGCATTTCAATGTGTGGGCAACATGAATGTGCTTGCTCGCAATAGAACAGGTAACTTAAATGAGTTTGAGCAGCCTCATTTTGGAAACCTAGTAGCTAAAGCAATGTCTGCTCAACCTATAGGATATTAAATGTCTAAATTGATAGACATAGCTGCTGAATTGCGTCATGAAACAAATAGTGCATATTTGTTATATGATGGCAGAGAGGAAGAAGTAGGAGGAAAGAAAAAAGAGCTAAGAGTATGGGTGCCAAAGTCACAAGTTGAAAATAATGAAGATGGAACTTTCACAATGCCAGAATGGTTGGCATTAGAAAAAGGATTTATTTAAAATGGATACCAAAGCTTGTAATTTGACTGAAGATGAAATTAAGGCATTAATTCTTTGCATAACTTATAAATTTAGTCAGCCTGATGCAAATATTAATGATTTGATGGAACGCCTTAATTATCTTCACAAGCGTCTTAAGGCTTTTAATGAAGTTGAAACTAAGCCTATTCCTACGCCTATTCCTCAACCTGCTGCTTGGCCTAACAACTAATGAACTATGAGCAAATCATAAAGGAAAGAGATATGTCTAAAAAGACTGTTAAACGTGGTCGCAAGCCGGGAGTTAAGGTTGGTCCTTATAAGATGAACCTTACTCAAATGGCTGAAGAAATTAAAGCTCTTAAAGCTAAGGTGGCAAAGTTAGAGAAGGTGTTGAGTTAAATGGCTAATGTATTTGAAGGTAAGCCTGATGATAGGCAATCTGATAGTACAAATGAGCCTGTTTCAAGGTTTAGACCTAAATACAGAGCTTTGACTGATGAAGAAAAAGCTTTGCACGATCAACTTAAAAATAAAGCTGCTGAATTAGAACAGCTTTATTTAAAAGTTAAACCCGGAAGATACAATTCACTTGCAATGACTAGCCTTGAACAGTCTGTTATGTGGATTGTTAAAGAATTAACATCGTAAAGGAAAACAAACTAATGCAAATGCAAGGCGGTTTTAACGCAAATCAGTATGAGCCTAATCAGGGAATGTCTAGCCATCCTCCGGCTCAGAAAATTCCATTCCAAATTACAAATGTTGGAATTAAGGAAAATAAAGATAAGACTGGCGGTTATCTTGAAGTTGAATTTACTTCTCAGTTGGGAAGTTTAATTCATCGCTATAATTGCTGGAACCAATCACCAAAGGCAGTAGAAATTGCTTATGGTCAATTGTCCGCATTGTGCCGTGCTACCAACATTTATCAGTTGGATTGGCAGAATGAAGGACAAGCTTTGCGCGGTGGACGCGGATTGATGGACATTGGTTATCAGAAAGGCGAGGAGCCTTCTGCCGACAATCCCAATGCTAAGGGATACACTGAACTTAAGCGTGTGTATGATCAGGCTGGTAATGAGCCGGGCAAAACCCCTGCTAATAACCAGCCGCAGACTATGCAGCAACAGCCTCAGTCCGGCTCTGCGCCGCTTCAGCAGCATCCGGGAGGAGGTTGGGGTAATCAGCAGGCACCGCAGCAGCAAGCCCCTCAGCAAGCGCCACAGCCTCAGCAAAACCAGCCTCAAGGGCAGGCTTGGCAACCCGGTGGTGGACAGTCTCAGCAAACTCCGCCTTGGGGATCAAGATAACGTAGCATAAGCAGAATTTAAATTAGCTACGTCAACTGCTCTGCTGCTAATCGGTAGGTTTTAGCAGCAGAGTTTTTTAATAGGTGAATGAGAAAATGTCATATCAAAAGCGATTAGATGATATGTCTAAGCTAGCTATTGAAAATGCTGAGACAGCAGCACAATTAGAGATTAAAGATGAAGTTTTAAAACAATCCTTATTAGATAATTTCAGAGTACAATTGCTAAATGCTTATCATATGGGCTATGGCGATAAGAATGCTTAATCTCTCCCTCCCCACAGATAGAGAAAAGCTAGAAGAATTACTAGCAGAAGATTTAGACTTATTCTGCCAAACTTACTATGAGCAAGGACACCGCAACCATCTAGGAGCTTCAGAGATGGGAGAGGAGTGCTGGCGAAAGCTTTGGTATGGATTTAGATGGACTAAGTTAGAATGGCATGACGGGCGTATGATGCGTCTATTTAACGTAGGGCATTCAGCTGAGCCTAGATTTGTAACTTATCTTAGAGGTATTGGATTTGAAGTTAAGGAATTTGATACAGATGGCAAACAATTCCGCATTTCGGGAGCTATGGGGCATTATGGTGGCTCATTGGACGGCTTGTGTAAAGCTCCAAGCCGCTATCAATTGTCAGAAGATATTATATTTCTCAATGAATTTAAAACAAATGGAACAGGAAAAGGATATTCTGACGTTGAAGAAAAAGGCGTAGCTAAAGCTAAACCTCGACATTTTGCTCAAATGTCTCAATATGGATATCATATGAAAATTAAATATGGTATTTACATGATAGAGAACAAAAATGACAGCGAAATTACAATTAAAGTAGTAGAATTAGATTGGAATTTAGGCGCTCAATTAGAAAAAAAAGCTGAGCAAATTATTTTTGCTAAAGAACCTCCACCAAGGATCAGCGAAAACAAATCATTCTTTAATTGTAAATACTGTCATCTATCTGGCATTTGTCATGATGGAGAACAGCCTGAAAAGAATTGTAGAAGTTGTAGGAATGCTGTGCCTACAGAAAATGCCACTTGGACTTGCTCACTATATGGATTAATTCCACCAGAATTTGTCAAAACTGGCTGTGATAATTGGTTGCCAATTTGAAATGGAGAATGATAAAATGAGAGTTAATATTTATGCTGAAGAAATGACCAATCGCATTGAAATTATTGAAAAGGAGATTGACGGAATTAAATTTGAAGCATGTAGATTTTATTTATATCTTCCAACTTCATATACTCCTAGTCCTGATGGTCCTAGAACAGATTTAAAAAATCCTACTTGTGAAATTCAAGGCCCCTTCATTCATCGTGAAGGTGATGATGATAGCTCTGCTGTAACTTTTTGGTCAAGAGGTAAATTGCGCGAAATTCTACAGCAAGCAATTGATTTGCTAGATCAGCATCACGCTAATAAAAACAAATGATTCAACTTCGTTACTATCAGCAGGAAGCCTTAGACGCTCTGTATAATTATTTCCTAACCCATGAAAACGGAAATCCTTTAATTGGACTTCCGACAGGGACAGGAAAGAGCGTGCTTCCTGCTGCATTCATTCAAGGCATCATGAGGCAATGGCCTAATCAGCGTTTCCTTTTAATTACTCATGTTAAAGAGCTAATAGAGCAAAATGCTAAAGCTATGCTCACATTATGGCCGGAAGCTCCACTTGGAATTTATAGTTCTGGATTAAAATTAAAACAAACTGCACAGCCAATAATTTTTGGTGGTGTACAATCAATGATAAAGCATCCTGATTGGTTTGGTCATAGAGATATTGCATTTGTAGATGAAGCGCACTTAGTATCTGATATTGAAAGCAGTCAATATCAAACCTTCTTTGCATTCATGAAGCTGATAAATCCAAAATTAAAAATCATTGGAATGTCAGCAACCCTATACAGAATGGGTATGGGGATGATTACAGAGAATGGTTTATTTACTGATGTTGTTTATGACAAAACAAGCTTAGAAGGATTTAATGAGCTTTTGGCTGGTGGCTTTATGTCGCCATTAATTCCACTTCGCACTAGGACAGAACTAGATGTTTCTGATGTTGGAATACAGAATGGAGAGTTTGTTAAAACTCAATTGCAAGGTGCTGTAGATAAACAACACATAACATTTAAAGCATTACAGGAGCTTTGTCATGCAGGACAAAATAGAAGAAGCTGGCTTATATTTGCGAGTGGTATTGAGCACGCTGAGCACATTGCGGAACAACTTGGAGCTTTTGGAGTTGACTGTGCTCCAGTCCACTCAAAACGACCAGCAGATTATAATGATGCAGCAATTAGCGCGTTTAAATCAAATCAACTCAGAGCTATTGTTAATTATGGCAAGCTTACCACCGGCTTTGATCATCCCTCAATCGACCTTATCGGAATGCTTAGACCAACCTTGAGCGTTCCACTGTGGGTACAAATGCTCGGGAGAGGCACTAGGCCAGCAGAAGGAAAAGACAATTGCCTTGTGCTAGATTTCGCTCGCAATACACCAAGGCTAGGGCCAATTAATGATCCTGTAATTCCGAAAATGCGTAAAGGTGAAGCTGGCGAAATGCCAGTTAAAATCTGCGAAGCTTGTGGTGCATACAACCATACAAAGGTCAGGTTTTGTTGCCAGTGTGGAGAGGAATTTTCTTTTCAAATTAAAATCGTTTCAAAGGCTGGCTCTGATGAATTATTGCGCGCTGCTGCTTCTGAGCCTGCACCTATCATTGAGCAATACAATGTGCTAGGTTCTCACTATGAAAAGCATCCCGGCAAGTTTGAAAAGCCACCAACTTTAAAAGTCACTTATTACACAAGCGGACTTGCTTTTAAAGAATTTGTCTGCCTTGAACACAATGGGATGGCTGGCAAAGTTGCTAGGGATTGGTGGAGGAAGCGACATAAAACAGAGCCACCTTCTACAATTGATGAAGCTTTAAAGTTTGTGAGTGAGTTGCGCTGTCCTAGATTTATAAGAGTGCATGTGAATAAAAAATATCCTGAGATATTGGGAGTTGAATTTTGAGCGACGTTAAATTAATTCCACGACGCTTAGGCAAAATTGAAATACAGGCTAAGCTAGCTCAGCTTTTAGTGGAAGTAATTAAAGACGTTACTCCAAACAATATGCTGTTTCAAAGCTGTATTGTATGCGAGCATTTTCAAGAAAATGAAATTTGCAAACTATATAATGTTAGACCACCAGCTAGAATTATTGTATTTGGTTGCAAGAATTATGAAGAAAGCAGTCATATAGATGACAATATACCGTTTTAAAGGAAAATGAAACAATGACTTATATGGAAGCATTCGCTCTAGTTGAAAAAGGTTTTGAAAATTGGAAAAATAAAGAACATAATAAAAAATGGTTTAAACGTATTGACGGCACTCCAATTCCAAATGATTTAATGGTCAACATTGCAATGGCTATTGCTGAAGCTGATCCTAATAATAAATTCAGTGAGCCAAATGGCTAGACAACCTCGCTTAAAATCTACTGAAAACAAATCCAGCTTGCTTCAAGCATTGGAATTTGTTTCCTGTGTGAGTGAAAAAATTGGAGCACCATTTGAAACTCATGTTGGTTTAAAAAACCATTGGGCTATAATGTTTAATGGTATTGTAGCTGCTGGTGCTCCAATTGAAGAAGAATTGTACTGTTACCCACACACTCAAGATTTGCTCACTGCTCTTTCAAAATGTGAAGGCTCATTCTCACTAACTCAGTTAGACAATGAGAAACTGTCAATCAAATCAGGCAAGTTTAAAGCTATTGTTGATTGTCTTGATCCTGTGTTAATGCAAGAGGCGATTCCTGACCCTCAGATTGTAGGCATCAATAATAGCTTTAAAGAAGCTGTAGAAGCTGTAGGAGTATTAGCTAGCGAAAATGCTCAGCACGTTTTAACTGCTTCAGTTTTAATGAATGGCTCAACTGTTATTTCAACAAATCGTACAATGCTTTTTGAATATTGGCATGGTCTAGACTTACCTCCTAATGTGCCATTACCAAAAGAATTTGTGAAAGCTCTAGCTTCACATAAAAAGAATTTAACTGGATTTGGATTTAGCAACTGTTCAGCCACATTTTATTTTGAAGATGGTTACTGGCTCAGAACACAACTCTATGCAGCCGAATGGCCTGATGTATCACAAATATTAAACATTGAAGGAAATATGTGGAGTATTGACGCAAATTTCTTTAAAGCTTTAGATGCTGTAGCGCCATTCTCTGAAGATGGTAATGTTTATTTCGATACTAATTTGCTAATGTCTGATCCAAATAATCAAGGCGCATCTTATGAATGTGCAGGACTTCCAAAAGGAGTTATATATCCAATTAAGCAGCTTTTAATGATGAAGCCTTATGTAAAAAAAGTAGACTGGCAAGCCAAAGGGATACATGAAAGCAGCTATTGTTTAAAGTTTGAAGGTGATGTATGTAGAGGAGTGATAGCAGGTAGAGTTAAATAGTGTTATTCTTAGGAGAGGATCATGCCCCTTGTAAAATATACCGACATGCCGCCGTACCAGCAGCATTGCGTCCGCGAGATTTACAACGACTGGAAGCCTGAAGAATGGGCCGACTTCGCCTTTTGGGTCCGCAAGGATGGCCAGCTTGCATCGCGCCGGGCCGGTCGTCACCAGATGACGGACGAGGCTGCAAAGCGGCATATGGAAAAGTACACTGCCGACGTTCGCACGAAGGGGGACCTGCGCGAATGGAAGCCGGGCCACTCGTTTAGCTTTGTGCGCGACTAGCGTTCTTCAGTAGAGAAAGCCATGCCTCTAAATTCTGAAGGCTTAATAACCTTTGAAAAAGAGGTAGAGCTTCTACCTTATAAGCCACGTCCATTTAAACAGCGACAATTTTTAACTGATGCTGAAATATTAGCTAATGTAGGTGGAACGCTTTTCTTAAACGTGGAAAGCTATCCTAACTATTTTCTCATAACATTTAAACTTCATACAGCTAATAAATTTTTACAGCTAGAATGCGGGGAAGGCAGAAGCTTCAATCCTCAATTCTTGTCATGGTTAATGCACAGCTATAGAACAGTAGGTTTTAATTCAATCAATTTCGATTTACTACTAATATGGTTGGCGTATCGTAATCAAGACCCTGCTATTTTAAAAGACGCTGTAAATGATTTGATTGTTAAAGGCGAACGTGATTGGCAAATACAAAAAGCTTACAACTTCAAAACATACCCAATCAATCATATAGATTTAATTGAAGTAGCTCCATTAAAAGGCTCATTGAAGCTTTATGGTGCTAGACTTCACACCAAGAGTATTCAAGAACAGCCATTTAATATTAATGCAAACTTAACTGAATTTGAAATAGAAGAACTTAAAAAGTTTAATTGCACTCAGTTGGATATTACTGAGGAGCTATTTGACTTTATGAAAGAACGCATTGAGTTGCGTGAAGCTATTGGCAATGAGTATCATGAGGATTTGCGAAGCAAGTCAGATGCTCAAATGGCTGAGATAATTCTTTCAAAAGAAATATCAAAGCTAAATGGAAAGCTAGTAGAACGTCCTGATATTCCAGAAGGAGAAACTTATCAATATTGGTGCCCACAATTCCTACAATTTCAAACGCCAACACTAATTAATTTCTTAGAAGTATGCAAGAAAGCTAAGTTTCGAGTAAACAGTCTTGGCTATCTAGATGCTCCTGAGAGCATAGCTGTAAGTTTAAATATAGGAGATATGAATTACAGCTTTGGGATTGGCGGATTACACTCAAAAGAAAAATGTGTAAAATATGTAGCTGATGAAACGCATAAATTAACTGACAGAGACGTTACTAGTTTTTATCCTAGATGCATTGTACTGTTAGGGCTATATCCTAAAGCTTGTGGACCTAATTTTTTAAAAGTATTTGAAGGTTTTAGAGAACAAAGAGTTGTAGCCAAAAGAGCAAAGAACTTTACCAAGGATAAAGGATTAAAGATTTTCCTTAATGGCACTTCTGGTAAGTTTAGTGATCGCTGGTCTAAAATGCGTTCACCACAGCTTACTATGCAAATGAATTTAACTTGCCAATTAAGCATACTGATGTTGATTGAAATGTTGCATTTAGCTGGATTTAAAATAATATCAGCTAATACAGATGGTGTAACAATCTATCATCGCCGCGATATGCAGGAGCAGTTAGATGGCATTATTAAATTGTGGGAACAGAGAACAGGATTTGATACCGAAGAGACTCTGTATAAAATTTATTGTGCTAGAGACGTTAATTCTTACTTTGCTGTTAAAGAAGATGGCTCAGTTAAGAAAAAAGGGCCTTGGGCTGAAGTAGGATCACAATCTGGCACTAAGTTGGATATGAACCCTCAAACTTTAATATGTGCTGATGCCGTAGAAGCCCTATTATCTAAAAACATACCAATAGAAGAAACAATTAAGAATTGTCAGGATTTTACTCGTTTCATTACAGTTAGACAAGCCAAAGCACCGGGAGCGCATTGGAACCGGGAATATCTAGGCCGCGTTGTGCGTTGGTACTACGCCAAAGGCGAAACAGGAGCTATCCATACGGTAGCCACCAATAACAAGGTAGCCGATAGCGACGGCGCAAAGCCTTGTATGGAGCTTCCTGAAGCCTTTCCAGATGATATTGATTATCAATGGTATATCAATAGGACTAAGGAAATATTGTATGATATCGGGTATTTGGCTAAGCCAAAACAATTGCAATTTTTTTAATTATTAACGGCAAGTTAAGGAGCATTCGATGTTCGACAAAGAGATGATGGACGCGCTCAGGGCCGATGCTGAGAAGCTGGGGCACCTGACTGGCGAGGATCACACGCCTGAGTTCTTGGTCGATTGCGAGGCTTGCGACGGCAAGGGCTACATCCCGCGCACCATCCATGTCTATGAGCCCGGATGTGGATTCAGCCATCCGGACGTAGCCGAAGACACCTGCTCGGCTTGCGGCGGCAACGGTTGGTTTATCTGCGAATCGGAGGGCGACCGATGACCGATTCTGGCGAAAGCAAGCTGCCGCTTCAATATGAAGACGGCCCGGACTACTGCACCGTGAGGGATGCGCAGGGGAGAGACTTTGCCTTGACTGTGCAGCCCGATCTTATGAAGGCCATGGAGAAGGCTCTCGCAGCCAGTACAGGTCCAACTGAACCCCTACAGTGCTTGCGGTGCGGAACGGTTGATGCGTTCGGCGCTGTCAATGCTCGCTAACCACCCCACAAGGATCACCATGAAACAAGAACCAAAGATGATACCGAATCCTCTTTACTGCGACAAATGCGAGGGACGCGGCTATCTGGTCGCAGATGCCGAGTGGGAGCCATATGCAGTCCAATGCGACGCTTGCGCGGATCGGCGGCCCGCGAAGCCAGCAGATGCGGTTCAATATCGTCAGTCAGAAGTGACTGTTGGGATGGTAACGGCGGCCTTGGCAGCTCTCGGAGAGCACGAAGTATCCCTGTCCTCGATGAGGCGACGCGAGGTTACAAAAATGATAAAGGCGGCGCTCGATTGGCGGCCTTCACGTTAACGCGTCGAGACCACCCCTTAAACTCTTTCTAGACCTATGCTCAGATCAGCAGCCGTGGCTAGCCATTCGTTTTCCGGCTACCCCTGCTACCCTACCCTCTCTCAATGCCGCGTCCCGTCAGACGGCTCAGAAAAAGAGCTAGTTCCAAGCAAGTATTGCAATCTAGTTGATTGCTTAATCACTTCATCAGTAGCGTTTTTAACCCTAGCCAAAGCTTCTTTTAGCTTGTATTCCTGATGATAGAATACTTTATCGCTTCTTCCATCATCATTCCATATTCTACGGAATTGATTAACAATGTGTCTCATTTTGTCCTAACCTCTATTGTTAACTTTTCCATAGCTCTAGCACTCTCATATAAAGCATTGCTTAAGGCTTCAGCCGCAGCAATTCTTTCATCATAGCTTTCAATTAACTGATTTTCTAAATATTGTATTCTTAAGTCTTTCGCACTTTCTCTTTTCTCTGACTTGGATAAGGCAACCCACAGGACTATACAAATTAAACCAGCAGGGCCTAGTTTTAATAGCTCCTGTGCGATATCCATTTCATTCCTTTTTTTATTCCTTAGCTGCTTCATCCTCAGCTAATGCAGCCGCCGCTGCTTTGTCAAAATCTTCATCAATTAACTTCTCAGCCTCAATAAGAGCATTCCAATCTTCTTCAGTGAGATTGCCGCTGTTCTTTAAACCCTTAACGATATTAGCCACTATTGGTTTTAAATCTTTATAAGTAGATATGACAATAGGAGTTGCGACGGCAACAGTTTTAACAATATCAGAAACAATAGGACTTGCTAAAATCGGAATTTGAGGAAGAATTTTAGAAATTAAATTTAAACTCAAACTCAATAATGCTTCCATAGCTCAACCTCCAATATTATACTGGCGCATCATTTCTTCAATTGTAGAAGTGATGGCTGTTAATTTATTATATAAGCTAACATCAGCAAATCCATTTGGATTAGCTCTAGCCCAAGTAACAGCATTATTTCTAGCAATTGTGCCAGCGCGAATAAGAGGAATGAGCTTTTTAGTCACAGAAGGGTCGCGACAGAACGGAGCGTTAGTAGGACAACGCTTAAGCTCCAAATAATTAATAGCTGAAACTTTTACTGCATCAAAAGCATTTGCAGCAATGTAAATCTGCTGAGGAGTTACAGCATTTTCAGCAGCAGTGATTGCATTACCAGCAGTAGCTATAAAATTACCAAATCTTGTACCTTGGCAACCTGCTAATGATAAGGCGATGGTTACAACTACTAAAAATTTCTTCATGATACTGCCTTTGTTAATAACGATTGTCTTACTTCAGGAGTAGTCGCACCTACATTTGGTTGATTTGGATCAACAGCCACAGATGCTACAGTAGGAGAAGCATTAGCATTGACATTAATTCTTAGTGCTGGCTTACCATCTTCACCTTGAATAGCTGCGACTTGTTTAATAATTGCACTTTGACCAGATATGACTGCAACAATAGCAGCTAAAACAGAGTTGACTAAACCTGATACAGAAACTACAGATTTGGCAATCCCTGATCCTAAAATATCAGTCAGTTGTACTCCTGATGTAGATAACACACCAAGTACAGCCATACTGATAGCTATCTTTTGAATAAGTGTTAAATTCATAATTCCTATTCCTCGTTAGTTGAAACTTTTCCATTACTCTTTACAATTGGTAATGATCTTAATCCGATATACTGCGGTAAGCTTGGCCCTTTAGGCCAATAAAAACCTTGGTTCAAACGACT
>OFQY01000626.1_pt1 | contig 13135 bp, 16 predicted proteins | sample 1542991 | NCBI WGS metagenome assembly OFQY01 (sample SAMN07774224, study PRJEB24372) | wastewater metagenome | isolation source: Exp Tend VB 10WW | collected 2016-02 | reverse complement strand
TGGAATCGCAACAGGTGGCACTGTCGGCGAGCCACAAGCGCCGCAGGCAGTCACGACAAATAGAAGTACGATTAGTGCCCACATCTACCGCTCTTCAGTAATCGGAGCGAACACCGCGGGGCTCAGCTCAGCAGCCGCGACATGTAGGGCATAGCCGCTCGCTATCGGCTTCGGCACACATCCTGTGTCAGTGCGCACAAAGTATTCAGTTTGAGTTAAACGTGTGACAACTGAGACTTTGTATTCAGATGTGCGACAATCGGGCTGTTGTACTTCCCAGACGCAGTATGTAGGTTTCTCGCAGTCTTTGACATACATCGCGAGGGTCAAGCAGCTTTTGTCAGTAAAGACATTACACTGTGCGACAGGTAGGCAACGCAGGCCCGAGGTGGTTGGCTGTGGTTGACAGCGTACACTCAGCTCACGATCGAAGAAGACGGGCTGTGTTAGTGTGGTGCTGCCAGAGCGATAGCGAGGTACGACAAGTCGCTCAGGAACGGGCGACGGTGGTGTGCTGGCACCAGCATCAGTGCCTGCAGCGTCAGCGGCATCTACAGCCGCATCAGCCCCCGCGTCAACAGCCTCCCCGGCATACCCTCCCGAGCTGCAAGCAAAAAGAAGGCTAGAAAGCGCGATAAACAAGAGTGACGTTGCATCCGCCTGTCGAGACATAGGTGAGTCCTGTACTGAAGGTTGCGCCGACTTCCACCGAGTACCCGTTGCCGCCGCCTGACGATCCAGTCGTCAGGGCACAAAGCACGGTTCCCGATCCGGCAGTGTTATCATAGCACACGAAGGTCGAAGATGTGCCAGGATTAATTACAAGTCGAATCAGAACGCCCGCACCTGTGCGCACGGTACGTGTCTCGTTTACAGCGTTCGTATTGTAGCTGCTGCCACCGGCTGCGTAGATGGAGCCCGAGCTGTCGGTGCGAATCGTGCGCGCATTCGTGCCGTCGTAGCCAGCTACCAGCACAGGGTTGCCTGATACAGCAGCGGCATTGGCCGCGCCACCGACAACCGTAGCGTTTAGACTGGACGCAGTTGCCTGAACCACCGTGGCATTCAGCGCCGACGCGGTCGCCTGCGATACATTGAGATTTGAACCACCCGATACACCCTGAACACTGAGAACACCCCCCGCAGCCGTGCCGGGGCTTCCGGTGCCAACAATAGAGATGTTGTTGTTGGGCGATACCGCAACGACCACAGCCGGATCTGTGGCGACCGCCGCCGTACTCGCTGCCTTCACCGCGGCAGTGTTCGTGCCGTCGGTGATACGCTGAAAGCCTGAGCGCGCCGCCGTGTCCATCGTCGGCTGCGTATTCGTGCCATCGGTGACTCGGGTATACCAGAACGTTGCAGCGGCGCCGCTGCCCGCTCCCTGGGACACAGGCAGCGTGATAGACGACGTGCCGAGGTTCACGTCGAGCTTGCCGCCGACGAGAGCTGCAGGCAGACCGGCCCCAAGCAAAGTCTTGCTGGCACTCACTGTCGCTTCGGTTGCGAGGGTACTCGTTTTGTTGTCGAGCTGGCCCAGAATGCTGACCAGACTGCTGTTTGCCGTCGTCTGATTAGCAGCGGTCGCCAGCGTCGAGAGCTGATCCGTCGCGATGCCGACAGACACCGAGCCCGCCGCAGTCGTCGCGCCCAGTGCTGCAGGTAGCTGACCAGTCTTGGCTGGCACGACGAAGGCAGCGCCATCGGTGAGTCGTGCGCTCCATCCCTTTGCTGCATCGCCGTTGGCCGCGCCCTGATCAACCGTACCACCGCCCCCACCGCCTGTGGTAGGCAGAGGATTCAGGGAACTGACGGGAGTGCCGTCGGCAAAGATCAAAACAGGTTGAATGTCAAGCGACATGATACAAGGTAGCCCGCGAACTACGCCGACTTACAGTTGCCGCTGTCGTGCGTCCCATTCGGCGAAGGGATCGTTGCCGTAATCAAGCCGAACCATGTAACCTTGTGGCTGCATGTCGGGTAAGGGTTGCGGCTTGTCGGTCTTTGTCCCACATGCGCACGCACCAGCGTTAGCGTTCCGACAACATGTGTCTTTCTGACAACAGTACTCTGGTGCCTTACATCCGCCGATAGCACTGCAATCCGCCGACAATGTAGGCAAAATGACCGGAGGTTGCCACGCGGCATAGGCACGTCGGCCTAGATGCAGGGTCGCGGCGCCGCCCATGAAGGCGAGCAATAGCAGAATGCCAACGCCACCCTTCTGCGCAAGCAACTTGACGAGCCCGTGCATCGTATCGACCTTGTCATGTACCGCTGACACCCGTTCGTGTACCGCCGAAACCTTGCCGTGTACGTCATCGACGGAACGTGCTACTTTATCGACATCCTCGGCGATGTCTTTGACTTCGCCCGCGATGCCGTCAACGATGAGCTTCTCAGACGCTGCAGCTTCGGCGCCCCGCTTCTTAAGCATCTCGTCGAGAAACTGTCGGGTTCGCTCGCCCTGTTCAACAGCGGTCGCGATGCGACGCTCGGTAGCGTCCTGCTGAGCTGGCCAAGCCTTCATGACGTACCAGACGCCAAAGGCTAGACAGGCAAGCAACAGCAGACCGAACGCGATGGTCACTGGCCATTTGGAGAACGTCTCGGCTGCGGTGATGACGCTCGGGTCAACAACGGGCGCGGCAGCGAATAGGGTTAGAAATGAAAACACTGTAATTCTCCGACGGTACGTGTATGTGTAAGTGGGACGCAGAAGTGGCTGAGCCGCTTGCGTCGGTTCAGTTTGAGCCGGGGCTGCCTTCGTAGAGCTTGAGGAGTTCCAGACGGGCCTTTTCACGCGCCACCCGCAGGTTGAGTTTGTGTACCTGCCGATCCTGCCGCGCGGCTTGATACTTGAGCAAGGTATCCGCGTTCTTAACTAGGGCCATGTGCGGACTCGCATCAAAACCCCCCATCTCGTCTAAATCTCCATTGGATTCAATAGCTTGCATGATCTTGCGACGCGCCACATGCAGGTTATCCACGACCTCTTCCAGATCTTCGGCAAGCTGCTCGGGCGGCTCTGCGGTCGAGTCGGCCACGTCAAGCGCCTGCGTCATCGCGCGAAACGCCTGCAGGCTAACGGGACGTTGTTCTTGCTTAGGCCACAGCAGCACGTAGATCTCGTCCGGGCTGTGTCCCGCGCGCAGAAGCGCGAGCACCAGCGGATCATGCGTCTGCGGTTGCGGCGATGTAGGTGTAGCGGTCATTCTATGCGCAAGGTAGCGCAGCGGGCGGCGACCGCGTAGCACCAGCACCGAGCCCGCATTTCTGCCGTTGACTTCCGTGCAGCGATGCCTTACCTTAACGCAATGCTTCGCGCAGTGTGGTACTTGCGTCTCGACTTTATCCTACATGTACACACATTTGGCAGTTTCGGTGACAGTTTGAAAATCGAAAAAACCTAATGATTACACGGTCGAATGTAGGTATTGCAGCTTTGCAGTGACTTCGACCGCCAAAATCGTTCAAAATTTCTTCGCGATCCCGCAAAAACCTGCATAACCTGCATCAAACTGCCTGCCACCGACGGTGAGCAGGACTGCACAGTTCTGTCTAAAAAGTGTCATCGTGTATATCCGTAGTCGAGAACTATGGGTGTATACGTATGTCTCGAATTGGTCTAGTGGTCATACCAGTATCTTATATATACCCCCCCTAATAAAGGAAACAAGGAGGAGGGCTTTTCTTATATATAGGGGGGTATAATACGAACCCGTATGATGACCGGATGGCCCGACCACTGCCGGTGAGCAATGTGTAGCTATACCTAGTTTCGGCAGCACGCTCGACGTGCAAAATTTCACGGCAAAAGAGGCGACATGCAGTGGGGTGGCTAGTCCGCTATGGCAACGCGTCTGAAAGGGCCTAGGTTGACGCGGTAGGCGCTGTGGTGAAGCGGCGGCCGGTGTTGGTTGCGGGAAGCGAAGGCGGAAGCCGCGAACACAGCAACGTTCCGCTTGACAACCAGCAACGTCCCGTGCGATGATGGTTGGCATGCAGACGTTCCTTCGCTTTCTAGCCGGTCGCCAGGTGCTCAGCGTGAGCTTGAGCCACACTGGCGAGACAGCTATGCCAAATCTTGAGCTTCTCTTGCGAGGCGCGCTACCCGGACACAATGTCGCCGTCGAAAAACGATCAGGAGCTGACATCAGAGGGCAGTGGACGCAGGTTCGATATGAGGTGTTATTGCCCTGCACTGCGGACACTCTACACACAACAGTCGTGACCGCGTCACGCGCTCTGCGTGATATCTGCCTGACACCCGAGATGATCTACAGCTAATGCCTACCATCCTCCTCGACATCGACGGCGTGCTGGCCGACTTTGAGGGCGCCGTTCGCCGAACCTGTGCCGAAGTCGGCCACGACCTCGCCGCAGTCACTGTACACAACTTCACCGACAACCTACCTGCGCTGGTATACGCGCACTATGTAGGCGCAAGCACACAATTCGGTTGGTGCTCAGCCATCGAGCCATATGTAGGCGCTTACGCCTTTGTCGCAGACTTGCGCACACTAGGCGACGTTGTCGCCGTCACCGCACCACTCATACATTGTCCTACATGGGAGTCTGAGCGGCGCGCTTGGCTACTAAAGCATGTCGGTATCCGTGATGTAGTCTCGACGCGCCGAAAGGATCTGGTGTGGGGCGATGTGCTCGTCGAAGACAACGAAGATAACCTGCGTGCGTGGCATGCGAGGTGGCGGCGCGACAGCTACGGTATTCTAGTGCGACACACATACAACACGTCCGCAGACTGGCCTACATGTGTGCCAGCGCGTGACTTTAATGCACTGTATGAGGCAGTGCGGAGGGCTGTGGGGTAGCCGGTACCTATCAAACATGAACAATCAAGTTCATACGGAGCAAACACACATGAGTACCTCAAACCTCGCAACTTTAGCTTTGCAGGCGCAAAAATGCGCAGCGATTTGCGCAACCGAAACGCCTGCCATAGCGGAGGTCGGGGCTGCCATTCAACGCGCCTCTAATGGCTTCGCCGTTGCGATACAAAACGCGAACGCGGACCTGGGCGTTCTGCCTGACGTAGACGCATCGTTGGACATCATCGCGCAGCATCGGGCCAATCTACAGACGCTCGGGGCTTCCTTTGCCGCACAACGTGCGGCAACGCTTGCTCTTGCTTCAGCTTTGCGAGCGCGGAGTCGCTTTCAGGCGCGGCCACAGCTTATCTGGTTTGAAGTACCTGCCCTCATTTCCCTAGGGGCTCTCTGTCAGCGCCTCTACGGTGGGCGCGCTCTCACAGAGAAGGCTCAGATCCTGCGCTTAAATCGCATCACCCGACCCTACGCCATTCCTGCGGGAACTCGGTTGAGAATTACTGACCCAAAATAATCACCGCCGCACTGACCCAATCCGCATCGTAGGCTTCACGACGCCACCCCTGCGCCCGAATGGGCCGGCGATAGCAGCCATCAATTGATCCTTCATAGGCGACGACGCCGTCACCTGGCTGAAGTTAGACCACACCGGGCTGTCGCGGCGCCAATTGAGCATTTGACTGCTCGAATCGACGATATCGTTTCGGCTACCCATCGGGAAGTGACCCATCTCCGTCAGAAACTCTTCAAGCCAAGCCGGCGCAGCACAACGCACCGCGGCGATGTCGGCACACGCACCCTGCGCTGGAATGTAGACCTGTCCCGCGCGAATCTGCGGCGTGGCGACGCTCATGCGCGTCTCCTTCGGCCCGAACGGGTCGATCGGCGTGATCGGGGTCTGCACCCAGTTTCGATGCTCATGCAAGTCGCGAATCAGCTCGACGCCCGCAGCCTTGTTCTCGATGAGTAGATCGGTGGGTTTCCAGTTCGCACACGCATCCTTGACCGCCTGAATCATGTCGGGGTAGATCCATGGCGACGCGATGACGTCGATCAGGTACAGCCGGCCATCTTCCCACTCAGCCCAGACTGTGATCGCGGTACGTGACCCGTAGGCGCCACTTCCGCGACTGTGCAGCTTGACGCCGCCGCAGTCCACCGATACCACGACTCGGGCTGCTTGCTTCACAATCGACATCACGTCAGCGTAGTCGTAGCGACGGAACCAAGAGACATCGACCATCGCGCCGGACGCGGGAACCGGGCGGCATTGAAACTGCCCCCACCACTTGTGAGGCGCGATCTTGAGCAATGCAGCTTTGAGCTGCTCGGACGACTCAGCGCTGAACCGATCAGGCCAAAGAACGTCGCCAGCCTTGCGCGTATAGACTCGACGTTGAGCGGGACGTCGTGCTGTTGCCGGGGTGGTAACTACCCATTCTTCATCGGCCTCTGCGAACTCAGGCAGCGTAATGACGGTCCATTCGCGATCGTCGGCAAAATCGCGCTTGACAACACCGACGACATCGTCTTCGTGATATCGCGTGTTGATGACGATCCAGATCGCATCGGGGGCGAGGCGGGTGCGGAAGGCGATCAGATTGTCAATGAGTTTGTTGCGCTCCGTCGCTGAATACGCGTCTAGCTCGGAAAGTAGATCATCGATCAATAGTACGGAACTTCCTGAGCCTGTAACCCCAGCTTCTCTGCCGAAGGCTTTGAAGTTACCACGTCGTTGCCGAGCGGATGCCCCTTCCTCGATGATCTCAAAGACCGCGGCGGCGCTGCTGTCCGTCGCGACGTTGACGCCCGGAAAGACCCGCCGGTACTCGGACGACTGAATCATATTGCGAACCTTGCGCCCCATACTGTCGGCGAAGGTTTGTGACAACGTACCGAGGATGACGTCCTGTGTCGGATGTCGGCCCAGATACCAAGACAAGAACAGCTCCGACGCCAAGACCGATTTTCCTCGACGCGGCGGCATGTTTATGATAAGCCCGCGAATCTCCCGACGTTCTGCACGCATCAGGGCATCAGCGACAACGTGAATATGCCACGGCGCCAGAAAGTCCGACTTCATGAATCGACCAAACGCTACCAAGTCATCCCGAGCATCCTCGGCATCTCCCGCAGTCAACGCCTCTTTCTCAAGCTGCGCCTGAATCTGCGCGTACCCTGCAACAGCCCCGGCGACGTCGCTGCCGATGCGATGACGTCGCTTAAAGTCCGCGGTCGCGTCGGCCTCTCGCACGGTGACACCGGAGACGTGATGACGGATTCGAGTCTGAATCGCGGCAACATCCTCTTTGTCAACGTCGGGTGCCTGAGCGACGAGATAAAGCAGCCGCACCAGCTCGAAAGCGTGCCACAGCGGCATAGCCAGACCGTCCGTTAGCGGTGGCTCTGTCGCATAGGCACCGGCGACCGGGACGCGGTCTCGCTGCTCACGAGCCTGCAGCAACAGAGCAACGTCCCGTGCTGTCGCGCGACACCGCCCGAAGGCTGCGACCAGGGCTTGCAGTGCCTTGTGCTTCTGGGGCTGGTGCTGCGCCAGATCGATGGTCTGAAGATTGAGCCGGTTGATCCATCCGACAATTGCGTCAACACCCTCAGCGATCGGCGGTGGGCTGAGATCGAGGGGGGTTGCCGCGGGGGACATAGGGGCTTTGATCGCCGTCGGGCGGCGACGTGGGGGAGCTTGCTGAATGCGCTGGGCCATGTCGGAAGGTGCGGTGAATGTTGTTGACTTCGTGAGGGTGGCGCGATATGCTGTATCGAGTCAAGTCGAGGTATTCAAGTGGCCAAACCTACCGAAGTCACAATCAAATCCTACTACGACCCACCCTTCACACTGAGGGTCGGCGACACCGTATTGCAGGAGACTCGACACAGCGGCTTTGACACAGGCCCACCCATCGTCGCTGCACATACCGTAGCTGCGCTCTGCGGTGGCGCCGTGCGGCAATGGGTGCGCCTCAGCAACGGTCAAGAGTTCGACCTACAGGGGCACGCCAAAGGCGGGGCGAGCTATGGGCATATTCGCGCGTATGACGCTGCATACCTAGTCAAGGCTCAGGCGGAGCGGGCTGCATTTGAGTCGCTGCGTGTGCTTCGATATCGCGTCGAAAAGCTCAATTGGCGCGAAGTCATCGCCAAGCCGGGCGTAGCTGAGAAGCTGAAAGACCTCCTCGACGCGATTGAGGGGAAGTCGTAGTCATGCCACACATCATCGGCATTGCTGGCTTTCGACGCAGCGGCAAAGACACCCTAGCCCGAGCGATCTCAGAGCTGGCACAGGCACGAGGCTTCGCGGTCGCAACCCTCGCGTTCGCGGACCCCGTGCGCAAAGCAGCGGCTGCCGCCTACGATGTCCCTGTGGCCGAGTTCACTGACGACAAGCTAAAAGATGTTGTCGTTGAGGCTTGGGGTATCACGCGACGGCAGATGCTGATTAACCTCGGCGAAGCGATGCGCGGCATCGACCCCGACCATTGGGTCAAAGCGTGGCAGCAATCAGTAGCGCAGACGCCGTCACCACACGCCTACCATCCCGTTCTTATTCTCACCCCCGATCTTCGCCGGGTCAACGAAGCGCAGGCGATTCACGCAGCCCAAGGCATCAACGTCCTACTACGTCGCGACGGCGTGACCTGGGACGGCCATATCAACGAAGCCCTGGCCGAGGTCGCACAGCACCGCAATGAAGCCCTTGCCGCACAGCTTCAATGCGAATACGCAGCCTCTAACCCTATGTCGATATCAGCCGATGGTCATCGCCTCTTTGATTGCGTCGTGGATAACCCGGTAGCCGCCGGCTGTACGGCAATCCCTGAGCAACGTCAACAGCTATATCAGATCGCCGCTCAGGTGCTTGATCGTGTGCTCATTCGACCCAGCCTCAGCATTGCACAGGACTAGTCCATGCCTTATCGCGTCGAAGTAATCGCTGATTCTATCTCACCGCAGGCTGTCCGCTTGACGACGCTCGCGGTGACGCTGCCTCGCATCGTGCTCGCCGAGCTGAATACCCATCGCATGCTGAGCCGCAACTCGGCGTCATCGCGGGCGATTCCGATTCAGCGAATGATCGACAAGGTCATGGTGGACCCGTTCATTCCGTTCTACTGGGGCGCGAATCAGAAGGGCATGCAGGCGGTCGTCGAGATCGACGCGGCATCGCAACAGCAGGCCGAGCGGACCTGGCTACTCGCACGGGACGTTGCTGTGGAGCAAGCCTTGAGGCTCTCGGCACTGGGCGTGCATAAACAGCTTGCAAATCGGCTACTTGAGCCGTGGCTATATACGACCGTGCTGGTGTCAGCGACAGATTGGGACAACTTCTATGGTCTCCGTTGTCATCCCGACGCACAGCCCGAGCTTCGACGCGCTGCCGAGATGATGCGCGACGCGATGACAGTCTCAACACCGCGACAAGTCACATACGGCGCCTGGCACGTTCCGTATGCGCGCGACGAAGACGCGACGGTGGCCGCGACCGCGCTTGACAACGTCTGGTCCGACGACGTCACGCCGCAGATCTATGCGCGCCTGCTGCTCAGCGCCGCACGCTGCGCCCGCGTCAGCTACGACGCTTCAGCATCGGTGCGCGAGCAGACTGAAGACATCGCACTGGCCAAACGGCTGGCGTCCTCGGGACACTGGAGTCCGTTTGAGCACATCGCCACACCTACACGCCGATTAGGTTACAGTGCAAACTTCTGGGGCTGGTGTCAGCTTCGTCGGCTACATCGCGGTGAGGCGGGGCAGGTGTAGGTGGAGTAATTACTATGCGCACATTCTTTACCGCTGACACGCATTTCGGACACGGCTCTGTCATTCAATATAGCCAGCGACCATACCGCGACGTATCCGACATGGACGCGCAGTTGATCGCCAACTGGAATGCAGTGGTCGGACCTCGAGACGTTGTCTATCACATCGGCGACTTTGCCCTGTGCAAAGCTCCGCAAGCAATCGAAATCGCAGCCAGACTGAACGGACGAAAGTACATCGTCTGGGGCAACCACGATAAGCATCTGCGCAAAGGCGCAGCCCTCGACGCGTTTACTAAGCATTTCACACCATTAGAAGCGCAGACGATGATCAAGATTGAAGACCCTGACGCGGGCGCTGCGATGGGTGGTGTGCAACGTATTGTTTTGTCGCACTATGCCATGCTAGTGTGGGATAGGTCACACTATGGCGTATGGCACTTACATGGTCACAGCCATGGCAGTATGCCTGATGACCCGACCACTCGACGACTAGATGTGGGCGTTGATGCGTGGGAAACGCAATGTAATGAAATTGATCATGTTGCTAGGATTATCACACATCCGATTCGCAAGCTCTATCGTCCGGTGGGCTATGATGAGGTCAAGGCACGAATGGCGCTGAAGACTTGGCACCCAGTTGACGGGCATGTGGAGAGGTAGTCATGGCTATTACACGTCGCAGCTTTCTCGCAACTTTGAGTGCAGCATTCGCTGCAACAACTATGCCAGCACTTCCGGCGCTTGGCCGGACCAACGCGGCACAGCATGTCATACAATGTCGGTATCTGCGCTCACTTGTGCTGCTGTCGGATGACGTAGACCTCGTAATCACAGACGGTCCCTTGGTGCTGATGCGTGTCAGAAAGATGTTACCTGGCATGCAGATGCTTCATTGTCACTTTGCGGGTGACATCTCTATCTATGTGCGACATGGTAGCATAATTGCGCATCGCGGCGACAGCCCATTTGATGACATTCAAAAGTGTACAAGTGTAGGGCTAGCCCCGACCCGAGTGGTTTCAGATTTGATCTACATTTCCGCCACATAGCGTCACCGTCGGTGAGTACCATTTCGCCACATAGCTGTGTGGCGTTTGTGCTGCATTCCGACATGCCACGGCGACAGCTTCCGAGTGAGCCGGGTTTGGCATAAGGCGTGCTAGGTGTTGGAGATATGAGCAAGACATTGGTTGATTTGATTCACGAAAAGGCTGCGTGGGAACAGCAGGGCCAGTGGATTCCAGCAAACGGTGGAACAGAAGTTCCATTTCTGAGTCGATCGGGTGTTCGGTTGTTGTATTGTTATCAGCCACGTAGTGGTAAGCATGCCTACTTGAATGTCGATACTGACATCGTTCTGACCTCAGGGGAAGCAGACCTCATACTAGGAAAGTATTGAATGGTTCAACCACATCAAATAGTTGTTTATGTCGTTTTTCCTCGGTCGAATCAACGAAAAGCAGTATCATGGCATCCGGATTCTGCCGATTTACTGCAGAATCTACTGCTCCAAGACGGGGCATATCAAGCTGATACTTTCGTTGTATGGCAAGGTGACACAGGGTATGTGCGAAAAGGTAACGAGCGTTTTGTGTATGCGCGGCTAAAACCGTATATGTTACCGGATGGTCCAGCAAACCCGCGAATGCCGTAGCTAATCCACCCTCTGCGCCACCGCTCGCAGGCGCCCCAGCGCTGCAGCTAGCATCGCCCGCCGCGCGACCTCGCCCTCGGGTAGTGGCACCGTTGCTGCTTCCAAGTCTAGCTCAAGCCCATACACCTCTCCCAGCACGCGACGATACTTCGCCGGCAGCCGCATATAGGCCGCGTCGATGAGTCCGCCCCGCTGCTTTGTCTCGACGTCGTCCTCGTGTTCGGCCTGCAGCTCGGCCAATCGCTGCGACACCAGCGTCTGTGAAATCGCCTCTTCGGGGTTGCGGCTGCGACCGTAGGTCTGCACTTCGGGGTGCTCGTGGCCTAGATGCAAATGCCGGTATTGCTTGACCTTTTCGAGCGGCATCGAGAACAACATCGCGACGTCGTCATCGGTGAGGCTGTCGGGGCTGCGATTCAGCCGAGCAGCCTCGGCGTCGATTCTTGCGCGTAGATCGGTTGCGGTCTTTTTTGCGGCGGCCGGAATCTTGACCAGGGACTCGTCTTCAAAGAGCTTGCCGATCTCGCAGCGAACCCACCAACGCGCATAGGACAGAAACGAGGTCACAGAGCCGGACTCGACGAGACTGGCGTTGAACTTGTCGAGGGCACGCAGTCCGCCGATCTTTGCGGTCTGCACGAGGTCTTCAAACGGAACGTGTCTTGCTTGTGCGCGATGCGCTATCTGCTGAAACCACCGCTCGTGCGTCGCCAGATACGCGGCGGCGGCTTTCGGATATGGGCCACCGTCAAGCGCCTGCCGTTGCGGTCTGGTGAGCTTGTCGCGGTCCAGCGGACTCGACAACCCCAGCCGCTTCACCTCAACGTCCCGTATGGCTAGCACCCGTTCAAGCTCACCTCGCCGCTTGCGCGCTGCAGCGATAGCACGTGCCGATGTCGCAGGTTTGGCTACACGTCGCCTCTTCGCTGGTGTCAGAGCGGATGCTGGTGTGGTCGATGATGGGCTGATGTTCATGGTGGTTGGCATTCGATTTGCTAGCGATGTGCTAATGGTGTAATACTACATAGCCTACATCGTGTGTGCAACAACTTTCGCTTTTCCCTTGACGCGCGCAAGGGTTGTGGATACACTGAATTCTGACCAATTGCAAAAGCACTTGCGGACGCGGGAGATAGACCATATGCGCTTCGACACTTGGGCCGAGTTTCTAGACTATCAGCGACGGCAACCGTACATGCGCGAGATCAGCGAGGCTGTGAAGCTGGATCGTCAACGCGGGCCTGTCTATCCCGCGTCCGAAGATGTTTTCCGTTTCACCGAGACGCCGTTGGCTGATGTGCGCGTCGTCATCCTCGGGCAAGATCCGTACCATGGGCGAGGGCAGGCAGATGGGCTGGCGTTTTCGGTGCGCGAAGGGGTTGCGCTGCCTCCGTCGCTACGGAACATCCTGCGCGAGCTATCCGATGATATCGGCCTCAAGAAACATGCCAACGGTACAGCCAAGAGTGTGCCTTATTTCGGCAACCTCACCCCGTGGACCCGTCAAGGCGTCCTGCTACTCAACACCGCGCTGACCGTGCGCGAAGGCGAGGCGGGCAGCCACTGCGACATCTGGCAGCCGTTCACCGACGAAGTGATTCGGGCGGTCGTGTACTCTGCGGCTGCCCGTAATTTTCGGCCGCACTTCGTGCTTTGGGGACGTAAGGCGCGGGTAGCCGTCGTTCGCTCGATGAGACACGAGCTTTGTGTTGCCGATAACGGACCTGAGTGGTTGTATTACACGTCAGGTATCACCGCCACCTACAGCGCCCATCCCTCACCCCTATCCGCAGACAAGGGCTTCTTCGGCTCGCGCCCATTCAGTCGCGCTAACTTGGCCCTGACGCTCAACA
>OFQY01000625.1_pt1 | contig 13176 bp, 19 predicted proteins | sample 1542991 | NCBI WGS metagenome assembly OFQY01 (sample SAMN07774224, study PRJEB24372) | wastewater metagenome | isolation source: Exp Tend VB 10WW | collected 2016-02 | reverse complement strand
AAGCAGCAATCGCCTGTGCCACCCTCTCTGGCGACATGGAGCGCAAAGCCGTTTCCGTACCCGCTTCCATCTCAGCTTGTGAGGCAGCGACAGTTGGAATGTCTGCGTCATATGCCTGTACGTTGGTGCCAATCGCTAGACCGAGAGTAGTCCGCTGTGCCGAGGCATCAGCATCGTCAAGTAAAGCTAATCCAGCTACTGTAGGATTAACGGTTGCGAATTCATCGAGATTCGCGGAATAAGCTTGAACACTAACTCCTACAGCAGATGTTTCTAATTTATCGTTATTAAGATTATTTAAATTAGCGTCCATCTCTGCAATTGTTAGTATAGAACCTTTACCAGTTCGAGTAACAATTGTAGTCATATTAGATTAGAGAAACAGTCCAGTTGATAGTAACAGTGTCACCCGCAGCTTTGGCGATAGTACCAAAGGTAGTACGTGCAAGCATAGTACCAGCCGCCCCTGCATTAAAGATGCCAGCTTCTTGTAGGCTACCAGTACCCTCACCGGGGTTGAGTGTAACACTGTATGTTACAGCAGAACCGGCGACTGTACCACCAGAGACAGTGATAGCCTTGCGATATAATGCTGTCTGTAGAGTAGTATTACCAACGACAGGAGCAGTGCCACCAGTACCAACTTCAATCCATCCCATGACAGCAGCGCCTGCACTAGCCATACGCGACGCAATAAAGTTCTTACCCACAGTAACAACTAAATTGGGAATAGTACAATCAACAACTGAACCATCAGCTTTGGTATGGATAATGTTGACTTGTCCAACAGCTTTAATAAAATCTTGCATTTGTAATCCTTTAAAATGTTATAATTGTGCCAACATATCCAGTGTCAACATACGTAATGTCAACATAATTACTAAACAGAATATCACCAGAATCGTCGACATCTGTTGAATCATTTGCAATAGTTGCACCATCTGACTGAATACTAACAACTTCACCAACCATTTGAGAATCAGATAGAATTCTAGTAACATCAAATAGAAGACTATCATTTGCTAATAGTGTATCTGTAATATCCCGGTTATAGTCTACAGTAAATTGAATTGTAGAACTATCAGTAACAGTTACAGAATCGAAGATTGGAAGTAAATGTAGAAACGCTAATTCTGGGATAGGGCGTTGAAAAGGTACTGTGAGTTTATCAGTCTTTGCTTTAACAAAGTCCTGCTCATGGCGCGGTTCCCAGTCATCAGCACAAACAATGAAACCATCCCAACGATGTTTAGCTTCATGAGCTTTAATCTTTTTGGAACATATGTCGCATACAAGGTTCCACTCACCAGATTTAAAATAATTCTTTTTCATAGTGTCATAACAACCTTATCATTAATTGATATTTAAAAAGGTAATAAAATTAGTACCTCACCTGTAAGTACATTTACGTATCGTACTAAGGTGCTAGTTGCTGGAGGGCCTGATGTAATAGTAACCTGCTGTCCTTGTATGGAATAAGATCCACCATCAGCTACCAACAACCTACTCTTTAATAGATTAGCAGTTGCACCAGTATAGGTATAAGTACCACCATCTGCAGTGAGATTCCGATGTTTAAGGATAATCGCGGATTGCCCATCAAGACTATATGAGCCGCCCTGTGCTGTAAGTGTATATACAGGAGTTGCGGCACTATATGTAATATCTACAGATTGTCCTGTATAGGTGTAGACACCACCTTGAGCAGTGAGGTTTCTATATCTAGACAGTACTGCTTGTTGCCCATTTAAATTATAAGCGCCTCCAGAAGCTGATAGGTTCCTATGCTTAGATATAATAGAGGATTGGCCTGCTAATACATATCCGCCACCTTGTGCTGTGAGAGTGTATGTAGTAGAACCAGCAGAAACTGTTTCGCCGATATATCCAATACCGGGAATTAATCTCTGTGCTGTGCCAGTCTCATCGACATATCCGATACCCGGTATTAGTCGCTGGACCATTTAGCTCACCGTCAAGCGGGGATCGATGTATGCGGTATAGCTGGCTTTCGCCATGATAACTTTGGCTTGTAAATAGCCTTTTTCCTCCGGCGTGAACGTCACTGAAAGCTTTTGCGTATTCGGGTTGGTGAGCCCAGTCGTCGTCCATGCCGCGCTGCTGTCTGCCTGATCGGCAGCGGTAGCTAGTACATCGGCTTTGGCGTCATTGATGATCGTTCCTAGGGGGACCCCGGCAGTTCCTAGGTATGAAACTTCAAGCCAGATTTCAGCGTCGGTCAAATTCGTCACGCTGTCATGTACAAACTCAACGGTCACGGTTTTAGAACTTCCTGTCGTGTCGTTCCAGATAGCAGGGAGTTCGATGGACTCCAACAATACGGCCGGGTATTCGGCTGCTGAAGAGGTCGCCATTTTGAACGAAAACGGCGTCGTACCATCCGAAGCGCCACCAGTACAGACGACGGTCGTTTCAGACTTTATTGATCCGGCGTAATCTTCGACCCACAACCGGTAGTTTGTATCTGTAGCGTCACAGTTATGCATTTCAAGCCGTGTATTAAATGCAGTTGGCGACCCCAGAGAACCTGACCATGAAGCCGGAAGCTTACAGTTCCGGATAACCGCCTTTCCGGCTCCTGCTGTGCCAGGGGAGAACAGGTTGATACCGGCTGATGCGTTAGACAAATCCACGTTCTCGACCAATATATCGAGTTGGTCCGCTTGCACAGCAATCAAGTTTGTTGGGCTGGTTCCGCCCGACAACAATGACCCGCCCTGCCAGTGAAAACGACATTGCGTCGGTTTAATTGATTGACCTGCTGCCGCAAATTTTACATCACAGTTATCCCACCTAACCGATGACTCAACCGCCGACGATCCTGACCCTACCGTTACTGATCCGTTGGTGTGTGTACCCACCACAATAAATTGGCAATTTTTATATGACTGATAATTACCGTCTGCGGATGCCTGAACTATGCCGTAAATCGAGGCCGATCCTGACCCTGCGCTGAATACTAAGCCTTCAATGTACGCGACACCGGTGATTGTGATATTTGAAGCGCCTGTCGTCGTTACTGATCCTGTCGCAGCTACAGCGGTTGGCGGTTCGGCACCATCATTACCACAAAGTAGTTTTGTCGGGCTAGTGAGCGTACCGGCCAGCGCAAAGGTAATCGCGGCTGCTGTACTCTCGGCGTGCGACTGACTGACGTAGATCGTATCGCCAGCGGCGTCGATTGCTGCAGCACCGGTTATGGTCGCTTTGGCGAGCGCCCATGTTGAGCCACTATCTGCGTCCGAACCGTCAGTGCTCCTAACGTAAATATTAGCCATTTAGAATTTCCTTAGGTAATCTTAAAGACGCCAACAGTGGCTGTCTGATCTAGATCAACAACAACTTGTTCACCAGAAGCAACTACCTGACTAGAGCCATAATCCCAGTAAGCAACATTAGTGCCATTGGCACCCTGAGTCACAGTCTTATTGACAAGGATTGCATATCGGAAAGTAAATCCACCTCCAGATGCTGTCCATGTGGCTGGATCAGCTAGTACAAGAATAAAGTCTGAACCATTCATACCTGAAGAGGTGGTACTTACGTTTGCCCCACCTGCAGTATAACCACCAGAGGTGGCTAAGTCCGTGGTACCTGAAGTGAATACCTTTGAACCGGGGATAGTATTAGTTAGGGCAATAGCCCACTGATCTGAACCACAGTTAATACCTTCTGCGAGATCTTCATTGGCAGAAGTAATTTTTACATAAGAAGCAGTTGGCATTCTTAATCCTTTATATGTAAGTTAATGATGCACGGTTATCCCATACATTATCATAAAATGAATCACCATCGGCCCACAGAATGGAGACGCCGGAAGTAGTATCAATTTTGCGAATTCGCCACATGGGGCTAGAAGAGGGGGCTGCTATGGTAGCTTCTCCCACATAGAGCAGTGTAGATGATGCCTGATCTAGCTTTAGAGCACTTAACGAATCCGAACGTTGCTCTAATGAAACACCCATTTAGACAATCCCGATTGAACGAATCTTCTCGATCTTCTCGTTATACTCAGTAACCGATGCTTGTAGTTGTTCACGCAGAACCACTACTTGTGCTTCTTGTTCCTTGAGTTTCTTGTCACGACCGGCGAAGGAGTTTGCTAGATCTTCAGCGGCTCGTTGCTTATTGACAGCAACTTCTAGTTCCTTTGCAGCTTGTGCAAGTTTTTGTTCTAGATCACTAGCAAGAGATTCAGCTTTCTTAGTCTTGCGAACATATGATTTTTCTAAATCTTCAATCTTCTTATTATACTCAATAGTTAGGGTATTAGATTTGAGTTCAACTTCTTTACGAAGTTTGTCTAATTCAGAAGCCTTACCAACTGTTTCAATAACAGCATTTAGACGATCTTGTTCTGCTTTGATATTTGAAAGGACTCGTTCATATTTAGCAGGATTTTTAACAAGATCTAGAAAATCAGCAATATCTTGAATATTCATTAACGGAGTCCTTGTAAAATTGTTAGAGTAGTACTGCCAGTACCAGCAGTATTATTAATACGAATTGCGCGGACTGGAAATGCATAATTGCCATCTTTATTGGCAGTTTGTGCTACCAACGTACTATGTTTAAATGCTGTTGGTGTAACACGGGCATCGAACACATCATCAAATGTATGCTCAATGTCATAAGTAATTGTACCATTAACAACAATTCCTAAACCAATGTTGAATGGATTTTGTTTATAATCTAGCGGAATCCACGCCGTTGTTCCTGTACCTGTAATGCTAATTACTTGTGGACGCATAAAAATCTCCAAAAAGAAAGGGGAGTAAATCGCGGTTAAACAATCTACTCCCCTATGGGTATCACATTATAGTGACAATCCTTGTGGTGGAATGACATACTCCACCTTAACGATAACCGGAGTGGTTAGCGTTGCGCTTGCTTTCAGATATACAACCTTATCAGCAGTTTGTTGCACACCTACTTGAGTACCAGTCTGAGCACCACCAGCCGCATAGCCGGTGGAGTTTGGAGCAAAGGCATTTAGTAGATCAGTACCACCATTAGTAAAACCAACGTTAACTGTCTGAGTGGCGTTAGCGCCAGTACAGATAGTATAGATACCAACAACAACGGCATACTTAGGAAGAATGAAAGCAGCAAACCCTGTTGAACCGTCTGCAACTTCTAGAACACCTAGTTTTACATACGGGTCACGGGCTGCGGGTGTGGTAATAGTTACACCTGCTGGACCAACGTTATTTGCTGCCATACTATTCTCCTATTAAGCGCCAGCAGAGCCGTAGATTGCGCGTGAATCAGACCAACCAAATGAATAACGAGCAGTGGCTTTGAACTTAGCATTCTCAGTATCAAAGTCATTATCCATTTCAAACTGATCACCACGACGTTCAAAATACTTTAGACCATCCTTAACATTAGTTAGAATGAACCAAGCATCTGGATCAGTTAGGTAATGGTTAGTAATAACATTACTAAAGATGCCCTTTTGCTTTAGAACGTTGGGATCATTTAGATCAGTACCAACGCGACCATCAGAACCTAGAATACGAGCAGCCTCAAACTGTAGCTGATAAGGAATAACTAGTTTCTCTGGCTTTGCAGCGATTAGTAGACCACGATCATCGCGGAAACCTGCAATGTCAATAACAGCTTGTTCAAGAGCAGCTTCGGATAGGTCAGCAGCAGTTGCAATCTTATTAGACCAAGTACCACCCGCCACATTAAGGTGAGCAGAGTGGATTAGTTCCTTACCATCACCACCTAGATAACCAGAACCTTCAAAGGCGCGGTTATAGATGTTGGAACCAATGATTTCCTTGGTCTGACGCATAGAACGAGCAAGAGCCTTAGCCTTCTGTGCACCAACCTTACCATACTGATCATCTTCAAAGATTTCACGAGTAACGATGAAGCCTAGAGCATAGACAACATGGTTATAACGTGAAGTGAAGCCTTGACGTTCAGTATCATAAGTGATTGGAGCGCCTTCATTCTTAACTGAGGCTAGACCAAAAGAACTTAGACCTAGATCTTCTTCGTATGCACGATCAGAAGTATTTTTCTCAAATAGCTTGTCCCACTCAACTGGATAGTCAGCATACTCTTTACCATAAATAGAGTTTAGACCAGGCCAAAGTAGTTTAGCAAATGAGCTAGAAGTAATTACACCAGACATATATTATCCTTTCAATTAAACGCCAGCAACAGCATTGCCGTATGCATGGGTAGTGATCTTAACCAATACCTTATTATAGGCAGCATTGGCTTCGTTATCTGGACGCTTAACAATACCTACGATTTGTAGAGGACGGGTAGCAGAAGCAGATGGAGCAGTAGTAGAATACACATACATTGGTGAGGCACCAGTGAGTAGTGGATTAGTGTGTGCACTAGCACCAATGTCAGCATTTAGACCAACAGTGGCATAGGCAACAGCGGCGTCAGCTTCAGCTTCAAAGATTAGATCAGGTGAATCTGCAACTAGGACATATTGCTTAGTAGAAGCTGCACGATATACTGGAGTATCTAGAGAGATAGAACCACCAGTCATAGTACCATCAACAGGGTCAAGTTTGGCATTGATGATACCAACAACAGCACCAACAACAGGTACTGATGCTACTTGTGAAGAAGCGGCGACAACGGCTTCAACAGCAGGGAAACCAGCAGTAGCAGCAGAATCAGACAACTTAACAAGATCACCAATGAAGACTGGAACAACTTCACCGGCAGGTACTTCATAGATATTAGCTTGACCATTATAAGGTGAGCCATTTAGATGCTTTACTGGTTTAAAACCAGCAATGCGGGAGGTGTTTGCCATTTAAATTCCTTTAAATAATTAGACACCTTCCAAGTTATATTAGGTGACTTTAATCGACCCATACATACCCTGAGAGGCATCTCGTTTCATAGCTTGCTCAGTTTCATTAATTAGAGCAGCCTTAGCAGCCTGATCTTCTTCATAGTATTCTTTCTTAATGCGCATTAGGTAAGATGTAGTACCATCATTACTTGTAACACGTTTGGCAGAACCTAGATCAGAAGGATCAAACACACGAGAATCTCCAACTACTAGATCTTTGTCTTCGACAAATTCATAGCCAGCAGATTGGAAATTTGCGACGCGACTACCAGTATCATTAACAAACCGATAGACATAGTTTGGGTCTTTTTCTCCAAGAATGGATTGTGGACCACGTTGAAATAGTGACTTGCGTGCTACACGCTTTTCTTGAACTCGACTCATTTAACACCTCTCATGGTTTTAACTTGCGCTACATATTCATCTTTAGTCATTACACCTGCACGAACGAAAGTATTCATTACGCGACGCTCATCATCTGTAAGTTCAAATGAACTCTTATTAGATGCGCTTGGTGTAGAATTGCCCTCAACTGCTGAAGGACGTTCTCTATTTGGATTTTTAAACTTATCTTTAAAGAAAGATTTAACTTGTACAGATACATACTTTAAAACATCTTCTGGATCTATGCCGGGGTGTTTATTTGCATACCCCAAGCCTACAACATCAGCATACTCACGCATATCAGGATCTTTGGTATACCAAGGATTTGCATCAATCCATGATGAAAATCGTGGGTCAGTTTGCGCAGGTTGTGCTGCTGAAACTGCTTCACGAGCTTTTTGTTCTGCCTTCAGGTCTGTAAGAAGTTCAGAAGCTTCTAGATAGCCATCTGAGTTACCTTCTTCCAAGTGCCGTTTTTGAAGAGCTTTAAGTTCATCTACTGCACGTTTGTATTCAACTTCTTTAACTTTGGTGTGATGTTCTTGGAGCATCTTGAGAGCTTTGCGAGTCTCTTTAAGTTCCTTACCTAATCCGTCAATTTTACCGAACAATTCACCGCGTTCTACGAATTCTTTAGCAGGTTTCCATTTCTCTGGATCACCTTCAAATTCTTCTTTAGGACGCCAACCCTGTTCACGGGCTTGATCCTCATATGGATCATTTTGTTTCTCCACTACTGGAGAAGATTCTTGTACTACTGGGGTTTGTTCAACTTGAACTGCTACTAGCTCATCACTCATCTTTACTCAACCTTTGCTAATATATCTATGTCATTCACTAGGACGTACTCTACGTCATCAGTATCTTTGATAACCTTGCCGCTGTAACGTGCGAAGGAGACTCGATCACCGCCTTTCAGAATGGTTGGATCGCGGCCATAATCAATAAAGGCACGTGGCCCAACTGTTACAACTGTACCATATTCCATTGCCTTACGTTCTTTATCTGTAACCATATCTGGGATAACAATACCACTTGCAGTCTTTGTTTCCACTTCGTCAGGTTTGATTAAGACAGTGTGTAGTAATGGAACAATCATTGTGAATCCTCCGTTAGATCATCAATGCGAAATTCGAGAGCTTCTCGATATGCGCGAATGAATCCACGATAATAACTATCTTCTACTGCATTGAATCCTGCTTGATTAGACAAAACTTCCTTTGCCTCTTCAACACGATCAATCATTGCTAAATAAAAAGCTTTTGTTACACTATCTTGACGCCAATTATCAAAGTCAGCTCGACTTAGGTTTGCCATTAGTAGATTTCTCCTTCTTTAGAGTTTGCTTATTAGCTTCTTGCTGGTGCTGCATTTGCTGCTGATGAGTCATGGCAGTAGTTGCCATTTTCATTTGTGTTGCTTGTGCTTCTTGCTGCATTTTCATGCCATGCTGTGACTGTGCTAGTTTAGCATCAAGGACTGCTTGCATTTGTTTTGCTTGGAGTTCTTGATGAACTTGTGCTGCACGCATCTGCATTTCTTGCTCTTTAGTTGCACGTTCTAATTGCATCTTGTGTTCAGCAGTTTGCATATCAATTTGTGCTTTTTGTTGATCCACTTGAGCTTTAGCTTTAATAGCTTCCATCTTTGGATCTGGTTGTGGCTGCGGTTGACGCATATACTTCTGTGGTTCTGGAATTTCATGTGCTTCTAGATACAACTGAGTAACTGCCATTGGATCAATAGTACCAAGTTGTAGTAGTTGCATTAGTGCTTGTACCTTCTGTTGTTTCTCTTGTGAAGAGACAGCAGTAGGATCTGCTCCGGGAATAATATCATCCACCGGACCTTGATAATCACTCTGTGGTACAGGTTCATCAAGCACAGATACGTACTCTTCCGCATTCATATAAGTACGATTCAGTTTGTAGATCTTACGAAACTCAGAGGTAAGAGAGCGATACACACGCTTATAGACAGCAGTGAATACTTTCATACCTTGTTCAATAGTCGCCATAGTAGTTGTGGCTGGAGTGTTTTGCCCCGGCATTTTACCCACGAAAATTTCAGCAACAGAAGCAAGTTCTTTACAAGACTTCAATAGAAGATCTAGCAAGTTGAATAGGACTTGTGAGGGTTCTCGTACCGGTAATGGGAAGATCTGCTTCTTCAGGTCATCGCCAACTGCGTTTACTGCTTTCCATTCTCCTGGTTGGAAACGACTTTCGCCCATCTTGATTCGCAAGCCTTTGCCGATGAAACCAGCTTGGAGATTGGACAAAGAACCAGCATCAACAAGCTGATTAATAATAGTATTGGCAGAGTTATTGAGTGGTCCGAGAAGACGACCGAACCCAATGTCGTAAAAGCCACCATCAGGGTTAGGAATAAATCCATACTTGGTGTAATATTGAATTGCTTCAATAGAAACAACTTGATTTTTTTCATTTAGAACTACCCCATCAGCGTCAAAGCGCGGGACAATTCGGAGAACTTGTTTAGAAGCTTCTTCGACTGTTACAATATACGGTTCAGAATAACCATCTTCATCTAGATCTAAATAGGTATGCTGTTCTAAAATTACATATGGTGTAGTTTCATCGTCATTAGCAGTACGTTGAAATGCTCCATTAACTGAGGTAGTTGGATCAAGAGAATCTGCACTTGGATCACCAATATCTACTTCTAGGTAAATACCCTGATTCTGACGTTCTTTGATCTTGCGTTTAGTAAGATGAAGGATTTCAGTAATACGTTCAGCATCATCTAGATTACGACAATAGTAATTAACTACAAGAGTCTTTGGTAAAACTAGTTTAGAACAATTCTTTTGTTTAGCAGAATCCCAGTAAGTTTTCTTAAAACACGTACCAGCAATAGGAAGTGAAATAAGAAGCTTATCCATATCTTCTTCCCAATTCTCCATCTCATCAAGAATCTGATACGACATATGAGTTGAGATTCGTGCAGCACGTGCAGTTTTTTGACCATCTGGATCACTTCCTACTACCCTACATTTTACTAGTTTTCCATTACTAGGAACAAGTGTTGGGTAGGCTCTAGCAGCAAATTGCATTGCAGCAGTAGCTAAGAGTGGGTACTTTATATTAGCTGCATTAGGCCATGGAAAAGTTTTAGTAGAAGTGACTTGTAGAGCTAGATCAGTCCAGTTCTTTAGGTCTTCTTCCCAAGGTTTACGAGAATCACAATCAGTCTCATAACCGGATACTACTTGATTACCAATTTTAATTAGCTGATCTTTATCAAGACTATCAGCAATATTAATAGAGTCTAGTGCTTTATTTAATTCCATTATTAGTATCCTGTGTGTTCACAACGGCCTTGATTAGACCATCCTGATTCTTCGCGTTCTTCGTTATATTCTTCTTCTTTAATTTCGTCCTGAGTTAAACCCTCAGTCATTAGATCAATTAAGATACCTTGGTAAGAAAGTGCATCAACTACGTCATCGTGCTTTGAGCGTGGAAATGTCATACACTCATCTTCAAACGTAAGCCACCAGTCTGCATGCTTATCAAACTTAACCATACCAGCGCGCATACGTGCTTGAATTGATCTAGCTCGTTGAATCTTGTCCTGTCTATGTGGCTTTAGCATCAACACATTCATGTAGATACCAGTCTCAGCCATTTCACGATTTAGATATGGGCCGATTGCTTTAGAGATTTGTGTATCTTCAATACCAACTGCTAATGGATTGTACACCTTATGAAGAGACATTAGAGTAGCTACAATTTCATCACCAGACAAACGTTCTCGAATACAGTTTACAATATGCAACTGACCATTAGAATCCATACCGCCCACAAGAATAGCTGTATAGTCTGCGCGATCTTTCTCAGAAATTGCCAAATCTGCTGTGATATAATAGGTCTTATTTTTCTTTTTATCTTCCTCAGTCATTACTAGGAAGTCGCCTTTACGGAAGTACCTAATAGAATCATCTACCGGGTTACATAAAATCTCACATGCGTATACTTCAGGGATACCCTGTTCGGCGAAGTCTGCTTTTAATTCTTGAAAGAATTGCTTAGTCTTACGTTGAGGCCATAATAGCTTAGTAAAGTCAGAATTATGTGCACGATACTTAACAGCACGCCACATACCTTTCTTTTTAGGAGACCATACTTTTAAATCTTCTACTACAGTGTCTTTAGCATTTTCACGTGGCATTAAAGCTTCCAAGGGATCGTCCAGATTCATTGGTGTGCCTACCCAGCGAATTTTTCCTTTTTCAGACCTACAAGGAATTAAAGATCCATAGATCCATCTACGAAGCTTATCACGACGGTCTTTATTTGCAACTAATTCCTCGTTCAGAATGTCATCAATGATAACCAAATCTGGGCGCTGCCCACTCCATAAAAGGCCGCGCAATTTTTGTTCTGCTCCTTTTACAATAATACGAAATTTTGTACCATCTACAAAAGTAGCGATAATGTCTGTTTCAGTGTCTTTTTCAAATTCAATTCCTTTAGGTCCAGTAGTAAGGCCAAATAAAGAATGAATTTGGGTTGAATTATACAATATTTGTTTAATTTGTCCTAAGAATAGAGCAGCTTGTGATTCTGTGTCTGCTACAATAATTGCAAATCTACTTTGCCTAAACAACATTTCAGCAAGAGTATATGCAATAGTAATTGTAGTAGATTTTGAATGTCCTCTGGGAGCACAGCAGGCTATAAATTTATCATCAGAACAACAAAGTGACCACCACTCACGGTGGAAATCTGCAAACTGAGATGCATCATCAAAATATTGCACTAAACAAGAACTTGCAAAACCCTCAATAATTTCAGCAGTTATTTTAGGCCAAACTGGCTTACTTACCGCCTTCGCGTTTACTTCGCTCACTAGTCATTGCTCCTTTAGCATTTCGACGGAAGGATCTATTCGCTCCCGGATTTTGTACAAATAAGTTTGCTAGACCGTTTTTACCACCACGACTAACTGCTTTCTTATGTCCAACATCTTTTCCTTGAATAGCAGAAGCACCAACTTTCTTTTTCACGGCACTGCGGGCGGCATTCCTCTGCGCCCTATCCTTAACTCTATTCTTTTTATGTTTGTGTTCCCACTCCAATTCACGATCATATTGGCGAACACCGTTCTTCTGAAATGGCATATTTATTACTCTTTTTCAAATTGATAGTTATTCCTTTACTTCCCACACACCATCTTCATTTTGAATCACTGTGTCATTCTCAATGAACTCTTGTGCAGGTAATTCTTTTACTGTCTTTTTCACAAAACTAGCAAACTGATCTGCTAAGTTTTGTAGTTGTGCCGCTGTAGAATGTTGTTCTACAATCTTGGTAGGTTTGTTGCGAAGCAGTTGGCGTTTGTCTAGAATGGTGTTAAATGCCGTATTTAAATCCCTGAGTTTTGCAGGCATACGTTTAACCTTACCAGTCTTCTGATCGTAAATATGTTCACCATTTTCTATACGATCCATTAACTGCTCAAGAGCTTTGTCAATAAGTTTTGTAGTTTTTGCGTCTAGTTTCTGATCTTCTTCAGCTTGTATTTTATCTACAAGCTCTTTCCACCAATCCTGTCTCCGCCAACCTTCAATTGTTGGGTATGGCACACCTGTGAGTTTCGCGACTTCAGTCATACTTCCAATAGATAAGAAGAGTGTAACAACCTCAATTCTTTTAGCCTCTTTCCAATGACCTAGTTGATGTGCTTTAGTTTTATTATTCTTGATATAGACAAACTTACCTATGATAGTTCTCCTCAGTCTTCCTAGAAAGAATTGTCTAATGACAATAGCTTTATCTTTACATATATTATACACTATTTTAAAAATAAGTCAAGTATTATCTTTAGATAAGACCAACTATATTAAAATCTAAGACCAAAGTAGTACTTCTTTTAAGACAATAGTAGTACACATAAAATAACTATTG
>OFQY01000624.1_pt1 | contig 13194 bp, 27 predicted proteins | sample 1542991 | NCBI WGS metagenome assembly OFQY01 (sample SAMN07774224, study PRJEB24372) | wastewater metagenome | isolation source: Exp Tend VB 10WW | collected 2016-02 | reverse complement strand
GTCAAGGGCATTCGCCTCTTGGACAAAGACTGGGAGGCGGTCGACGCCGCCGCGAAAGCGCTGGGGATGACGCGAAACGAGTACATGGCCCGGCTCGCGAAGAACGCAACGAGGGCTGTTTCCGAAGTCTCAGATTCAGACGAATCGATCCGAAAATCAGACCGGACAACCGAAGAAGAGGAGCAGCTACCGGCACTCTCATGACAACGAAGCGATTTTCAGCACGCGAGTTCGAGGAGGTCTGGGAACAGGCTTACGAGGACGTGCGCTCCGTGATGGAGAGCAGTGCCCTTGTGCTCTCGACGCTCACGCAGATCCGACAAGGCGTCCTCGGAATCGAAGAGGAGCCGCGCCGAAAGACGAGGGCCTCGTGACCGCCGCGTACATGGTCGCGGCCTTCTTCTTCGGTGCCAGCCTCGGTTTCAGCGTGTCCTGGCTGCTCATCCGGACGGGCCGAGCATGACCGCGATCGAACCGCTGCTGATCACCATCCCTGAAGCCGCCAGCGCCCTCGCGCTCTGCGAACGGACGGTCCGAAAGCTGATCCGTCGCGGCGAACTCACACAGGTCTCAATCGGGCGCTCAGTGCGAATCAGCACGCGCTCGTTGGAGCAGTTTGTCGCGGCTCGCGAAAGCCAGAACACGGAAACGCCCGCGGGCTAGGCGGGCGCTTCCAATGAACACGAAGGGGTCTCTGAAGTGAATTTAGCACCCGGAATCCGAATTTGCGACTTACCTGGATGGTCCGCGCCCGACGTCGCCAACCAGCTCGCGTGGGAGGCGTACCTCGAAAGCGTGCCGAGCACCGACGCGATCGCGCACGCCTGGCGCATCCGAACGATGGACCTGCTTGGACCGTGTCCGGACAGCGAGATCATGCGGCGCTGCGAGGCTTCGAACGCGGTCTACGACGGGCTCTACCTTGCCGTCGAGCGGCTCACCTGGGTGGAGCGCGCGGGGCTCGCGTGGGAGTTGGACCTGATTCCCAGCTGGGACGACTTCTTGGCGGCGAGGGATGCGGCGTGAAGCGCTTGCCACTCTCAGAGCGGTTTTGGTCGCAAGTCGACCAGGATGGCCCGGTTATGCGCCCTGAATTGGGGCGTTGCTGGACCTGGACGGGCTTTCGCAGCAGCGGGTATGGGTTCCTCTCTGTGGGCAATCGGCCGACGCGTGCCCACAGAGTCAGCTGGGAGCTGAGCAACGGCCCCCTTCCGGACATCGCACCCGGTTCCTATCACGGGACTTGCGTCCTTCACCGCTGCGACAACCGCGCTTGCGTCCGTCCTGACCATCTGTTCATCGGCACTCAGCTCGACAACATCCGCGACCGCGACGCCAAGCTGCGGGGCAGGTCGGGCCCTGGGTTTCCGCGGGGCGAGCGACATCCCAACCACAAACTGCGGGCCTGCGACGTCCGAGAGATCAGGCGGCGCTACGCCGCGGGAGGTATCACCCAATTCGCCTTGGCCGCTGAGTTCGGAGTGCGCCAACCACACATTTCGCGGGCCATCAGCGGCACGGCCTGGGGGCATGTTCGATGACCGGTTCAACCCTCGTCCACGACACATCCCTTCAAAGCCCGCGCTTCGTGGCTCTGTGGCACGGGATGCAGCGCGTCCACTCGATGCGCCTCCCGTTCGACGTCGCGATCAACGACAGCCTCCGGTTGAACGAGCTCCGCGGGCGGAAGCAGACCGAGCGCTACATGGTCGGCCGGGTGACAGCCTGGCAGCCCGACACGAAGACCGCGACGGTCGTCATCACCACCAGGGCGAGCGGCCGGGAGCGGTCGCGATGACGCAAGCGACACGCGACAGCGACCGATTCATCGCCCAGGTGAAAGACACGCTGGACTTCGTCACAGGCATCTGCGGTTCGCCCGTGGTCGCAGCGGGCGTCGTAGCCACTGCCATGGTCGCGATGTGTGTTCAGCACCCGGAGTGGGCAGCGGCCTGGTATCGAACCTTCGAGCGTGACGGCGCTCCCATGGAGACCCTGGACGACTTCGTTCGACGGCTGCCCATCTCCGCGGTCACGGAAGTGCCCCGTGGTTGAGCCAACGATTCGCAATCCCGATGCCTGCTGCGAGTTCCCGCTCCTGCAGAAGCCCTACGCGCTGACCGACCCGCTGCTCGTGATTTCCCAGTGCGGCCACGACTGTCATCGCGCCACCGACTACCGGTGCGTCTGCTGCCAGCGCGTGCCCGACGAAATTGCCGAGTACTCGCGCGAGCAGACCGGGGAAGACACCAGCCCCGAGGACTACGTCTACAGCAACGAGGGGACGCTCAACACCGAAAGCGGCCGCTTCTTCTGCACGGACTGTTACATCGACAACGGCATGCCGAGCGGGCATGTGCCCTCCGGATCGACGGGGATTCTCGCCGGCTGCCCCAAGCTCGGAACGAGGACCGTCCGACTCAGTGAGGTCTATCCGCTGCCGCGCACGCTGGCGACTGCAGCCGTCCGCTCCATGCTGGACCGCACGGCCGAGGACTGGCCAATATGACCGCCGCCCTCACGATTCCCATGGAGCGGTACGTCCGGGACGACGTCGGGGCACCCGTCCCGACACTCAACTCGGGCACAGCTCACCGGCTCCTCACGCGGTCAGCGTTGCACGCCTGGTACAACCACCCGCGCCTAAATCCGGAGTGGGTCGAGGTCCGCTCCGAGTCCTTCGATATCGGCAGCGCGGCGCACGCCATCCTCCTGGAAGGGCGCGCGGAGCTGCTCGCGATTTGCGATGTCGCCGACGACTGGCGCACCGCGGCCGCGCGAAAGTTCCGGGACGAGGCGCGCGAGGCCGGCCGGATCCCGATGCTCGCGGCGGACGCAGAGCGGGTCGTCGCCATCGTCGAGTCGGCGAAGCGAGCCATGGTGCGCTGCCCTGACCTCGACAACATCGGCGACCTGGACGCCGAACAAACCTTCGTCTGGCAGGACCCGATCACCGGCGCCTGGCTGCGATGCCGGCCTGACTGGGTCAGCACCGACCGCAAGGTCATCGTGTCGTTCAAAACGACGACGAACGCTGAGCCAGAGAAGTTCCTCCGCTCGATGGTCGACTTTGGGTATGGCCTGCAAGCGACCTTCGAAATGCAGGGCACTGCGGCGATCTACCGCACTCGCCCGAAGTACGTCTACGTGGTCACCGAAACCACCGCGCCCTACGCGACCTCGCTGATCGGGCTGGCCCCGGAATGGCTCGAGCTCGCGCAGGAGCAATTCGAATACGCGGTGAGCCTCTGGGCCCGCTGCCTCGAACGCGGCCACTTCCCTGGCTACCCGCGCCGCATCGCCTACGTCGAGCCTCCCAGCTGGGCATGGAACCAGTGGGAGAGCCGCAAGCCGGCCGAGAACAAGCGGCCGCGGGCGGACTTCCTGCCCGAGGGGGATGACTGATGAAGGTCCTCACGCTTACTCAACCATGGGCCCAGCTGGTCGCGGAGGGGCACAAGACGATCGAGACCAGGTCGTGGCCCGTCGCCTTCCGCGGCGAGCTCGCCATCCACGCGGCGAAGGGCTGGACGAAGGCCGACCGGGAATTCGCCCTCGAATGCGGGTACAAGCCCGAGGAGATGGCCCGCGGCGTCATCCTCTGCCTGGTCGCATTGATCGACGTACAGCCGGTCACGCGGCTCGGGCCGGCTTACCTCACCGCGAACGAACGGCGCTACGGCAACTACTCAGCTGGCCGCTACGCCTGGATCTTCGACCCAGCGCGGACCCGCCGGCTGCTGCCCCCGGTAGAGGCCAAGGGCGCGCAGGGCGTCTGGCTCATTCCCGATGAACGCCTGGCGGTGTCGGCATGACGATCACCTTCCGGCGCGCCATCCGCGCCGATATCCCGCTGCTCGTCGGTCTCGCCGGCGGTACGGGGTCCGGCAAGACAAAGTCGATGCTCGAGCTGCTCAAGGGCATGACACCCGAGGGGAAGCGTTTCGCGGTCATCGACACCGAAAACGGCCGCTCCCGTCACTACGCCCATCAGTACGACTTCGACGTTCACGAGCTCCATCAGTTCCGCCCAGCTGACTATCTGTCCGCCATCTGCGCGGCCGACGAGGCCGGCTACGCGGCGATCGGTGTCGACAGCCTCTCGCACGAATGGACCGACGGAGTCCTCGGCTGGCAGGAAGAGGAGTTCGAGCGCCTCGGCGAACGGGAGGCGACGCGGCTGCTCTCCTGGAAAGAGCCGAAGCGAGCGCACAAGTCTCTCGTCTCTGGACTCCTGCAGCTGCGCGCTCACTGCGTCCTCTGCTTCCGCGCCGAGCCGAAGGTAGAGATGACCAGGAGGGACGGCAGGACCGTCGTCGAGGCGAAGGAGGGTGCCGGCGGATACAACGGCTGGTTCCCGATCACGGACAGTCGTCTGCACTTCGAGCTGACCGCCTACCTGATGCTCCTGTCCGACGAACCCGGCAAGCCGAAGCCGATCAAGCTGTACGACGAGCTCCGGCCCATCTTCCCGGATGACCAGTTCATCAGTGCTGAGTCGGGCAGGAGGCTCGCCGAGTGGTCGCGCGGCAATGCCGGGCAGGTAGGCGAGAACGCACTCAAGTCCTTCCGCGACAAGCTCACCGAGCTCGGCATCACCGAGGCGAAGGCACTGGACTTCGCCGGCTGGACGTCGCTCGAAGGTCACCCGCGTAACGAGCTTGCCGACCTCCTGGCCTCGTTGAAGGCGACGACGGCGACCGGTTCCGTGCCCGCGCCGAAGCCACAGGAGGCGATGCTCTGATGGGAGTCCCCGAACAAACCGTCGACAGGGACGCGAGCCTCGACACCGAGGACGTCCTGACCTGCCGCGTCTGCGGTTGCACCGACGACCGGGTCTGCGACGGCGGCTGCTGGTGGGTCGAGGACGAGGATGTCTTCTCGGACCTCTGCTCGGCCTGCGCGCCGTTCCTGGACGCACTCCCGCAGCTGCTCGGCCTCTTCCGCGCCGTCGAGGAACTGGCGCGCGAGGGAACTACGGTTAGCGGGCTCAGCCGCGTGTGGGAGGCCTTCGAGAAGGTCGACGAGCTACAGCGACCGGAGCCGGACACCCGCGTCCTGGACGAGTGCGAGCTCCACTTCCTCCGCGACTGCGGGGAGTGCGCCGAGGCGGACGTGCTCCTCCTGGAAAGGTGTCTGCCGTGAAGCTGTACGTCGCGAATGATTACCTCCTTCTCACGACCGGCGATTGCCGAGTAGACCGCGTGCAGACCTACCCGATGAAGGGCACGCACATCGTCACCATCAAAGGGCGGCGCGACTCGTGAGCGCGCCCCAAATCGCCATCACGCTCGCAATTCTCGCGGTGGGGCTCTACCTGTGCTGGGCGGCGTGCTTCGGGAAAGATGGGTTATTTCGTGACTGACGAACTGCAACAGGCGCGCGACAACCTGCACGCGACACAACATCAACTGAGGATCAGCGCCGAGCGGGACGCACTCGCTGCCGAGCTGAGCGAACTGCGGGCGGAGATCGCGGAGTGGGAACTACGTCGCTTTGGGCCGCACGCCGACCTCGCTGACGGGTGCATCGCCTGCAACGTTGGCCCGTCTGAACAGCGTCTCCGCACCCTCGCAGCCCAGCCGAAGGGCGAGCGCGGCAAGGCGCTGCTGGCCGAACACGCGGCGATGAAGGCTGCCATCGAGAAGTACGGGCGCTGTACTACTTGCAGCGGGACCGGAGCCCCGCGCGACCCATGCGACGGCCAGTATTGCCGGTGCAAACCCGGCGTCGGAGGGCGCGCTGATACTTGCTGGAACTGCAAGGGCGCGAAGTTGCAGAACTGGGCGCTCGCCGCCATCGACGGAGCGCAGCCGTGAGCAATCTCCCTGCCATTTCCGAGGGGAAGCTAGCAACGTCCAGACCAGATCGAGAGCCTGATCGTGATGCTCGCCCTAGCTTCCCCCGCTTCAGCAGACCTCCCCGGCCGGGCTCCTCGACGGATCTGGACAATCTTTGCGACGCACGCCGGGGAGGTCGTAGCTTGTCCAATCTACCCACAGGCACGGCACGCTGATGCCGTGGATCCGCCTCGACGACCACTTCGACGAAAACCCGAAGATCGCAAGCGTGGGGCCGCTCGGGCTTGCCCTCTGGGTGACCGGGCTGGCGTATTGCAATCGAAACCTCACCGACGGGTTCATCCCCTGGGCCATCGCCCGAAATCTGGTTTCGTGGGAGTTCATGGCCGCCGAAGGCGAGGCTGTCGAGCGCATCGCAACTACCACTGACACCGGGGACGATTCCCATGTTTCCGCATGGACCGTGGGTTCTGGGGCGATTATCGGCCTCTTGATCGAAGCTGGACTCTGGGAGCATGTTCCCGGCGGATACCGCATCCATGACTACGCCGACTTTCAGCCGACCAAGGCACAGGTCGAAGCTGAGCGGACGCAGAAGCAAGCAGCAGGGCAAGCAGGTGGTCTAGCAGCTGCTAGAGCACGTGCTATAGCAAACGGCAAGCAGGAGGCAAGCAGCAGCTCAAGCAAAACGCTAGCACAATCCAAGCCCGTACCCGATCCCGTACCCCTTGGTTCTAAAGAACCAAGGCATATTCGCGCGAAGATCGTTCCGTCCCTCACGGAGGATGAGCGTGCTCGGTTGGTGGAAAAACATGCGCCCAAGTACGGGGCTGAGTTCACCGACCGCGAGCTGACGTTTTCCCTGAGCCACGAGTCAGCACTCAAGGTCAAGACGGATTCCTGGTTTGTGTACTGCGACCGCTGGATGAGCAGGCAAGAACGCTTCGGCGCGCCTTCCAACGGCAGTACGCCCGACCCCAGGACCCGCGTTGACCCGCGCAGCATCGTGCAGCTTCCGCAGCGGAGGCCGGCGGAATGAATCCTTTCGTCGATCAGCTTCCCCCGAGCGATACCGAAGCCGAAGAGGCCGTCATCGCGGCACTGATGGTGGACCCCGAAGTCGGCCACAAGGTCGCCTCCACCCTCGAAGCGGGGCACTTCTTCCGCGAGAAGAACGCGTGGATCTTCGAGGCGGCGATGGCCCTCTGGGCGCGCGGAGAGGACCCGAACCAGATCACGGTGGCGCACGAACTGGCCGCGCGGAAACGACTCGCGGACGTTGGCGGGCAGACCTACCTCGCGGACGTTATCCGCCGGCTGCCCACCAGCATCGGGATCGAGTTCTACGCGAACATCGTCCGCACGACCGCGAGTTATCGCGACCTGATCCACGCGGCGACTGGCATTCTCCAGATGGCCTACGAAGCGCCGGCGGAGGCGGATGCGGTGTTCGCCAGGGCCGAAGAGCTGCTGCAGGCGAGCCGCGGCGTCCGCAAGTTCAACAACTCGAGCACGCCGGATGACATCGCCGTGCGGCTCTGGGAGGAAGCGGAGCAGTTCATCGCGGACCCGTCCGTCATCCGGGGCATCCCCACCGGCTGGGGCGAACTCGACTTCCTTCTCGACGGTCTCGTACCCGGGAACTTCATCGTCGTCGGCGCCGCGACCTCGATCGGGAAGTCGCTGTTCTGCCACAACCTTTGCCGCTCGCTTTGCAACGCGGGCGTGCCGGTCACGCTCTGGACGACGGAGATGAGCGACCTGGCCGCCGCCGAACGGATGGCGTGGATGGAGGCGGGAGTCGACAAGCAGACGATCCGGCGCAACGGCGGGATCACGACCGGTCAGGCGAATCTCTACCGCAACGCCCTCGATCGCGTCCTGTCCTGGCCGATCCGCTGGGCGCGCTCAGCCAACCCAACCATCGCGAGCATTCGAGCAGAAGCGCGTCGCGACAAGGCGCTCCGGGGCTGCGTCGTGCAGCTCGTGGACCACCTCGGCAAGGTCCGCGCCGATGGACGCACGACGATCGAGCGGACCGCCGCCGTGACCGATGGGCTCTCCGGGATCGCGATGGACGAGGAGGTCGTGATGCTCGCGACCTCGCAGGTTACCCGCGAGTCGCAGAAGGGCGCGCGGTTTCTCGGACTCAGCGACCTGGCCAACGCGAGCAACGTCGAACAGGACGCGAGCCAAGTTCTGCTGCTGACACCTATTCGCTGGAAGGGGAACGAGATGGAACCAGTATTCGACTTCGAGGCCCGCGAACTGATGGCGCGCGACGGCTATCTGCCGGTGAACCTCAGCGTCTCCAAACAGCGACGCGGCTCGACCGGCAACGCCCCCAGCGCTGTCGACTGGAACCGCGGGGGCCGCATCGACGGGTTCGTCCAGGCGGTGCGAGCGTGACGCCGCTCGAAGAAGCTGCCCTGGACCTGCGGCGCAAACTCACCCGGCTCCGACGCGTCGAGAAGTACTTCATCGCCGATGAAGCGTGCGATCCCAAGCTGGCACTGGACCGGAGCTTTGCCTACCTCACGGCGTGGCAGGAGGCAAACGAAGCCGCAGCCGAGCTGGCTGAGATGCTGGCGGTGTCGGTATGAGCGCAGAAGAGCACCAGGAAATGAGCCGGCACATGACGCGCGGCATCCGGCACCGCGGTTGGGTGATCTCATTCGAGGCGAGCGGAGATGGCGTGAGTTGCTTGATCAAGCTCCCGAGATCACGAGCGCACCAAGGGCAGAGCGCATACGTCGGCCACGGCGCAACGGTCCTCTCGGCTTACGAGGCCGCGCAAAGCGAGATGTTGGAGGCGGGCGAATGAGCGAACTGGCGCCGCTGACCATCAAAGAAGCCAATGTCCTTGTCGCTCGCTGGCATCGCCATCATCGGCCCGTGCACGGTGCGCTCTTCGCGATCGGGCTCGCCGCAGAGGGTGAGTTCGTCGGGGCTGCGATTGTGGGCCGCCCCGTTGCGCGAATGCTGCAGGATGGGGCGACAGCCGAGGTGGTGCGCCTCGTCACGGACGGCACGCCGAATGCCAGCTCAACGCTGTACGCGGCTTGCTGGCGAGCGTGGAGGGCAATGGGCGGGCGACGCCTCATCACGTACATCCTCGCTTCGGAGTCTGGCGTCTCACTGCGGGCGAGCGGTTGGAAGTGCCTCTACCAGACGAACGGCGGCACATGGGATAGGCCCAGCCGCCCACGGACAACGCTGCTACCAGAGCCGAAGCAACTTTGGGAGCGTGCATCGTGACCGCGCCCTGCCTGACTCACGCATGCCGAGGGATCGCGATTTGGAACAGCTACTTCTGCGGGCGTTGCTACCGGGCGATGCAGCGATGAAGCTGTTCGATCGAGTCCTACCACGCCGAATCGATGCGCGTCTTGTCCATCGCTGAGCGCGCTGTCCTGCTGACCCCGAGTGAGCGCCGCCGCCTCTACCGGATCTGGACGGAGGCCGACCGCGCGGCGGGATTCGAAGAGCCGAACCAAGTCGCTGAATGGCAACTCAAGCGGTCCATGGGGTTTGCCACTTAGCACCGCAGCCGGGCGGATCCCGGCAGGACCACCGAGGGATACACAGGGGAATTCAGATGGCACGCAAACGAGACACCGCAGTGATTGAGGCCGAGGGGGGCGCGTCGTCGTTGCCCCCGGCACCCGAGGGGAGCGCCGATCGCGTAGCCGACCCGCACGAGGGTGAGGACATCACGCGGCCGGAACGGGGCAGCATCATCCCGCTCGGGCACGCATTCTGCGAGCCGCGTGCTGTCGCCGTCGATTGGGTGGCCAGTGCCCGCGACGCCTGCGCCGACTGCGGATTCAACCGCGAGGATCACAACCCGCTGTTCGGCCAGCCCAACGCGGAACCCGGCGACATGACCGTGACGGATTATGACGCCAAGGGCGAGGCGATCGACCGCGAGGTAGGGACCAAGCCGACCGCGCAACCGACGCTGCCGGGCGTGCCGTCCGAGGGCATCTGGGGCGATTACCAGGGCCACCGGCTCAGCCACGTGCAGCTCGCCTTCGGTGGCGGACCCGACGCCCCGCGCGACCTCGCGGGCAAGCTCAAGATCGGCGACCGCATCCACCTCCTGGTGACCGGCCACGTCGCCAACAACGGCTACCAGCAGGACAAGGACTTGATCTACTTCGGCAAGGTGCGGGTGAAGCTCGACGCGGTCACGGTGCCGGGCAAGCGGTTCGTTGAGGAGGCGATGGTGGTGCCCGAGCCGCCCGAGCTGATCCGGCGGTCGCTGGTGGAGCCGTTCGTTATCGAGGCTGCTGCGTTCCTGGATGGCCGCGAGCCGTCGATGGCGGACTGCCTGGCGCTGTTGGCCGACCTCGCATCGCTGTTCGACCCGCTCCCGTTCGAGGAAGACGGCGAAACGGACGTTGACGAGGCTACCGGAAGCGCCGACGACACATCCCCGCTCAGCGCGGCTCTCGCGGAAGCGATGGCGGAGGCGTGAACGCGCCCGAGTCGCTCACGGCCTACGGCGCAGAACGCCGCCGCACATGGGCGCTGCGACACGCAGCGGGGCGAATCCTCACCCCGCTGCCGGACCCGCTCAGCGAGTGGGAACACGGCTGGTTTGTGTTAGTGCCGACAGCGCGGCTCATCGAACTGAGGGAGGCGATGCGCGATGAGTGAGACTATCTCGGTCAGAGTGGCGAGACTGCGGGGCTGGACATTCTCAGTCGCACCGTGCTCTGTCGATGGGTGTCGAACCCCGCACTGGCGCGATGCTCACGGGCTCAATGCGCGCAATTCACTGCCGGATTACACCAGCCCAGAGGAGGCGTTTGCGCTGCTGGCGGAGATGGTGGAGGCGACCGCGGAGGGCGAGGATTGCCCTCACGAATGGTGGATCGAACTCGGGCGAGACAGCGGTGGGTACTGGGTGCAGGGGAGCGATCGTCATTCACCCGAGGCAGGGGTGATCCTGCTGGAAACGGCCCCCACGCTTGGCGAGGCTATCGCGCTGGCGTGGCTCGCATGGCAGGAGGCGAAGTTGTGAAGCGGCACAAGTTCTGGCACCAGCATGTGATGTTCAGCCAAATCGACTGGGCGCCGTACGTGAGCGCCATCAAGCGACTCGGCTTCGAACGAGGGATGCGCGCCGTCGATCGCAACTGGCCGTGTGGCGCGTGCGGGCTGTGGAAGCGCGCGAAGGTGCACCGATGATCCTCACCTGCGGCATCGACCCCGGCCACCTCGGCGCCGTCGCCCTGCTCGACGAGTGCGGCGCGTTCCTCCGCGCGTTCGACCTACCGCGTGACCCGCGTCGCCTCTGGGAAAAGCTCACCGTGCCGCTCCCGCCGCTGACGGAGATTCACGTGGCATTGGAGGAGCCGTTCGCATTCGCCGGCCAAGGGCACAACCCGGCGGAGCAGTTCAGGAACTTCGGCCAGGTGGAGGGCGTGTTGGCCTGCACAGGGCTGCCGGTGACGACGGTCGCGGCGAGCTCTTGGAAAGCGGCAATGGGGCTCACCCTCTCGAAGGCCGACTCGGAGGGGCTCAGCGACGGCGAGCGGAAGGCGCTGCGCAAACAGCGGAGCAGGGACCGGGCGCGCTGTCTCTGGCCGGACGCGCCGCTCTCGACGAAGCGCGGTGTCGTGAAAGAGTCGTGGGCGGAAGCTGCCCTCCTAGCCCGCTGGCTCTGGGAGCGGGAGCGACAGGGGAGGATGGGACTGTGATCTCCTACGTGTTTTCCCCGGAATGTGGCCACCTACTGAACGACGACGGGGCGTGCGTCGAATCGTGCCGACGGTGGGTAAACGTCCCGGTCCCCTACCCGTCAGCTTTCCTCACTACCAGCCGCCCACTGACCGAGGCCGACCTCGAGGGAATCCAGAGGCGTTGGCAAGCGGCGTATGGCGGACGCAACCTGAATCGTCGGGGCACCGGTGAGACCGCCGAGCATTACCTGCAGCGCATCATCGAGCGGATGGACTGGCACATCGCCAACCTAAGGAGCCTGAACCATCCGGCTAAGGTGAACGTGTGAGCAAGCAACGACGCGCTACCATCGGCGGGACGATCGCCCAATCACCGCAGCTACCCCCGCACCGGTTGCAGGATTCCGGGTTACAAGCGTCGGCAATGCAGGCTGTTGTCCCCAGCGACAACGCGGCGCTTACCCTCCGACCGCATACGAGGGGTGAAGCCATCCTTGATTCACCCGCAGGGCAGGCAACCCTTCGAAATCCTCGAGCAGTTCGCCAACCCAAGATCCGGCAGGGCCAGCGCAAGGCCGAACTGCGGAGGCGCGGCCGGTGAGCGACCTTAAGCTCCTCCTAGGAATAATCGCCTTCATCGCGCTCGCCATGGCCGCCACCTTCACGTGGTACGGATGGGCCGACTCATTCGAGAGGAATCCTGCCCCAACGGTTGACACGGTTCACAACGCAGACGGCTCAACCTGTTACATCTCGCACGGCGGATTTGGCTCACGGTCGATCAGCTGCGTCATGCCGACACGAGGCGCCCAGTGACCAACTGCCCGCGCTGCGACCGGCCGCTCATCCGCAACCATGACGAGGCCTCGTGCCTGGTCCATGGGCTGATGGTCGATCCAGGTCGCGCACACGACTCAGTCGAGGAACTCGGGCCGCAGAACCAACGCCCCGTCGCCCCCAACGCAGGCCGCCCATGGTCCGAGTCAGACCGCGAGTTCGTCCTCGCGAACAAGGATCGACTGGCTGCGCGCGACATCGGCCTCCTCCTCGGCCGGACCGAGCGAGGCGTCCATCACTGGCTGAGCAAGTCCTCCCTCGGCAAAGCCCCGGTAGCGTCAACGCAACAATCTGTAGAGGTTCCGCGAGACGTGAACGAGGAGCTTGAGGACAGGGCGCGTCCAGGCGCGTTGCCCCAGTTGGCGCGGTCACTGGGGCTGAGCTACTCGGCTGCACGCTTCCGCCTCTACCGGCGCGGCGTTCGGTTGCGGGAGGCTGACGGGATGCTGTCGATATCGGAGGTCGCCCGCCTGTACGGCACAACTCGCGACCGCGTGCGCCGGCTCATGCGCATCGGCGCCATTGAGTACGAGCCCGCGGGCCGCATGCCGCGACTCGACCCAGCATCGGTGACCGCGGCCGCCCGCCTGTTGCGCGCACGGTCGAAGCACGCGCCTAAGGCGCGACGGCGATGATGCGTCGCTGTCTCGGTCCCAATTGTCCAACGCTGATACCGACCGGCTCACGCTGCCCGCGATGTGAGGTAGCCAACCGCGGGACCAGGCAGCAGCGCCAGTCCTTCCGGGCTGCAGTGCTCAGCCGCGACGGGTACACCTGCCAGTCATGCGGCCTGGTCGACCCATCGGGTAAGCAGCTCGAAGCCGACCACGTTACCGCGCTTGCTGACGGCGGGAACCCGCTCGACA
>OFQY01000623.1_pt1 | contig 13194 bp, 14 predicted proteins | sample 1542991 | NCBI WGS metagenome assembly OFQY01 (sample SAMN07774224, study PRJEB24372) | wastewater metagenome | isolation source: Exp Tend VB 10WW | collected 2016-02 | reverse complement strand
AATAAAGATTTAGGTTACCTCCACATAGATGATTTGCCACCATTTAAAGGTATAAGTATTTTGCCCTTTGTGAATAGGATTTTCTCAAAAGGTAGAATGCTCGGATATATAGAGGGTGATTCTGGTTCAATAGCAGAACAAGTTATAAACTTTGTTGAACAATCAAAAGCTACATATCCATATTTAAATAAATACTTTTTAGTAGGTCCTAATAGCAATACTTATATACAATGGGTTCTAAATAAATTTCCAGAGCTCAACATAAAACTTTCTTGGCATTTTATTGGAAAGGGCTATAATATTAAGATATGAAGAAGATTTGGTTTGTGAAAAAAAGATATGGATGGGGTTGGAGACCAGTCACTTGGCAGGGTTGGATCATTTCTTTTTTATATCTACTGAGTTTACTTAAATTTTTTATAATATCTGAAATGAAATCTCACTCAGGTAGTGATGTTTTGATATCTTTTGCTCTACCTTTTATAATTTTAACCTCAATATTTATCTTTATTTGTTATAAAAAAGGGGAGAAGCCTGAGTGGCAGTGGGGAAACAAAAAATAAAAGGCGCTAAATCGCGCCTTTTATTCTTTGTTTCATTTTCTTTGAAACTGTTCTATTATTGGAATTCTTGGTCTATTTCCTTTAAAGATGCTTCATTGTCAACGTTTAAAGCATCACCTACACTTGCTTGAAGTTGACTATTTGTTGGATTTTCTCCTAGAGTATTTTCGCTTACTGGAGCCTCTGTTCTATTTTTCATAGCAAGCATAATACCTACTATTATTACGATAACTACTATTATCCAGATAATTAATTTAGAACTTTTAGCCGGAGCTGTATTCATTGTTGGTTCCATATTATTTCAAAAATTAAATTATTATTGCTTTACTTCAGTAGATGTACTACTTTTAGTATCGACCTCTGTTTTAACTTTTGCTTCAGGAAGTTTCGGAATTATTTGCATATATTCTTTGCCTGCAGCTTTAATACTCTCTTCAGCTGTTTTCACTAGACCTCTTATTGTTTCTTTTGAAGTAGTGTTATTTACTTGATCTATTGATGTAGAATTCGCAGCTTCCACGTCAACTTTTGCTTTTGCAAGTGCAGCTTGTGCTTTTACATATTGTGCTTCCTGTAGAGTCGTATCAGCACCGCCCTCTTTTAATGTTTTTATCCTTTCTCCAATTTTTATATCAACCTTGCTTAATCTGTTGATCTGGTTATTTAAGTTTTTGAATATATTCATCAGAGATTTCTTTACTTTCTCTTGTGCTTTTGCTTCCAATTTCTTCTTCTTTTCATCTACTGAAGAATTTAACTTTTTAAGCATATCTTTCTTACGAGTTTCGATCTCCATTTTCATCTTATCTTTTTGTTCCTGAGACATTTTAACGTCGTCAGTACTTTCACCCCTATACTCTCTTAATCCACCTTTATCGTCACCTAATTCCATTTGACCTTTTGTATCAACACTAGTTCCTACTCTAGGTTTTGGTAATGGTACAGGAGGAAGGGGATACTTATCATCGCTACTCTCAACTTTTACACTTGAATCCACTCCTAAACTACCACTTTCAGCTTGTAGTTTTAAGATAGGTACAACAAGAAGCATTAGTGAAAGAAAAATAACTAAATTACTCTTTTTCATAATTTTTATGTTTGGCTTACTAATAATATCTAATTGTACTAAAGCTACAGAGATGTACATATTGACAAGATACAACAAATGCGCTACAATATACCTATTATGAAAAAAGCAATTTTTATAACATCATTTTTTATTTTAATAGCAGGTTTTGCAATGTTTAGCGCTCCTAAGGCCGAAGCATCTTTTTGGGATCATTTCTCAATAGGCATTGGTTTCGGTAGTAGTTATGCAAGCTATGGGGGCTATGATTCATATTATGGATATGACGACTATGGCTATGATGATTACGGTTATGGAGGGGGGTATGATTATTACCCAACAAGTGGTTACTATGGCAATCCTATACCATACGGCAATGACGCCTTATACGCCCCATATAGTTACGGTGGTTACAATAATGGTTATGGCAATAGTTATTACCCATCTTACCCATCTTACCCATCTTATCAATCTTATCCAACATACAATTATCCGACCTACCAATCATCATATGGTAATTACAGCCCAACAAGTTATTCAACACCAATAGCTCCTACTTACGGATACTATAGTGGGGGTTGTAATAATAACTACGGTTGCAATACATACCAAAACAGTCTTAGTTGGACTCATTAAAACAAACTTAAACAAAAATCCTCCGAACGGAGGATTTTTGTTTAATCATCTGCCTGCGGTTTATCTAGAGTCATGGTTTCGATACTTATTGCATCACCAGTGATACGCATTACATCTTTATCTATTTTTCTAAACTCATGGTTTGATTTATTGAAATGGTTAACAGTGGTCTCAAGAGCTTTTCCAAGTTTTGTGTGCATGTCTTCATATGTTCGTAAATGGTTTCCAAGTTCTCCAACCCTTTTAATAATGTCTTTCGCACTCTCTTCTATTTGTAGTGCTTTTAGTCCCTGTAGGACGGTTTGTAAGTACGCAAGGAAAGATGTAGGGGAGACTATTATCACTTTATACTTACTTGCTGCACGTTGGATTAAGTTGTCGGTATCTTCTTCTGAAGTACTTGCTCCAATTTTATTTACTAGTAAATCGTAATATATAGCTTCATGAGGTATAAACATAAAAGCAAAATCCATAGTACCTTCGGCAGGTTGTATATACTTCGATGTTTCGATTATTCTATTTTTTAAATCACTCAAAAAAACTCTTTCTAATCTATCCTTCTCACTTTTATCACTAGTTTCCGATATTCTATTGTAGTTCTCAAGTGAGAATTTTGAATCTATAGGGATTACTTTATCTTTTACAAACACTGCTGCATCCACTATTGTTCCATCAGGAAAAGGGTATTGCATTTGGTAAGAACCTGGTGGCATGACATTCTTCAAAAGTGTCTCTAAATAATACTCTCCAAGTATTCCGCGCTGCTTTGGGTTCTTCAGTATGTCTTGGAGGTTTTGAAGTTGGTCCGCAAATGATACGACTTGCTTATTGGTCTCATCGAGTCTCGTAATCTTCTCGGTAATATCTGCCACGATTCGTGAAGTCTCACTTGATTGATAACGCATAGTCTGATTGATTTCCTTTTGTGATTCACCGAGTTTGTGGTCAATAGTACGAGAAAGTTCGTTTATTTGAGAAAGTAATAGTTGTATAGCGCTGTCATTATTATCAGTTGGTTTTTTGCGCAAGAAAAAAAACATACCAATAAAAAGGAGAACCAACAATATTATTATGATAATTAAAAGTACGTTCATATTTATAATCTTCCTAAATAATGCTTAAGTGTATAAATCCAATCTTCTTCATTGTCAGGGTTTTGCTCTTTTTGGGTAAGCATCCAATCCAAATATCCTGGGTCTATATTTTTAACTTCCTCGACAGTCTTTCCATTGTGTTTGCCAAATGAAAATGAATTCATGAGGGAAGGCTTAGAGGATATTTCTATCATTTTTTCTATTGCTTCATCCTCGCTTAAGTTGTCTTCCTTCATTATTTTAGCAAGTAATCTTTTGAATAGTTGCTCGAGTACTAGCACATCGCCAAGGGCATCGTGAGCTTCTGCTTCAATATCAATATCTAAGTAGTATCTTAAATACTGGAGTTTGTATTGGGGGATAGTGTTGTTTTTATCAAGTGCTCGTGCAACACGAAGAGTACAGATAACATTTGCAGGTACAATACCTTCTTTCTCGATTATTGCTTGATCAAAGCGTGCATTATGAGCAACCATTACAGCTGTTGAGTCCTCGAGCATTAGCTTGATTGCTCCATAATTTGAGCTTTCTTGGAATATTGGTTTGTCAGCTACATGCTTGTCTGTGATATGGGTTACAGCACTTGCTTCGGGTGGAATATGGATAGGGGGTTTAAAGAGTTCGCAAAAAGTTTCTCCTGCCTGCGCAGGCAGGTCATCGGTTTTAAATGCTAGTTGGCATAGATAGTCTTTCACTGGTTCATTGCCAGTAGTTTCAGTATCTAGGAAGATAACTTTTTTCATATTATTTATTTTACCATAAAACAAAATATTAAGTTTTCTTGCGCTTAACCCTCTCTGCGGGGGCTCCGACACGACTGCGAAAACTTAGTATTTTGTTTTATTTACTACAATGGTAGAATATAACCATGCTTCACGAAGAAATAAAGAATAAAATAAAGGATGCTATGAAAGCGAAAGACACTGTTGCTCTTAACGTTTATCGAGGTCTAGTGACTGCTTTTACAAATGAGTTAGTGGCAACAGGCAAAACTCCCCAAGATATGCTAGGAGATGAGCAGGCTATAGTTGTGATTGCCCGTACAGCAAAGCAACGTAAAGATGCTATCGAACAATTCACAAAAGGTGGACGTATGGACCTTGCAGATGAAGATAGTGCCCAGCTTGCAATACTTGAGACTTATTTACCAAAGCTTATGGAAAAAAGTGAAGTTGAAGAGATTGCTAAATTAAAGCAAGTAGAACTTGGCATAACTGATCCTACAAAAAAGGGTATGCTCATGAGTGCTCTTATGAAAGATTTAAAAGGACGTGCAGATGGAAACGTTGTTAAAGAAGTCGTAGATTCATTATTTACATAAATATTTTTCATGAAAATTATTTTACATTGGATAATATTATCAGTTGCAGTTTGGGTGACCACTCAGATTATTTCTGGTATTAGTGTAAATCCTCTATATGTTTCACTTATAGTTGGAGCATGCTTAACATTATTTAATATGTTTATCCGACCGATCATAAATGTACTAACTTTACCTATCAATATTGTTACTCTCGGATTGTTTTCACTTGTAGTAAATGGTTTACTCTTTTGGTATTTAGGTAATGTAATTCGAGGGTTTACTGTTACGACTTTTACTGCTGCTTTTGTTGGTGCAATTCTAGTCTCAGTTATTAATTGGATACTAACTAAGCTATTCAATTTCAATCATTAGTGAGTTATGTCTATAACATTAAACACGGTAAAGCACTTTGTAGAACTCCACGCAGAACTGGCGTATTTTTTTGTAGTTCTAGGTGTCATTCTTGAAGGAGAAATTGTTGTAATAATCGCTGGTATATTTGCTCATCTTGGGTCGCTTAATTTGTATGCTGCTCTGGCTGCTACAATAGTTGGAGGTGGATTGAAGTCTATTTTTGGGTATAGTCTAGGATATTATCTACAAAAACATCATTCTGGTAAACCCCTCGTTCATCAAACTGAAAGAAGAATTGCTTACTTTCTGCCAAAATTTTCTGAAAAACCTTTCTGGTCAATATTTCTATCTCGTTTCTTGATTTTAGGTTTACATTGGTTCTCACTTATTTTTTCTGGGTATAGAAAAGTGAAAATCAAAATCTTTGCGAAAGCTGAGCTTGTATCGTTGCTTTCTTGGTCTATATCAGTCCTTGCTCTTGGGTACTTTTTCAGTTACACTGCGCTATCGGTGAGTCGTGATATTAGAAAATTCATTGGTATTATATTGCTTTGTTTTATTGCTTTCTTTATCTTAGAAAAGATAATTGCTTTTATAATCGAATGGATAGAATCGGTAGATAAAAAAGAAAATGAAGATGAAAATTTTTAATAAAAATAAAATAATAGCGACTCATAATGGCTCATTTCACGCAGATGATATCTTTGCCTGCGCTACTTTGTCTATATGGCTTAAAAACAATAATGAGTCATTTGAAATTATTCGCACTCGTGATCCAGAAAAAATAAAGGAATCAGATTATGTATTTGATGTTGGTGGTATATATGATCCTAATATCAATAGATTTGATCATCACCAAAAAGAAGGTGCAGGTGCTCGCCAAAATGGCATTCCTTATGCTTCATCAGGACTTGCTTGGAAACATTTTGGGTTATATATTTGTGGAAACAATAAAGAAGTCTGGGAACTAATTGATAAGAAAATATTTATGTCACTTGATGCAGTCGACAATGGTGTTGACATAGGTACTCCAAAGTTTTCTGGAGTCTCTACTTATCCTGCTGATCAAGTTTTCTTAGTATACTCTCCAACTTGGGAAGAAGTGGGTACTGACGAAGACCCAATTTTTATAGAGCAAGTCAAAAAAGCTTCTATATTATTAGAAAGAGAAATACAGGTTGCATTGGCTGACTACCGAGGCAAACAGATAATATTTGACGCTTATAACAACGCTACTGACAAAAGAATCATAGAAGTTAAAAATGACTTTCCAAGATATTTGTTCCAAGAGGTATTATCAAAACTTGCTGAACCAATTTATTTTATTTATCCAAGTGCCCACAGTTCCGCTTGGAAAGTTGAGGCTATAAGAAAAGATATGGATACATTTGAGAGTAGGAAAATGTTCCCAGAATCTTGGCGAGGACTGCTTGATAGAGATCCAAAGCTAGTCGAACTCACTGGTGTGGCTGATGTTAACTTTTGTCACAGAGGTGGATTTTATATGACTGTTGGTTCAAAAGAAGGAGCTATCGCTCTTGCTAATAAGGCATTACTCGCGTAGAGTAAATTTATGTTCATAGATGAAATAAAATTTTTTGCAAAAGCTGGCCGTGGTGGAGACGGGGTTGTTAGATGGCGCCGTGAGAAATTCATAGATAAAGGAGGTCCAAATGGGGGAGATGGAGGTAGAGGTGGGAGTATTTTTGCAGTTGCAATTTCTGACATCCATTTGCTTGCTAAATACAAACACAAAAAAACTTTTGAATCAGAGCGTGGTTTTGATGGTGCTGGCGGAAGTCGCCACGGTAAAGATGGAAAGGATTTAATTATTGAGCTACCTGTAGGATCTATAATTACAAATGTTGAAAGTGGTGCGTCTGTATCACTAGAAGAACCAGGTCAAAAAGAATTATTACTTAAAGGTGGTCATGGTGGTTTTGGTAATGAACAATTCAAAACTTCAATAAATACAACTCCCACTAAAGCAACAAAAGGTACGATAGGTGAGCAAGGTAATTTTAAAATTGAACTTGAACTATTTGCTGATATTGGATTAATCGGTTTACCAAATGCTGGTAAGTCTTCGCTCCTTAATTCAATCACAAATGCTCAAGCAAAGATTGGCTCATACCAGTTTACAACTCTTGATCCAAACTTAGGAGATTTTTATGGACATATTATCGCAGATATTCCAGGGCTTATTGAAGGAGCATCAGAAGGTAAAGGTCTAGGAATAAAATTTTTAAAACATATCAAACGTACAAAAACTTTAGCTCATCTGGTATCTTTTGAAAACGGTAAAGACATGATTAAAGTTTACAAACAGATTCGCAAAGAACTCGGAGCTTATGATAAATCACTACTTGAAAAAGATGAAATAGTAGTCTTAACGAAGACTGATGTTGCTGATAAGAAGGCCATAGATAAAGCAATAAAAGATTTTGAGAAACTAGGTAAGCCTGTGTTGACTCTATCTCTATATGATGATGCTTCTGTTAAAGTATTTATGAAAGAGCTAGCTAAATTACTGAAAGGTAAGTAATATTAAATTATGAGTTTTGAGCAAAGAAAAAGTCTAGAAAAGTTTAATATCAGGAAGTTAGTAACTTTAGACTCTGAAAAGTTTCGTAATTTACGTTTAACAGCTTTAAAAACTGACCCTCAAACATTTGGCGGTAGTTATGAAGATGAATCTAAAAAAGATGAAGAATATTGGAAAAGTAGAATTTCTGACCCACAACGTTCCTTTTTTGTTGCTGAAGAAGGGGGTAATTTTATTGCAACTGCTGCATCAATGAGGATGAACTCTGGAAATTATATGATTACAGGTGTATATACTTTAGAAAATTTTAGAGGTAACAAACTTTCTACTCAATTAATACAATGTCTTATTGATGAGGCAAAACAAAAAGGAGCCAAGTTTATGGATTTACACGTAAATTCTGAAAATGAAAATGCTATTCGAATTTATGAAAAACTAGGTTTTAAAATAATTAAAACAGAAAAAGAAAAAATGGGTGATGGAAAAATATACGATCTTCATCTGATGGGAAAAGATTTAGCACAATAATAAAACAGCAACTACTTTTAAAGACAAAATAAAACACCTCACAAATTTGGAGGTGTTTTATTTTGTAGAAGGTACTACATTGTTGACTGTGACATCTTTGGCTTGCCCATAGAAAAAAGTTGAACAAGTGCAGATATACCAACAAGAATGTAAACGATTTTAGAAATCATTGCATCTTGACCTCCGAAGAGTTCCCTAATGGTGCCCCGTGAGGGAATCGAACCCCCGACCATCTCCTTAAGAGGGAGCTGCTCTACCAGCTGAGCTAACAGGGCATATAAAATTTAAACAATCTATCTACCAGCTGAGCCCCGCCCGACTGAAGGACTTCAGTCATTCGGGCAGGTAACAGGGCAAACATTAAACTCCCTGATTATTACAGATATAATTTGTTTTGTAAATGATTTGTTTACTAATTTTTTTAGAGTTATAATAAAAGCAAAATTAACTTTTATGTCAGAATTTCAATTTTTTAACGCAAGAGCTAAAAAGGAAAATACAGATGGTGGAATGGGGAGAGAAGAAATGCAAAATATTGCTAGGATGTTTGGTATTCCAAATACTGACAATATAACTAAGGATGATAAAGGCAACTACTACCATGGGAATGAATTATTAAATGATCAATATTTAAAAGACCATAAAATTGATAAAACCTCTGAATCTCCCACAAGAAAGTTTTATTAGCCAAACCCTATGAAAAGCCTTGTTTTGCAAGGCTTTTTTTATTGATTGCAAGGCTTGACTTATTATCTTATATGTATATAATAGGAGTCACGGCTTGGTTAATCCCAGCTGTTTTAATTTCCTTGTCAATAAAATAGGTATGCAATCATAAATTAAGTCCTGCACTATTATTTATAGTCAGGCTAGCTCAACTTGTGCTAATCACAATAAGTTGGGTGAAGAAAGTCTTAACGTGTGCAAACGTTAAGCAGTCAGTTAATGGAATAAATGTTTTTTATTTTGTTCCGTTCTATTTTTTAGTAGAGTTTGATCCTAGCTCAGGATGAACGCTGGCGGCGTGGATAAGGCATGCAAGTCGAACGGACTTTATTTTTCCAATGATGCGATTATATCAAGTCAAAGGTCGTTTAAAGTTAGTGGCGAACGAGGTAGTAAAATATAGGAACTTCCCCCTAAGTCGTGAACAACACACCGAAAGGTGTGCTAATACACGATAGTCTCTCCGGAGTAAAGTTTTTCGCTTAGGGAAAGGCCTGTAAAGTATCAGCTAGTTGGCAGTGTAAAGGACTACCAAGGCTATGACGCTTAGAGGAGCTGAGAGGCTGACCCTCACCGATGGGACTGAGACACGGCCCATACACCTACGGGTGGCTGCAGTCGAGAATCTTCCGCAATGGACGAAAGTCTGACGGAGCGACGCCGCGTGATTGATGACGCACTTCGGTGTGTAAAGATCTTTTATGAGGGAAGAAGTTTATTGACGGTACCTCATGAATAAGGGGCTCCTAATCTCGTGCCAGCAGGAGCGGTAATACGAGAGCCCCGAGCGTTATCCGGAATTATTGGGCGTAAAGGGTGCGTAGGTGGTTGTGTTAGTCGTTTGTCAAATCCTTGGGCTTAACCCAAGAACCGCGAACGAAACGGCACAACTTGAGAATGTGAGGGGTAAAGGGAACTCATGGTGTAGGGGTGAAATCCGTTGATATCATGGGGAACACCAAAAGCGAAGGCACTTTACTGGCACATTTCTGACACTCAAGCACGAAAGCGTGGGTAGCGAATGGGATTAGATACCCCAGTAGTCCACGCCTTAAACGATGATCTCTAGTCTTTCGGAGTATCGACCCTCTGAGAGACGTAGCTAACGCGTTAAGAGATCCGCCTGGGAAGTACGGCCGCAAGGCTAAAACTCAAAGGAATAGACGGGGACTTGCACAAGTAGTGGATTATGTGGTTTAATTCGACGATAAACGAAGAACCTTACCAAGGTTAGAAATCAACGTGAAAGCCCCGAGAAACCGGGGCCCTCGCAAGACTAGTTGACAGGTGATGCATGGCCGTCGTCAGTTCGTGGTTTGAATTGTTCCCTTAAGTGGGGTAACGAACGCAACCCTCGTCGTGTGTTATAAGTGTCACACGAGACTGCCCCGACCCAAGAGTGTAATTATAATTACCAATTACAAATTACTAATGAGATGCAATTGCATTTTAAATTAGTAATTAGTAATCAATAATTAGTAATTGTTCTTTTCGGTCGGGGAGGAAGGGGAGGATGACGCCAGGTCAGCATGTCCCTTGATACCTTGGGCTACACACATAATACAATCGCAATTACAACGGGCAGCGACGGGGTAACCCTGAGCGAATCCTAATAAAAATTGCGTCAGTTCGGATTGGGGGCTGCAACTCGACCCCATGAAGCTGGAATTACTAGTAATCGCGGGTCAGACATACCGCGGTGAATACGTTCTCAAGTCTTGTACTCACCGCCCGTCAATTCAAGGGAGCCGGGAGTACTCGAAATCTCTCCATACGGAGGGCCTACAGTAAGCTCGGTGACAGGGAATAAGTCGTAACAAGGCACGGGTAGCGGAAGCTGTTCGTGGAATAATTCAATTTGAAATCGATCTCTCATCTTTATTTATAAAGTGAGTCGATCTTATTGAGTCGATATTTTGTGCCTCAATTGAGCACAAAATGGTCTATAAGTGTCATGACCTAAAGATGCACATTGACTAAGGGGGAAAGACCCCTGCCTGCGCATGCAGGTGTAGAACGGAACAAAATAAAAGATATTTTATTCTCTGACTTTAATTTATATTGCAAACTATTTTATTACTAAACAAAAACACCCTATCAATAGGGTGTTTTTGTTTGCCTAAGAGTGGTACAATACTAATACTTAGTATTAATTTGTATTTAATATATTTATGATTACACCAGAACTAATAGAATTCATAAAAAAAGAGGAGGCTAAAGGAGTATCTCGTGAATCAATTGTTTCACTACTTAGAACACAGAGTTGGACCGAAGTAGATATAATGGAAGCCTTTGATAGTATTTCACCTAAACTAAACAATCTTGGTCAATCAACCCCAACTCACACCTTTAATTCCGGTGAGCCAACCCAGTTAATACAAACTCAAGAAATTGCAAAATCTAGATCTTTTAAAAAAACTGCTATTGTAGGTTCGATAATAGCCGTTTTCGTTTTTATAGTTGGAGGTTTTATTGCTTATGCTTCTGGTTATATAATTCCGTTTAAAAAAATGTTTACTCCGTCTTTGCAAACACCTGGGAATAATCTTAGTTCAAAATTTAGCATGCATATAAATATAGACGGTTCAGCTATGAAAAATAAGGATAGTGCCTCCAATTCCCTTACAGGTTTTTCAGATACGTTTGATTTTGATATTAGTGGTTCAAATGAAGCTTTCGATATAAAAGATTCTAGCAAGAAAATCAAAGGTAACTTTTCTTTCTTATTAAAATCTGGCACTTTCGAAGCTGGATTTGAGTCACGTCTTGTAGAAGGATCTATTTATGTAAATTTGACTAAAGCTCCAAACTTAGGGATCTTTTCTTTGAAACCATTTGAGAACAAATGGATAGCAATACCAGAAGCCGAATCAAAGAATCTAACGAGTAATCCTCTTCTTATGGGATCTGGTATAGAGGCTACTCCTACCCTTAGTGATTTAACCCAAGATCAAAAAAATTACATAGTTAATTTAACTGAAAAAGCTAGTTTTATTAAAATCACTAAAAATCATTTACCAGTGATAAAAGATGGGACTTTATTGTCTCGCTTTGAGTTTGATATAGATAAAGAAGGAATCATAATGTACTTCAAAGATCTAACTACTTATTTAAAGAGTATAGAAAAAGACATCTCCCAAATTCCAGATTTAAATAATGCTGATTTTGAGAAAACTATTAAATCTTTACAAAATATTCACGGTGAAGTATGGATAGGGACATTCGATAAACTTTTAAGAAACGTAAATATTGATTTTGATATAGTAGATTCAGAAAAGGGTAACCTAAAAGTAAAGACGAATCTTGTTTATAGTGATTGGGGGAAACCCGTAGTAGTAGAGATTCCAAAAGAAACAACAACGATTGAAAAGTTGATGTCTGAAGTAATGGGCAGCATGTTTGGTGTTCCGCCAACAGAGATTGAAAAACAAATAGAAAGCCAGACAATAAACAATAGTCAATTATTAGAAGCGAAATCAAAAGGTCAGGATGCTTCTATAAAATCCATAGAAAACATGTTGAGGGCTCAGGCCGAAGTTTATTATTCTACTAGTAGTAACTCCTATAAAGGATTTTGTAGTTCAAAAGGTCAGTATGGTGCGTATACACTAGCTACAACTTTACCAAACGGAACTGTATATAAATGCAATGACTCAGTAAATAGTTGGGCTTCATGGTCAAAGCTAAGTACAGGAGAATATTTTTGCGTAGATTCTACTGGTATTGCTGAATCTATTTTAGGGTTACCACAAGGCACTTCTTGTCCAAGCAGATAGGCATAAACTAAAAAACTCCCGAAAGGGAGTTTTTTAGTTTATGCGCTCAAGTCAGCGGGTGCTAACTCCAACACAATTGCCTATGTGAGTGCAGCCGCTGACTTGAAAACACAACGACTGCATGAATTAAGTATAGTACAAAAATAAAAAATACAAAACCCCTACGATTTCTCGTAGGGGTTTTGCTAGGCAATTGTCAATAAATATAATAATTTTATTTATTGGAATTCTTCACTCACAAGTACAGTATAGCAAATTATAAAATATTGTCAATGGCAAATATATATGGTATTATAAATCCAGGTTTGTTTTCTGATAGATGCGCTTAGGTTTACCTAAGTGAGGAAAGTCCGAACACATATTACAAAGAAATTTGTAGATCCGTAGCGGGTAACGCCCGTCATGAGCAATCATAGAGGTGCGAGCAGAGACGTTCTTAGCTTGAAAAGGCGGAATATCCTTATGCAAATAAGGATAAATCATATAGGTAACTATATGGGTGAAACGGCTAAATCCTTACGTGTGTGCAAGACCGTGCTCCGACGAAAGAAGGAGAGAGTCGCTCGAGCCCAATGGCAACATTAGGCCTAGATAAATATCTAT
>OFQY01000622.1_pt1 | contig 13208 bp, 7 predicted proteins | sample 1542991 | NCBI WGS metagenome assembly OFQY01 (sample SAMN07774224, study PRJEB24372) | wastewater metagenome | isolation source: Exp Tend VB 10WW | collected 2016-02 | reverse complement strand
GGAATTTACCTTTTGTAGCAAGTTTCATAAATTCTTCTGTTACACGTTCACGAGAAATACCATTTGGGTTTTCTGGAGATTTGTAAAGGTCTGGAATTTCATTGGCAAGATGCATAGCTAACTTTGCCGTTTCAGGGTCTACTGTAAGTGGTTCTTCGGTGAATTCGATGCCGCCACAGCAGGGACAAATATATTCTTCAGGCATACTCTTCTCCTTTTATATTTAAATAATTGTTTTTATAATCTTGTATTTCATTTAAATTCATTTTCTTTTTTTGAACAATACGATGGTGATTTGGGCACAAAACGCACAAATTGTCTATATTATTATTCAATCTGTTGTTGTCTAAGTGATGAACATCCACATCAAAATCAAATCCACAAATCATACAAGATGCACCATAATGTTTAATAGCCTTAGTTCTATATATGCTGATGCCAGTATAATCTTTATTTCGTTTTACCTCTGGCAAATTTAGCTCCTTTCTTAGTGCAACATATCCACCATGATATCGCTCAATAGCAGACGCCAAGCCACTATTGATAGCTCTTAAGATTAACGATGATGGAATTGTTCCGTACTTTTCTATTATTGGAATTAATGCTTTTTTTACATTTTCTAAATTTCCCCAATAACCATACGGTTGAAAGTGTTTATTTTCTATCAACGGTTGCAATTTTAATTTATTTCTTACTTTTTTAAACCCGCCGTGATATCGAATCGCCGCCTCAATGCTAAAACTTATGTCTCTAATTATAGTTTGTGGTGGAAGAGTTCCGTATTTGTCAACAATTGGTTTAAGTGCTTCCTTTAAGTTATCAAAATTTTGCCAATATCCAATTGGAACAGAACAATTGGATTGTTGAACAACGGTTTGTATTAATGAAATATTTAAATCACTTGCTAATTTACTATATCCTCCATATTTATAAATTCCACACATAATATCGCACCGGCCAATCCTTTTAAAATAACCACTGTTTGGCAAACCACCAAATTTTTCAACGTAAGGTTCTATTTCATTTTTGCAATTTTCTAAATTTTTCCAATATCCATTCGTTCTATTTTTACAATTATTTCCCATTATCTCTTCCAAAATCTTAATCATCTTAAGAATCTATTAGAGTATTCTGTGTTTTCGTTGAATTTTCCTGTTTTATTTGCATCATGCAATGACATTTTTTACATTTTTTAATACCAATTCTCGAAATTAGTTGCATTCCTCGTAAAACACGAAGAGGGTCTTCACCGAATTTTTCCATATCTGTGGCACGCAAAATTTTATTTTCCAAATCGTTTTTGCCGCCGTAATAATCATGCAACTCATTTGTTAACGGGTCGTATGCAATTGAGTTAAACGTAAAGTCTCTTCGACTTGCCGCTTCTTTTGGAGACATATTTGGGTCTACCTGAACATCGAACCCAGTGTGACCTTCGCCTGTTTTGCTGTCACGCCTTGGTAGGGAGAAATCGTAATCATTCCCTTCGTCATCTCTAAATTTAATGACGCCGAAAGCTTTACCAATCACCTGTCCGCCATTTTCGTCGGCTGCGCCACCCAAAACATGTCCGTGCTGCTTTAATACAGCAGCTAGTTGAGAAAAGTCACAGTTTTTAGATGCATACCCCCAGGCTACATAATTTCCTGTAGTTGTTTTTAATGCATAAACAAGTTCTGTGCCGTCTTGCTCGACTTTAATTATTCTATCGGGCTCTGCGCTTAGTCGCCCGTAAACATATTTAATTAATTTGTTTTTTCTAACAGGATTAGATATATTAATTAAATCTACAATGCCTTGTCGTCCATTATTTATACGCCACCCAGATTTTCCAGATTGTAGTTTTGTACAGTCAAACCCCAGCAGAGTTAACACATCACCTATTCGTTGATGAACGTCAGGGTTGTGTTTTATACACTGTGTTATTGTCATATTACAACCCTCTCCATCATATATACCACCCAACCACCCTGCGGCTTGTAATAAATCTGTTGATATGGCTTTGGTTGGGGTTATCACATGGGCCAACACATGACCAACTTCTGGTGGACCATAAATTTCAGACCGACTAATGATTTCCCATCTTGGGTCATTTCTTGGATGTGTGTGTTTATAATCATTATTGCCACAACCGGGTCTGTGTAACCATCTGTGGTCTGCCGTACATCTTATAATTCTTCCAGATTCAAGAGTGACTTTTACAACATCAGCCATCCGAGCCGATGTGTGTAAAACCGTTGATTTGGTTAATTTTGGTATTCTTAACCCTCTTTCTGTTTCTGGCTTTGGTCTAGTACAGTTAACAACCCGACACCCCCAGTTATTATCCAACTTAGGTTCAACAGACCAACCGATTACTTCATCACCCACATTAATTTCTGATATATTTTTAAATGATAAATCAGCCATCCAAATTGGAGCTTCGGCTGTATTGCAATGATACACTTCAACGTCAATATCTTTTGGAACATGACCAGTCACAGCATCACGAACTGCGCCGCCGACGATTAAGCCACGCCAGCCATTTTGAGCCAATTCTTGCAAAATGTTTTGCAAAGCACGACTTAGCGGAATTTCTAAATTTTGCTTAGAAATTCCGCCAACATCACTTGCCAAAACAATCTTTGAATACCACATAATGAAAATTTGCGCCTAACATTATTTTAGACACAAACAGCTCTAGTTCCTATTATATCCACTAATCGCTTGATTTGGCATCTTCGTCTGGTTTGATTGCCGAAACGTTGTACGTGAAAGTGGATGTTTTGCCGTCAACCGTGCTAGACGTGAAAGTGACAGGAATGTTTGTCACGCCAGCAGAAGCTGACGGTTTTGAAATTCTTGAACACATTTCAACCGCTGCATCGAGTTGTTTGCTTGCAACATCATTTGTTGCTGGGATTGGGAAATTGTCAGCCAACAAGCATCGAATTAAATCGACATATGTGTAATCATCGTTTAAATGATAAGAAACATGACGAGCCAATCTTTTTAAATTAGCAATCATTTCTGTATTGAGCCTGAAATTAATAGCTTCAGTAACTGTCATCTTAATATTTGTCATTTCACACCTTGATGGTATACCATCATAGTGTTTTATAGTATACCTGCAATTCATCCTCTTGTGGGTGAGGATGAATTGCTGTAATTAACTATACGAAAAATAATTCAAAAAATCTACAAAACAAGAAGGTAAAGAGTCGTGTTTTCTATAAAGAAGATAATATGGGGAGAAGACTTACTGAAACTCAATGTAAAGTGCAAATTATTAGACTTTCATTGAATAAAACACAAATCAAGCAATGCTATGAATTGCTTGAAGAATCTGGCAAGTGTTACTCGGAAATGATTCTTGCTCATGTTGAATCAAGAAAAGATAAATGGCTCTCCGAAGGAGAGCTTAAAGCTAAGTTTAAAGGAGCTTTTAAATTACATTCTCAAACTATTCAATCTGTAGCAGAGAAAATTAATTCAAATCTAGAAACAGCTAGAACAAACAGAGATAAAGAGTTTAAATCTACTGGAATAATTAAAACAGAATATGCTTCTGAAACAAAACGATTATTTTCAGTTACTTGGAAGAAGCTAGGAATTAAAATTCAAAATGGAAAGATTCATCTTTCTAATGGATTAAAAAATACTCCACTCATCGTTAGTCTTCCGTTGAAATATTCAAATTATAATGTCAATATAGCAGAACTTGTTTTAGATGCAGAAGTTTTTTACTTACATCTAACTATTGATACTGGTGTTGTTCCAAAGAATCCACTTGAAAGACTAAAAACAGCAGGAGTTGATATGGGAGAAATTCATATTGCTTACTGTACTTCTGATGACGGAAATACAATTGGAATCTCTGGAAGACAGCTACGTTCCGTAAAACAACTTAGAAACAAAAGATTTGCTTCTTTGGATGAACAATTATCAAAATGCAAAAATGGAAGTAAAAGACATAAAAAACTAAGTCGATTAAAGAAAAAATCATCATCTAAGCTAAAAAGACAACAAAGAGATATATTACACAAAGCCAGCAGACAGTTAGTTAATTTTTGTGAAAAAAATAAAGTGGCCAATATTGCTATTGGAGATGTAAGAGATATATCAGATGGGGTTGATTTAGGGAAAAAAACTAATCAAAAAATTAGCCAATGGACACATGGGCAGTTTAGTAATTATGTAAAACAAAAAGCAAAGACAATCGGAATAAACACAAAGTTGATTGATGAAAGTTATTCAAGTAAAACATGTTCAGTATGCGGACACGTTAAGAAAAACTCAGTACAAGGAAGAAATTATTCTTGTAAAGAATGTCAATCTAAAATTCACAGAGACGCTAATGGTTCAGCTAATATCTGTAGCAAAGCAAGATATGGCGAATACAGTAAAGTTCAAGTGAATCAAATAAAGTATCTGAAACCAGTAAAAATTGGCTTCAGTAGACCTTCGGAAGCAAGGCAAGTTGCTGATAAAATGTTAACGTTGGTTAACTAATCAGAAGCCCCGCCCTCGTGGGCGGGGAGCTTCACACATTAAGTTACTTCGCTTTGTGTTCCTGTCACGCCACCAATTCTAACTTGTCTTACCATCAATTTGTCGTTGCTGTCTTTGTAATACACAAAAGCGTTTCCTTGAAACGGCCATTTCTCGCTTACAAACAATCCCACACGTTGTTGTGGCACATCATTTTCCGCCGTACCAAGCACGTTGTTGGTCATTGCCCCAGATTGAACAAGAGATTGAAAAATTGGATTTGCGCTGTTTTTTCCACTATTGAAGTCCTTGCTTCCAGCCACCAACTGAAGTGGGTTGATTAAAACTCCGCCAGATGATTTTAGTCCGTTAAATGTGGTTAAGAAAATTTTACCACCACACCACATAGCAACATAATAACTTTGTGTTGACGGGTGATAACACATGGCTGGGGCAAAAATATCCACATCAGATGAAGCTAATCCACCACTTCTAAACGTGGCGATAACATATGGATTACTCATGCCCTGTCCACCAACAAAATGGCGAGCAAACAACTCTCCAGACCTACCTTCAAGAGGGTATGCTACGATAACACGATTATATGAATCAACCAATATTCCAGGAAATGTCTGAACTGCTTTTAGACCAGATAAAAATGATGGTTGAATAATGGGTGACGAATCTGGTATGGCATTGTTTGGAACACCATCAACAAGATAAATCGTCCCCGCCGCACTTGTTGCATTGCTATCCCATAGACTTGCTTCTTTTAACAAAATAGCTCCTGGCTCAGACCATCCAGCAACATATGTTAGAGAAGATACGGGAGATTGAGCCATTGATAATGATGAAAAACCATCAGCAAATTTCTTAACAGAAGAAAAATCAATTCCAGCCAGGTCTCTGTTTGAACCGAACCACGAGCCATATCCACCAAGTGTTGTGTTCATATTGGCTTGTGCGGCAGCATAATCATTCCCTTCGGCTTGTGAAATCAACCCCAAAACAGCTTGATTATTACTGTCAAATCCACCCATGTTCATAAATTGCAGATTTGGGGCTGTATTACCAAGTGTAGAAATGCCGCCAGAGTTTCTTCCAGCTACGTTATTATCTTGCAGTGATTTTCGGTATGGAGAATCAAATGTTTTGTGCTTAATAACGGCAGAATCAGACATCATTGATACAGACTGTCCGCTAACACTGTCTGTAGACTCGTGTGCAACATGGACTGTTTTTGATATTTTGTCTTCGACAGCAGATGTAGCGCCTTCACCAGATACGCCGTCAGCAACGACAGTTCTAAACCAAACATCATGGTCTTTAAAACCCTGTCCCCTTGCTTTAACTTCCATATCCTTTGGCATATTAATAAACCAAGCAGGAGCGTACAAACAACCCGTGATGTCAATGCCAGCGTTGATATCTACGATAATCGTATTTGTTAAAAATTCAGAAACTATAAACCAAAAATCTGAAGTTTGTCCAATAGATTGGCTAGGCGTCAATTGCAAATCTTCATAAAAGGCAGGGCTACCAAGGAAAGAAGCCACCTGTGAAATCGACAAGCGTGATATTGTGTGCTCTTTAAGTTGAAAAGATTCTATCCTTAATCCAAAAGGAATATCGCCAAGCTGACTTTGAATAGACGCAACATCTACTGCGTTTCCATCCCTCGAATACGGATATCCTATTAACCTTGCGACTAGCTGTGTTCCACTGCCACCAATAATCATTGGAAGCTCTATAGTTGATGAGTATTTTACTTTAGCATCACCAGTATTATCAACATCTTTAATAATAGAAGAACGGAAAATTCTCTCAGTTACTTTCCCATCTCCGCTTACCAAAAATATTTCCAATCTATAATCAATAGCTATCGTACTGGTGTCCACGCCTCTGTTGACATCAAATTCAATTTCCCAATCGCCATCCAAAACACGCCCAGCATCAAGAGGCGAACCGCCTGTGGCAAAATCTGCATAGACTGATATTTTCTCATCACGAGCGCCAGGAACGGCAGTAATGGGTATACAAAACTTAGCCAATGTTCCAGAATCACTTTTGTCAAGTTTTAAAAGACCAGTGAAGGGGTCACTGTCATTTGATTTAAACTTAGTATCATATTTTGGAAAACTTCCAGCTTCTAATGCTCCACCGCCAATTTTGTTTACAGTGACGATTAATGGTTTATCAAGTGCAATAAACTGCGAAGAGTTATATTTATCAGCTTTTTGGGCAAAGAGTACATTTGATGTTATTTGTTCTAGGGTAGTTTCAAAAGAGCTATATTGGGTGTCAAGCTCAAGAGTGATTTTCGGAAAATTAATTGTATTTTTGTCTATTCCTTTTTCTTTGCCGTCAGCAGACGGATATGAAGTTGCATAAAGAGCAATCATAAGCTTTTGATTGTCAGGTGATTTGCTTACAGCGACATCATTATATCTTGCCATCTCCAAATACGTTAATGTATTTGGAATTGGCGGTGAAATAATAACATCTTGCATTGTTCTTGGCGGACCACTAACCAATTTGGTTTCAGAAGCTGTTGTTTCAAAATGAAACTCATTTTCATCAGTTCTGTTGGCATAAAGATTGTTCACATCTGTATCTGAATCATATGGGACGAACCAAAATCTTGCAAAAATGTGTGTATTAAACAAATAATCTGGGTCATCCACCTTGGCTCTAATCGCCAATTTAAATGAACCCTTTCTAAATTGATTAGTTCCTGAAAAAGCATCAAATCCATCTGTAACAAAGGTTGCTATTGGTCTATCTGCCTTAAGCGGGTCTTTGTTAATGAAGTCATCTTTCAAAATAGTATGACGAACAATACTATCTTTTTTAGTTGATGTTGTAGCAACAGGAAGGGCGCTGTATATAACTCTTTCGCTATATGTTGAGTTTTTAAAAGGCGTAGAATATTTTTCACCACTAGAGCTTAATGATTGAACGGTTCGATACCAGTTAAATTCAGACGTGGACTTATCTAAGAAAAGATATTCGCTAACATATGGACCTTCCGAATCAAACACATTACCACCAGAGATAGTATATGTTGAATCATCCACCCTTTTCCAATTCGCATTATTTGCTGGCGGTGGAATGGATGTTTTTGATTCGATTTTTTCTAATCTTAGCGTTTGGGTATCTTTTTCAATAGCAACGCTGTCTGCTACGACGACTCTATTCTTATTTGCATTAGCAATATTGGAAGAAGCCAACTTGCCGCTAAGTGCGACTTTAACAGTCTTTCTACCTGGGACTGGACCAATGAAGACAACAAAATAAAGCGGATTGATACCAGTTGGGTCAATGCCAAAAATGGGCATCGAAAAAATCAAAAATCTTAGATTTACAGAATGTGCGAATCCATATTTGCTCGCAATTCTTTCCTCGGGAGAAAACACCTTAATATGAAAATTTGGATTGGCTGCATCAGACGGAAATGGAAGTCTTTGTGCGTTCATATTTGGGCTTGGTGTGAACGCAAATCTTACCGGGTAAGCATATTCCATTAGAGAACAAGGAAGCTGCTCGTCGTGCAAATTAACACGCTCGGCTTCAAAGATATAAACCTTTCCCAGAATTAGCTCAAGTGTTGGAAGACCAACCCTGTTCGATATTGCAAGCTTCTTTCCAACCGGGAAGCTTGAGCTAACAAAAGATTCAACAAATTTTATGGTATGATTTTTTACAGTTTTCTTCGTGCCAGTAACAGCCAACTCTTTTGGCTTACCGTCAACTCCATTAGCGGGGAACTCTGTATCATCTAGCGTAATTTTAGCAAAACGATATTTACTCCAATCAATTCCTGGTGGTTCGCTTGTTGGATTTTGCAAGTATCCTTCCAACAATGCCTTGTCATCTGGCTCAAGTGAGCTCAATAAAGCCGGGTCGTTTATGTCCACAACGAGTGCATATTCAATAGTAATCGCTGAAATTCTAGCTGCTTGAGATAATTCAGCCTGCCATTTAAAATCAGCACCCTTAATATCAAAATTTTCTGACGGTGGCGTCCCCCTGTCGTTGTCAGGGTCAGCACGAGGCCTGTGTACGGTTAGTATTGGATTATTTTCTGAACCCTTTGAACTTACAAGAGTACCTGTTGTAGTGATAGTGACGGTTCCGCCACTATATCCTTCCTGAACAGGAACGTCGTTTCTAAAGACACCTCTAACAATGTGTGTCGGATAAAATCCAATTGGCGTGTCACCACCAGTTGGTATGGTGCTTGGCACCCACTTATAGGGTCGTGTGGGTGGTTTATATGGCGGATTAGAGTAGCTATCTGGCATTACGGGTTTAAGAACCTGTGCATCATTTCTTCAAACATTACACGGTTTTGCTTCTCCATCAATTTATTGTTGTCAGCTATTCTAGATTCAAATTTATCTCTCAATTCTTGTTCTATTTGAACTCTCAAAAACTTATCTCTTGACGCAACTGAAAATTCCATATCTTGATTGTTATTTCTTTGAATAAGATTTGGATGATTCTCAACAACTTCTCTAATAATTTCACGAATTTCGACAGCGGCGGATTGACTATCTTCTACCTCTTCGGGCAATTCTGACTGAATAATCTTTTTAACTCGATTTTCAACAGTTTTCATTTGAACAGCTCTCTCTTTTTGCTGCTCTTCTTTCATTTGGGTGAAATCTTCAATAACTTGCCTAATCACAACCGGAGCGTCTTCAATATTTACAATTTCGGGTTGGCTTTTTGCGCTCATTTTGCTTTCCACCAAGTTAACTAAATTTTTACTTTGGCTTCTCGTGCTGCTAATTGTTTGTTCATTTGATGTTTCAGAAAAGAAATCCACACTGTTTGAGCCATCTTCCGTATCACTGTTTGATAAAACACTGTTTAAAGAAACCGCATTAGTTGGTTTTAGTTTTGATGTCGCAATAAAGTTCTTGTTTGTTTTAATCTGCTCTTCTTTTGGTTTTGATGCCCTGTTTACTTGAGAGTCTATTAAATGCTCATAACCTACCGCCACAAGATTTAGATTGTCATAGTTTTTTTCAGGTATTGAATTTAGCACAATCTTTGAATCAAAATCTGATTTTTTAACATCAGATTGCTTGACAACAATTCGCTCCATCGGTGCGATTCTTGATTCACCAATGTCGCTGTTGGCTTCATTTGTGGTGCCATCTTTCTTAATAGCACTATGATGCGCTTCATAAGACACGTCTTTACCCAGTTTAGAAAGAAACAGAGCAGCTTCTGAGTGAGTTCTGGCAAAATCAATTCCAGAAATAGGAGCAGACTTGCTTTTTTCAACTATACTATCATCAACATCTTTGTTCATTATTAAATCACGAACTGTAACAATTCTCTCTGAATGAGAATTGGTCTTCATAAAAGATGGGTCTGGAGGAATGGGCATACCAGTGTTTTGTTCTATATTTAGTGGTGAATATCTTTTTGCAATTTTGGACGGAAGTGTTGTTAAATAGTTGTTTGGCAATGGTTGTTCTGGTTGATATCGGGTGTCACCAGATGTGTATTTACCAACAATCATACCCTGTGTGCGCAAACCACGAACATACGGTGCGGCAATAAACGAGTCATCTACATCAGCTTGAAAACTCTCTGGTGTTGAAAAAGCTTCTGTTTTAAATTTGTTGATATTATCTTGCATCTATCAACTCTTGCACATTGGAGAAAATGGCTGTATTGGGATGTATGGTGTTCCAACACGCCAATCTCTTTGCCAGGGGTGTTGTGGATGTACTGGAATAGGGTAGGTTGGAAGTGGGTAAGCAGGAATTGGGTACGTTTTCTGTCCCTGTAATTCCATCGGCTCACCACAGCATGGACAAAGAACATATTGCTTTTTGCATTTTGGACAAGCAATATGTTCAGAATTTGTGTTTGTTGGTTGAATATAGCACATTAGTTTCGCCCCTACTTGTTATACAAGTTAGTTCAGGCGCTTAATGTGATGCTTTGGCTTCATTTTCCAACTTGGCTCGTTTCTATGCTTTTCAGGGTGTACCATTACATCTCCGTATGGAGGATTTTCATGATACAGTTTGTCCCAATATTCATCAACCTTCATTGGTTTGGCTTCGACTTCTTTATTATCGCCTTCACCATCTTCTACGTTTTTTTCATCAATTTCCAAAGAAGTTTCTTCAGCCAATCGAACAAATTTACCATTAACAGATGCAACAGCACCACCGCTTTGTTGCTTCATTAATTCACGAAGAGCTATTACGCCTTCTGCTCTTGCCTTAGCACCAGCAGCCTGCATTTGTTGTGCTCTTTGAGAACAATATTGTGCCATTGCTGGTTCGTTTTGTATTCTACCAGCAGCCTGCTTGTATTTGGATGCTGCTTCAAAATATAAAGCCGCCATCTGTTGGGTTACAGAAGCAAATGGCATTACAAACGCATCTGCGCCGACATTGTTAAACGCAGCCATCATATCTTTGTTAGCCTTCAATTCCTGATATTGAGGTTCAAGTAATTTAACCTTTTGGTCGATAACACCCAACACGGAAATATCAAAAATCTTAATTCTTATTTGTTGCGCTTCTTTTAGAAGCACCCTGAAATTAGCTTCTATATTTCGCATAAGAATAGAAAATTGAACCATACCAACTTGATTTTGTTGCAGATTGGCAGAACCAACCTTTTTTGATGTTTCATCAAAAATTGTTAAAAGAGACTGGATGAGACTAACCAAAGTAGATGCACCAGCGTCTGCTGATTTTGCATATGATTCCATTTGTTCAGGAGTTACATACGGTGCGCTGGATGCAGTTTCTTGAGAATAATGAGAGCTACCAGCAAGACCAGCATTAATCATCTCTGTTAACGTTGCATAATTTTTATCTACGTTTACTTTTTGATTTGTTATTGCTGTTTGCAAACTATTAACTTGATTTGCTTGCTCCGTGCTCCAAACACCAGCTTCATAACCAGCTTGTGCAACATTGTTTGTCACACCTTTGTTAACCTGATGCATATTTTGATGCGTCAACCCCGCATTGTCAAGTTCAAGTTGTTTTGGTGTATTCGGGTCGGCTGGAGTAGAAGTTGACGCTTGTGATGCTGGTGTTGGTGTTGCGCCATAATCTACTGGCGCTGTTCCCGGTGCTTGAGCGGTTTTTTTGATTCTCTCAACAGATGCACCTCTATTAACAAATCCAAGCGGTGGCGTGCTTTCGTGTGGCAAATTACCCAGTCCTGTCTTACCCTTCCAACCAATGCCGTCTAGTGCAGTGTTTTTCACAGCATTAAACTCCACTACGCCGCTTAAACCCTCAAGCAGAGTTCTTAATCCAAGGGTGTTGTTTTTCACCCATGTTGGCAATTGTTCGTCCATGTATTGGTATATTTTTTTAAGATGCTCGTTTCGATTTTTCTCAATTACTAACTTATACTTCATTGCGTGCATCAGCGCCCCTTCTTGGGATGATTGCATGTCTTGTTTGGCAATATTTGCTTGGTTTAACAAATCTCCAAGAGCTGAGTTGGGTAAATTAATTCCATCAAAGGCTTGTTGCAAGTCCCTTGTGTCGTTCATGTTGCCCTTACTTCCGGGAACACCCATCAAACTAAATCTAACTAAAGCCAACGCTCTTGGATTGAAATTTCCCGTTGCTGCTTGCATGGCTATATTAAACAAACCAAGGCCTGGTGCCTGAGATTCATATTTGGCAATGGTTTTTAAAATAACGATTGCACGCTCTGGGCTATGAACATTCCGAGAAAGAATCGCTGTTGCGACAGGCCAAACTGACTGTATTGTTGTTGATGCAGAACTTGATACTGCCGCAATTTCCTGTAAAAACTTAGCCGCAGTAGCTCGACTTGGCATATGGTAAAGGTCTATTAATTCTTTTGCATACTTGTCATATGTTTCTGGGTCAAGACCAAATCCACTAAATTGCTCTCTACCAGATTGCTCTGACAGGTTCAAATCATTAAGAAAATCATCACCATCGTTGGGTTTTTCGCCTCTTTGATTAACACCACCAATTTCTTCAGCCTTGTCAGCTACATTTTTAACTGTGTCAATAGCGCTACCTATTGCTGGAAGCATTTCTGCCCCCGCCGCTGCTTGAGAAAGTATGGTTTTTTTCAATCTAGACATATTAATCTCTTTATCAATTAAGCTTGGTTTACCTGTTCGGGTTCATTGTTGTTTTTTGAATCAAGCTGATTATAAAAATTGTCTAACAATGGTTGAATTTTTTGATTTAAATTTCCCAAATATTGCAAGGCAGCGTTTAGTGTTTCTGGCCCTGGTGCCCCTTGTTCCAAAATAGTTAAAACATTTCTAACTGTTTCGTCTACACTCTCGACACCCGATGCTTTCAACTGCGCAAACCTTGTGTTATCTGACTCTAAATCAGATTTTCTATCAACCAAATTGTAATAATCAGACGTATTTGTTGGCAACCAATCGTTTGGATTGTTCTGAAGATTTGGCTTCGGAGGATTCCAGCCTTCATTTGGTTGAGGGCTATATTGTCCACCCAACCCACCAACATTGTTACCGTTAGTAGTTCCGCCAAGTCCACCAGATGGGTTTGTCTTACCACCGGGCGTGTTGGTGGTTTCTGACTTGGGATAGCTTTGATTCTCCACCTGGTCATAATCAGATTGGCTTGGTGCATTTTTGATTCCCTGCCCAAAAGCCCACATTGTTCCGCCAGCCATTGCAACAGGAACTATCAACTTACCAGCGGCGGCAGTTTGTGCTGTTAAAT
>OFQY01000619.1_pt1 | contig 13257 bp, 17 predicted proteins | sample 1542991 | NCBI WGS metagenome assembly OFQY01 (sample SAMN07774224, study PRJEB24372) | wastewater metagenome | isolation source: Exp Tend VB 10WW | collected 2016-02 | reverse complement strand
GGCGATTTCGAAGGCCAGCGCCGACGAGTCGACGTCGTGATACTTGCCGTCGATCAGCTGCACCTTGACGTCGACGATCGGGAAGCCCGCGACCACGCCGGAGGACAGCACGCTCTCGAGGCCCTTTTCGACGCCTGGGATGTACTCCTTCGGCACCGCGCCGCCGACGATCTTCGATTCGAACTCGTAGCCCTTCCCGGCTTCGTTCGGCTCGACGATGATCGTCACGGCCGCGAACTGGCCGGTGCGACGCGGGAGCTGGATCGCCTTCTGCGAGGTCTGGCGCACCCGCACCAGCGAGCGCACCGGAGAGATCAGGGTCTCGGCCTTGATGATCTCCTGCACATACTCGATCGGCGCCAGGAAGCCGCCCGCCGTGTCGTTACCCACGTTGAGGGCCTTCCACTCCGCATTGGCGGCATTGATCGCCTTCTGCTGGTCCTCCGGCAGGCCGACCATGCCGCCGGCAATCACGCAGTTGACGACGCCTCGCGCCCAGTCGTTCCAGGACTTCTTCTGAATGTCCTTGTCGGCGCCGCCGCCGCCGGGACGGGTCATGCGCAGCACGGCCTTGTCCAGCTCGGCCTTGAGGTCGTCGAGCCGCTGCTGCTGCGCCTTGCGCTCCGCTTCGGCGGCAACGAGCTTCTGGTTGACGTCCTCGGTCTTGGCGATGTCGGCCTCGATCTTGGCGAGCTTCTCGACCGTGACCGGGTCGGCAGCGCCCTTCTTCTCGATCTCCTTGAGGCGCTGGTCGTTGACCTTCTTGAACTCCTCGAAGCCGGACAGCAGCGTCTCGGTCGCCTTCTTCAGCTCCTTCAGCGCGGCATCGCCGCCGGAGCCCTCTTCCTTGCGCTCGAAATGCTCTTTGCGCTCGAACTTCATTGTCGGATTCCTTTTCAATTCGGGTTTCAGCGAAGGGCCTGTACGGCCCGGTTGAGGAGATCGACGATCTCCGCCTCGCCCCCGGCAGCATCCCGCTTGCCCTTGAGCGCCTTGTAGCCGTCGGCAATGAATGCCTTGGCCTGTTGAGCAGACAACCCAGCGTCCCGCATGAGAAACTGCTCAAATTCACGTTCGGTCGGAAGGCCACCCTTCACGCCGGTGATGAGTGCCCGCTCGTTCATCCCGAACGGCACGATTGAAATTTCCTTCAGATCCACCTCCTCGAGGTAGCGGATCATCGGCTTCGCCTGGTCGAATCGATGCTTGATGGTGCGAAAGCCGATCGACAAGCCGTCCAGCCGGCCCTTCTTCAGCAGCAGATGCGTCTCATCCGCCAGCTGAATCCCGAGATCGAGCTGACCGCGGACCTTCAAGCCCTTTTCGTTCTCGATTGCCTCGACCCAACCACCGATAATCTTGGTCCGGTCGTGGTCGCGGAACATCTTGATGCGCCCGACGCCGCGCGCAATCGACTTGGCGAAAGCACCCTTCACCACGATGTCGCCGCCCTGATCCTCGTTGCCGAACGTCGAGGCGTAACCCTCGAATTCGCCCTGCTCGGATACAGCTTTGACGTCGAGCGCAACGGTCGCGCCACGATCATCACCATTGATAGCTTTGATCGACAGGTTCATGCGCGCGGTATCAAGCATCGGGGTCATCCTTCGAGGGCTGCGGCTGCGGCACGTTGGTGGGCTTGGGGAGCTGGGCAGCATCGCCACCCATCGGATTCAGTTCGTCGAGGCTGCGCACCTCGTCCTGCGTCATCCAGGCCGGAGACCCGCCGGCGCCGAGCGCCTTGGAGAAATAGTTGGCGCGGTCGATGGCCGTCCCGCGCAGCAGCGCGGTCACGTTCATCTTCGGCACGATGTCGATGTCCTTGTCGTCGAGGATGAAGCAGCCGACCGTCTGCTCCCACCGTTCGACCCACGGCATCAGCGTGTGCACGACATGGGCGAGAAAGAACTGCTCGGCGCTGGCGAATGTCGCGGTCTTGTCGGAGTGCATCACCATCTGCGGGAACACCCGCATCGCCCGGCAGATTTCCTCGATCTGGAAGCGCCGCGTCTCAATGTGCTGGCTGTCGACGCCGGTCATCGCGAGCGGCTTCCACTCGGCCTCCTGGTCGATCACCGCGGTCTTGAACTTGTTGCTCAGCCCTTCCTGAAACTGCTTCCAGCCTTCCTTGAGACGAAGCCGCGCCGCGTCATCCAGCGCGCCCTTGACGCTGAGCACGCCGCCCGGCTGGGCGCCGTTGGCATGCAGCCGCGCGTGCGTCTCCTCAGTGGCGATCGCCAGCCCAATGGCATCGCGCGCGGTCTGCACCGCGTCCATGCCGAGATAGCCGCACCAGCTCGGGCCGCGAAGGTGGAAGATTTCTTCCTGCGTATAGACACGGCTGTCGCCGACCAGACGATACTCCAGCTCCCAATCCGAGCCCTGCGTGCACTGTACCTTGTTGGGCAGAAGCGGGATCAGCTCCTTGATCGGCCCGCCCGGCTCCAGCCGGTTCTTGTAGGCGTAGCCATTGCCGGTCAGCACGGCATGCAGCGTCAGTGCCTCGCGAAACTGGAACGACGTCATCCACGGGTTCGGCTTGCGGTTGAGCAGGCGATAGAGCGGATGATCGATCGCGAGCGACTTGGAACCATCCTTGCCTTCGCGGTACAGCTTCAACGGCAGCTGCGCCACGCCCTCCGAGATCACGCGCCCGGCCGCCAGCACGGTCGAGACGCGCAACGCCGAGTCGACGTTGACGGCGACGCCCGACTTGACCTGGACGTCGTCGCCCCACAGCTTGGCCCAGGTGAGCGCGGAAATGTCCACCGACTTGCGCTCAACGCCGCCGGCGATTGCCCCGAACAGCCCGCGCATCAGGCACCCGTTCCGCTGTTGGCCTGCGCGCTGATCAGGTACACGCCGAGCAACAGCAAAGCCCCTCCCGTGATGAACCCGGCCGCCGGCAGGATCAGCCAGGTGCCGTAGGCAATGAGCGCAACGGCCGCGAGCCCGACCAGATCACGGATGATCGTCGGCACCGCGCGGCCAAAGGCTCGCAATCCCGCGCCGGAAGCCGCGGCGATTCGTTTGAACATTTCTGCCCTCACAGAATGAGAAGGTCGGACGACGCGAGATAGGACACCGGCGAGACCTCGACCGGCTTCAGCATTACGCCCAGGCCCGTAACCAGCGCGGCGACACCGTCGATCTTTTCAGCCGCGCGTTCCTTGTCCGGCTTGATATTGCCAGCCGGATCCTTGCGGATCGTCGCGTTGCCGAACATCCACTGCAGCACGGGATGATTGCCGTGCTCCAGCTGATCGGAGTGAAACAACCGTTCCAGTTCCTTCGAGCCGGAATTGAGCGACGCAAACCCCTGCCGCACTTCCAGCAGGGGCAGCCCCTCCTCCTGCAGATGCGACACGACCTGCGTGGCGTTCCACGGATCGAACCCCATCGAGGTGAGACCGAAGCAGGTCAGGTCCTCGATGATCTGATGCTCGATGAAATCATAATCCGTGACGTTGCCGGGCGTCGTGAGCAGCGCGCCCTCCTGCACCCAACGCTTGTAGGGCGTGCGCGGGGAGTCCCGCTCTTTCACGCGATCTTCCGGCACCCAAAACCGGCAGACGAGCGTAACGCGGTCGCTGTCGTTTTCCGGCGGGAAGATCCACACCAGCGCCGTGATGTCGGACGTCGAACCGAGATCGAGGCCGGCATAGACCGGCTTGCCCTTGCGCGCCGCCATCAGCGCCGGAAGTTTCTTCCAGTAGACCTTGTCCTCGGGCTGCACCGTATTGGTCGGCCAGCGCTTCATGTCGAGCCACCGGACAGCCTGCTCGACCCACTGGTTCAGGTGGTAGCGGCGGAAATCGTTCTGCAGGCGCGGGGACTGCTGCGCGCGCTTGCACTCGGACTGGAGGAATTCGAGCTTCAGCGAAACGCCGAGATTTGGATTGGCCTTCGCCCACACCTTGGGATCGGTCCAGTCGTCCTCCGCATCGGCCTCATAGATCGCCACATAGGTTTGCGGATCGAGCGTCGGGTCATCGAAGATCGCCTTCGATGCCAGATAGAGTTCGTGCCCATAGGTTTTGATCTCGCCGGCGGTCGAGATCGTGATGTCGAGCGGCTGGCGCCGGGCGCCCATGCCCTGAATGAGGAAGGTGTGGAGATTGCCGTTCTTCCATACATGAGCCTCGTCGCCGATATTGGCGTGCGGATTGAGCCCGTGCTTGCCGAAGGCCTCGCCGCTCAACCATTTGAAGCTCGACATCAGCGCGGGGCAGAAGATGCCCTTGCCGGTCGGCGTCTCATAGATGCGCGACAAATCCGGCGAGAAATCCACCATGCGCTTGGCCTTCTCGAATACGATGGCCGACTGCGCGCCGTCGAGCGCGTGACTGTAGACCTGCGCGCCCGGCTCGCCGTCGGCGATCGCGAGCAAGTGCGCCAGGCCGGCAGCGAGTTCGGTCTTGCCGTTCTTGCGCGGCACCCAGATCCGCACGAAGCGATAGCGGCGCATGCCGTTATCCCGGCGCCGCCAGCCGAAGATGTCGGCAACGATCCTGGCCTGCCACGGCTGCAACTCGAATGGCCGCCCGGCCCACTCGCCCTCGACGAGCCGCAGATAGCGTGCAAAGAACGCCACGGCGCGCGCGGCGAGCGCCTCGTCGAAGTAGTACGGGCCTTCACCCTTCACCCGACGACGTTGCTTCGCCATCGTCAGTTCGGCTTACCCGCCCCCGAAAGAAAGCCGAGCGGCGACTCGACGGCTGTGGCCTCCGCGAGCTCGTCGTCGTCGTCGGCCTGGTCTGCCTCCTTCGGCAGCTGACCGAACAGATCGGCCGACGCGGGGAGGCTCGACATGCCGCGAATGATGTTCTGCCGGGCAGCCGGGTTTAGGCCCAGGCGATCCTCCTGCTTGGTGATCTCCGCTTCGCAGCGGAACATCACGACGAGCAGCGGATGCAGCGCCAGACGCGAGCCGTGGTTCGACTCAACCTTGTAGTACATGCCGGAATCGCCGAGCTGCTCCTTGGCCTCGATCCAGCGGCGCAGATAGTGCGCCCAGCGCGCATAGGCCGCGACATCGGTTTTGCGCGCGATGCGGTTCTGCTGGTACTCGTCGACGACACTGCGGAAAATCGCGATCTCGCGATCATTGCTCAGCCAGTTCGGCGTCTCGATCAGCGGCGGCGGCGCAGGCGCGATCCGCCGCGCTTTCTTTGCAGCCTCCAACGCCACCAACCGGCGCTTGCCGGGATTGCCACGCAGTTCCTTGATCTCGTCCGGCTGCGCTTTGCGGCCGCGCGTCATGGTGCACTCATTTGGGGTTTGCGCATTTCAGAAGTAGTGATTCGCGCATCCCATTCTGATAGCGCGAAATCCTGCGAATCCTGCGAAAACCCGCGTTTTCTCGATGGTTCCTATTGAAAGGACTCGGTTTTTCCCTGCGAGGCTTTTGCCCCGTTTTCCTGCATAATCTGACTGCGTTGGGACGCAGTGATGCGTACAGAGAACGACAAAAACAAGATTGTTTTCTGATCTACAGAAGCACGCTGTTTGACATTCGAATCAGTAGGGAAACGGGGCGATTGCGCCAACTGGCTATCAGCCGCCCGCGCTTACGCTTCGCATTGGGCCATCCGCCGTCATGCGAATAAGTCGAAGCGAACCCCGCGACACTCCCGCACGTTTCATCAAACGTGCGCTTTCCCGAACACGATTCCACACCGAGCTGAATATCGCCCGCCGAGCAAGCAAACATCATGGCAACGCAACGGGCGCAGGGATTTCAGCCCTTTCGCGCATGGTGACAGCACGCGCGATGGGATGCTTCACCGCAAAACAAGAGAATTTCATCGACACAGCGCCTCGCGATCCGCGGGGCGCTGCACGATGCAATTCCGCATCAAACAACGGAGACCAAAATGTCGAACATTCGCAATCTGAAATCCGCCGCAGCGCCCGCCGCCAGCTTCGAGATCGATATGACTTTTAGCAAGGAGACGCCCGGCACTTTCGTTTTCGCAAACGAGGATGCGCCGGTGCGCACTCTCTACGTTCGCAAGGAAGCGTATCCGAACGGCGCTCCCGAGAAGATCACCATCACCGTTCGCACATTCTAAAACATCAAACGCGGATTCGCAGTCCGCAGACGGAGACCAAAAATGAAACACTCTCTATCGATCCAGCAAATCGCCACGGCCGCGCTCGTTCTCGCCAACGCCGTGTTGTGGCTCTCGATCTACGATGCTTGGCAGAGGATCGGCTGATGACAATGCAGCAGATCGCCCAGCAACACGCTCAACGCGCCGAACGCCGCGATGCGGCCGTCCGCGCCTTCTGGTCCGATGATCCGCTCAACATGACGTTCCGCCGCTCGCGCGGCGACACGTTCACCTTGCGCGAGTTCATCGCCTTTGTTCTCGATCTGCCCCAGGAGCAGTTCGACGCCTGCACACGGAGGCGCGCATGAACGCCATCCGGGAACAGATCGCCGCGCTCGACTGGTCGCGGCCCATCATCGAGATCGCCGCAACGCTCGTCGAGGCGGGCTTTCGCCTGCAAGACCTGTCTGACGCGCGATTCATCGACGCCCACAGCGACGACGTGATTTTGCAGAAGCAAATTCACGACGAATTTTTCCCGAACTAACGAATTGCACCGCAGAGCGCATCCCCACGGGGTGCGCTCGACGGTGCAATTCCGCACCCGCCGTTCGCAACGGCGTTCACAACGGAGACCAACCATGTCCATGTTCAACAAAGCCAAGACGATCGCCCCCGCGCCCAAGGCGAAGCTCGCCAAGCAAAAGGCGGAAGTGGAGATCGCGGGCATCGAGCATCTTGCGATGATCGACGCCCTGCAAAAGACGCTTGAGACCGTGCGCAGCACGCTCGAGTCCGACATCAAGTCGGCCGCCGCAGAACGCTTCGTCGCCCACATTCAGGCGACAGGGCAACGGCCCGACAATTTCACGGGCATCGAGGGCAACGGGTTTGCATCGCTGCAATTCCGCCGCAAGTCGAGCGCCTACGCCTTGAGCGAGGAGGCGGTCACGCTTCTCCGCGAAAACGGCATCGAACCGGAAAAGCAAGTCACGACGCCGGCGCTGTTCGCGATCAATCCGAGCTACGCCAGCGATCAAGACCTGCTGGCGAAAGTCGAGAAGGCGATCGCCAAGATTGTGCCCGAGGACTTCATCGTCATGCAGGAAGAACAGAGCAAGTTGATCGCGACCGAGGACACGCTCAACACGGCGATCAGCAAACGCTGTGACGCCGCGGTGATCTCGTCCCTGACCACGATCTCCTGCGGTCTCAAACTCAAAAAGACCGACATGCAGTCAATCCTGCAATTCGTCGGCGAGCTGGTCGACGCGCCGACATTCGGCGAGGCGCCCGCGAAGAAAACCGCCAACCTCCGGGTTGTCGCGTGAAGTATGACGCCTACCGCTTTCTCTGGCCTCCCCGGCCAGAGAATGCGGCCCCGCCTCAACTCATGAGTTTCTATGAGCGGCGCGGCTGGATCGCGGAGATCAAGAAAAACGGGACCTGCACGCTGATCTTTTCGCGCGGCGATCAGATCATCTTCAAGACACGGCACAACGACGACCACAAGGCGTGGTCGCCGCGGCCTTCGCATCTGGCGACGTTCGCCGGGCGCGACAAGTGGAACGTCTATGTCGGCGAGCTCCTGCACAACAAGGGGCCGTCCGTCAAAGACCATTTGTATCTGTTCGACATTCTCGTGAGCGACGGACAGGAACTGATCGGCGCGACGTTGACAGAACGTCAAGCGATCCTGCGTGAGCGTTTTCCCAGCCCGAAGGCCGACATTAGCGGCTCTCGCGCGGGGCTCGGCGCACGCATGATCTCGCAAGACGTCTCGCAAGCCGCCCCGATTGCGAACCCGATCGCCACTTGGGCCAAACTCGGCCCACTCGATGAAGGGTTTGTGCTCAAGAACCCGGTGGCTCGATTGTCGGCCTGCATCGTTCCAACATCGAACGGTTCATGGCAGACGAAAGTGCGCCGCCCTCACCAGAACTATTCATTCTAAACGGAGACCAACATGACAGACGCAATCGAGAAGATCACCAAGGGCCAAGAGGTCGCAGCCGACGTGGCTGCATTGCTCCGCGCCCGCAACCCTCTGATCTGGATCGTGACCCGAGAAGAGGCGCGCGTCGAGCGCCTGCTGATCGAGGCCGCGGCCGCCGCCGCCTACGCGCCGCAGACATGGGACGTGGCCCAAGGCATCTGCGACATAACCGGCAAGCAGACCGTCAGTGCGATGGACCCGGGCGATGCCCTCGGCAACATTCGCGCCCGCGCCGAGAGTGGCAATCAGCGCACGCTTACCATCATGCGCGACCTGCCCGCCTGGCTCGCCGGACCGCCCGGCGCCACGACGCTGCGCCAACTACGCAACCTCGCCCGACTGCTGCCGGGCGTGCCGCGCGACAAGGCGCAAGCCATCATCGTCCTCTCACCCTCTGGCGAGGTGCCGCCAGAACTGTCCAACCACGCAACGGTCATCGAATGGCCGATGCCGGACCGCGAGGAGATCGCCGCGATCCTCGACGCTGCGATCCGCTCCCTGCCCGACGACATGCGGGCAGACGCTGCGCCGAACGGCACGCGCGACGCGGCGATTGACGCCGCGGTCGGACTGACGGGCGAGGAGGCGGCGAGCTGCTACGCCCGCTCCATCGTCCAGTGCCGCAAGATCGACCCCATATTGGTGTCGAAAGAAAAGAAGCGGGTGATCGCCCGCGAGCGCGTCCTCGAATGGTTCGACCCCCTGCCGGGCGGCCTTGATGCCGTCGGCGGGTTGGAGAACCTCAAAACGTGGCTCGTGGCCCGAAGCGCCGCCTACTCTCCGCAAGCCCGCGACTACGGCCTGCCCGCCCCGAAAGGCGCAATGCTCGCCGGCATTCCCGGCTGCGGCAAGTCGCTCACCGCCAAGGCCATCGCAACGGCATGGGGAGTGCCGCTGCTGCGCGTCGATCTCGGCGGGCTCAAATCGAAATTCGTCGGCGAGAGCGAGAGCAACCTGCGCAAGGCATTCAAGGTCATCGAAGCCATCGGCCGTTGTGTCGTGTGGCTCGACGAGATCGAGAAGGCCCTGCAAGGCGCAACGTCGGGCGCTGCCGATGGCGGCGTCTCGTCGGATGCGCTCGGCGCCATCCTCAACTGGATGCAAGAGCGATCGGGCGAGGCCTTTGTCATCGCGACGGCAAACGACGTCGAGGGTTTGCCGCCCGAGCTGCTGCGCAAGGGCCGATTTGATGAAGTCTGGTGGGTTGACCTGCCCACCCGCGTCGAGCGCCTGCAGATCCTCAATGCAGCGCTCAACACCCACAAGCGCAAGCTGTCCTCACTCGACAGCAAGCAGCACAACAATCTCTTGACTGCGACCGAGGGCTTCACGGGCTCCGAGATCGCCGCACTCGTGCCCGACGCGCTGTTCGCAGCGTTCGCGGACGGCGCGCGGGAACTCACAGCCCGCGACCTGCTCGACGCCGCCAAGACCGTCGTGCCACTGAGCAAGACGGCGGAAGAAAAGCTCACCCGGCTTCGCAACTGGGCCAAGGGCCGCGCGCGGCCGGCCGGCACTCCCGAAAGTATCTCGCAGGCCCAGGCCGGCGAGCGCGTTCTCGACCTCTAACCTTTTCAACTCAACGGAGACCAAACATGATTATGCGCAACACCACCACGCTTCGCCCGGGCCTGCTCGTCAGCCTCAAGACGTCAATCTCCGGCAACGTCAGTTACTTCAAGCAGGAGATCGAGCCGGACCACCTGACGCGCGACGGCAAGCGCCAGGCCAAGTGGGAGACCGAGCGGGTCATATCCGACCCGAAGGAACACGAAGCCGCTACGCGCGTGCGCTCAAAGGCCAACAGCCTGATCCGCACGGTCTGCTCGCGTTCCGCGTTCGGGTTGCTCTGCCCCGAAATCGAGACCGAGCGGCTTGAAAAGGCGATCGCCGAGGCTCGCACCCTCGCGGAGGAGTTCAACGCGACGGCGAGACTGACGCGCGTCTCCGTCTATGTCATCACCGGGCGCATCGCACCCGATGACGTCGAGGCCGTTCGCGCCATCAACAGCGAGATTCGCGACCTTCTCGAGGACATGCAGCGCGGACTCAAGAACCTTGACGTTGACGCCGTTCGAGAAGCCGCGAACAAGGCCCGCAATATCGGCGCGATGCTCTCGCCCGATGCCGCAGCCCGCGTCAGCTCCGCCATCGAGGTCGCACGATCCGCCGCGCGGAGGATCGTCAAAGCCGGCGACCAGGCCGCCAGCGAGATCGACCGCGCCACGCTACGGCGCATCGAGGAGGCCCGCACCGCGTTCCTCGATCTCGACAGCGGCAGCAAGGTCGAACGGCCCGTGGTCGAGGGCCGCGCCCTCGATCTCTCGCCAAGCCGCTCCGTCCGCAAGGCCGGCGAACCCACCCGCATGATGGAGCTCTGACAATGATCGCAGCAACCCACATCGACGGCGGCTGGATCGCCCACTACCACGTCCGCAACGGCCACTGGCGCATCGCTCGCGATGCGCTGGGGCGCGCCATCGTTTGCGAGACGGAGAGCCTTGCGCTCTCCGTTGCGCTCTACCGCCGCCGGCGCCTGCAATCCATCGTGGAGGCCTGACATGCCCTGCGATACAAGGCTCAAGCCCCGTCAGACCATCAGCGAGCGCAAGGACGAAGTCCGCCGCGCCACCGAACGATTCATTGCCGGGCTCAAGTCCGGCAGCGTCCGGGTCAAGGTCGACCCGAAGGGAGGCGTCGTGTTCGACGGGCTCTCCGCGGCAGATCGCGACGGCGTCACCGACGCCTGCGCCTACCGCCGCATCATGGTCTCTGGATCGCAGCTCGCGATCCAGGCCATCGTCAAAGCTGAGCGCCTCGCAGGGCGCTCAGTGGACAAGCAACTCGTCGCGCAAGGCTATCACTCGCATGATGGCGGCACGACATGGCATCATCACTGACAACGGAGACCAAAATGAAACAGATCGACTTCCCCCTGATCGAGGTGGAGGAGACCGCCAAGGACGTGATTGCCAAAGGCGGCTTCATCTATCAGAAATGGACCTGCGCAGGATGCGGCGAGCGCGTCACTGGCAACGTCAAGAATGGCCTATTCATCAAGGGCCATCACGAGGAATGCGGCCACGTCACCGACTTGCTCGTGACGGGCTGCAATTACGTCGCGTTCATGCCAGCGAATGCTCGCAGCGTTCAACAGTCAACGGAGACCAAACAATGACCTACACAGTTTTCGGCTCAACCGATCAACCCAAACGGAGACTACACATGACTGCCATCAACACCACCACGCTCGCCGTCACCGACCTGCGCATCGACGAGAAGGCCAACGTCCGCCGTCACGGTCGCGGCGCCGACCCGCAGATGATCGCCTCCATCAAGGCGATCGGATTGCGCCAGCCGTTGCTCGTCCGTCCGAACGGCAAAGGCCATGTCGTGATCGACGGCGGCAAGCGCTTCGAGGCGATCGCCGAGCTCGTCAAGGCCGGCGAGCTGCCCAAGGACTACGCCGTGCCCGTCATCATCGCCAGCGCCGACGATGCGAAGGCGAGGGAGACGTCGCTCGCCCTCAACGTCATCCGGACCAACATGCACCCGGTTGACGAGTTCCGCGCCTTCCATCAGCTGCACACCGACAAGACCAACCCGCAGACGCCGGAGCAGATTGCCGCACGTTTCGGCATCTCGACCAAGGGTGTGGTGCAGCGGCTCGCCCTGGGCGCGCTCGATGACAGCGTGCTCAACGCGTGGCTCGCAGGCGAAATCAACGCCGATCATGCCAAACTGTTCACGATGCAGCCGTCCAAGAAAACGCAGAAGGCCGCCCTCGAAGCGACCCGCGCGTCCAACTGGGGGATCAACAGCAACGTGATCCGGCAGGCGTTGGGGCTCACCCGTGAAACGCAGGCGGGCAAGCTGCTCGCCCTCGTGACGGAGGACGCCTACATCGCCCGCGGCGGAAAGGTCAATCGCGATCTGTTCGCGACCGACCGCGACGACAACACCACGATCAGCGACGTGGCGTTGCTCAATGCGATGGCGCAGGAACTGCTCGACAAGGAATGCGAGCGGCTCACGGCCGAGGGATGGGGCACGGTCACTCAACAGGTGCCGGACTCGATCTGGAACTATCCGCGCATCGACGTGACGGCGAAGCCCACCAAGGAAGAAGCCGCGCGACTCAAGCAGATCGAGAAGGAACTGGAGGCGCTCGAAGAGGCGGACGAGTACGACGACGGCACACTGGAGGGCGAACGCGAGACGATCCAGCAGAAGATCGAGGAACGCGCGCTCGCCTCGATTGACGCCAAGACGAAGGCGAAGTCCATCGCCTTTGTCAAACTGAGCCACGACCGCTCGCGGATCGAGATCGATTTCCGCGCGCAGCCTGCGAAGGAGAAGCCGCTCGCTCTCAAGGGCGGAGACAAGGCCAAGGCCAAGAAGGTCGCGCCGGAGGACGCGATCAGCCAGGCGCTGCTCCACCGTCAAGCCGAACAGATGACGGCCGCCGCACGGCTCGCCATCGTCAAGCAGTCGAACGTTGCGCTCGCCGTGCTGATTGCCACCATCACGTCGAGCAACGAGGCCTGCCAAATCCGCGGCAGGCTCGATCACAAGGCCCCGAAATTCGAGACCGCGCTTGCCGCGGCCTTGAAGATGACGACGGCGCAGCAGATCGATGCGCTGACGAAGCTGACGGCCAGCAACATCACGCTCTACCGGAGCATGATGCGCGAGCCTGTGCTCAACGACGTCCAGTTCAACGCCGTTGCCTCTGCGATCAACGGCAAGGCATTGACGAGCGCACTGCGCGAGACGTTCGACGCGAAGGACTTTTTCAACTCCGTGTCGCGCGCTGCCATCGTCGACGCCGTCCGCGAAGCGATGGGCGATGACCACGCATCGAACGTCGCCAAGATGGACAAGGCCGGCGCGGTCAAGTTCGCCGTCGCCAATCTTGTCCATCATCAAGGCGTTGGTAAGATACTTACCATACGCCTCCATCGGGTCATTGAGTTGGATCGTCGCGGGGTTGGCGATCATCGGGTCTAGTGGCATCGTCCCTACCTCCGGTTCATCAGAGCGTTCATCAACGAACTGCTCTGGTTGTAGTTGATCGCACCACCGATGGCGTTGGTGATAGCGTTCGACTGACCCATCACACCCGATGCGTTGGCGTTAGCAGCGTTGGTCAGTCCACCAGCCTGAGCGTTAGCCCCTGCCATCCCGTACTGCCCTGCGTTGTTC
>OFQY01000617.1_pt1 | contig 13265 bp, 26 predicted proteins | sample 1542991 | NCBI WGS metagenome assembly OFQY01 (sample SAMN07774224, study PRJEB24372) | wastewater metagenome | isolation source: Exp Tend VB 10WW | collected 2016-02 | reverse complement strand
TCGAACATTCTTCCAGCATTCGGGGCAAAAGCGAACCTCAAGCCGTGCTCCCTGAACCAGCAAAACAGTAGTGTTCCGGCGATTGCAGAAGTTGCACGAACCAACGAGAGACGCATCACGCCATCCAGCCGTGATCGATCCAAGGTCTGATGCTGGTTTTAGATTGGCGGAATCACGCATGGCGTCTTTCACGATGGAGAATCTCCAAAACGGGCAGTCTGAAAATTTGCAGCCTCAAAGCATCATGGCATCCCGCAGCTTCTCGCGGGCAAGCCGAACGCGACTCTTGGTTGTCGGCAGGCACGCTTCCATCAGTTCAGACACTTCCGGCAGCGACATCCCGCAGCAGGCGTAGAGGATGAACGCGGTTCTCTGATCGTCGGGCAGCATCGGCAACAGTTCGTCAACGCGGGCGGTCAGGTCGCGGACTTCAATCGATTCGCCAGGTTCAGAGATGCGGTCAGCCATCAACGGCAGAGGGTCGATTCCATCCTCGGAGATGTTCGCGGTGTGATTCTGCGGTCGGGACTTTTGTCGTCGACTGTGATCGACAAGCAGGTTGCGAGCGATCTGGTAGAGCCAGCCGGTGAACGAGTCGCTGCTGTAGTCTGCGGAATAGACACGCAGGAAGGTCTCTTGCGTGAGGTCTTCGGCCTGATGCGGATCGTGGACTTGTGAGCGAATCCAGCCGAGAACCTTGGGCTGATGCCGCTCCCACAATTCCGCGAAGGCATCCGGTGATCGGTCGAGCATCAGGGCATTGTCGGTACGCATGTGTCACTCCGTAGATTGCGTGGGGCGGTCTGCAAATTTGCAGTCAGGTTCCTTGTCGAATCTCGACCAGAAAATATCCGGTCTCGCGATGTGCGTCAGCTTGTCGCTCGGCCTCATCACGAGTGCCGTAGGTTCCGTAGACAGTTTGACAGGTTCCACGGGTCAGGATTACGGCGTACATGGTCGATCCTTTCGCAGCCTGCAAATTTGCAGAGTCAAACGACAATCGCGAATTCGTACTCGCTCGGATCGGTTTCCATTTCTTCGCAGAACTGAAGCAGGTCCGCGTGACACGAATCGAGCGTGGCGTCTGGCATCTCGGAAACGGCGACGATTGATCGAGTCGCCTTGTGAATGGCGACGTAGCATCCGAAATGAATGCTTATGCCGCTCTCGTTGCTGTCCTTGGCGATGTTCAGGTCGATTGCTGGAAACATGGGAGTCACCTTGCCGGAAAGAGGATGTCTGCAAATTTGCAGTCTCAGAAATCAAACACCACGCGACCGAAAATACAGGGCGTTCTGCTCACGCTGTTCGGCTTCCCATTCATCCTCGGACAGTTCGTCGGACTCTTCCGCGTCGTCCGATTCCGCATCGGCCAGCAGTTTGGTCAGGGCGTCGTGAGCGTCCACGCCAGCGTTTGCCAATCGCAGCTCCCATGCACGTTCGAGGATGTCGTCGAACGATTCCCCGGTCGTGGCAGCGATTTCGGCGATGAGTTTGCCGCACTTGATGGTACGGGCGGTTCGTTCGGCTTGCGTGAGATTCAGCATTTGTATTCCTTGGCTTGTGGCGGTTGTCTTCTGCGATGGGTGTATTTTACAGACATCGGCAGAAATGGGAATACAGAATCAGAGAAAATGGACGATATTTTCAGAAATAGTCAGGCCGATTCCGATGACCATTGCCGGAACTCTTGTGACTGCCGGATGTTATCGTCAATGTACGATCCGCGAGATTCCCGCGTTTTCAGGAACTCCAGAACGTCTTTCGTCAGCTTGACGGTCAATGGATGCTTCCGACCGTATTTGCCTGCCGGTCGACCTGCACCAGCACGAGCCCCGCCGCGACCTTTGCCTGTTCCGCTCATGTCAACCCTTCGAATATGGAATTCCGATCTCACGGAACAGTATCGGCAGTCTCATGAATTGGGAAGCCTCTGATTGTGGAATTTGTCGAGAATCGCAAGACTGCAAATTTGCAGACTGATTCCCGTGATCCATCGGTGTCGGGTTGCGTTGAGTCCAGAGACTGCAAATTTGCAGAGTGCTCGTTGTTCCTGCGGGCGTTCATGGGGAGTGAGAAATGAAGCTGAAGCCGTTGGTGTGGCGACTGGTGAGAGGTACGCATTACGCACGATGCGGCTTTGTCTCGTACGGCGTGCGGGAAGTGGCAGGGGGATTTGTCTATTGGATAGCGGACGGGTCCGGTCGAGCCAGCGATGCCGTCTGCGACTCCATCGACCACGGCAAGGCACTGTGCCAGGCCGACTACGAACGCCGCGTCGGTGAGTTGTTCGAATCGCACAAACCGGACTGCGTCTGCGTTACCTGCGAGGACCGCCATGACGCGGAGATGTTCCGAAAACTGGTCAAGTTGATGGAGCAGGCCACGTCGTACACGAGGAGATTCGAGGCATGGACGAATAACGAAGGCGAGTCTCCGGGCGCGATTATCGAACTGTTCGGTCGTCGCATCGCGGAAGGTTCAACAATCCGAGCGGCAATCGAGGCCGCGATGGGAGGGGAAGTAAATGGCGGATAGAACAGTCGAAGAAATCGAATCCGACATCACTGCACTCGAAGATGATATCGCATGTGCGGAACACGACGAAGACGAGGATGGGGACACGTCGAGCGATCTGGATGACATGCGTTGTCGACTGTCGGATCTGAGGGACGAGTTGATGTCCGCGATGAAAGGCGGTGAGTAGAGATGGCGATATCCGCAGACGAAGCGTTGCTGATCCGAGCGTATCGAGCCATGTCGCGTGAAGCGTGGCAAGACGGCGAAACGATTGAGGAGGTCAGAGAGGCTATCAATGATCACATGGCCAACAAGTACGGATTGGAGTGGGACAAGAAACTGGTCCGCAAGCGAAAACCCACAACATGACCACCCAACCCCGCACCCTCCGAGCCCAGCTACTAGCCGTGCTGCGGTATTTCGAGCGGCAGCGGTCTGGCAGTTACCCGTATGGATTGGTGGCGGATATCAAAAACTCACTGCGAGCGGATCGGGTGAGGGAGCGTGAACAGGTGAAACAACGAAAGGAAAAGTGATGGTATTCGACCTTCCCAAAGCGATTCATTTCACGGCATCGAAAGACGGCGTGCGACTCGATGCGTTCTCTGTCGTGGGACTGGCATGGCGATGGACCGTGGCCCATCGGTGCCGTGATGCGGGCGTCCGAGACATGCGAACACTGTCGCTCGACGACAGGCTCGCAATCGGAAAGGTGTGTGCCCTGTTCAACGACAACAAAAGCGGAATCGTCGTGCAACTCGACATGAGCAATAACTGATAACCAAGAAGGGGGAATCACCATGAGTTTTAATTCGGCGGAATATGACTATCTGGAGGAGCCGGAAGGCCCAGAAGGGTACGTCACAGAGGAGAGGGCCGAAGAGGCTTTCGTTGCAGGGCTTCAGGCGATGCGGGAGATGCTGGCCAGATTCGTGGAACAGGGAGGCAACACGGAAATAGCTACGTCTATTCGCCTCAACTGGCATCCGTCGTGGGGGAAAGACCCCGGCAGGCCAGCGGAGATTGCAACGTCGGCGTGGGAATAATGATGATCCCAACAACGAAAGGCAGGTAAGTGATGGTAGGCGGTGTGATTGCTGGACTGACGATGAAAGAGGGCGAGATTCACGTCCACGTCGAGGACTGTTGCCACTATCCGAAGCATCCGCGAGGAGCGTGTCCGCGACCGGATTCGTGCTGCGTCTACACGGACGGGATAAAGCGGGACGGTACAGCAGCGGCAATGAAGGTGGGCGATTCATTCTGGTGGCAATGCGGCTATTGCTACTGGACTCCAGCCGAGAATAGGAACTTGGGTGACGATGCTCGCGGCGGCGTGGACTACGACATCCAGTTGAAAAAGATCGGTTACTCACACTGAACAACGAAAGGCAGGCCAGCGATGAGCGATGAACTGAGGCAGGCGGCGGAGCGACTCTATGAGTATGTCACTCGCGAGATTGATGATTTCACCGATGAGGCGGCGGAACTCGACGAGGAGATGGGCGAGGAACTGCGTCAGGTGCTGCGAGACACGCTGAAACTGGCACGCAACTACCTCGCCGAGCATCCCGCAGACGGCGACGAGTTGATCGATGATAATTGGCTGGAGGAGATTGGCGGAAAACTCACGCCTGACGGTGGACGACTCTTTTTATGCGGTACTCGCCGTGTAGTGGTGTATCCATGGTCCACTGGCCGAAGGGCATTTCTTCAAGCGGATGGAGTCGCTGTCATGCTACGAGACGTAACGACCCGCACCCTGATTCTCCGTCTCTTCGAGGCAATGGGTGCACAACCAAAGGAACCCCAATGATCCTGACCGCGAAGAACTCACGTCTGGTATTCACGTTGAACAAGTCTGAGTCTGAGCGATTCCGCAAGACCGCCGAGGATTTGGCGATGCTTGGCCGGATGGGGCTTGAACAGGCCACGGCAGCATCGGAGGCGATCAATAAGGCATTGGAAGCGGTGTCGGCATCGCAGCAGGAACCGGCAGCGGAATGACCACATTGGATGCCTTGACGCTGGCGATGCTCTGGTCAAATCGGCCAGCATTGGCGGCATGTGAACCATCCGACTTCAACGGACTGGCAGAAGAGATCGAGAGACTGAAGTCCAATCCAGACGATGCTCTGCGTGACGTGCTGCGGCGGGAATGCGGCATCGAATGGACGGACGGAAAACTCTCGGATGCGGTGATCGCAGAGGCCAAGAGACGAGCGGCGATTGAGCGGGCTCGAAAGCTGATCGATAAGCGTGTCCGGGCGTTGATGCTGGACAAGTCCACATTGGAACACGAGAACATCGCGGGCCGGGAATTGGTCGATGCGGCTGTTGCAAGGATAGGGGAGTCATGACAGAAGCAAAAATCCGAGAACTCAGCGATGCAGCATTCAAGGATCACCAGATTACCGAGATGTCTCGGAATGGAGTCTTTCGGTCGTGGAGATGCGGAAGGTCTAATAGTGGAATCTATGCTTTGGCACTGATATACTTGACGCAGCAGACATCGGGGATATAATTTCGGTGTAACGCACATCGAATCTCCGGGGTAACATCATGAGTGACCTGCCCGCCAGCCTGTTGGAAGCCGTTCGTTACTACTCTGATCTCGACATTTGCGAGGATAAGATGGCACACATGAAATGGGAAGGCGGCGAACCGTGCTGTCCCGATTGCCAGTCCAAGAAATGCGGGCGGATCGAGTCCCGTCGCAAGTGGCAGTGCAAGGAATGCCGAAAGCAGTTTTCTGTGAAAGTCGGCACGATTTTCGAGGATTCGCCGCTGTCGCTGGATAAATGGTTCGTAGCTGTTTGGTGCATCGCGAACGATAAGAATGGGATCAGCAGTCACGAATTGGCACGCGCATTGAATGTCACTCAGAAATCCGCTTGGTTCATGTTGCACCGTATCCGCGAAGCGATGAAAACAGGCTCGTTCCGCAAGATGGATGGCGAAGTCGAGAGCGATGAAACTTTCATCGGCGGGAAGGCCAAGAACATGCACAAGGCAGTGCGAGAGCAGAAGATCAAGGGGCGCGGAGCGGAAGGCAAAACGGCAGTCCAAGGCATCTTGGAGCGTTATGCCGAATGCCAGACGCGACACGACGAGTTGCACAGCGACGAATGGGAAGATCACTGCCAAGTGGCGACTGCACGAGGAATTCCGCAAGCGAGTTGAAGCTGGCACGGAATCTGACTCGGAGAACTTCAGCCGGTATCACTGGCATCGACCGACGCTGGAATTGATCTGCGGCTATTCGACGTTCGCGAACCGGGTTGAGATGCTGTCGGATTCGCTGGCAAATTCGGTGTTCGCAGGGGTTGTTCAGGAATTGTCCGCGATAATCTCGTGATCCGTTTGTCCGGTCGTGCGTTGTGGTGGCAGGGGGCGGTTATGTGTTTCGAATACGAAGCGGTTGAGTGCTTTTCGTCATGCATCCGCAAGTCCCGGAAGTCGCATCGGTGCGAGTGCTGCGGATCGGAGATCGTTCGCGGGTCGCTCTATCGATTCGGATCGGGAATCTTCGACGGCGATCCGTTTTCGGTCAAACACTGCGGGGTGTGCGAATTGAAGAGATGGCTCATCCACGTCATCGAACTGTCTCACGGATGCCGGTGGAGTGAGTCGTGGTGTGACGATTATGACATGAATGAGGTGGCCGAGAATTACGATGTGCCTGACTACACGCCGCAAGAGGGACAGCGGTTTTTAGCATTTGAACAAGTCAAGACTGCAAATTTGCAGACTCAACAACCAAGGGGAATTCAATGAGTACCGAGACTGCAAATTTGCAGATTGAACCGAAAACGCCGTTCGATCTGGTTCGGATGGCACTTGAGCGGGACGTGGACGTTGACAAGCTGGAGCGGCTGCTTGAGATGCAGCGGCAATGGCAGGCCGACGTGGCATTGAAGGCTTATGCCGATGCCATGAATCTCTGCCAGACCGAAATGCCGGTCGTCATCCGGGACAAGACCAACGAGAGCACGAACAGTCGATTCGCTCGATTGGAGACGGTATCCAATGCCATTCGTCCCGTCTACGTGAAGCATGGGTTTTCGCTCGACTTCACCGAAGCGGAATCTCCTCTTGCCGATCATCGCCGAATCATCTGCACTGTGACACATATTGGCGGTCATCAGAAGCAGTTCCATCTGGACAGCAAGATCGACGATGTCGGCGTGAAGGGTTCAGCGAACAAAACCGCCGTGCAGGGTCTCGGCAGTATGGTGTCCTATCTGCGGCGATACCTGACGCTGATGGTATTTAACATCAGCGTAGCCGACGAGGACAACGACGGACAATCGTCGAAGCCGTGCATGACCGAAGAGGAAGTCGTAATCCTGCGGACCAAGCTCCAAGAGCACTTCGCGGCAGGCATGGGCAACGGACTGAGCGTCGAGGCGATGGAGAAGCGGTTCACGGAATGGCTGGCCAAGGAGCAAAGGACGCCGGACGTTCGAGAGTTGGAAGGCATCCAATCATCACTGTTCCCGCGAGCGGTTAAGACTCTGGATGACAAGATGCGGAAACATCTGTTTGAGCAAAAGGCCGATTCGGCCAAGAAGGGTGCATCGTGACTCAATTCAAAAAGGTCCACGCAGAGCGACTGCTGACGCTGGCTTGGTTTCTCAGGACGCAGGTTGAGCCGGAGCATTTCGATCTGGCTATGTATATGAGCGTGCCGAGCAAGACATTTGAAGATTGGTCAACGCAAGACCTAATCGATCCTCAGTGCGGAACGACGGCCTGTGCTATCGGCTGGTGTCCGGTTGTGTTCCCGAACGCGTGCAGGATTATCGAGTTCTACTCGTACGACATGTCAACGCGGTTTTTCGGTATCGACAATGATGAATGGAACAGACTGTTCAGTGCTGACCACGCCCGCACGCCGAAGCAGGAAGCCCGCGTCATCGAGCAGTTCGTCAAGTCCAAGGGTTGGGTCTACGCATAGGGGAGAGCAATGCGAGCGATCATTTTCGACTGTGAAACAACCGGACTCGTCGAGCCGGAGATCATTGAAGCGGCATGGCTGGATGCTGAAGATCCGTTGCAGGAGCGGCATCAGTCGTTCACGGTCTGGCGGTTCAAGCCATCCAAGCCAATCGAATTGGGGGCCATCGCAACTCACCACATTCTGCCATGCGAACTGGAAGGATTGCCGCCGTCGTCGGATTTCAAGTTTCCAGATGGAGTCGAGTACATCATCGGGCATAACGTGGATTACGACTGGATTGCGGCTGGATCACCAGAGCACATTCGGCGGATCGATACGTGTGCCATGTGCCGCGTCGTTTATCCCGGACTCAGCAGCTATTCGCAGACAGCAATGATCTATCATCTGTTCGGGGCGACTCTGGAAACACGCGAGCGGTTGACGGGTCTGCATTCGGCAGTGATTGATGTTCGAAACTGTGCCGAGATTTATGGTCGACTGCTTCTGGATGCGGCGGGAGTCTCCAATACATCGAACATTGATGAGGTCTGGAGATTCTCTGAAGAATGCCGCGTTCCGTCTGTGATGCCGTTCGGCAAGTACAAGGATGCCGCGATGTGCGACGTGCCAGAGGATTATCGCAACTGGTATCGTCGATGCACGAACCCGCCGCCGGACGAGTACATTCTGAAGGCATTTCAGCGGCATCCGGTGAAAGGCTTCTGATGAAGATTCTGACCGACTTCGAACAATGCTCTAGCGAGTGGTGGGCAATCCACCGGGGGCTCCCGACCGCATCATCGTTTGACCGGATCATCACTCCGGTCAAAGGCGAAGCGTCAGCCGGGCAGGTCAAGTACATGGACGAACTGATTGCCGACATGATCTGCCACAAGTGGTCACAGGAACCAGAGTACACCAGCATCGCCATGCAGAACGGCATCGCGTGTGAGCCATCAGCACGGGCATGGTACGCATTCGAGAACGATGTCGAGGTCCGCGAGGTTGGCTTTTGCTTGAGCGACTGCGGGCGATACGGATGCTCCCCTGACGGTCTGGTTGGCGAGGTCGGCGGAATCGAAATCAAGTGCCCGGATCTGAAAACGCACATCGGCTATCTGCGGGAAGGCCGCTTGCCGAACGAATACAAGTGTCAGGTTCACGGGTCGCTCGCGGTCACTGGCTATGCATGGTGGGACTTTATTTCGTATTCTCCAGCGGTGGAGATTCCGCATTTGGTGATCCGAGTGGTTCCAGATGATTTCACAGTTAAGCTGAGGTCGGAAGTCGAGGCGTTCGCTGACCGACTGTCGGAAATGCGGGCCAAGTTTGGGCTGAAGTATCCGAACCGGGCCGAGACTGCAAATTTGCAGTCTGACAATCAAAGGAGTGAAGATGCTCGTTCTGTCCAGAAAAGCGGATGAATCAATTTACCTGACGATTGGTGGAATGCGGGTCAAGGTGACGATTGTGAAAGTGAGCACTCGACACGGAAGCGTCCGCATTGGAATCGAAGCCCCTCAAGAGGTCACGATCCACCGTCAGGAAGTGCAGGAAGCCATCGACCGGGAAAAGGAACGAGGATGTTAGCCTTCATCGTCTACGGAATCGCGATGTTCAGTCTGTCGTCGATTGTGTTGCTGACGTGGTATGAGGCAAGCCGGGAGTAGGTCCGATGACTGTTTGTCCGTGGTGTGATGCGGCGATTGACAAATGGAATATCTCCTCAAGCGAGAATTTCAGCGGTGACGGATTTCAGATGATGTGTCCGCATTGCGAGCGACTGATTGACGTGGAGGTCGAGGTCATCGAAGTGAAATACGAATTGTCCCGTGCGGAAGATGACGAGCCGGAGGGGCTGTGATGTCTGAGTCTATTCCGAATGGCGTCTATTGGGTTCCTCTGAATCCGTTGACGTGCCGGTCCGATGGATACTTCGCGGACGAGAATGGAAATCTCGTCGAGGGAACTAACCGTGTGAAAGCGGACGAATTTTACAAGAAGTGGCATCCGTGCCGTTTCTTGTTTCCAACCAAAAAATCAGGAATCGCGAAGGTGAGTCACGAGGGCGAAAACAAATCCGCACGACCGACGCTCGATTCTCTTGTCCAGTTGCTGCACGAAGCGGCGTTGCAGGAGTCCGGCAGGCTCGGTCAGTTAATCGACCACATGAAGCCAAACCCGACCATGAGCTATGACGAAACGCTGTCGTATATCGCCAAGATGTCGAAGCTGACTTCGGATTTGCGGTACGTTCTGGATGGCAACGAGAACGAAATGGCATTCTGATGAAGTACATGACCCAAGAGGAAGTCAGGGCCGCGTTCCCACAGTTGTCAGCAGCAACAAAACACGTCGCCGCGATAAAGCAGGGCGACGGCTCGAAGTATGGCAAGCGTCATGTTGCCGGACAGATGAACCAGACCGAGTCGGCTTATGAATCGGAACTTTCAATCCGAAAGCGTGCCGGAGAAGTGATCGAATACTGGTTCGAGTCAGTGAACCTGAAGATCGCTGACAAGTGCCGATACCTTCCAGACTTCATGGTCATGTTGGCGGATGGAACGATGCAATTTGTCGACGTGAAATCCCCCGCTCCGATTGACCCGAAATCGCTGGTCAAGATCAAGGTTGCGGCCAAGCTGTTTCCGATGTGGCGATTCGTGATCGCTCAGAAGCAAAAAGGCGGCGGGTTCAATGTGAGGGAATTCTAATCCGAAAAATCTCGTGATCCGTTCTCGTCGTGATGCGTTACGAGAGACGGATGATGTCAGCGAGAGACGCCAGCCCCGGTTTTGCTGTAGGTATGCCCGTACACTGCGGCGGATCGGGGCTGGCTGTTTGATAGAGACTGCAAATTTGCAGAGTGAAACTCAAAACGGAGAAAGTGAATGAGGGCTACATTTGCCGTCAAGGCATTGCGGGATGCAGTCGGGTCTGTTGGCGGCATCGTCACCAGCAAGGTTAAGGACACGTTGCGATGCGTGAAAATCGCTGCCGGGTCGGTCGTCTCCCTGTCGGCCACAGACTCGGAAGTGTCGATTGTCCGCACGCTGTCGGGCGAGATTGCCAGACCGGGCGAAGTGCTGATGGAGCATTCGAAGTTGGCAGCGATCTTGAGGGAAGTGACCAGCGAATCGATCACGATTGATTGCGTGGACGGCATCGCACACATCGCGGCAGGTTTCGCCAAGTTCAAACTTCAGACGAAAGACCCATCGGGGTTCCCGCCGAGTCCGGTGTTCGATGCGGATTCGTATTGGACTGTGGCCGCGTCCCTGATGGCAAGCGTCGTCAAGCGGTGCGTGTTCTACGATGACAAGCCGTCGCGAATGGCCACGAACGGCATCGCGTTCGACTTCGAGGGCAACATGCTGAACGCGGTCACGACCGATTCGCGTGCATTGGTGGTTGTCCCCTGCGAAGCGAAGATGCACGGAACCTGCGACCCGTTGATTTCGGTACTGCTGCCCAAGGCTCTGAAGCTGATCGGCTCGATTCTCGACGATGCAACTCCGGTCGACATTCATTGCACGCCGAATTCGATGAAACTGCGGATCGGCGATACCGTGATTTCCGCTCAGTCCCTTGAGGGGATGTTCCCGAAATGGCGACGGGTGTACCCGGAACAGATGAGCCACGAATTCGCCGTGGTGCCGAGCGTGCTGGCGTCCACGATCAAGCAGGCGATGATCACGACCAGCGAAGAATCCAAGACGATCATGTTCCACTTCGGCGGGGGCAAACTGACTCTGGCGTCGAGTGCTGCGGACATCGGCGAATCGTCGGTGGAAATGCCGATCACGTTTGACGGCGAGATGACTGTTCGGCTTGATCCGAGTTACCTTGTGCGGTGTTTGGCATTGTGCGATTCGCCATCGGCGATGCTTGGCCTGATCGATCCCGATAGCCCGGTCCGCGTGACGACCGATGACGGCTTGCGGTATATCCAGATGCCTTGTTCTGTGGAGTGATGATGTCGTTGACAAACAAACAAATTCAGGCCGCGAAAGATTCGTCGAAAGTGGCCAGAGATGTCATCGAGGAATTGCTTTCGGAGATCGACGATCTGAAGTCTGATAATTCCTCGTTGGAGCAAGACGTGTCTGATGCTGAGGCGGACGCAGCATCGGAGAGTTGCAGGGCCAATGAACTCGAAAACGAACTCGAAGAAGCCAAGGAAGAGTTGCGGACAACTCAATACGACTTGGCGCTTCTCCGCGACAACGCACTGACCGGCATCGACGAACGCGGCGACTACACAGCAGCCTTCCAGCCGCACGCATCAGCGGCAGACGTGACGCATCCTCTGGACGACCGACATTCCCTCTGGCCGTGGAACAACGAATGAACGACAAGGAAACCTGCGGCGAATACTATCGCCGGGCGATGGACGAATTCCGGATGTACAAGAATTATGACGACGTGTTCGCCATCGGGTTCGTCTGCGGTCAGGCCGAAAAGGTCATGATCCATGCGTGCGAGGCGGCAATGTGCCGACCGTCTGCGGACAGAGCCCCATTCCTTTTCAATGTTCTGGCTCGCGTCTCAGGTCTGTACGGACTGACGGTTCACAAGCTGGAATACGAGCAGTCTGCAAATTTGCAGACTCGCGAAACCATCGTTGAATACTGGTTGTGCCGCGATGCTCGTGCGGTTCGAACTGTCGAGTCTCTGGAAAGCATGGAAATCAACGGTCCCGCATGGCATGTGACGCGGGCGTCTCTGTGCGGAATCCCGACCAGCGATGTCGATTATCGATTCCACGAGCGGCAGGGATTTGGAAAACGCTGTGATTGAGTGATCCGAAACAGGGGACGAGCGTTATGGGTGGCATGGACACATCAACAGACTACCGAGAATTCATCAACTCCAAGAGCCAGCACGGACTCGACAGCGGGTTCGAACCGTATTGGATTCCCGACTGGCTGTTCGACTATCAGGATTATCTCGACAATTGGGCCATCCGCAAGGGTCGCTGCGAACTTCTGGCCGATACCGGACTTGGCAAAACGCTGATGGAGTTGGTGTGGGCTCAGAATGTGATCGAGCACACCAACAAGCCTTGCATCATCTCGACGCCGTTGGCGGTCGGTCAGCAGATTCTGGAACATGCCGACAAGTTTGGCATCAAGGCCAAGCGGACTCGCGATGGCGTCATGACCGACGAGCCTATCGTCTGGATCACGAACTATCAGCAGCTTCACAAGTACGATCCTTCGAAGTTCAGCGGGTTCTGTGGCGATGAGGCTGGTTGTCTGAAGGACGAGAAGTCGGCAACCAAGAAACTCGTCCGCGAATTCACGCGGAACATGCCGTATCGATTGCTGGCAACGGCAACAGCGGCCCCGAACGATTATCAGGAACTCGGCAACGCATCCGAAGTGCTCGGCTATCTTGGGTATCAGGATATGCTGTCGATGTTCTTCAAGCAGATGGATTCCGGCGGCAGGCGATGGGGCGGCATGGAAGGTGCCAAGTATCGATTCCGGGGACATGCCGAACAACCGTTCTGGTCGTGGGTGTGCTCATGGGCTCGGTCGATTCGCAAGCCGTCCGATCTTGGGTTCGATGATGATCGGTTCATCCTGCCGGAACTGATCGAGCGGGAAGTGATCGTTGAATCGGCCAAGGCTCGACCGGGTCATTTGTTCCCGACAGCGGCGAACGGATTGGCCGAGGAACGCACGGAACGGAGAAACATCCTCAACGAACGCTGCGAGCAAGCGGCACAGATTGCGATTGAGCATCCCGGCTCGACGATTCTCTGGTGTGACCTGAACGACGAAGGGGATTTGATCGA
>OFQY01000616.1_pt1 | contig 13272 bp, 18 predicted proteins | sample 1542991 | NCBI WGS metagenome assembly OFQY01 (sample SAMN07774224, study PRJEB24372) | wastewater metagenome | isolation source: Exp Tend VB 10WW | collected 2016-02 | reverse complement strand
CACGACCACGTTCAAGACGAGCGGTGGTTCCGGGATAGTTGTGGCTCAGACAAAGCGGGCGCTCCTCTTTGCTGACGGAACCAATGTTGTGAGATTGACGGCTGACGTGTAAACCTACGGGTAAATCGCCATGACCGCAGCACTGAGCAGTGACGACGAGACTTTCCTCGTATCGATCACGGCCAGTGCTGTTTCAGCAGCCAGAACCCCTCTGGCAAGGCAGGCAAGTTCGCAATCCTCTGCCACCCACTTCCCGCGCCCGTCTTCTCGTTTGGCTATCTGGTCGAGAGCAACCACAGCCTCATCGATTGCAACCTTGTCCTCGGGTTTGACACGGAAGTTGTAATCGGAAGCAATCGAAATTACGAGCAGGACCTTGGCCACGCCCTCGAACTTGATCTCGCCCTCGATCACGGTCGGGCGCCGGATGTCCTCGCCCCTCGATCCGGCCTTGACCCGCGGCGCGTCCTTGATCGTGGTCCACGTGGTCTTGAAGATCGACCCGTCCTGCACGAGGACCGACGCCAGGACCTCGTACTGGCCCGGTGGGAACGTGGTCAGGCCCTTCGGGCGCCAGACCCCGATCATGAACCCGCGCTGATCATCGTTCGAGTTCGTCCCGGAAAGGCGCTCGCACTTCTCGTCGATCACGAAGTCGGGCAGGGGCGGGTCGCAATAGGCCAGGTTCCACTGATAGCACAGGGACCGGACGAGGTCCGTCGGCAGATCGAAGCCCTGTTCGAGGAGGGACGCGATCCGGTACAGGGCCTTGTCTCGCCCCCCGAACTTGCCCCCGCCCTCGCCCGTGACCTCGCACTGCTCAGGGGCCTGCATCCACCTGTGCGCGGCCTGGACCTTGTCGCTCGCGTCCACGTTCAGGGCCAAGGTCATGGCCCGGGCCTTCTGCGAACGGACCTTTTGCAGGCTCTCCTGACGGTCCAGCACCTTCTCGAACCCGAGCGCGTTCACGATCTGGAACAGGTCCAAGCACCGCCCGCCCTGGACAAAGACCTCACGCGGGGGCGCGTCCTCGGTCTTCCTCATGCCCCGGAAAAAGGGCTGCATGGGCGAGGCCATCATCACGTCCAGGGACCCGGACAGGCCCGCGATCTTGCCCAGCGCCCCGGCCAGGAACGCATACGCGCGCTTGTACCGCCAGACCTCGTCCTTCGTCCCGAGCAGGGCCGGGGCACAGAGCGGGATCACGACGTGGTACTTGTGCACGCCCGCGGCCGGGTCGCAGGACGAGGACCAGGAAAAGATATGAGCAATCCCCTCCTCGCACAGGAGCTTGCGCAGGCCCGACAGGTCCCCGCACCCGTCCGCGTCCAGGAGCAGGACACAGGCCGCGGTCGCGCTCGCGTCCGCGTGATGGCCATCGCGCGAGGGCGAGGCCATGATCAGGGACTGGTCGGTCTTGGGGCGGACCGTGCGCCCGGCCACGGCGAAGTCCTCGGCCAGCGCGGCCAGGGTCAGGGTCTGGTTCTCGACCCGCGCGGTCTTGCTCTGGGCCACGCCGATCGTGAACGTGATCTCGTCCGAAGCCTTGGGCTCCGACAGGGCCGGGCGCAGGGCCAGTTCGGGCGCGCGGGCCGTGCCCAGGTCCAAGATCGCGATCTCACCCGCCCACGCCCAGTCTGCGAGCCGGCGCGGGTCCGAGGGATCGGCGTCGTTCTTGACAGAGGTCGAGGACAGATTACAATTCTCTCGTGTCATGGTCGTTCTCCCGCCCCGGAAGGATCCGAACCTTCCGGGGCATTTTTATTTCCGGTGCCTGCGGGGGCAGGCCCTGAAGCGGGCTGGTTCTGATCGAGAACTTGTCTGCACGTTGATCTGGCCATGACCAGTCCAGAGTGACCGATCAAGGGCGGGGCGTCAAACGGCGGGGCTTGGTCCATGCTCTTGATACTTGCGCAGCGCGAGCAGGTCCAAGATCCGGTCAGACCTATGGCAACGTATGGTCACGCATGGTCATATATGGTAATATATGGTCACGTATGGCAACGTATGGTCATTTCTAGACCTGGACCGGCCCTGCTCCGCCCACGGGTGAACGAGTGAAAGCCGGTGAAAATCAGGTCGTTCACCTGTCGTTCACCTGATCACCCGGACCTGTCACCGACGGTGAACGACCTGACCCGATCACGTCCAAAACTACGGGTGAAAAAGTGAACGGACTTTCTCTGCACTACACACGAGACATGATCACGACCTGATCAGCACCCACATGTAGGAGCGGTCTGTCATCGATTTTTCTCTACACGTGCTTATCCTCGTTCACTTTTTCACTCATGATCTAGGAGTAGATCAGATCAAGAGAAGTACCGTCGCTGTGGGTAGTGAGTGATCAGGTGAACGAGAGGTGAAAGTCCAGATTTTCACCCGCTTTCACTCGTTCACCCGTGGGCCTGGAACGGACCGGTTCAGGGCCGGGACCGGACCATGGCAGAGGTCGGTCGGGACCCAGAGCAGGGCCGGGGGCCAGGGCAGGCGCAGAACGGGCCCTGGTTTAGCGCAGGCCGGGTCTGGCCGCGGTCAGGTCTGGCAGGACCCGGACCGGACCTGCGCGAACCTGGGAGCAGGACAGGCCGGGTCCAATTCTCGGCCATGGTAGCGTTCGAGATCGACCTCACGGCCCTGGCCCAGTTCGCGGACCAGGCCGCGGACCAGGCATCGGCCGCGGTCAAGGGCGTGCTAGAGCAGGAGCTTGGTCAGGCCGCGATCACGGCCAAGGCCACGACCTTGTTCCGGGACAAGACCGGGGCCCTGCGCGGGTCCATCGGGTCCAAGGTCGAGGGCGATTCCCTGTTCGAGGGCGGGATCACGGGCACGCTCTATGCCAATGCCGAGCACGCGTCCTTTATCGAGGACGGTACCGCCGCGCACGTGATCAGGGGAAGGAACGGGCTCCTGCACTTCACCGTGGGCGGGCGCTGGGTCAAGATCAAGCAGGTCCAGCACCCTGGGATCAAGGCCCGGAAGTTCCTGTTCCAGAGCGTGAGTGCGGACGAGATCGCGGAAAAGTGCGAGCGAGCGGTCGTGCAGGCGTGGGGCGGGTAAGGGCTAGACCCTGCCCGTGATCTTCTCGGCCAACCACTTGACAAGCCAGTGCAAGATCTCAAACACGTTTTGGTCGCTCAGTCCAAGGATCGACCAATCCAGCCCCCCAGTGCAAGAGGGTAAATTTCAAGATAATGCCGAGGGTGAGGGCGATCAGGAACAAAATCAGGCCGCGGTCCATGGTAGTTCTCCTGTTAGGGGTCATGGGCGGGGGTAGCCCGGACCACGAACAGGGAGGTACGCGCGCCTAACTTTCAGGGGCGGAGGCGATCAGGGGCAGGTCCGTGGCCTGTTCCTCCGTCTTGGCCAGGTTCTGGATCGGGCTCTTGAACTTCACAGCCCACGCGTGGCCCTCGTCCTGGACACGTTCACGAATGCTCTCGAACAGACAGGTAAAGGGCGGCGGTGCCGAGTACGGTTCCACGACCTGCGCATAGGCCGCGCGCAGGACCACGCACCGGGTACAGGTCTTGAACGAGGACGGTTCATGATCCCAGATCCCGGACACGAACTCGTACACGATCCCGTCCTTGATCACGCGCCTGCACTCGCAACAGACATGGTCCTTTCGGGCCTTGCGCTGGCACTTGATCATGCACTCGGGCGAGATCTCGTCCATGGGCCTTATCCGACCTCGGTCTGGACCAAGATGATCTCAGGTTCACCGTTCACGAACGCGAGTAAGGGCTTGGCCTTGCACTTGGCCCGGACCAGGACCGCGAACGCGTCCCACGCCGCGCGAGCCTTGGCCTTGAACTTCGGGAACGCGTTCGGGATCTCGGACAGAAGCAAGGGCTTGTCCATGTCCGCGCACCCATCCTCTTCCCCACGCGAGACCGCGTACAGGAACCCGCAATAAGTCCCACTCTCGTCCACGTCCGGCCTTGCGCTGTACGGGATATCGGCCTTGTCCAGGGCCTCTTCCACGGCCTCGCTATATTTCTGTTTCCGTCCAAGCATCAGTCCTGTCACGATCTGTCCCATGGTCATGCTCCTTTGCAGATTAAGTTCCTGGCCCCGGCGGCCTCGTCCACGGTCGTGTACTTGCTCACGCACTCACCCATTCCACGGCCTCGCACTGCCAGGTCACGACCAGGGTCCAGCGGTACAGGTCCGAGACCGCGACCGGGTCCATGATCACGGTCTGGCCCACGCACCGCCACGTGATCTGGACCTTGTCCCGGTCCGCCTCGTCAATGGCCGGAAATGGAATAATCACGGTCCCGGTCTCGTACTTGTGCGACTCCGTGACCACGTCCCCGACCGCGGGAACAGGAATGGTCTTGGGCTTGTTCCTGAGCATGATCTTGATCCTTCCGTCCTTGTGCATGATCACGACCTGGCCACGCCCTGACCCGGTCGTGCGCCATGATCTTGGTCTCACTTCGCTCTCGTCCGGTCCCATTCCTTGACCACGCTCGCCACGACCTCGGCCGTGAGCTGGTGCGAGATCTGGACCCCGAGCGCGCACCAGAACCGGGCCGGGTGCGGTTGCCATGACCACGTCTGGTGATGTCCATTCGTGGTATCGGGCCGGTGATAGCCCGTGGGCCAGGGCGTGGCCGGGGCGAGCAAGTGCCTGACCAGGCCCTCGCGCACGAGAAAGGCCATGAGCGCGAACTTGAACACGCGGTCCGGGATGAGGGGCAGGTTCGTGCGCGTGTCGAGGCGCGCACAGAACTGGACCGCGACCGCGAACATATCCCGGATCCATTCCTCGCTCTCGGTCATGCCCAGGCGCCGGACGTGCGCGGCCTCGCTCTTGGTCAGGTCCCGGACATTGTCCTTGACCCACGAGACCGAGGGCATGACCACGAACCGGGCATGCGTCTCATGGATCATGCCACACTCCAGATCGAACAGATCCGGGAGATAGGCACACACGTGGGCGCCCGCGGGCGTGACCTGAGGCCGGGTCCAGACCAGGGGCGAGGTCTTGTTCAGGATCAGGCGCTTGTTCTTGTCCGAGTCAAAGGTCGCGTCCCGGCCCGTGCGCAGGTTCGCGATCATGGGCCTTAACTGTCCCTCGGTCGCGCACAGTTCGAGGAAGATCGGATCCTCCGTGTCCTTGGCCGTGTTCCTGATCTGGGACCACTGCACAAACGTGGCCATGGTCCCGACGAAGGCCCGGCCCTTCCCATGCCGGGAATCGCCCTGAACGATCTGGATCTGGTGCATGCCTTGAGCCTACCACGACCGTCGCTGGCCACGAAATAAACAGGGGCAGGACCGCGATCATGGTCCTGCCCCTGTTCTTGTGCGAGTGCGAGATCAGTCCGAGGTCAGCACACGCGCCCGATCACGTCGTTGTCCTGACCCTGCACGGGCGTGGCCGCGGCCTCGGCCCAGAGCTGGCCGCGCAGGGCCTTGATCGCGGTCGGGTCCACAGCCGGGCCCACGACTAGGCGCTCGACCGTGACCCCGACCTGATCGGGCAGAGCGCCCTCGCTCACGACCACCCACGAGTGCCGCCGGCCCTTGTGGTCCGCGAACTTGGGCAGGACCGTGCCCGCGCGCTCGATCCCGCGCAGGATCGCGACCACGCCCTTGACGGCCTTCTGCTTGTACCGGGACGGGGTCACGCCCTCGCCCCCGAACAGGGCCTGCGCGAAGTCGAGCGCGCCCGCGCCCATCAGGTTCAGGACCGGGGGCGGGGCCTTGCGGTCCTGGAACGCCTGCGCGCAGAACAGGGGCAGGACCCGGGCCATGACCTTGCGGCCCTCGTCCCAGCGCGAGGTCTCGATCTGGCCCGCCTGGAACAGGGCCGGGAACTGGTCGCCCGCGGTCTGGTCGTACTCCAGCGCGTTCAGGTCATCGAGCGTGATGGCCGGGTTCTCCACCGTGGGCTCGGCCTTCTCCACACTCTTGCGCGCCCCGATCGCGCCCTTGATCTTGTCGTCCAGGGTCGCGGCCCGACCCATGAGGCCCGTGAACTCGTCCGGGGGTGTGGTCGCGGTCGCGGCCTCGATCTGGGTCCAGATCCCGAGCCGGATCTTGGCCAGGGTCTCGCGGTGCGGGGCCTTGCGCTCGTCCGGGGCGGGACCGTTCAGGAACGTGATCAGGTTCGCGCTCAGGGTCTCGGCCTCGGTCAGGGCCTCGGCCACGATCTGGGTTGGGGTCTTCTGCTCGGTCATGTGCATGATCCTCCGTGTCTGCCCATGATCGCGCACGGAGAGGGGCAGGTCAAATCGGGCCGGGACCATGATCTTGATCGGGGCTGATCACGATCGGAGCGGGGGCGTGCGCCGGGCCCGGTCTGGCGTGGGGAGGACCCAGTACCAGACCGGGATCCGGCCGTTTCGGTACTGGATCTTGCCGTTCTTGATCCATGCCCGCATGCCCAAGGCCCTGGCCACGTTCGGGGACAGGTCTAGATCGCCCCGGTACGTGCCCGATCGGCGCCTGAGCATGGCCTCGGTCGTGGCCACGAAATAGGTCCCGTTCCTGTCCAGGGCCCCGAACGGGCCCCGGTCAAGGACGGTGCAGGTCGTGGTCTTGTTCTTGTGCGCGATCAGGATCTGGGTCCCACAGGGGAGGTCGCGGTGTGCACAGCGCTGAGCATGGGCGGCGCGGTACAGGGCCGGGGGCACGCGCGAGGCACAGGCCGGGGTCCCGCCCTCATCCGTGGGCGTGTCCGCGTAGCGGGTCGCGATCGTGGGATGGGGCAGGGCCGTGGCCAGGAAGAGGACAAGGGCAGAGAGGAAAGCGCTCATGATCAAGAGGTTGCCACGAGCGGGGACAGGATCGCGAACGGGTCAGGTCGTGGGCGCAGGTACGACCGGGTCCGGGTTCACGATCCCGGCCTCGATCTGGTCCGAGGCCTTGGTCTCGACCTTGGCCTGCTCCCGGAACGTGATCACGCGCGCGGGCATGGGCGGCAGGACCACGGTCAAGACCCCGTCCTTGTACTCGGTCTCGATCTTGTCCAGGTCGTACTCGTACCCGACCGTGAACGAGCGCTCGATCTCGTCCGTGCTCACGGTGAGGTCGCGGCCCTGGATCGTGACCTTGAGCGAGTCCCGGACCCCGGGCAGGTCCGCGGTCAGGATCAGGGTCCCGTTCTGCTCATGGCGGACCGAGAAGCGGGCCGCGATCACGTGCAGGTGCAGGGTCATGGGACGGGTGGTGTCGGTGTCGTTCATGGTCGGTCTCCTTGCTTGACTTCGACGTGAGCACGGAAGTGCCCATATCGGTTCTTGTTGATGTCCGCGATCATGCCCGGCCAGGGCGTGGTCAGGACCAATGTCTCGAACTTATCATAGTCCTCTCGGGTCATGTCCCCGTGCAAGGTCAGGGTCAGGGCCACGGGCATGCTCAGGCGCGAGAGCATGTCCATTTCCACGATCCTGGCATTCCGGGTCAGGGTCAGGCCCTCACCCGCGTCCACGGTCAGGAGCAAGAAACTGTTCTCTCCGACCCTGCACCCGAACTGGTAATAGTCCTCGCCGAACAGGGTAAAGCGCAGGGTCATGATCACGGTCAGGGGTAGGATCACGTTCGAGGTCCCACGCACGGGAACAGGTTCTTGGTCCTTCCCTCGGAACTGGACGTGCTCCCGTCCCCGCACGTCCATGGTCACGATCTGCGCTGCCTTGGTCAGGACCAGCGGGTCCTCGTTCGTGGTCAGGGTCAGGAGCGGGCCGGTGGTGTCCATGATCCCTCGTACTCGGACCGGAACTGGTCCTGCTCGATCTTGGTCCGGTTCGCGGTCGGCGCAATCTCGACCTGGACCTTACCACGGGCCGGGTCAAGGCGCAGGACCGAGGGTTTTGCCCGGAACTGCTCGAACTCGGCCAGGGTCATGACCGTGTACAGTTGCACGGTCACCTTCACGAACCCGCGATCGATCCCCTCAGGAAGGGTCTTGCCCTCGATCTGGATATGGGCGAGTTGGTTCCCGATCATGACCCGATCCCGACCTTGGCCTTGTACAAGATCTTGGTCCCGGGCAGAACGACCCGGTTCATGGAGTCGGACCGCACGTAGAAGATGTACGCGCTCGACTCGGGCGGGACCACGCGCTCGGCCAAGGTCCCATTCGTGGGCAGACCCGCCAGCGTCCGGGCCCGGTCCCCGGTGTAGAACTCGTCGGGCTTGTCCTTGCGCTGGGCCACGATCTGCTTCCCGGCCTGGATCGCGCGCTCGCGCTTGTTCCACTGATAGAACAGGTTCCCGGGCTCGAACACCAGGCCCTGGCGCTTGATCAGGTCCTCGATCTTGATCCGCTCGGGCACGTCCAGGATCACGAACTCGCCCGCGGCCACGCCCTTGAGCCCGCCCTTTGAGACCGTGCCCTTGTTCAGGAGCATGGTCACCGCCGCGCGCGTGTCCGCGGTCATGGTCCCGGCCTTCTCCAGTCCCTGCGCGTAGCTGCGCACGGCCTCGTCCCCACCGGTCTGGGCGTGGACCGAGACCAGGATCATCTGACTCGAACTCGCGAAGTTTGCGAGCAGGAACCGGGTCCCGATCTGGTCCCAGAACCCGTTGCGGGTCGAGATGCACTGGACCGCGAAGATGGCCACGCCCCGATCCTTCAGGCGCACGACCTCGCTCCGCCAGTCCAGGGTCATGCCCTTGGGCACGAGCCGCTCCATGTCCTTGCGGCCATTGAGCGCGTTCCACCCATACCCGGTCTGGTACCCGCGGGTGTCGTGCGGGTCCGCGTCCCCGAACAGGATCAGGATCTTGTCCGCGTCCGGGCGCCATGGCATCTGCCCGGCCTTGTACAGGACCAGCTCGTAGCACTCGTCATTGTCCCCGCCCGACGTGTTCTTGGCCGTCTTCACGAACGAGGTCACGCGCTCGGCCTCGGCGCAGAACGGCAGGTGCTGGAACGTATCCAGCCCGTCGCCATAGTCACCGTGGGCGATCACGGACACGCGCAGGTCGTGGCCCATGCCGAACAGATGGTTGCAGAACTGGGTCAGGTTCTTGCGCACGTCCTCGATCGCGCCGGACATGCTCCCGGTCGTGTCGAAGGACAGGACGAGATCGATCTTTTTCTTGCTCATGGTCTTCTCCTCTCAGGTCTTGCTCAGGAACACGCGACGCTGCGCCAGGGTCTTGACCGTGTGCGCGTGCTGGATCGCGAATGGGTTCAGATCGGGACTGGACAGAAACCGGTGCGTGGTCAGGATCACGGGCTGGCCTTCCTGGTTTACGACCTTGCGCCCGGCCCGGAGCGCGGCCAGGATCGGATGGTTCCGGCTCTGGGCCTCGATCCGGTCCCAGCCCACGGTGTAGGACCAACTCTCCTTTCCGTGGGGCGTGGCTTGGACATCGCACAGGATCAGATCCGCCGGGTCCACGCACAGGCCCGTCTCCTCGGCCATTTCCCGCGCTGCGGCATGGGCCGGGGTCGGGTCCGAGATCTCGACCTTGCCCCCGGGCGCACACCACAGGTCCGCCCCTTCCTTGCGCCCGACCGCGAGCGTGTCCAGACCCCGCCGCTCCCGGTCCTCCACGACCACGAACGCGGACGAGGGCCGGTCCTGGGCAGGGTCAAGCACGCGCCTGCTCAGGTCCCCGATCGTGCCCCCGTTCCAGATCACGCGATCGGCCCGGTCCGGGTACAGGCCCGCGGCCTCTAGCGCGGTCTCGTCAAAGCCCACGCCCGGACGGTACACGGTCCAGATCTGCCCGCCGTGCGTGCGCACGAACTGGATCTCGCTCGGCTGGCGCAGGTCCGTGATCACGACCGTGTCCTCGTCCCCGAGCGAGTCCATGAACCGGACCACGGGCCGGAGCCAGATCACGGGATCGAGTTCGCGCAGTTTCTGGGCGATCCCGATGAGGGCCCGGCGCGGCCCCTGTTCCTTGCATGCCCGGTCCGTGAAGTCCTCGTCCGAGAACCCGTACAGGATCTGGGCCACGGACCGGAGCGCGTCCCCAAGCGCGATCTGACGGACCCCGGTTGCGGGAAAGACCACGGACTCGATCGGGGTCTTGGTCTTGTCCGAGACCACGCCCCCGCTCAGGACCGTTCCGACCGAGTCCTTGCCCGATCCCTTGAACCCGCACAGTCCAATGATCTTGGTCATGTCAGCACCGCCCCGGCCGGGACATGGACCTCGCGCGTGGGCGGGTTCCGGTCGCGCCAGACCCCGTGCAGTTCCTCGCCCGTGGTCATGCACTGGACCCCGGAAATGAAACGGACCTCGTTCCAGAGCGTCGATCGGGCCGAGGGCAGGGTCCCGGCCCCGACCTCGGCCCAGCGCTTGCCCCAGGCCCGTACAGCGGCCATGGGCGCCATGGGCCGGATCCGCAGGGGCAGGGCATGGACAAGACCCGACCGGTCGGAGCGTTGCAGATCCCTGGCCTCGGTATGGTACAGGGTCTTGTCCCAGCGCTTGACCAGGGCGTTCCAGGGGAACGGCACGCCCGCGGCATAGGCCACGACCTGCTCAATCCCGGTCTCGATCTGGTCGTACTCCCGTCCGAGCGCCCCCTTGACCGGGCCGGGCATGTCTTGAATGCCCAGGCCCTCGGCGTGATCATGCACGAGGGCCTGCTTGATCAGGTCCCGGCGCGTGTCCTCGGACATGTACATGCCCAGGGTCACGATCTCGATGATGTGCGAGAGAATGATCTCGTGCTGGAGAACGGAGTAGATCCTGTTCGAGGGCACGTTCTCGCTCTTGTCCCCAGGCCGGAGCGCGTGCCAGGGTCGGCGCACGCCCCCGAGCACGTGCCCGCCATAGCGACAGATCTTGCTCACGCCCATGGTCCCGGCCTCGATCAAGGCCATGCCATCGATCGGGGACGCGGTCGGAGAAAGAGCCGGGAACAGGTACCCGGACCCGTCCCGTGTATGCACTCGAACCTGTCCCGTACTCATGATCTGAACCTCTCCGTTTCGGGCGGGCCAGGGTCATCGCTCGGATCCTGATCCTGACCGACCACTTCCCACCTGTCACAGTGCACGATGTACCGGGTCACGGTCAAAACCCGCCCACGCGTGTCTTGATAGGCCGGGGCCCTGTGCGTGTACATGGTCATGCGCCCGGTCACGATCACGGTCTGCCCGACCTGGACTGACCGCGCCACGGCACTGGCCTGCCCCTGCCAGAACCAGACCACGAACGGGACCTCGGTCTCGGTCTTGATCCCGGACCGGGCCCGTCCCCACGATCCGGTCATGACCTTGACCGACAGGCACCCGGTCTTGACCCATTCAAGGGCCGTGACCTTCCCCGTGAGCGTGATTGTGTTCATGGCAATGGACCGGATCCCAACCGGGGTGGGGACTCGTGGTTTTATTGAAATGACCCGCCCCTGTTTAATGCCGTGGTTAAGGGGCGATGGCAAGAAAAGGGCCCGGCCGAGTTCCGTTCTCCGCAAGGTGCAGGTTCGGGCCACGGCCGGGCCGGTCAGATCACGATCTGGTCAGATCAGAACTTGCCCGCGTCCCCGCCCGTGAGCAGGGTCTGGAGCTTGGGGGTGAGCAGGTCGAACGTGTGCACGGGCAGGGCCGTGGGCTTGCCCTCGCCGTCCACGCCCTCGCGCACGGCCACGGTCAGGACCAGGGGCCGGGCGGAGCGGAACTTGGCCGTGATCAACTCCTCGATCGACCACTTGCCGTCCGCGTCCTTGGCCTTCTCCAGCCACGCGTTCCGGTCCTCGATCCCCTCCCCGGCCGGGTAGAAGTCCTTGGCACCGATCGGGGTCCCGCCGTTCTTGCTGCTCGCGTTCATCACGAACGTGTCCGGGTCGAACGGCTCCTTGCGGCCCAGCTCCGCGGCCAGGGCGGCCCCGAAGTAGTTCGCGAGGTCCTTGGCCACGTACGTCCAGGGATCGGTCGGGGCCTTCTTGCTCTTGAACAGGGCGCTCTCGCCCTTGACGCCGGGCTCGATCTGGGGCGCCGTGCTCGCGTCGGCCAGGCACGTGTACCCGATCTTGAAGCACGCCTGGTCCCCGAGCAGTTCCTGCATGAAGCAGTGCGCGTTCACGATGTAGCGCCCATCGCCAAAGGCCGGAACGCGGCCCGCGGCCTTCTTCGGTTCGGTCTTGCCAAACATGCCCATGATCATGCTCCTGTCCGTTCTGTCGGTTCTCGGTCGTTACGGTTCTGGTCAAAAAAGGTCAGGGGCGGGGATCCTGTCAGACCCTGTGTGGTCACTTCCCGGTCAAACCGGCTCGGTCTCGTGTTCCCGCCCCTGACATCTGAGATATTGCCCGATCATGATCCGGTCTGTCAAAACTGGCCATGAGCAGGGCCATGCCCATGATCAAGCCCAGACCGTGATCACGTCCGGGGCCTGATGGCCCTGAGCAAGGTCTGATACGGCCTTGCCCAAGAACCAGCCCAGAACAAAGGCCCCGCACGTGATCACGAACATCACCCGCACCCTCCCTCTTTGTCCCCGCACCCGGAGCAGGTCCAGCACCGTGGGCCGTTCGGGACCTTGATCGCCCCGCACTTGCCACAGAACTTGGGCGCGGGCCCGTCCGAGGACACGGGCAAAGTCACGGCCTGGACCAGGATCTTGGCCCCGGGCTCGTTCTTGATCCCGACCCAAGTCCCGCCCGGGTACTCGGCCATGAGCCAGGTGCAGACCGCGTTCACGATCGAGGACGAGGGCATGTTCTCGCTCTTACCGTCCGAGGTCTCGATCGTGGTCCAGCCCTGTGGCACGAACGATCCCCACCGGATCGAGTCCAGGATCTCAGACAGAGACACGCCCCGGCGCAGGTCCTTGCTGATCATGACCGCGAGCGCGTCCATGAGCCCGCCCACGGTGGAGCCGTGCTTGCTGAAGGTCAGGAACACCTCCACGATCCGCCCGTTCGCGTCGTGGGATGTGCGCACGTACCCGTCCATGCCCCCGATCTCGATCTTGGTCCGGGACCCGCTCATGGTCCGGGCCGAGCGCGGTGCGGTCGTGGGCAGATCATGGGCCTCGCCCCCGGCCTTGTTCTCGCCCGCGCCCGTGCTCACGACCTGCACGCCCTTGGACCCGTCCCGGAACACGGCCAGGGCCTTCACGCCCAGATCCCAGGCAAGGACATAGGCCGCGAGCACGTCCTCTTTCGTGGCCGAGTTCGGCATGTTCACGGTCTTGGAAATGGCCATGCTCACGCCCTCTTGCAGCGCAGCCATCATCTCGACATGGCCACGCCACGAGATGAACCGGACCCCGCTTTGCGCCTTGAACGCGCAATCGAACACGGGCAGGTGCTCGGCCTTGAGTCCGGGTGCGCCCTCGATCGTAT
>OFQY01000615.1_pt1 | contig 13305 bp, 32 predicted proteins | sample 1542991 | NCBI WGS metagenome assembly OFQY01 (sample SAMN07774224, study PRJEB24372) | wastewater metagenome | isolation source: Exp Tend VB 10WW | collected 2016-02 | reverse complement strand
TTCAAAAATAACTATCTATTACAACTGAGGTTTAGATTAAAAAAAATATGTTTAGTTGATATGGATAATGTCATTGTAGATTTTGAGTCTGGAATTGCCTTACAGGATAAAGAAACATTATCATGTTTTGAAGGAAGATATGATGAAATACCATATATTTTTAATGATATGATTCCGATGAAAGGTGCTATTGAAGCATATCATCAACTGAATAAATGGTTTGATGTTTATATATGTTCTACAGCTCCGTGGAATAACCATACTGCTTGGAGTGCCAAGAATCTATGGGTTCGTAAGCATCTAGGAGATATAGCCGAAAAACGACTTATCTTGACACATCATAAGAATTTAGTTATGGGTGATTATCTTATTGATGATAGATTGAAAAATGGCGTAGATAAGTTCACAGGTGAGCATATCCATTTCGGTACTCTTCTTTACCCTGATTGGGATAGCGTTTTAAAATATCTTAAGAGTACCATATAATCATGTTATAGTAAGAGAAACTTTAGGTATATATATAAACAGCGGCTTGGTAATGGTAGTTTATGGATTATGGGTGCTGGTTTACAAGATACTACGCAACATCGTATTCCTAAAAGTGATAGAGTATGTGGTAAACGTATTAGTCTGACATTTCGAGGATATGTTTCTCAAAATTAACATCTTTTTACAAAACTAAGGTTGCTATATGCAGCCTTTTTTATTACTATAAATTATCAAATAGAGGTTCATATGAATTTATATACCAGATTATCAGTAGGTCATCGTATCACTATCAATGATGCGAATTTTACTGTAAAAGGGTCAGCTTCTATTCGTGGAAAATACTCCTATCATTTATTCAATGAATCGACTAATCAAAAATCAACACTCAGTCGTGAAAATTTTATAAAAGGTCAACAAGAAGGTTCTATAAAGGTGATTTTATGAATGTATTAAATCTAGATTACTTTTTCTACCTATACAATGGACGTAGACGTATAAATTCATTACCAATTGAAAAAATAATTGTAATAGATGAATGTTATAAAAAATTTAGCGATTCCTCATTAGAAGAATTTACATACATTGGTTTAAACAATCATCACATCATTGAGTTATGCCTTCCCGAAATAGAAAAGTATGAAGGTACTTTAGAAGGTTTTCATATCATTGAATTATCTGAAATATACTTAATCAAAGAAATAGTTGATTTAGTTAACAGCTATGATTTATCGAATACCACATTTCTTAAAGATTATGCTATCTATGATATACCTGAAAAAGTTATTTCAACCTATAAAGAAATTGGTTTATCAAATACATCATTTTTCGCCGATGGATTTTATCTTTTAAAAGAGCATGAATTATGAATAAAGCTGAATTAGAAGAATTAAAAGTCAATGAGTTGGCTTTATTAAAAATTAATTTAATACCCTTAGTGGATAAGGTGTATGAATCAATCATGAAAAAAGTTGCTGATAGAGATTATAGCATCGAAATAATTCAGGAAAAGATTTCATGGTATAGCACAAAAGATATAGAATGTTATAAGGTGATTGAATTTTTTGCGTTAAGTGAATCTGGTGCAGGTGCTATGTATACCGTTAATAGTAAGATGGTAGAAAAATTATTCATGGAAATGATTACTCCTAAATTTAGTAAACATGATGTAGTTAAAATTGAATTAAATCGAAGTTTACGTAAATGCTTATCCGTTTGGTTTAAAATTAAGGAATAGAAAATGACATTTTTAGAACAGGTGAATGAACTAAGTGCCTACTTAGCTGCTAATGTAAAAACTATCTTTGATTTAGAAAAGATGGTTATTACTAAATCAAAAGAGTTAATGCCATATAATGCAGTGCATGAACTATCATTACGTAACATGCGCTATGATGCTAAAACTAATACATTAAAAGGCAGTGCTATTATAAAGGCAGAGCTTTCTTTATCTCGATACATGCCATCTATTATAGAAATGAATGGTGATGCCATACATGCGTCAGTTACTATTGATTGTAGCCATTATCCATTATTAGAAGAACAGTTGCGTAATATATTGTACAGTACGATTATTAGAGAAAATCGGATACAAGATTCATTGAATAAACTCCCTACAGACGACTTAATATTAATCGGAATTCTATCAAAATATGATGAATTGAAGAAACAAATGGATTATATTAAATTAAGATATAATAATTACATGAAAGATTCATTGAATGAAGTAGAAAAAAATGTTAATCAACAATGTAACGGTCTAATTGAATCAGCAAAAGAAATAGGTGTTTATCTAAACACATCTTCTGAATTATTTGAAATACCTTCTATCAATATTGCACTCAAGAAACATAAAGCTAATTTACTTTAATAATTGGGAGAAATTAATTATGAAAAAACACTCTTTACTACAAATGCCATTTGAGTTATTCAAAACCATTCCTACTGATAATGTAGAGTTATTAGTCCCGTATGGATCAACCGTTTATAGTACTATGACAGATACTTCTGATAGAGATTATATCGGAGTTTCTGATAGCTATACTAAGAATGAATACAATAGTCTAGGTGGAGATATAACATGGTATAGTCATGCTATGTTTCAACAACTTTTAGATGACCATGAAATAAGTGCTATTGAGGCGTATTTCACCAATCCGCTTTTAGGCAGTAATGCAGGTTTCATATTCAACCTAGATAAAGTGAAATTAAGGAATGCAATTTCTAAAAAAGCAAGTAACTCTTGGGTTAAGGCTAAGAAGAAAATTACGTTGCCAAATGAATTATCATATATTGGTATAAAGAGCTTATTTCATAGTTTTCGGATATATGATTTTGGATATGAACTAGCAACTACTGGTACACTAAAGAATTTTAAACAAAGTAATTATATCTGGAAAGAAATATTGGATTGTAAAAACGATTGGGATGACTGGGATTTGTTATTTAAAAAGTTTAAAAACCGTCATAATAAATTAGCTTCTAAGTTCAGAGAAGTGTGTCCTAAAGAAGTAGTTTAATACGTCACCAGTCGCTCTATATTGCGATTTAAGAGGAGTCTAGAGCATAACCTATAGGTTGATGTAGATAAATGTTTTATAGCCCTAAATCGCTTATATAATAACGTTGATGTAGATAATTTTATCTATAATAGCTATGTATATATTAGTGAGCGATAGCGAACCTCGAATGGAACGATAGTGACATGAGAGAATCATAAGCTATTTTTAAAAATTGATTGGTGAGCGATAGCGAACAAGAAATATATATTTTATACAGTAGTTTATTTCATAAATTGATTGGCGAACGTAGTGAGCTATGGATGTATTCTTTATGGTACTCAATAAAAGTTCCTTCGTTCCACTCAGGAAGCCTTTTGTTGCAAGCAACAAGTCGGCATACATGCGAATATTTCATTCTGGAGAAAAGTCCTCCAGAAATAATGTTTTTCTTCATATAATACATATAGTTAAGATACATTTCCTTAGAGAGAGAATTTGTAAAAAATACTTTTAAAAGTACTTAGGGCTGTGAAAACTTTTTGTAATTATAGTGTAGAAATACATAATAAAAAGAGAAAAATATGAAAATAATAGTATTAGATGCCGCATTTGGTTCAGGTAAAACGAATAAATTAATTGATATGATGGCTAATAAACCAGCAACTTCTAAGATAATTTATATTACACCTTTATTGAGTGAGTGTCATCGTATAGCAGGAACGTCTTATGAAGAATCTGATGTTTTTAAAAGACCTATTCATATAATCGGAGATGGCATAACCGGCGAATATTTATATGACGATAACCATATACTGAAAACGAAAAGATTTAGGCATCCTAATAATTATAAAGGGAAGACTAAATTAGATGATGTGAATTACTTAATAGAAAATGGCTGTAATATAGTTTCTACGCATAGTTTGTTTAGCAATTTTAATAAAAATGTAATAGAAAAACTTGAACATTATAACTATACATTAGTTTTAGATGAAGTTATTTCTGTTTATGAGCAAGCCGATGATTTAATTAATAAAAAAGAATTGTCTAATTTATTAAAGTCGAGTATACTCACTATTGATATTGATGGATATACCCTTCAATTTAATCGGGATAAATTTGAGCATCCATCTGATACTCGTTATGCTGAATTAGCTAATTTATGTGATTTAGGACAACTTCTATTAGTTGACGGCCAAGCAGTGATTTGGGAATTTCCTATTTCTATATTAAAATCTTTTAGCGAAATATATATTGCTACTTATATGTTTGAAGGAAGTCAATTATGTGCATTTCTCAAAGCTAATGGTTTAGAATATATTACTAAGAAGTTTGGTAAGAATCCATCTGAGTATAAACATTTCATAGATATAGTTTCCGATAGAAAAATGAATTCGTATGGAGATAAAATTCATTCGATGAGTAGTAGCGATATAGTCGAAAATAGAAATCATCATGATGAAATGAGAAAGTCTTTACATACTTTTTTTGCATCAAAAAATAAAACTAAAAGTGAAGATAGATTGTGGACAACTTTTAAACCAGTATGTCGTGCTATTTCTAACGGAAAATATTCTGGATGTTGGTTGGCTAGTAATACTAAAGCAACGAATGATTATCAGAATACATGGTGTGTAGCGTATCTATTAAATGTATATCCAAATCCTATGGTGAATAAGATATTAGCATATAAAGGAGTATCATTAGCGCAAGCTGATTATGCATTAAGTGAGATGATACAATTTATTTGGCGTAGTCGTATTAGAAACAATGAACCAATACAGCTTTATATACCATCAAGAAGAATGAGGGAATTATTAATTCAATGGTTAAATGATGAGTTTGTATAATTAACGGATACTTTATATGAACCTAAGAGAATACTATCAAGCAGATTCTATAGAAAATTATTATAAAAATGTAGGTATAGGTTATATAAACTATCATCACCAAGATATAAAGAGTTCGCTCGAAATAATAAAGAAATCATTACACGGAAACATCTTAGATTTGTGTTGTGGCACTGGTTTAGTCACATCTTGTTTAGATGATTTCTCTGTAAGTGGATGTGATCCTTATCTTCATGAACAATACAAATTCTATACAGGAAAAGAGTGTTTAAAATACAGTTTTAAAGATATAATCAACGGGAAATTAGATGGCTGGTATGATATTATAATTTGTAGTTTTGCATTACATCTATGCGAAAAGAGTATGTTACCAAATCTACTTTTCCAGTTAAGCAGAATAACTAATAAATTGATTATAATAAGTCCTTCCGATGCTCTAGAAATAAAAGATTACTTCACATTAATTAGTCATCATAAAGTTAATAGAGTGCATACTAGAATTTATATAACAAAAGAAACAAGAGGTTTATGTGAATAATAGAAGTTTTGTAGAGGGCTTGCGAATATTGTCTAAGTATATGGATGACAATGCATATACTTTAGGTGCAGATCATGACGAAATATATGTTTACCAAACAGTTAATCAAGTAAGCGAAGAAGATATAATTGAATTAGTTTTACTAGGCTGGACTCAAGGTCATGTAGATTATTTTGAGTTAGAAGATTACAGTTTTGAAGAATCTTGGGTAGCGAGAGTTTAATATGTATATAAGAAGTAATACTGAAGCAAGAAAAGAAATTATTAAATTGGTAGATGAGTTAATTGAAAAATCAAATGATACTATACCAACAGTTCAGCAATTAGTTGATATTCCTTTTCCAGCTTTATTAAGAAAAGGTACTGAATATTGTATTATTCCGATGAGGGATTTCGGATATTATCAATATGAACCAAAAACACTTGACGAAATAGATGGGTTATATAAGAAATTCGTGGCAGAGCTAGATAACCAAATAGTAACTGCTAAAATCCATGAAATTCACAATGACAATTTATTAAAAATAGAAATTAATAAAAAAGTTATTGAGAAAATTAAATTTATCATGTCGTCTGTCGGAATATTCGAGACATGTTATGAATATAAAGTAGTCAGAGGCTCTACTAAATCATTCGAGACTAAATCTGGTTATATAGCAGATATGAACCGAGTCATAAAAATTTCTGATAATTATGATAGAGTAATTCGAGAAATAGATGCTAAAAAACGTGATGTATTAAATCATGTTGATAAACTAAAATCCGACTTACGGAAAAAACAACGTGAAGAAGCAGCTATAGTATTACAGAAAAAGAAAATCGAATTGTTAGCATATTTACGTTCTACTTATAAATTAAATTATGATGCAAGTGAATCTGAAATATTGTCTACTATATATGCAAGTGGTGATGTCGATGATCCTACTTCAAGTACGTATACTCACTATCAGCAATATATTAATCTATTAGGAGAAGATAATGATTAGTTATAAACAAGGAGAAGAAATTCACGAATACCTTGATAAATTGTATGTCACTTGTGATATAAAGCCACCTGCTAAAGTTAAGATTGAAGAATATGAATTAGTCGAATATCTTTTAGATGAATATAGTGATTCTGATATAGTCTCTTTATTAGGAGACTATAAAGTTATTGATTTACTCGATCATACCGATTCTAAAACTGTTAAAGAATGGGTTGAAAGTAATTATGAATTAATGCCAGATGATTATGCTGACGGTAAAGAAATAGTAAATGAGTTATTTATATTGTGTCGTAGTCTTAAATCTAAACTTGATAAAGGTGATGTAAGCGAATTATTAGCTCATATTGATAATCTATGTGATAGTGTTATAGGTCGTACTTTGTGAGTAAATCATGGCGACATCGTTACGATATGAGTGTTTATGATAAACCTGCTTCCGATATGTCTAGATATGATCTACCCACTACTATAGACGTATGTGACGATGATAGTAGTGACGATTGCCCTGCATTAGCTGATTTTTCATCAGAAGATTTGAGCGATAATCATGATAGAGATATATAATGAATTTGATAGCTCTAAATTTGATAAAAGTAGTTACACGCATGATACGTCCATAGATGATATTTCGGGTACATACGATACTAGGGATGATTATAGTGATCATGATGGATTAGAGGAATATTATTATTGAAATTTATTTAGAAGAATCTCAGTTAGATATACCGTTTACGAGAGAAATATTATTAGATAACAGTCGTGAAGATTTTAATGACGAATATCTTAACCTCAATTTTCCTGAAGGATTTTATGATGGATCACGTATTGACAACCAAGTATATGGTATCATCATACCAATAGGATAAAATATGAACATATATAATTTAAACCGTTATGAATTATTGAAAAAATGTAACGATATATTAGACGAACTGCAAAAAGAAAAATCTATATTCGAGCAACGTATTGTCAATGATTACGCCCGTTATCATGATATATTGTGGTTTAAATGCGAGAGAAAAACTCCGTTAGTATGTAATGATGTCTATGAACAATTTATGAAACCATATGATTATGCTATTAATAGATTTGCTTATTTGAATCGATGGCTATATTGGGATATTAATGAGGCAACTGCTTTAGTTAATAAAATAGAATTCGCTATTTCTATTAATGGAGATATTAGATTAGATAATTCTGAAATAGAATTTATAATGAAGAAAACTAAATGAATACTTTGTTTGGTATAGTTTTCATTCAGAAACTCGTTGACATTATGAAATAATGATATATACTCCACCAACAAAAAGAAAATACACAATAACTAAAAAGAGAAAAATATGTTAGAATCCACGTTCAGTTTCACTCATAACGTTTCAGGTACTAATCCAATAGTTATTACATATCAAGGTGTATTAGGCGTTAGATTACAATCTCTTATTAAAGATAATAATTACTACCATAATAGTTTTAGTTATTTCTATATGTCTTTAGAGAATCACAAAAAAATAAAACATATGCTCGAAGAAAAAGGCTATGAATGTTTCTATTACAGCGGTAGTTCAAAAGAGTTTATTTGTATAGATGATAAAAGAAATATCATAAAATTAAATCTTATCGAAGATAGCAAAACCTATTTTAAATTTAGTTATAATTTATTAAAACTGAATGATACCGCAGAATGTCAATTGGTTGAATTAATTTCTGAATTAGCAATGGTAATGGACATTAATACTAAGATTAATTATTTCTATTTTGACCAAAAAGAAGGTTTATGTAGCACGACTCATCAACAGAAGTATACTCCTGATTTAAGCCAAGAAAGCTACCCAAATATTCCTAATATAGACGCTTATTTCGACAATTATTTTAATAGTAATAAAGCTGTTTTAATATTCATTGGTGAACCTGGTACGGGTAAAACGAGTTTAATTCGTAATATCAGTGCTCGTTATACAGATTCATCTTCCCAAAGCGATGGTATCTTTTACACTGCCTCTGCTCAAGCATTGAATAGTGATGCTTTGTTCCAAAAATTCATCGGTTCTAATAGTCGATTGATGGTGTTAGAAGATATTGATATGCATTTATCTAGTCGTCAAGATGGTAATGAATTCATGTATAAATTATTGTCAACTAGTGATGGTTTTATTAAATCACCGATTGAAGATAAGAAAATTATCATTTCTACAAATTTATCCAATATTCGTGATATTGATGAAGCATTGATTCGTAAAGGTCGATGCTATGGTGTAGTTTCTTTCCGTAAATTAGACTATAATGAATCAGTAAATTTGTTGACTATTTTAGGCCATAAAACAGATTGGTTGGAAGAAGGTAAAAAATACACCTTAGCCGAACTTTATAATCCAGATTAAGGTAAACTATGAGTCATATTCATAAAGGGCAACTAACTGCATCATCTGAATGGTGGAAACATTTGGATTATATGAAAAACCCATTTTGGAAACGTGAACGTAAAACTGAGCGTGTAGTTATTGAAGCCGAATTGATTGAATATGACTTAACTAAAGAGGTTGATGATGAACTGGTTCAAGAAGAAAGAGATTCCTAAAGGCAACTATGAAGAAAAAGTAGTAACTAATAATATAGAAATTACTTTTAACGATGGTAAGACATTTGGTTGGAAAATAAATAATTTCAAAGGTAAGAATAAAACAGAATCATGGTTACATTTTTATCGTTGGTATTTTGGTAGGGAAACTGAAGCATATGTATTTAAATCTTCGGATTCCGATACGATGTTTCTTCGTAAAGATATAGCCCGTTTTAGGGTTTGGTTATCGTGAATGAATATTATAAGTTTTTCATAAGAGATGAAATAATATTTGAAACATGGCGCATTAAAGAAATAAATGAATTAGCTGCATATCGCTTTGCTGAAATACATGACACAGCTTTCCGTGTCGAATATGAAATAGATTACTCCAAAATAGATTCTAACAAATAACTAAAGAGAAAAATATGATTACAGATACAGGTTTTATGCCCATTGTTACAGAACATAGCCCTCAAGGTAGCAGAGCTTATGACATTTATAGTCGGTTATTAAAAGAGCGTACTATATTCCTTGCGGGGGAAATAGATGATTATGTTGCTAATCTTATTGTAGGTCAGTTAATGGTATTGAACAGCGAAAATCCAAATAAAGATATAAAGCTATACATTAACTCAGTCGGTGGTAGTATTTCAGCAGGTATGGCTATCTATGACACAATGAACTATATCAAACCAGATGTAAGCACCATTTGTATTGGTCAAGCATCTTCTATGGGGGCATTTCTTCTAGCCGCAGGAGAAAAAGGAAAGCGTTTTAGTTTACCTAATAGTAGAATCATGATTCATCAACCATTGAGCGGTTTCCGTGGCCAAGCTTCTGATATAAGTATTCATGCAAATGAAGTATTGTATATTAAACACCAAATGAATACGATGTTGGCATTTCATACTGGTCAAGAACTATCTACTATTGAAAAAGATACTGATCGGGATAATTTCATGAGTGCTTCTAAAGCATTAGAATATGGAATAATAGATGGAATCATTACTTCATATTGAAATACTTAATGATTGTTGTACCTTTAATTCAACGGGTATATTGTTCGAAACATATACCGAAGATGAGTTATTTGATATCCAATGTATTAATTGGTACAATATTAATGATATGTCTAATAGCACCAATCATCAAGATATTCCATTTAAAACTCGTGATCATGAGGTATCATAATGGAACTTGAGATAAAAACTATTCTAACTGGATATCGTATAGAGAATATCTATGTGATGAATGGAGAAGAAATATTATTCGAGAATCATTGGGATTATATGGCTTGTAATGATTTCGTATGGTATTTCGATGAACCGAAATGTTTAAGTAGTGAAGATAGTAGAGAGTTTACAGAAAGTGATGTAGATGTTCCTTTTAATTCAGTATATAAACCAGACAGCAGTAATTATGACATTTAACGATATCACTAAAATAAATACAGATGAATTCCACAATAATGTCATCACAGTTTCTGATATATTGTTTGAAGGTATAGAGGAATGGGATTGTACTGTTTTCGAGTATTTTCATAATGATGGTCGTTCAGATAAAAGTATTGTTGATAGCGGAGATTTTCATTCTGATAGGATAAGCTGTGATGATTATTCACGACATGATGGATTACCGAGAAATTTACTATGAAACCTGACTTAGAAATATATCTATACGAATTTGATGGTTCATACAAGCATTTAGTTAAAGCAGATGGCCATGATGAAGCATTATTCGAAAGCCTTCATATAGATGATTGTTATGAATTCAAATTTTATGAAAGTGGACATTCCATAGATAATAGTATATATGATGAAGGACGTTATCATGAAGGTGATGATGATTATGATACTATTGATTGGATACCTGAAGATGTAACTAAGCATGATATTAGTATTGATGATACTCTACAGAGAGATTGTGATGAAATTTAGCTATGAAATAAAGTCTGATAAAGTTATTCTATGTAAAGAAGGTGTTTATATTAGCATTCCGTTGAAAGAGCTTAATAATTTTATACATTTTCTTCAAGATATATCGGAAGTAATTAATGAATCTAAGTCATCTTAACACCAATGGGTATCGGATATTACCTCAAATCATCGGCGATCCTATCTGGGAAGATGGAAATGATCATCCTATTTTCATGATGGGTTGGGCAGTTGCTGATAGGTATGATGAATGTGTATTTGAAGGCTCTATAGACGATTGTATAGAGTTTATGCAAGCACATGTAGGGTAGCTCATATTTTAATAGATATATGGCTTAAATCGCAATATAGAGTATTTAGATAGGTATTTTATGAATAAGATAAAGATTGAATTTACTCCATTAGGAGAAATGTCACCTGATACGGTAATTAAATTTATAGAGCTAGAATATAAAAGATATTTTGTGTTACCTAAACATCAGGATGAAATACATTATGCATTATGTAGAACTCCTATTCACGGATACCCTATAGTGGTTAATTCTAAGGGTGATAGTGTTGATAAATTCACTGAATATCTAGCAGAATTAAAAGAAAAACAACTTAAAGAAATTCCTTTAATGACATTAGATTCATTGAGCATGATTGATGGAATCTATGGAAAATTTAAGAAATCTAAAAAAGAAGTAGCTGATAATAAAAAACCTTCTTATACGAAAATGCAAAATAGATGGGGAAAATGATGAATTGGATTACAACTCCATTAGGAGCTAAATTACATAAAAACCTTCCAGTGACTATTGATAGTTTACGCAGTAAAGAATTTAATAATACGGTAGAATTATACAAAGATCATTGGTATATAGATAAGGGATTGAATAAGATTTATAATAGTTTCTTTAAGAAATTATATCATGCTTGGTTAATCCTAACGAATAAAGCTTTTGCTGTTCAGTTCACTGAAGATCATATTAAATGTTATGAGAGATATAATGAATCTAAAAGCTGTAAATAATTCTTTTGAAGTGGTAGATGGAAAATTTGCCAATACATGTTTTGAGATGAATAATAGTATATTTGATGGGGATGATTTAATAATAGATGTATTTTTTCATATTAGATTTGTTGATGGGAAACCGACTGATTTTAATCAAGATGAAATAAATGAATTTAATGCGGAACTTGGTATAGTAATAAACGAAGCTATACGTTATTTGGTAGAAAATAATGAGTGATGAAATATTTGATTATATAAAAGCGGAAATAGAATACGCAGAAGGTGATGTTGGTGAAGCAGCATTTTGGGCATATGACGCATTATTTAATGGTTATGATAATGAACTAAGTAAATTATTAAATGTCAGTAAACTTGATAGTAGAACAGCATATAAAGTAGTGTTTAATTTATATCATGAAGTATATGAAAAGATCACAAATATTATAAATGAATTGAAAGCTCGTAAAATAGTAAGTCGTCAATGGATTATTAACCAAGCTAAAATAGAAAATGGTTGTGAAATAAGTGTTGGTATAACAGAAGATTTTATCAAATTACGTGATAAATCAAAATGCCGTGGCACTGAAATAACTGAATTACCTAAAGGGGATTTATAAATGAGCGATCCAGTATTTCCAAACACCAGAAGTGCAGATGTCGGCTTAACTACTCGTGAATATTATGCTGCTAAAGCAATGCAGAGTATATTATCTCATCCACATCATTATACGATGGATAAGGAATATTTTGACAGAATAGCTAGACTCTCAGTTATTGCATCAGATAGTTTAATAAAGGCATTATCAGATGAGTGAGTTTGGAGCATATGAACATGACCGTAATTATTTGAGATGGAGTTCTATATGGGATTTATCAAAAATAAATGAGAGCGAAGGAATTTCTGAAGTATATGAAGTCGATGATTCTAAATATGATGTTGCACTAGACGAACCTTTTGAATTTGATTCGTCGCATTATGATTTATCCAATAATACTGGAGAATACTGATGGATGACTCTGATTACATGAGCGATTGTACAGTTCGTTCTGTTGCTAATGCCCTAGACCCATCTAGAAATGATGTGCCAGCTAGAGCAATTTGGTCTATAGATTCTTCTAAGCACGATAAGCCAAAATCATCACTACAAAGAGATAATTCATGTGATGATAAAGCTTAATCTTGGTCAAAGAATAGCATAAGCCTTACCCTGATGTCGTGTATAGAGATGCCTTCAAACCATTCACCTTTTAATCTATGTTTCCAGAAATATTTGTGTAGAAATTTTTCAGCTTTTTCTGGGTTTAATCGTTCCTCTAGATATTCTAATTTTATTTCAAAAGCATTTCCAGTTTGTAGGCTCTTTATACGTTTATCAATATCAGAAGTAATTCCTATCTTAAATAAATCATTGCAACTGAGTACATATAGATGGGTTGACTTTTTGTTTTTCCGTGC
>OFQY01000612.1_pt1 | contig 13366 bp, 9 predicted proteins | sample 1542991 | NCBI WGS metagenome assembly OFQY01 (sample SAMN07774224, study PRJEB24372) | wastewater metagenome | isolation source: Exp Tend VB 10WW | collected 2016-02 | reverse complement strand
GCACCCGCAAGTTCTACCGCGACGGCCTCTCGCCCAACCAGCTCACCCAGCAAAGCGCAGAAGCCCTGCGCGCCCAGGCCCGCCAGCTGCACCGCAACCACGACATCAGCCGCGGCATCCTGCGTACCATGGTGAACAACATCGTGGGCCCCAGCGGCATCGGCATCGAACCCCAGCCGCGCCGCGCCGACGGCACCATCCACGAGGCCTACGCCGCCGCCCTGCGCACCGGCTGGCAGCAGCACAACCTGCGCCCCGAAGTCACTGGCCGTCACACCGGCGCCAAGGTGCAGCGCCTGGCCTGCCTCACCTGGGTGCGCGATGGCGAAGCCTTTGCCCAGCAGGTGGCCGGCAAAGTGCCGGGCGTGCCGCACAGCGGGGCCGTTCCCTTCAGCCTGGAGCTGTTCGAGCCCGACCTGGTGCCCTACAGCTACCAGAACGGCGACCGCATCTACCAAGGCATCGAGCGCAACGCCTGGGGCCGCCCCATCACCTACTTCGTGCTCAAGCGCCACCCGTCAGAAGGCATGAACGGCGTCTACGGCAGTGGCGACGTCAAGCCCATCCCCGCCGATCGCGTGCTGCACCTCGCCCTGCTCGACCGCATCGGCCAGATGCGCGGCGTGACCGAGTTCGCCAGCATCATCACCCGGCTGGAAGACATCAAGGACTACGAAGAAAGCGAGCGCATCGCTGCCAAGATCGCCGCCAGTTTGACGGCCTACGTCAAGAAAACCAGCCCTGACGGCTACGCCGGCCCCCAGACTGACGAAGAAGGCAACCCCGTGCCCCGCAGCCTCAACATGGCGCCCGGCATGGTCATCGACAGCCTGCAGGTGGGCGAGGAAATCGGCCTCATCGACAGCAATCGCCCCAACCCCAACGTCGTCAACTTCCGCCAGGGCCAGCTGCGCGCCATCGCCGCCGGTGTGGGCGTCAGCTACAGCAGCGCCGCGCGCGACTACAACGGCACCTTCAGCGCCCAGCGCCAGGAGCTGGTGGAGCAGTGGGTCAACTACGCCACCCTGGCCGACGAATTCACCGGCCAGTTCCTGCAGCCCTGGTATGAAAGCTGGGTGGCCATGTCCGCCCTCAGCAACGCCATCCCCGTGCCGGCCGACGTGGTGCCCGGCACCGAAAACGACGCCTACTTTGTCGCCCAGTCCATGCCGTGGATCGACCCCCTCAAAGAGGCCAATGCCTGGACCGCCCTGGTGCGCGCCGGCTTCGCCAGCGAGGTGGAGGTGCTGCGCAAGCGCGGCGTCAATCCCAGCGACATGCTGGAGCAGATCGACACCTGGCGCAAAGAAGCCAAAAAGCGCGGCATGGTCTTCACCAGCGACGGCGCCGTGTCTGAAACCTCGGGCGACCCGGCTGCCCGTGCCTTTAAACCGAAAGCACCATGAGCCGATCAACCCTGCAGCCCGAACACCCGCCCAAGGTGACGGACCTGCTGATCCGCCAGAAATGCGAGGCGATGCCCGCCTGATCACACCAACCCACGCCAAACAGCCCGCCCCGCGCGGGCTTTTTCACGCCCGCACGCATCAGCATGCAACAGCCCGCAAATAGTCCAGTTTCCCCCCTAAAAAGTGGACGCGCAAGCGCAGAGACTGCACCCCATTGATTCTTCATTCAACAGCAGCAGCCACCCAACCGCCATGACCCAGCCCGCCGCGCCCGCTCCCTGGTACAGCATCCGCAAGCCGAGCCCGGAGACGGTCATGGCGCAGGGCTTTGTGTCCGCCGCCGAAATCTTCATCTACGGCGACATCGGTGAAAGCTGGTGGGCCGAGACGGTCAGCGCCGCGCAGTTCGTCAAGGATCTGGCCGCGCTCGATGCCGAGCGCATCACCATCCGCATCAACTCCATGGGCGGCAGCGTGCCGGACGGCATTGCCATCCACAACGCCATCAAGCGCCACAAGGCCGCCACCACCACCGTGGTGGACGGCATGGCGCTCAGCATCGCCAGCCTCATCGCGCTGGCCGGCGACACCGTGGAGATGGCTGAGAACGCCACCATGATGATTCACGCGCCGTGGACGGTGGTCGGCGGCAACGCCGTCGATCTGCGCGCCACCGCCGACCTGCTCGACACCTGGGCCAAAGCCATGGCCACCAGCTACGCCGCCAAGAGCGGGCAGAGCAACGAGGCGGTCATGGCCCTGCTCACCGACGGCAAAGACCACTGGTACACCGCCGCCGAGGCGCTGGGCGCCGGCTTCTGTGATGCCGTCACCACCGCGCTGCCCATTGCGGCCAGCGCGCAGCGTTTTGACCTTTCCCGCTACCGCAACGTGCCGGCCGCCCTGGCCGCTGGCGCGGTGGCCCCCAGCACCCCGGTTGCGGCCCCTGCCGCGCCGATTACCCCCGTGGCAGCCGCCACTTCCACTTCGGAGAATTGCATGTCCCAACACCAAACCCCGGCGGCTCCCGCACCTGGCGCCGCCCTGGACGCTGAAGCCATCCGCGCCCAGGCCCTGGCCGACGACCAGGCGCGCCGCGCCGGCATCCGCGCCAAGTTCGGCGCGTTCATGGCCAAGGCCGGCGTGCCCGAGCTGGCCACCGCGTGCGAGAACGACGCCGCCTGCACCGTGCAGGCCGCCGCCGACAAGCTGCTCGCCCACATCGGCAAAGACATCACGCCCGTGGCCGGCACCATCGTCACCGTGATGGACGAGGCCGACAAGCGCCGCGGCGCCGTGATGGACGCCCTCATGGTGCGCGCCAACGTCGCCAGCGCCGAGCAGCGCCAAACGGTGCAGGCCCACAACCCGTTCCGCGGCCACACCCTGCTGGATCTGGCCCGCGCCTCGCTGCAGGCCGCAGGCATCCGCACCGACGGCATGGACAAAATGCAGATCGTCGGCAGCGCCTTCACCCAGAGCACCAGCGACTTCCCGGTGCTGCTGGAGAACACCATGCACAAGACGCTGCAACAAGCCTATGCGCTGGCCGCCGACACCTGGACGCGCTTCTGCGCCCGCGGCAGCGTCAGCGACTTCCGCGCGCACAACCGCTACCGCGTGGGCTCCCTGGGCAACCTCGACGCCAAGGGCGAGCTGGGCGAGTTCAAGAGCAAAGCCATCCCCGACGGCGAAAAGGCCAGCATCACCGCGGCCACCAAGGGCAACATCATCAACCTCAGCCGCGAGGCCATCATCAACGATGACCTCAACGCCTTCGTCGGGCTGGCCGCCATGCTGGGCCGAGCCGCCAAGCGCACGGTGGAGTCCGATGTCTACGCTACGCTGGCGCTCAACGGCGGCCTCGGCCCCACCATGGGAGACGGCTACAGCCTCTTCCACGCCAACCACGGCAACATCACCACCGCCGCCGCGCTCAGCGCCGCCGCCATCGATCTGGACCGCGTGGCCATGGCCAGCCAGATGAACGTCGGCGCCAACGACTACCTCGACCTGCGCCCGCAGACGCTGCTGGTGCCCGTGGCCCTGGGTGGCACGGCCAAGTCCATCAACATGGCCGAGTACGACCCCGACACCGCCAACAAGCTGCAGAAGCCCAACACCGTGCGCGGCCTGTTCGGCGACGTCGTGGACACCCCGCGCCTGTCCGGCACGCGCCGCTACCTGTTTGCGGCCACCAGCGAAGCCCCGGTGCTGGAGGTGGCCTTCCTCGACGGCAACGACGCCCCGTATCTGGAGTCCGAAACCGGCTTCACCGTGGACGGCACCCGCTGGAAAGTGCGGCTCGACTTCGGCATCGCCGCCGTCGATTACCGCGGCGCCGTCACCAACGCTGGCGCCTGACCCCGGCACCCCGTCATCCACCCGACTGAGAGGAACCTGAATCATGACCAGCAAATACGTCCAGCCCGGCAAGGTGCTGCAATACACCAACGCCGGCTCCGCCATCGCCGCGGGCGATGTGGTTGTCATCGGCAAGATCCTGGGCGTCGCCCTGGTGGCCATTGCCAACGGCGCCACCGGCAGCGTGGCGGTCGAGGGCGTCTTCACCCTGCCCAAGGTCACCACCGCCGTCATCCCGCAGGGCTCGCACCTGATCTGGGACGTCAGCGCCACCAAGTTTGATGTCGGCACCGCCACGCCCGCCACCGGGGATGTCAGCGGGCCGCCCGCCGTCGCGTTCGAGGCCGCCGGCAACGGCGCCACCACGCTGGCTGTCAAGCTCACCGGCGTGCCCGGCACCGTGACCTGATCCGCCTGAACGCGCCGCCACCCACGCCCATCATGGACTTCCAGGCCCTGCAAACCCGCACCAACGTCGCCGCCCTGGCGGCGTTCGGCGCCGCCATCGTGCTCGATGGCGACGTGGTGCAGGGCGACTTCCATGCCCCGGCCGACCAGGTGTTTCTCGATGGCGTCAGCGCCATCGCCGCCCGGCCGCAAGTGGTGGTGGCCGATGCCGACGTGCCCGCCGCCCCCGTGGGCAAGCCGTGCACGGCCGGCGGCGCCAGCTGGATCGTGGCCGACGCCCGGCCCGATGGCTTTGGCCTCACCACCCTGTTTCTGGAGCGCGCGCCATGAGCGCCAACAGCGCGCAGTTCGCCCTGTGCCAGGCCGTGGCCGCGCTGCTGGCCGATCTGCCGGCGCTGGGGGCGGGCGCGGTGCGCGTGGCGCGCCGCCGGCCCATGCCGCAGGCCGTGGCCAGCCAGGTGTTCGTGTTCTACGACGAAAGCCAGCCCACGGGCATGAAAACCAACGAGAGCATCCTTTGGCGCACCCGCGTGCGCATTGAATGCGTGGCCCGTGACGTGGCCGGCATCACCGCCGACGACGCCGCCGACGCCCTGGTGCAGGCCAGCTATGCCCGCGTCATGGCCACCCCGCTGCTGGGCGGCCTGGCCACCAAAACCGATCCGGTCGGCATTGCCAACACCTTTGACGAAGCCGACACCGCCCTGGCCGCCGGCCAGCTCCTGTTTGACATTGAACACCGCTGCGCGCGCACCAGCATCGCGTAACCCATTCACCCCAGCCCACCGAAAACCCGAGAGGACATCATCATGAGCATCGAATCCGTCGCCGGCACCACCCTCAAGATCAGCGCGGGCGTGCCCGCCACCTTTGACAGCGCGGGTTATTCCGCGCTCACCTACACCACCGTGGGTGAAATCACCGACCTGGGCGAGTTTGGCCGCGTGTACAACGTCATCAAGCACAACCCCATCGGCACGCGCGGCACCGCCAAGCGCAAAGGCAGCTACGACGAAGGCGCGCTCAATCTCAAGCTCGCGCTCGATACCGACGACGCCGGCCAGATCCTGTGCAAGACCGCCGCCGCCAGCGATGCCAACTACGCCGTGCTGATCACGGCCCAGGGTGGAGACAAGTACTACATGCAAGTGCAGGTCACGGCCTTCAAAACCATGTTCGGCAGCGTGGACAACATGAAGTCCGCCAGCATCGACATGGAAATCACCACCAGCTCCACCGGCGTGGGCGTGGTCGAAGTGCTGGCCCCCTGATCAAAACCCGCTGAACCGGAGTCCCCACCATGCCCACCACCCTTGTTGCCACCGCCAAGGCCGCCATTTCCGCCCAGTACGCCAACGTGCTGGAGTTCGGCGGCGTGGAGCAGACCCTCAAGTACAGCACCGCCGCCGCCTTCAGCGACGGCACGGGCGCCAACCAGGCGCAAAAGCTGTTCACCGACCAGCGCACCCTGGCCGCCAGCGCCAACGAAACGCTCGACCTGTCGGGCGTGCTGCAAGACGTTTTTGGCGCCACGCTCACCTTCACCAAGATCAAGGCCATTCTGGTCAAGGCCGCCGAAGGCAACACCAACGACGTGGTGGTGGGTGGCGCGGCCTCCAACGGCTGGGTGGGTCCGTTTGGCGCCACCACCGACACCGTGGCCGTCAAGCCCGGCGGCACCGTCATGTTTGTGGCGCCGGACGCCAATGGCTACGCCGTCACCGCCGGCACCGCGGACCAGCTCAAGGTGGCCAACAGCGGCGCCGGCACCGGCGTGACCTACGACATCGTGATCGTCGGCGTGTAAGCGCCGCCGACCCCGACCCGCGCACCGGCCTGCCCCGGTTCGCCTCTTCGCGGGGGCGGCCGGGGTGGGCGCGGGCAAACCCTGTGCAACCCACTTTCCCCGCGAGGACACCATGACCAACCAGACCGACACCCCCGACGACTTCGATCTTTCCGAGTTCGAGATTTCCGAAACCGCCACGCTCGATGTGCTCGACGTCAACAACCAGCCCATGCTGCGGCGTGGGCAGCCGGTTCGCATCGTGCTGCACGGCCCCGGCAGCGTGGTCTTCGTGCGCGCCGAAGCCCGTGTGGCCGCCGCGTCGCAAGCCCGCGCCCTGGCCGCCCTGCGCGGCAAGGCGGGCAAAAACGACACCGAAGAACAACACCAGCAGCGCGCCGAAAAGCTCGCCGCCGTCACCGCCGCCATCGAGAATTTTCCTGTGCCCGGCGGCGCGCTGGCGTTGTACAGCAACCGCAAGCTCGGTTACATCACCAGCCAGGTCGAATCCTTCCTGGCCGACTGGGCAAATTTCAAGCCGGTGTCTGCGCGGAGCTGACGCAGTACGCCAAACAGCACGCCTGGCTCAACACCCCGCTGGACCCGCCCGATGCCCCCAGCCGCCGCGCCCACAAGTCGGTCAGCAGCCGGCCCGCGGAGCCGGCTGACGAGGCCGCCACGCGCAGCCGCGCCGAGCAGCTGCTGGACGACGGCGCGCCGTTGCCCATGCCCGATCTTGGGTCCGGCGCCCGCCACCTCTGGCAGCAGCTGCAAGACGCCGGCCTCACCGGCCACGGCGGCATGGGCCGCGTGCCCCTGTCGTGGGTGGATCTGCGCGCCTGGCAGCTCGGCACCGGCCAGCGCCTGCCGCCCTGGCAGCTGCGCGCGCTGCGCCAGGCCAGTGCCGCATGGCAGGGCGAGCACCTGCGCGCGGCCAACCCCGACGCGCCGGCTCCTTGGTCGGAGTCGATCGGTGATGAGCAGCGCAGCGCCGTGCGCAACAAGGTGCGCGCCGTCTTCGGCGCCCTGGCGCGCGACCCCCAGCCCGCAGCGCGCGGCCAGCCGCGCGACTGACCCCCACGGAGCCGCCGCATGAACGACATCAGCGTCACCCTCAGCGCCGACGACCGCGCCCTGCTGCAAGCCCTGCGCGAAGCCGGCGTCAGCCTGGACCAGTTTGCCCGCAAGGGCGCCGGTGCGCTGCGCGACATGGAGACCGCCTCGCACGCCAGCGCCACCGGCATCGAGAAGCTGGCCGGCGGCCTCAAGACCGCCTTCATCGGCGGGGGCGTGGCCGCGGCCATCATCACCATCAAGAACGCCATCGGCGGCGTCACCATGGCCATGATCGACGCCCAGATGCAGGCCGACAAGGTGAAGAACTCACTGGCCTTCGCCATGGGCGGCGCGCAGGCCGCGCAAGAAATCCAATACCTGCGCCAGGTCACCGACCAGCTCGGCGTCAGCTTTGCCGCTGTGGCCCCCATGTACGGGCGCCTGGCCGCCGCCACCAAAGGCACCAACCTCGAAGGCCGCGCCACCCGCGAAATCTTCGAGAGCATCGCCCAGGCCAGTGTGGTCATGGGCCTGGGGGTGGAAGAAACCGAGGGCGCCATGCGCGCCCTGGTGCAGATGGTCAGCAAGGGCCAGATCCAGGCCGAAGAACTGCGCGGCCAGCTGGGCGAGCGCCTGCCGCGGGCGTTCCAGATCTTCGCCGACAGCATGGGCGTGACCACGGGCGAGCTGTCCAAGCTGCTGGAAATGGGGCAAGTCGGCCCCGAGCGCCTGGCGCAGTTTGCCGCCACCCTCAAGGGCGAGCTGGCCGGCAACCTCGACGAGGCCACCACCCGGCTGGCGGCCAACGTCAACCGGCTCGACAACGCCTGGTTGCAGCTCAAGCAAAACGTGGGCGAGGCCGGCGTCAGCAGCTTTATGGCGGGCCAGATGGCCATCCTGGCCGACGCCACGGGCGACGTAGCCAAGTCCATGGAGGCGGCGCGCAAGGGGGGCGATGGCTTTCTGGGCCAGATGGCGGCTGCCGGCGGCGCGCTGCTGCGCTTTGCCAACCCGTTCAACGCCATCACCTACAACGTGCAGGACCAGGCCACCGAGCTGAAGATCGCGCAAGACCAGCTGCGCGAATACGAAGCCCTGCTGGCCAAAGACCCAACCAACACGTTCCTGATCCGCGGCATTGCCCAGCTCAAGGAAACCGTGGCCTGGCTGCAGGCTGCCAACAGCGAGAAAGACAAGTTCGCCGCCAGCGGCCCCAGTCACCGCACCATGGAAGACAACTCCATGAAGGCGCTGGCCGAGCAACAGGCCAAAGACGCCAAAGAGCTGGCCGACATCAAGGCCAAGCTCATGGGTGTGGACAAAGACTACCTGCCCACGCTGAACAAGCTCAACGACGCCTACCGGGCCGGCAACCTTACCCAGAAAGAGTATGTCGGCCTGGTGGGCGAGCTGGCCAAGAAGAACTACACCGCCGCCAAGGCTACCGCCACGCATGCCGACGCCTTTGGCGATTTCGTCAGAAAGCTCAACGAGAAGCTGGCCGCGCAGGCGCAGGAGCTGGACGCCGGGCGCAAGCTCACCGACTCCGAAAAACTGCGCATCCAGTTCGCCGAAGAGCTGGGCACCAAGTACAAAAACCTGTCGGCGGCGCAGCTGGCCAAGGTGGACGGGCTGCTCAAGGCCATCGCCGCCGGTGAAGAGCAGGCCCGCGCCACCCGGCGCCTGGTGGCCGCCTACCAGGCCGAGCTGGACGTGATGGCCGAGCTCGACGCCGCCTACGTGGCCGCCAGCAAGGCCCGCGAGCAGGGCCGCCTGGCGGTGGACGCCTACGTGCAGGGCATTGCCGCGTCGGCCGAGCAGGTGGCTCTGGAGCAATCGCTGTTCGGCCAGAGCGCGCGCAACCGCGCCATTGCGCTGGAGCAGTACCAGATCGAGCTGGATCTGAAAAAACAGATCGCCGCCATCAACGCCAACGCCGGATTCAACCAGGCCCAGCGCGACGAAGAAATCGCCCGCGCCACGGCCGCCGCCGCCATCGCCAAGGCCTCCGCCGTGGCCAAGGCCGACATGGCCGCGCTGCAAAGCCTGTTCGATGCCTTCGACAACACCGCCCACGACGTGTTCGTCAACATCTTCAACGACGGCTCCAACGCCTTCAAGAAGCTGGGCCAGTCGCTCAAGGCGGGCCTGATCGACGTGTTGTACCAGCTCACGCTCAAGCGCTGGATCATCAACATCGGGGCCAGCGTCACGGGCCTGGGCGGGGTCACCGCGGCCAATGCGGCGGGCACGGGCGCCAGCCTGCTGTCCGGCGGCTCCAGCCTCTTCAGTGCCGGCAGCACGCTGGCCGGTATCAGCTCCTTCATGGGCGAGCTGGGCACCGGGTTGATCGCGTCCACCCAGACCGCCCTGGGCCTCACCGCCACGGCCGCGCAGGCCAGCTACGCCGCCAGCATGGGCGTGGCCGCGCAGACCGGCTCGCTGATCGGCTCGCTGGGGCCGCTCATCAGCGCCGCCCCCTACCTGGTGGCGCTGGCCGGCGTCTACAAGCTCGCCAAGAACCTCGACCACAGCGGCACCCCGCACACCGGCGGAGGCAGCATGTACTCCGCAGCCGCCGGCTTGAGCAGCACGCCCACCGGCCAATGGACCGGCGGCACCTCCTGGGGCGATGGCTTTGGCAGCGTGATGGGCACGGCCGACGCCAACGAGATGACGGCCAAACTCGCGCAAAGTGTGGTCGGTATGCTGGACAGCACCGCCACCACCTTCGGCAAGGCAGCTGGCTACATGATGGCCACCAGCTTCGCCGACGACAGCAGCAAAGACCCGGCTTGGGGTTCGCTGGTCATCAAGCAGCTCGACAACGTGCTGGTCAACTGGAACGACGCTCGAACCAGCAAGTGGGCGCCGCGCCAGTTCTCTGATGGTAGTGCCGGCAGCGCCGAATACCTGGCCGCCGTCTCGCAAGACGTGCGCAAGGCGCTGGACGGCATCGACCTGCCAGAGTGGGCCGACAAGATGCTGGGCAAGCTGGGCGCATCCGCCTCGCTCGAAGACCTGTCCAAAGTGGTGTCTGAAATCAACCAGACGCAAGCGGTCCTGCAATCGCTGGGCGCCAGCGTCAAGGTGTTCGCCGGCCTGAGCGGCGACGCCGTGCTCAACATCATCAACGCCTCGGGCGGCCTGCAGGCCTTCGGCGCCAGCCTGGGCGCCTACTACGAAAACTTCTATTCCGAGCAGGAGAAGTTCGACGCCAAGCTGCAGTCGCTCAACACCCGCCTGCAAGACCTCGCGGCCGGCGGCGCCTTTGCCGACTCCAGCGACGAGTTCTTCCGCGCCATCACCGAGCCCACCCGCGAGAACTTCCGCAAGCTCATCGAGGCGCAAGACCTCACCACCGCCAGCGGCCAGAGCACCTATGCCGCCCTGCTGGGCCTGTCCGGCGTGGTGGCCGAGCTCACCCCCGTGGCCGAGCAGGCGGCCGAGGCCGTGCAGACCCTGGGCACCGCCGCCCTGACGCTGGCCGACGTGCAAAAGCTGTTCGACAGCAGCGCCAAGACCCTCCTGAACGCCGCGCAATACAGCGCCTACCGCATCCAGCAGATCCAGGCCACACTGGGCGCCGCCGGCATGGACTTAAGCGCGCAGCAGATTGCCAGTCTCACCCGCGAGCAGGTGCTGGCCGGCTACCAGCAGGCCCTGGCCGCCGGCAATATCGCCGCCGCAGGGGCCATCCTCAACGTGGTGGACGCGCTGACCGAGGTCTCCGCCGGCTTCCAGGGCGTCACCGAGACCAGCACCAGCGCCGCTGTCGCCGTGCAGCAGGTCGTCACCACGCTGGCCGACGTGCAGGGCCTGTTCGGCAGCGCCGCGCGCACCCTGCTCAACGACGTGCAATACACCGCCTACCAGGTGGCGCAGATCCAGGCCACGCTGGGCTCGGTGGGCATCAACGTCACGGCGGCCGACATTCAGAACGCCACGCGCGAGCAGGTGCTGGCCGGCCTGGGCGAGATGATGGCCGCCGGCAACCTGGACGCGGCCCGCGCCATCCTGAGCGTGGTCGATGCGCTGTCGCAGGTCAGCAGCGGCTTCCAGACCGTGGCCGCCACCGCCAGCAACGCCGCCGCCGTGATGCAGCAGCGCGCCGGGCTCGAATCCACCCTGCTCAACCTCACCGGCAACACCGCCGAGATTCGCGCCCGTGAGCTGGCCGCGCTGGACGCCAGCAACCGGGGCCTGCAGCAGCACATCTACGCCATCCAGGACGCGCAGCAGGCCGTGCAGGACGCCAACAGCGCCTACGCCGCGCAAGAATCGGCCCTCAACGGCCTGCAATCCGCCGCGCAGCGCTGGATCGGCACCCTGGGCACCGCCAGCAACCTGCTCGACCAGATCAGCGGCGCGCTGGGCGGCGCGGGCGGCAACCGCGAAGCCTCGCTGTGGGCCACCGTCAACGGCGCGGGCGACATCGACGCGCGCCTGAGCGCCGCGCAAGAGCTGTACGGCCTGATCACCCAGACCGCGCGCACCGAGGCCGCCGCGCAGGACAACGCCTTGTCCAACGCCAAGGCCCTGCTGGAGTACGGCCAGCGCCTGCGCGACTACGTGCAAGGCCTCAAGACCGGCGACCTCTCCACCCTGACCCCGGCACAGAAGGTGGCCGAGGCCCTGGCGCAGTACCAGACCACGCTGGCTGCAGCGCGGGGCGGAGACCAGACTGCCCTGGGCAACCTGCAGGGTACGGCCGACACCTACCTGCCCCTGGCCCGCGAGTTCGACCCCGCCAGCTACACCGCCAGCGTGTTCACCAGCGTCACCGACGCGCTGGACAGCCTGGGCGCCGGCCTGGTCAGCCAGAACAGCCCGCAGGTCACCCTGCTGCAGGCCCAGCTCGACGCGGCCAAGGCCGCCAGCAGCAGCGCCAACACCCTCAGCGCCGAGCAGATCGCCCGCCTGCAAACCCTGCAGACCGTGGTGCAGGACCTGTACGCCCAGGCCGGCGCGCAAAGCGCCATCGCCAACGCGCAGGTCAGCAGCGCGCAGGCCAACCTGCAGGCCCTGAGCGCCGCGCAACTGGCCGCCCAGCAGAACCTGGCCGCCCAGCAGCAGGCCGTGGTCACGGCGCAGGAAGCCGCCACCGCCTACATGGCCACGCTGGCCGACGTGGCCGTGGCCGACCCGGTGCCCGACATCCTGCGCAGCCTGCCCGAGGGCATCGCCGCCGCGCTGGCCCCGCTGATCAACGCCAACCCGGCCAGCACCGCCGCCGCGGCCGCCGCCACCACCGCGCAGCGCGCCCAGATCATCCGCGACTACGCGGCCACCTTGCCGCAGGACGACGCCGGGGCGCGCATGCTGTACGACGCGGCGGTGGCCAACGGCGTGGGCAGCGCCGAGCTGGACGCCGCCATGGGCTTCGCCCCCGGCTCCTCGCTGGCCTGGGCCGTCGCGCACGGCCTGCCCGCCTTTGCGCAGGGCACCAACTACGTGCCGCATGACATGCTGGCGCAAATCCACCAGGGCGAGGCCATCGTGCCCGCGCGCTACAACCCGGCCAACGGCGGCAACGCCGAGCTGGTGGCTGAGATCAAGGCGCTGCGCGAAGAGGTGCGCATCCTGCGCGAGCAGAACAACGCCGGCCACATCCTGGGCGCGCAAGCCACCCATGAGAACACCCGGCAGATCACGCAGGTCACGGCCGAGAGCGCATCCAAGGCGGTGCACGCCCAGCGCCTGCAACAGCGGGCCGTCGTCGCATGACCGACGCCGCCTTCCTCGCCTGGCTGCAAAGCGCCGACTGCATCCGCTGCGCGCTGGTGGAGGTGGTAGCGCGCATCGGCGGCAGCGAAACCACGCTGTACCTGAGCAGCCGCAACTACACCACCGCCAGCGGCGACACCCCGGCCAGCACCGCCTACACCGCCTGCATCACCGGCGGCGTGAGCTTTGCCGAGACGCTGAGCCTGGACGGCACCCCCAGCATCAGCTACGGCGACATCGAGCTCGACAACACCGGCGGCGTGCGCGACGCCTGGCTGGGCTACGTCTGGGCCAACCGGCAGGTGCGCGTCTACATGGGCGACCCGCGCTGGGTGCGCGCCGACTTCCGCCTCATCTTCGACGGCGTGGTGGGCGACCTGCTGGCGCGCGACGCGGAGGTGCTGAACCTGAGTCTGCTCGACAAACTCCAGCGCCTGAACAACCCCGTCACCGAGGCCGTGCTGGGCGGTGCCACCGACAACAAAGACCGCCTGCTGCCCCTGGCCTTCGGCGAGTGCCACAACGTGAGCCCTCTGCTCACGGTGCCCAGCACCCTGACGTTCCAGTACCACAACGGCGCCGCCGAGCGCCTGATCGAGGTGCGCGACAACGGCGC
>OFQY01000609.1_pt1 | contig 13369 bp, 19 predicted proteins | sample 1542991 | NCBI WGS metagenome assembly OFQY01 (sample SAMN07774224, study PRJEB24372) | wastewater metagenome | isolation source: Exp Tend VB 10WW | collected 2016-02 | reverse complement strand
GATCTGCCGCATGAGCGGCACGACGCTCTATGATCCGACGTGCCTCTACCTCGGGACCGTAGGGCCGGGTGTGCAGCGCACCCCGCGCGGTGGCCGCTGGTCGATCCCTGTCGACAACGTCGTCGAGGTGCTGTCGCGAAAGATTGCGCGGCGCACGGTGTCGCTCTTCGGCATCTCGCACCTGGACACCTACAACAGCATCCGGAGCCCGCTCCTGGCTGGCCAGCGCACGTGGCTCGGATCGTCTTCGAACGTGCGCGATGCCGATGGGTGGCACCCAAACGCCGAGGACTTCATCCGCGCGTGGCAGGCGCAGGCGGTTGTAGGCGCTGACACCGTGGCCGCGGGCTTCTCAGGCGATCACCTGTCCATCCGCGAGGTCGTTGGTGCGGGCGGCTACAGCGCCGTCGCGGCTGCGTGGGATGACCCCATCCGGACCCAAATCCAGGATGAGAACGGCGACGGCGCCATCGAGTGGCTCTCGCGCCGGGCGATGCCCGACACCTGCGTGCACTTCGACGGCAAGGTCCCGCTCCCCTTCCCGGGTGACAGCGCGAAGATCCCCTCGACACTGGCCTACTCGGTCGACACGGCCTCCGCGGCGTACACGCTCGCGATCAAGGAGACCACCTACGGCGACGCGCTGACTGCGCGCATCGACGCGACGGGCACCAACGGCACGCTGCCTTGGGTCGCGGTCGCCGCGCTGGAGCCGCCGGGCGACGCGGACGAGCGTCAGCGCCGCGTCCTCGTCACGAAGCGCACCGAGGCCACGATGGGCGTCGTCGCGGAGGGCACCGTCACCAACGCGCTCCAGGCCGCCGCGCTGGCGCTCGACGCGCTGGACGGCGGTCTCTACGAGGACGCGATCGACTGGGCGCAGATCGCCTCCGCGCTGGCCTCCGTCGGCATGGGCGGGTTGCCGTCGACGCGCCTCTACCGCTTCGGCGACGGCGACACGATCCTCGACGCTCTTTCCCATGAGCTGCGGCTCCGGGGCATGGCGTTCTGTACGCGCTGGGGCAGGCTCGCGGCCTTCCGCACGGCCGTCTTCGCAGCGACCGAAGAGACCTCAGCGACGATCACCGAGACCGACATCCTCTGCGACGACAACGGCACGCCGATCGAGCCCGACGTGATCGACGCTGCGCAACCCATTGCGACGAGCGTGCTGTTCACGCTGCCCGACAAAGGGAGCTACCAGTGGGTCGACGACACCGCGCGCGCTGAGTTCGGCGACGGCGCGGAGATCACCTGCAAGGCGCTGGAGTCCGTTCCGCTGGGGACCGACCTGTCCCGCATCGGGGCCGCGATCCAGGACGTTGCGCAGCAGCTCCTCGGCGTCCTCGCGGAGCCCTACCGCACGGTGCGCGTCACGCTCGGGCCCCCCTTCCTCGGGCTCCAGGAGGGCGACCTCGTGGTGTTCACGCACCCGCGCGTCCCTACGACGATCGGCACCATCGGCGTCACCGCAGCCACCTGCCAGGTGCAGGAGGTGCGGACGATGGTGATGGGCGGCAAGGGCCGCGTCACGGCCGCGCTGCGGCTCCAGGAGCCTGACCTCGCGGGCTACGCACCGAGCGCGCTCATCGCCGCGGGTGGCGCGCTCCACGCCTCGACGACGATCACCGTGGACACGTCCACGCCGTGGGGCGCGACGTGCTTCGCGCGGGCCACGAGGCCCGATGGATCGACCGCGACCAACGCCCTCGATGGCTTCACCGCGGGCGACTGCGTGCGCCTCGTGCAGATCGGGACCCGCACGCCGATCGCTGACGAGTCGTTCACCATCGTGTCGCTGGACACCGCAGCGGGGACGCTCGTGCTCTCCGCGGTGCCATCGGCCTCGATGGAAACGGCCGCCGCGTCGCAGTACGGCGTCATGCTCGTGTTCGACACCTGGACCGTGATCGACGCCGCGGGATCGACCGTGCGCGACAGGCAGGAGCGGTACGCCTTCACCGCGGATCACACCGCGCAGGATCTTGGCGGCGGCGACTCGCCGAAGCGGTGGGCTGCGTAGGTGGTCACCACGATCGGACGATGGATCGACCTCCCGACCTCGGGAGGCGCGGCGGACCCGTTCGCCCTGGACCTGCCTGATTCCAGCGGGCTCTTCCAGATCGCGGCGAGCAACGCGACACACGCCGCGCGGGAGAACAACCTGCGCACGCTGTGGGAGGACTTCGGGAGCGACACCGTCTACACGGACCTGTTCACCTCGGGCGACGTCGGGACCTTCCAATGGGACGTGGAGGATGCTGACGGCACCTACGCGCGCTTCGCCGGCGTCCACCGTGTGCGGCTCCATGGGGAGACGCGGCAACTCCCGCGGCTCCACCTGTCGTGTCGCGGCTTCACCCCTGCGACGTACACGACGGGCGTCATCCTCCTGGTGCTCCCGGCCTTCGGGGTGCCCTCGGCGCGCACCGGGCTCTACGGCACGACGACCACGACGAGCACGACCGTCACGGACCTGTCCATTACGCTGTCGCTCACGCCAGAGGCACTCGGGCTCGACCCGCTGGCGTTCGGCGACGGGGCGCTCGTCGAAGCGGGCACGATGACCTCGTGCGCGGTGTGGGTCGGCGCGTGGAACACCTCGGGGTCGTCGGGCGCGAAGGGCGCGCTCTACGGCGTCACCCTCTCGCTGCGTGAGCCATGACCAGCCGCTCCCGACTCCTCGTGACGCCCGCGATCGAGGCGCAGACCTTCGCGTCGCGCGCGACCGCTCGGGCCTCGCACCCGTTCACCCTCGCCGAGCTCGTCGACGACGCCGCGAGCGGGCACTGCGGCCAGCGCTGGACACTCTCGCGCAAGGGCTCGGGCACCTACCACGGTTTCTACGAATCGAGTTCCACCGCGGAGTGGCTCATCGTGCGGGCCTCGGTGTCGCGCAAGGGCACGTGGACCTACGGCGCAGGTGCCGAGCTCGTACTCACAGCCACCGATGGCACTCACACCGCGAGTTCTCTCGCGGACGGCATCCCTGACGGGCTACGCGGGGGCGTCGTCCACACGCCGTCACCCGACGCGCTGAGCTTTCCGCGTTCACGGACGGTCGGCACGGTGCGTTGGGCGATCAACCTCGCGACGCTGCGCGGCGTGCTCACATCATCCACCACCTGGCGATTCAAGCTCGTGGCGACTGTCGGCGCGACCGCGTACCTGGAGCACTTCCAGATCGAAGAGGCCCCGCGGTTGATCGTCGACACCGCGGAGGCGTTCGGCCAGCTCCCGCTGGACTACCTGCCGCGCGGCGTGATTCAGGATGGCGCGACGGGGCTCCAGCGTCTCGGCGTGACGCTGGAGCACGCCTTCGACAAGAGCCTCCGCACGTACCACTCCGCGTGTCGTCCCGAGGCGTCGCCGTGGTCGACGACGAGCGCGGTGTATGCGCCGCTCGCGCAGGACACCGAGCCGGGCGGCGTCGCCATCTCGCATGTCGTCCGCGGGCGCAAGATGCGCGGGACGCAGGACTGTCGCGTGCGACTCCACCTGCGCTACCGCACCGTCGGAATGACGCTCATCACCGACAAGGCTTTCGTGCGCCTCTACACGGGCGGCAGCGGCTCTCCGTACACGGCCACGCTCACGGACACCGCGGGCGCCTGGACCGATGCGACGCCGCTGACCGCGTACATCAAGACGAGCGCGGGCGACTACCTGGACTCGCTGCACTTCGGAGCGAAGACCGATAGCGGCACGCTCGAGGTGAGCGCACGCACGATTCTCGACTACCCCGTCTGACCCACCACCCCACGGAGACCCCATGGCTCTTTCACCCGCCGACATCCTGCGCGCGGCGTCGCTCCCCTACGACGCCTCGACGACGCTGCGCACGCTCGACCTCACCACGTCGGACGCAACGATCAGCCTCGCCGCGGGCGTCTACGACGTGTTCCACGACGGCGCGAGCGCGCGCGCGATCGTGTCGCTCACGGGCGTCACCACGTCGATGCCCCCGGCCACCGGCGCCGCGGAGGTGACCGCGTTCGTCGTGCCCGCGGGCTCGATGGGGACGTTCGCGATCACGGACACGACGACGCTCCACGCAAAGGCGAGCGCGTCGACGGCGACGCTGTACCTCGTGCGAAAGGCCCTGTCGTGAGCGGCGGGCTGCGACCGATCGGAGGCGGAGGCGCAGTCACCGACGCCGCCATCACCGCGGCGGGCGGTGTGCTCGCCACGCGCACCATCGCAGGCCTCGACCTGTCGGCGGACAGGACGGCGGCGGCGATGCGGACGGCGATGACGCTTCCGACCACGGCCCCGTCTCCGAGCGCCACCGGAGGCGTCCTCATTCTCGACCCCGACGACGCATCGAGCCTCACGCTCGTGTCGGGTCGCATCTCTGCGATGGCTTCGCAGGTGGGCGGCCTCACGGTCGCGCAGTCCACGGCGGGCAGCCGGCCGCTCCTCGTGCCCGGTGGCCTCGGTGGCCGAGCAATCGTCTCGCACACGAGCGCGCGCAGCGACGAGCTCACGATCACCAACGCGGCGCTGTACCTTGCCGACCCCATCCTCCTGGCGGTCGCGCGCGTCACGACCTACTCGGGGCGGAGCGCGATCGTCGCGGTCGCGGACTCGGCGCCCGCGTACGCGCGCTGGTCGATGTGGTGGGCGTCGTCGAGCGCGAGCGACATGCGCATCGACACCGACACCACCACCAACACCTGCACGCGCGGCGGCGGCGAGGTCATCAGCACCTGGACCGTGGTCGCCTACCGCGTGAAGGTGCGACAGGTCTACACCGACGGGAAGCTGGTCACCGACGCGGCGGACCGCACGCCGACCTACGGCTCCCCGCCGTACGTCACCGAGATCTTCCCCGCGGGCGGGGAGTGGGCGTGGATCGGGATCTATGACGGCGCCACGGCGCTCAGCGGCACCACCTTCGCGGACTGGGCTCTGTCGCAGAGCGCGCTCCTCGCCGCGCGCTTCGGCCTCCAGTGCCGCCCTTCCTGACCCACCACGGAGACCACCTGTGACCCTCGACGTCACCACCCTCGACCCGCCGCCCGCGATCGTGCGCCCGTCGCAACCCGACGACGTCCTCGACGTGCGCGACCCGCGCGTCATCGAGGCCGCGCGGGTGCCCGGTCGCATCCACACCGCCGTGGGTCGCGTGGGCCTGCGCCACGACGAGCGCCACGCGGCGGCACACCCGCTCGCGCGCGCCGTGCTGCTCGTGCACGACGACCCGATGCTGTTGATCGGCCTCGGTGACCTCCTGCGCGGCGCCGGGATCACCGTCGTCCCCGTGGCGACGCTCACCGATGCGCGGCTCCACCTGGGCGCGCGCCGCGGCCCGCCCCCCGGCGTGCTCGTGCTCGACTACGTGCTCGGGCACACGACGGCGATGGAGCTCCTCCGCGAGTTGCCGCGGGAGTTCCGCGCGGTCGTCATCAGCGCGCACCCGGACACCTCGCGCATCGAGCGTGAGGCCCAGCGCTACAGCGCCAGCGCGCGCTCCACCCCGATGCTCAACAACCCCGGCGAGTGCGCGGCGTTCCTCGCGCACGTCATCGCCATGCTCGACGACGCCACCCCGGAGCACCCGTGATTACCGCGGACCAACTCCTCACGCACGCCGTCGGTGACTACGTGCTCCAGTCCGATTGGATGGCGCGCGAGAAGACGAAGCGCCTCGCCGTCGCGCTCGTGCACGCCTTCTGCTACGCGCTCCCGTTCCTCGCGCTGCGCCCCTCGCTCGCGGCGTGGGCGGTGATCGTTGCGACCCACGCTGTCATCGACCGCTGGCGCCTCGCGCGCTTCGTCGTGTGGGCGAAGGAATGGCTCTCGCCCGTGCGCCCGCCGCCCCTCGCCGAGTGCCCCACGGGCTACGCCGCGGACAAACCAGCGTGGCTCGCGACGTGGCTCCTCATTATCGCGGACAATACCATCCACGTCGCGATCAACGGCGCCGCACTGAGGTGGCTGTGACGCTCACCGCGTACATCCACCTCGCATGGTCGCACCGCGAAGACGTCGTCGCCGCGGCCACGGTCGCGCTCGTCCTCTACCGCGCCGTCCCCGCCGACATGCGCGCCCGCGTCGAGCGTCGCTGGCCGCGCTGGGGCGCTCTCGTGGGGCTCGTGTCCGCGATCTTCCCTGTTGCCGTCGACGCGCTCGCGCAGGGGCGCGCCGTCGTCACCGGCCGCGAGCCGCGGGCGACACCACCTGCACCGCCACCCACCACCCCCGAGGCACCGTGAAATTCATCCGTCGCATCCGCGCCCGCGTGCACCTCTTCGCGCTGGCGTTCCTCGTCGTGGCGCTCGTCGCAGCGTGCCCCCAGGTGATCCGCGAGCCCGCGCTCACCGCCCCCACCACCCGATGCACGCGCGGCGACACCGTCTGCCACGAGGGCGCCCCGTGGGTCTGCGGGCCCGAGGGCTGGTCGCAGGCCGATCGCCGGTGCGACCACCTCACCGACGCGCGGTGCTGCCTCGCAGCGTCGCCGTACGGCGGGGAGCGCTACGCCTGCGTCCCGGCCGCGGCGTGCGTCGTGCCCGATGGAGGTGCGCGATGAAGCTCACCCCCGACCAACTCACCGCCCTCCTCGGGGCGCTGCTCGGCCGCTTCCGCTGCGTCGTGCGCGAGAAGTCGGACACCAACGAGATGGGCATCGTCGCGCAAGTGTTCGGCGTGCTGTCGTTCTTCGGCCTGGGCGTGCCTTCATCGGCCGACTTCCTCGATCGCTTCTGGACCACCCTCGGCCCCGTCATCTTCTCGGCGCGTGGGACCGGCCCGCTCGCGCCGCACGCGCGCGTGGTGTTCCATGAGGTGACGCACGCGGTGCAGTTCTGGCGGGCGCCGCTCGACTACGTGCGGCGCTACCTCACGTCCACCGGCCGCGCGGAGCTCGAAGCCGAGGCCGAGCGCGCCGCCATCGAAGCGTGGTGGCTGCTCACCGGCGAGCTGCCTGCGACGCGTGGGGACCTGGACCGCACGCGCCACGGGTACGCGCTCGACGACTCCCACGCCGACCTCACGGTGGAGCTCCTCGACACGGCGTGCACGTCGGTGTCGTGCGGGGTGCTGTCGACGGACGTCGGCCTCTACGTGCTGTCGTGGCTGCGCGAGCACGCGCCCACCGCGATCGTCGGGACGGTGCACGCGTGATCGCCCCCGGCATCGGCGCCACCTTCTACGGCAACCTCCCGCGCGACCTCGACACGCCCGAGGGCCGTGAGGTGATCCGCGCGTGCGACCTCGTGTGCCTGCACACCGCGGCTGACTCCACCGACGTCACCAGCGCCGCGCTCGTGCGGGCCCTGGGATGCCCGCGGGTGTGGCTCGCGATCCCTGCCAACTACCTCAGCCGCATGGACGCAGAGCGCGGGCGCGTCGCCGCCATCGCGGAGGCCACGCGCGTGGCGAAGGTCGCGCGAGACGCCGGCGTCGAGCTGCTGGAGCTCAACGGCGAGGGCGCCTCCGACGGCGCGCGCGTCGGCGACTGGACCTCCGCGCCCCGCGACGCCGCCGAGGCCGACCGGCTGGAGTCCCTCGCGCGCGAGCTCGTCGGCGCGATCCGCGCGGTGTACCCCGGCGCCGTGGGGTGGACCTCGCACGACGGGACGCGGAGCTTTCGCGTCCCCCGGTCGCACCTCGCGCTCGTCGACCTGCACAGCCCCCAGCACTACCCCGCGCAGTCCGGCGTGATCGTCGATCAGCGCGCGCTCGAGCATCGAGTCGCGTGGTCGGAGGGGCAGTGGGATGCCCTCGCGGCATCGGGCGGATGCCCTGCCGACGTCGCGCCCTACGGCGGGGCGTGGTCGCCGTACTACCAGGGCCACGGGCACAGCGTCGCGGCGCTCGTGTGGGGGCTTGTGCAGGCCCCCACGGCGCGGCTGTGGGCCTGCCCCTCATCGTGGTCGCCCGAGGCGGTGCAGGCCCTCACGCTCGCGCGTCGCCTGCGCGCGGCGGTCGGCACCGGCCACGATGCCGTCGCGCGGTGGCAGACGGCGCACGGCCTTGTGGCGGACGGCGTGATCGGCCCGCAGACGCTCAGGTCGCTGGCGAGCGCGCTGTGAAGACGTGGCGCCTCGAAGCCGCCGTGGTTGCCGTGGTGCTCGCGGTCGTGGTGCTCGCGACGGGCAACCACCCGCGCGAGTGGATCGGAGCCACGGGCGTGCTCGGGTCGTTCCTTCACGCGCAGGTGAGCGATCGCCTCGCGGAGCGCGAAGCCTCGCGCGCGACACCAGCGGTCGACTGTCACCGCATGGCGCGCGTGTACTTTATCGGCCGCGAGGTCGCGTGGCTCACGTACTTCGCGACGGGGCGGTGTTGGAGCGCGCTCGTCGGATGCGCGCTGTTCCTGCTCTACCCCGCGTGGCGCCGCTGGTGGCGCGCGCATCACCCGATGGAGGCCACGTGAGCCGCGCCCGCTACGTCGCAGGCGTCGCCCTCGTCGGCGCCGGGGCCTGCGTCCTCATCGGTGGCCTGTGTGTCGGGGTGCTCCTGGTGATGGCCGGGACGCGCGTCGACGCGCGGGCGGGCGCGCTGCTCTACTGACACCCGCCAGAAGACGGCAGACCCTGTCGCGTGGTAGCGTCGAGGCTCCCGCGACGGCACCGGCCGCGCACACGATCGACAACTGCTCCGCCACCTCCAACCGCACGACGCCCTCGGCCCTCACGGGTCGGGGGCGTTTTGCGTTTCGAAGCGGCCGCTGTCAGACCGCGCGGGCGTCGAGCGTCTACGTCGTGGGGCGCTCCCGACGCATCGTCCACGGGATCTCGTCGGGCCACGCATCGCGGTAGCGCAGCGCGCGCAGGCGAAGATTCTCGCGCGTCGTGCCTAGCGCCCTCGCTGCGGCCGCGACATTGCCTCCGCTCGCGCGGATGGCCTCGCGGGTGCGTTCGATCGCGGTGGCCGTGCGCGGACCTATGACGTCGCGTTCCGGTCCACGGCGCGCTGACTGCCTCTGGATGCCGCGCGGCCAGAGCGATGGCCTCGCGCTGAGGCGACCTCGCAGCGTCCCATGCGCGATGCCGAGGTCGCGCGCGGCGTCCGCCATGCACCCGCCCGCACGGCGCAGCGCGGCCGTGAGTTGCGCGTCGCTCACTTTTTGGAGCGACGACGGCAATCCCCGCGCGAGGAGCGCTGCGAGGCACGCCAGCGGGTCATCGGGCGTCGCAGCGGCCGCGATCGCGGCCGCATGGCGCACAGGGAGCCGCGCGAGCCGATCCAGGATCGCCACACGCACCCGCTCCGACGTGCCCCGACGCTCGAGCACACGCACGGCCTCGATCGCGGCGTCGTCGTCGCCCATCACCAGCACCCGCGCGAGCGTGCGCTGTGACCACCCGAGGCGCTTGCGGGTCGCGACGATGGCAGGGCCGTCGGTCGTCACCATAGCTACGCCGCCCGCCCGTACACCACCCGCAGCGCCGCGCTGTAGAGCGCCCCGAAGCCCGCGCATGCGGCGCGGTGGTAGCGCGCGGCCTCGGCGTCGGGCTCCCTCCCGCCCGCGCGGTGGTGCTCCGCGCAGGCGTCCTCCGCGTTGGCGAGGCTCACGAGCGCCTCTGCGACGGCCTCAGCGTCCGCGCTCTCGAAGACGATGCGCCCGCCGCGGTGGTAGCATCGGGCGAGGGTGCACAGCGCCAGGGCGTCGTCGAAGCCGTCGCTCGCCTCGACGATCTCCGCGAGCATGTCATCGAGCACCGACAGTGCCACGCCGCGGGCGCGCAGGGTCGTGGTCACGCTCACCACCCCCGCAGCCCCCGCGCCGCGAGCCACCGCCGCGCCTCCCGCGCCGTCACCGTCGATGGCGCCGTCCCGGTCCCCGCGGTCGCACGCAGCTCCCCCGCCGTCACGAGCTGCCGCGCGCGCCCGTCGGTGACGCCAGCGAGACGGGCGAGCTCTGACACGGTCACCGGCTCGCCACGGCACACCCGCAGGCGCGAGAGCGCGCACGCGAGCACGAGGCGCACGGGGTCGGGGGACTCGTCGCGCGCGAGCGCTACGGCGTCGCCCATGGCCTCGAGGTCGCCGCCCTGCCACGGGCGCAGCGGCGAGGCGTAGAGCGCGTCCGAGGCCGTCAGGAGCGCGTCCGCGGCGTCCTCGTGGTCGGTCCAGTCGCCGAGTTCGCCCGTCTGCGCCCACGCGCAAAGGGAGGCCACGGTGAGGCTGATGTCGGTGTCGCCCTGCGGCGGGTCGAGGGTGAGCCGCACGCCGGGGGCGAGGGGGACCACGAGGCGGCCGACGTGGCGCTGGAGGGCCTCGGCGGCGGCGGTGCCCACGGTGGCGGGGGTGAGGGAGGCGAGGGTGGTCATGCGGGCACCTCGGCGGCGAGAGCGGCGTTGCGCTCCGCCAGCGCGGATGCCTCGTTGCGGCGAATCTCCTCGTCGCGCGCCTCCTCCGCTGTGTCGAAGCGCAGCCGGAACTCGGGCCACCGCGCGCGGGCCTGCGCGTACGCCTCACGACTCGCGGCCGACGCATCGCGGCCATGCTCCGAGCTGTCGAAGGCGCCGTCGAAGCCGCACGAGACCCAGCGTGCGGGGTCGCACGCAGAGGCCTCGACGAGCTCGTCGGCCCACTCGCAGACGACGACGCCAGCGGCATCGCGGACGTCGCGGTCGACGCGGATGCGGGAGGTGTGGAGGGTGGTCTCGACGGCGACTTCGACGGTCGCGCGTCCGACGGTGACAGTGAGGGTCTGGCGAGTGGTGTCCATTGGTGCTCCTATGTGTGCGTCGGGTCTGTCCCGGCGCCCATCGCAGCGCCCGACCGTGGCCGGGCGCTGCGGGGGCGTCGGGGCGGGTCAGGCGACGGGGACGAAAGGCACGGCGATGTCGTGGCCGTCGGTGTCCTCGTCGCCGGTCTCGACGGTGTACGCCGTGAGGTAGTTGAGCTCCTCCGTCGTGAGCCCATCGACCTCGCCCGCGAGGTACGCGCCCATCGTCGTCGAGACGCACGGGCCGAGCAGGTAGCGCGCGACGGCGCCGTCACGGGCGCGACGGTCGGCGTCGCGCGGGACGAGCACCTCGGCGGAGGCGCTCACGGTCGTGGTGACGGGGGTCTCGTCGGCGGAGCGGGTCTCGAGGATGGTGTAGGTCGTCATGGTCGTTTCGCTTTCTGTCGGGGCGGCGGTCCAGTGCCTCCCTGACAACGCCCGAAGCCCCCGGGGCCGAAGCCGAGGGGGCGGTTGCGCGCCCTTGCGGGCTGCGGGGCGGTGTCAGTCGGCGCAGGCCGCGCGGTAGCAGGCGGCGTGGTAGGTCTCCGTGCCGTCGTACTCTCCGCCCTTGCGCCACGCGCCACCGCACATGCCGCATACGCGGAGAACCCTGAGCGCGCTCCCAGGGACCGCGTGACGCTCGCAGGCGGGGACCACCGCGTTCTCGCTGTAGTGCGTGCGGCGGTCGCATGCCCCGACCGCGTCAGCGTCGCACGCGTAGCACTTCACGGAGCCCTTGAAGGAGACGCGGACAGTGGCGGTGATAGTCTTCATGGCGCGCTGCTTTCCGTCGGGCTCCTCGCCTCGACAAAAGAGACTATAGCCGCGACAGTGGCTAGCGTCAACACCCGTGTATACGATTCTGTACGATTCTCCAATTCACCTTGCCACAAGCGGTTTCAGCGCGTACATCCTCGGCGCGGCGTCGGACGGGGGTCCGTCGGTGGTCGTCTCGGTGGGCTCCCCGGTCCAGCCGACGCCGCGCCATCGCCCGTCACAGGGCGATCTGTCAGCCACGGCGCGAGTGGGGCACGGGCGGGGCAGCGTGGTCCTTCCGCAGCGCGCGGCGCGACGCTTTCCCCGTAACGAAAAGCCTTCGCGGTGAGGTCTGCCCTTGGGAATCATAATCCCAAGGTCGTTGGTTCAATTCCGACCTCCGGCACCCTTCATCCCGCTTCGCAGAAGATGTTTCAGTGACTTCCTCGCCGTGCTTGCTGTCGACCCCGTGCTCCACCTGCCCCGCTTTGTGGGGCACGGGCGGGGCAAGCAGCGCAGCGAGTCGCCCGCGGAGTTCGTCGCCGCTCAGGTGCCCGTAGATCCGGTGGAGCATCGTGGTGTCTGCGTGCCCGAGAGCGCGCGCGACGTCGTCCCAGGAGCACCCGGCCGCGAGGTGCCACGTCGCGAAGGTGTGCCGCAGCGAGTGGAGGCTGAACGGCGCGACCTTGGCCTTGCGCGCGGCGAGCTGAAGATCGCGCCAGTTCTTCCCCCACGGCGCGAGCAGGCGTTGCCCCACGCCTGCCCCACACCGGAACGCCAGCGCCACGAGGTCGCGGCACACGTCGAGGACGACGGGCACCTCGCGGTCACGCCGGTCGTTCTTCGTGCCGCGCACGCGGACGGTGTTCGCGACAGCGTTCCAGTCCCCACGCTCCGCCCGCTCGAGCGCCGAGAGCTCTGCCCCCGCGCCGACGGCCAGAGCGACCCACGCCGCGCGGTCGGGGTCGAGCTGCGCGAGCACGCGCTGCACCTCGTCGACGGACAACGCGCGTGCACGCGGCTCGTACTTCGGGGAGAACGCCACCGGCATCACGCGCTCGACATCACCATGCCACCACCCGCGGCGCTTGGCGTGCTTGAGCGTCACTTCGAGTTGGTGGAGCTCCTTCGCGATGGTGTGCTGCGACGCATCCTCGGTGCGGCGCGTGGCGATGTAGCGGTCGACCGCGGCGGCGTCGACGCCTGCGAGCGCGGACGACGGGCCGAGCACGCGCAGGACGTGGCCGAGCTTGCGCTCGTAGAAGTCGACCGTGGCCGCAGCGAGGTTGCCCGCCTTGTGCTCCGCGTCGACGTTGGCGAGCGCCAGGTCTACGGCCTGCTGGACGGTGACCGCCGCCGCGGCTCGACGATTCGCGCCGTCCGGGTCAGCGCGATCACGTTCCCAGAGTCGCGCCCACGCTTCGGCGGCTTTGCGATCGGTGAGGCCGGTGCAGACCTCGACGCGCTCTCCGTCGTAGGTGCCGCGGAGGTACCACTTTTCGCCACGTCGACGGAGCTGCATCCGATCGCCTCCAAGTGCCGGTGCCACAGGTCGGCGCGCACGAGCCCGCCTTTGCCGCCCGCGCGGCGCATGTGCTGGTACACCCACGACAGGGTGCGCGCGGGGGCCATAGCGTGCACCTGCGCCGCCGTCAGGTAAACGCCCGAGTCGTTCGCCGCGGCGGGGACGACGCGGAGCTTGCGGGCGGGGTCAGCCACCGGTCGCCTCCATCCGCGCGAGCGCCTCACCGCTCGTCAGCGCCCGCAGCGCTTTGCGCGCGGCCATCACCCGCTGCACCGCCACGCCGTAGGCGTGTTCGGCGTCGCGTACGTTGTCAGGCGTGCCGTAGACCGCAGCGTCCGCTCGGGCGACGTGGGCCTCGTCGCGCGCGCTCTCGGCGTCGAGGTACTCCATCGCGACGATGGGCA
>OFQY01000608.1_pt1 | contig 13369 bp, 4 predicted proteins | sample 1542991 | NCBI WGS metagenome assembly OFQY01 (sample SAMN07774224, study PRJEB24372) | wastewater metagenome | isolation source: Exp Tend VB 10WW | collected 2016-02 | reverse complement strand
GTTCGCTTCGTTGGGGTCGAACGTGCCCTTGTTTCCGCTCGCGCTCTTGATCTGGTTCGGATGAAACGCCAAAACCTCGCTGAGTCGCGGCTTCGTGCCGTCATCATCGACATGGAAATTCATGACGCCGTCATGCCCGGCCTTCTTGAGCATTTCGGTGAAGTTCTTGGCGCCGATCTCTTTGATGATGTGCAGCAGGAACCCATGCGTGGAGTGGTTGTCCTTGTTCTTGAATGCCCAAATTGCTTCCTCTCGCGTGCTGCCAGTGGACTCGACAACGCCTCCATCGTCTCCAGGCCTGAAGCTCATCAGTACGCAAAATTGCTCCTTGCCGTCCTTCTTGTAAGGTTCGCTTACCCGGAGGTAATTGATGCGTTCATTGCCCGAATAATCGGTCCACTTTTGTTCTGGCTCCAAGGTCGCGTCGATCTTCAGGTGATCGGGCAATCCGTCGAGATGCTGAACGCTCTTGAGGAACCGGAAAATATTCCCTCTTCCATTGGAGGAGTCGTCGTGAATGACGAAGGGATTCTTGATCGACAAGTAGCACGGCATGATCTTGTCGCCGAATTCATGCGCAAAATCAGGATCGGGCGTGAAGTACGCTCCCCGGCCTAACCATCCACTGTCCGAGATGCCTTCGCGGTCGGTGCTGAACGCGTCGAAGCCGGGATACTCGTCGTTCGCCTGTTCGGCGCGAACGTACCTGTTGTTGCTCTCGCTCCCGCGGCTTGGGGTGCCGTGAAATACGCGGAGCGGTTCGCCCTTGTCGTTCACGACCTTACTGTCGCCAAACCACGACTTGAACGCCTTGGATTTGGTGCCATTCGCCGCGAATTTTCCGCCCTCATCTCGCTTGTGTTTATCTTCATCCCACGTCGCCGAAAGTTTCGCATCCTTGGGCTTGGCGAACAACCGATCCGTATCCCCCTCTTTCGGCTGGCTCACGTCCTTCGGGTGCTCTTGATAAACCTTCTCCGCCACTTGCAGCGCCTTCCGGCAGTTCTTCGTCGCCAGGATAGCGCCATGCAGAATGGCCGTGTACCAATCGTCGAAACCGTGCTTCTCCAGCGCATCCGCTAACGCCATTTGCGGCGTGTTGGCCGAAGAAGAGAGTTGCACCGTGTGCGTGTTGACCACATGGCCGATCGTATGCGCCGCTTGACTGGCCAGGTGGAACGCTGCGAGCGCTGTAGCCACGGGATGAACCGCCGTGGAATGCAGCAGATAAAGCCCGGTCACCGGCGGAACTACCCAGGTAGCCGCGCCAACGGCCCCTCCCATGGGAGCTGTGGCGATCATGGTCGGGTAGTACAGCGCGGTATCCCAGGATGCCAATGTGCTGCGGATCTTGGCGGCATCCTCTTCACTTGCGCCCTTCTCCCGGGCGATTTGCTCGGCGAACTTTTGCGATGCGGTCCAGCCGGAAAACATAACAGCCAAAGCGCCAGTCACGGCTTTCTGCACGGGGACGGGGAGTTTTTGGAAAGCGGCCGATCCCATGGACTTGATCTTCTGGACGATGCCTTTTTTCTCGTCGACCTTGGCGATCGGGGTGTTCTCGGCTGGCTTCTCTTCGGGCTTCGCTTGCTTCTCGGGCTCGGCAGGAACATCGGCTTTGCTCGACGTTCCTGTTGCGTTGCTGGCGTCCCCCGAGGTGAATTGACCGCCGCCTACGCCTTTGTCCTTGTGCTTGTGGCCGGTGGCGTCGACGGAGAGGGAGACAGGGCGAGTTGTGGTGGCGCTGATCCTGGACCGTATCGCGTCGTCCATCGCTTTGAGTGAGTGCGGAAATTTTTGCGCGAAGTAGTCCAGGCGGATCGACTTTTCTCCTACCTGCTTGCCAACCAGCGTCATGTAAAGGTCAGCGAATTTTTCGTCTGGCCCTTTGTGGATGGCTTGAAGATCTCCATAGACGGCGCGCGAAGCGGGGTCCAAGTTTTCGATGTCTTTGTTCAATGCGTGGAGAAAGCCCGGCGAACTGCTGATGTTGCCGAGTTTCTCGTCCATAGCGTGGCCTAATTCATGCCATGTGGTATGTCGAGATTGCCAAGCATTGGCTAATTTGAATCCCTTTTTCCCAATCTGTCTTTTTAGGCTTAGCTGCTTGTATTTCTCGTTGACAAACGCCGTGTTGTTTTCGAAAACTCCGCCTGCAGCATCAAATCGCGGATGGAATTCGGATGCTTGGACCGAAACGCCCTTGCTTTCAAGGAACGCTCGATGATCGGCCGGTAGAGCCTGCACCGCCTTGGTTACGCTGGCTACGTGGCCAGGAGAAACCTTCCCGCTGACCTTTATTTTATCCAATCGCACATGCGGCACATCCTCGTCGGCGAGTTCGACGTCAAAAACCTCCTCCTCAGTAGCCTCCTCCTTGCGGGCGACTGGTTTTCTTTGGCGGTCATTCTGCGGGTGGGGCTTCTTCGGCGAGTGCTTGGTTGGCTTCTTCGGTCCAGCCGCTGGACTGCCGTCCCCCGAGGTGAACTGGCCGCCTCCTGCGCCTTTGTCTTTGTGCTTGTGGCCGGTGGCGTCGACGGAGAGGGAGATATCGTCGTCTTCTCCCTCATCGTCGTCTTCCTTGCGCCGCTTGGCCTTCGCTTCGGCCTTGTTCAGTAGCGCCATGACCTCGTCTTTGCGAGCCATCAATGCCTTGTAGCACTTCAAGCGAAACACGTCGGAGACGGCGTCCTCCCAGAGATTTTCCTCGCCTCCCCAGATCGATTCTTCCTCGCCGCCAATGGGATTGGGGTCGATGCTGTTAAGCGTGCTTGCAGCGACACGGTTCATGCCGCGGTGGACGGAATCGCTATTGCTGAACAGTTCGTCGATAGAAAAGCCGGTATCCTCGCCCGTCTCGTCATGTCTCTCCAGGTCGTGCCAGGCTTGAGCGGCGCTTTTTTCTCCTTCTTCGAGAAGCTGGTCAATGATATTTTGCTTGTCCAGCTTTAACTTGCTGGCCCGCTGATCGAAGATCGCCTCAATGCGCGGAACGACCTGCGTAACAACGGCGTCGGTCGGCGTGAAGTGATTGGCCTTCCAGAAGCTGCCGATTGTGTCGTGTTTCGCATATCCCTCATTCGAGGTGAACTGCCCGCCGCCAGGCCCTTTGTCCTTGTGTTTGTGGCCGGTGGCGTCGACGGAGAGCTTGATCCCCTCAACCCGCTCCGTGGTGTGCTTCAATTCGCGCATCCGCGTGCGCATGTTCTCAAGGATGGCCTTCTTGCCACGGCCCATCTTGGTGCCGTAGACCTGCTCGGCGATCTTCTCGACTTCGCTCGTGGAGAGCTTCGATAGATCGGAGAAGGCTTGGTCGATGTCCTCGTAGGAGTGTTTGGCGATGTCTTCGCGCATGGCGGAGAGGTTGGCTGCGTGGTCCACTTCTTTGGGCGCATCCCAATCCAGCCGCTTCTGTCCCCCGGTCGTCGGCGCAAAGAACCGCTCCGATTCCTCTTCGCTCGCCTCAATAGCGCCGCCCTGATGCTCGACCTTTCTTCCGGTGTGGACGTGGCCTTCCTTGTCGTACCATTCGCTGAAGGATTGGTTGGGATCCCGATTGACCCTTGGCTTGGGCGGCTCCTTCGTTCTGGGGATTTGCACGGAATGAAACGTGGCGTCCATCTGCTTTGCTTCGGAGTCGCTGATCTTCTCGCGCATCCACCGGTTCTGTTCTTCGGGCAGAGATGCGCCGCCAACAAGATCGGCCCGACTGAGGTTGATAAGCCCTTTCTGATTGAGCTTCACGGCCAGCTTTTTGAAGTCGGTGAGCGTCACATCTCCATCAAGATCGTTCTTCACGGCATCGTACACGTCGACGAGATAAACCTTGTGCATCGTCGCGGGGTTTGGTTGGTAGCCGAACGTGTCGTGGAGCGTTTGGCCTGCATCGACGATTCTCTTGGCCACTGCAGGAAGGTCGTTCGCGGGGATCTTCTTCGATCCTGCGTGCATCTCCATCCATTCCGAACGCGGTCGGGTTGCGCTGTAGCCGTGCTTTGAGGCGATGGTGATCGGCTCGTTTGGATCCTTGTGCGTGTAAAGCGAAAGGTGGCCCAATGCTCGGTTGAGGCTCGTGGCCTTGCTCTTGCCGTCGGACGCATGAATCGTCAACCCTTCATCATGGTCAAGCACCGTCTCCCCGTCTTCGATCTTCAATCGGTGCAGTTCGTCCGGGTGTACTTGCTCCCCGCCTTCGAGCGTAACGAAGTGATGAATCTCCGCGCCGCTGGCATCCGAGATGATCGGCTCTTCGGACTTCTCGACGGTCAGCTTCCCGGCTTTCATGGCCTTCTGTGCTGCTTTGACGTCGGAGGCCTTGATTGGCTTGTAGGTGAACATCCCCTTGGCGCCACGGGGATGCAGATCATCGAAGAGGCCGTTCGAAAGGGAGACGTCATCCAGTTCCGGCCATGCTTCTTCGGTCCACCAGGCGGGATCGATGGATTCTTCCGCGGTGGAGAGGCTCATTGGGGCGAGGTTGTGCGATTCCAGGGCCTTGCGGGCTTGATCTGCATCTTTGGTGAGGACGTAGTAGCGAGGCCCCTTCTCGGCCTCGATGGTCATCGCGGTGTATTCGGGCGCAACGGTGCCGACGCTCTTGACGATGCGGTTGTAGAGACGCTTGCGGCTTGGCTCGCTGGCGCTGAAAACAATCGTCTGGGGCTGCTTGTGAGCGACGTAGGCGGCCACGGCAGGAACAACCTTGCCGAATACCTCGTGCGCTCCGCCGACGCCCGTGACGCGAAACTCACCATCCTCATCGCAGAAGCGGATTTCCGTCGCCTCCATGCCTACGTAATCCAGGCCGGTCGCTTCGATGAAGTAGCCAGCGCCATCTCGCGTTTTGAACTGATAGGCGCTTTCGCCTCCGTCGGTGTCAAACCAGGTGTTTTGCTCGGGGAGGTCGGTGCTTTCTTTCCACCGGTCCGGGTGATTGTTGTAGAAGTCGCGTAGATACTCGATGCGAGCATCATCTTCGTCCCAGGAACGCGCGATCTCGGCGCGATGCGCATCTTCCTGACGCTGCTTTTCTTTGTCTCTCGCTTCGCCGATCGCTTCTTCGCACTGAATGCGATAATTCATCAGCGCATCGGCGAGCTCGACAGGCTGATCGGTCATCGCTTCCGTGGCCGGGCCGATGAAACTCATGCCGTGCTTCTGGTCCTCGTCGGACCAGTACCAGTCGTCGAATTCCTTGGCCAGACGTTCCTTTTGATCGCCGCCGTTCTCCTGGATCATCGCTTCGAAGTCATCCTTGCATTCACCGTCAGAATAGCCATTGGCCTCCGCAAGATCGTCGTCCGTCGCGTCGTCAGTGTCGTATCGGAGATCGTGGTCGTAGATCGTGTTATCGACGTATTCGTCCTTCCACTCGGCCATCTCCGCCGCCATCTTCTCACGTTCGTCCGGCGTCATCCGTGCTTCAATCGCGTCGTAATCGCCCCGCTCGACCTCCACTCCTCGCGCCGGCGCTACCTCATCGCTAAACGCCACCTTCTCGCTCTGCTCCTTCACCCTGTCTTGAATCGGCGCAAACCACCCCTTGTTCTCGGGCTGTCCGCGCGGGTGTTTCGTATGATCCCACGCCGATAGCGAAACATTCCCCAGGATCTCGTTCACTTCCTCATCGGACAGTTCCACGTCGAAACAATCGCCTTGCGACAACTTCAACGGCCGCGGTCCTGCTGGCTGGGTCGGCGCACCACCCATGCCCTTCGGCCCGGGCGGATCTCCCATCGGTGCCCCAGATGGTGCGCTCGGCGGCTTGGGCGGACTCCCTCCGCCACCAGCTGCTGCGGGCGCGCTTTGCGGAGTTCCGCCTGCGCCTGGCTCTGCGGGTTTGGGCACAAGGGAGATGGGTCGAATCTCGTACTTCGCGTTCTTGCCGAAATTCTCCAGGACCAAATTGCGAATCACGCCGCCCGACTGGTCGCTGCGCGTTGTGTATCCCGAGGGGCCCACGTCGAACGCGGTGATGATTTCGCGAACGCGCATGTCCTCGATGTTCAAGAAAATCAAGAGAGGACCACTGCGCCCCGACCAGCTTCCGCCCGTGTCGGGCGCGTGAATAACCTCATCGAGGATCCCCATTCCCTGCCAAATCTCTCGGTCAAGAGAATTGGGATACTCGATCATCCCTTTGATTTCGCCGTTGATCCGAGGGTCGACGATCTCCCACTCCTGGACACCGTCGACGACAGAGCTCGGGATCGCTCCTGCATGACCTGTTAAACACCCCTCTGCGATTTCACGGGCGATATCCTGATTATCTACTATGGTCCCGTCAGCTTTTCGCGTGCTCCCCGTGGGGTATCTCACCCAACAACCACGGAACGCGTTGGCGAAGCACCAGAGTTTACGAATGGACAAGGCACCATGGGTGCCTACCTTCTCCATCCACGGCGCCCAGGAAGCCTCCAGGGCGGAACGTCCATAAAGCTCTCCGTACGTCGGCCGATGGCCTACCCAGAAGATCTTGGGATGCGTCAATTCGTTCGGGCGGAGCTCTCCATCCCTCTCCGAAATGCCGATCGGCACGAGTCCCATGCTTCCCTGGGAAACGGAGACGCGCGTCAGGTTCCTTCCGCGTTTGAAAGCGGTCACATCGCGGATGGAGAAAACATCCAGACCGGCATAGCGCCACAAGCCCTTGTCGTCGACCTCGTAGAGAACTTCACCTACTGCACTGCCAAAAGGAACGTAGCTTTGCAGCACCTTCATGAGATCGTGGTGCCAGAAACGATAGAGCGTGTTCTCAACGAAGGTCTTGATGTCGGGAGAATTGGCGCGCACCTCCCAGGTAGCGCCGGCGAGCGCCCCGTAGATGGTCATCAGTCCAATGGAAATGGCGTTGTCCTGCAGCATGGCAGGGACATCCCACATCGAGAAACGTCCGTCTCTCAATGCGGGGTGATAGAACCACCGATCGATGGGTGCCTGGTAGTTCCTGACGCGCCGGCCGGAAAAAGGCGACTTCTCATCTTTGCCTTTTTGGTTGCCGGGCATGATGTGTGTGACCTTCAACAAGGGGCTTGATTGGGCGGTCTCATCTTTGCTTCCACGTCGCCGCCTTGATCGCACTCACTCGGTAAGCGTTGGCCAGCGATTCGTTCCCCGTCGCCAAGAGCACCAGTTCAAACAGGTCGTCGTGGTGCATCCCGGACAGGTCGTCGCTCTCCAATCGCTTCGCGGCTTTCAACCTTGGCATGTTGGCTTCGAGCACCGCTTGATCGTAGAGGCTCAGTCCGAATACCTGGGGTCCGTAGAAGCCGGCGAGGTCGGCGAGTCGGGCGGCTCGGCTTCCGGGGCGTCCCAACTGGCGTTTTTTTCGGCCCACGCCTTTCCGGCCAGTTTCCAGATGGCGATGGCTTCGCTCTTGCGGATCTCGACGCCGGTTTTTTCCTTGATCCAGGCGGCCAGTTCGGCCTTGATGACGTCCCACGGCAGGGTACGCGGCAAAGGCTTGCCGTCGGGGCCGAGTTCGGGATTGCCGTCCGAACCCTTTTTCGGGTCGACGCCCTTCCGCTCCCAGAGCGCCTTGGTGAACTCGTCGAGTTCCAGGGCATCCAGAACGACGTTCCGGCCTTCGCCGGGCAGTTCGAACGTGACATTCGTATCGATCGAGAATTTCATCTTGGCTTTTTCCCTGCGGGCGAAACGCGCATGCTGATTTCGTGGGCGAGACTACCAGAAACACCATGGCGGGTGGAAATCACTGGCCGTCGGTGCCAAGGAACGGATTGGCGGGGAGCGGCAGCGCGGCAGGCGCCGTGGGCAGCAGGTAGACCAAATTCCACTCCCGTTTGTAGAACACCACGCCTCCCGCCATCGCAAACGTCGTTTCCGGGCAGTCTTCGTGGAGAAGGACAGGCGTGACGCCGCCAAAGCTAATCAGCTTCGGCGCATTGATCCGGTACGCCAGGCGGACGGCAAAGCCGCGCAGATGCACCATCATCGACGGCGACGAGGTGCGCTGAATGATGTCGGGGGTGTCGCAGTTCCAGCCGGGTTTTGGATCGGAACCGTCTTCGGCAACCGGTTGAACCACTCCCATCGGGTCGATGGTGATGGGATCGATATTGACCGTGCCTGCCAAGGGTTTGTGTCGGATTACCTTGTAGTCCGTGACCGGCCTTACCTCGCATTGCCACGAGATCCAGGAGGATTCCGGGTTGTATTCCTCCTGGCCGTGCTCGCTGAGTTGCCCATCGGACTTGGGAAGTTGCTCCATGAAGTTGACCGGCTCGAGGGAGTCCCGGTCAGTTTCGCCTGGTTGCTCCATCTCCTGGACCAGTTCATCAGGCGTCAGGGAGACGCGATCGCCCGCGACGCGCCGGCCGCCACGCGTTGCGGAGGGATGACAGACGTCGACCATGACGTCGTACTGCTGATCGAAACTCGCGCCGAGAACACCCTTGGTTGCCTGCGCGTTGCCAGCAAGAGAGGTGACCCAGGTATCGGCGTCCCACCGGTCAGCCGCGGCCCGGTCGGCGCGGACAACGATCGGGCGCCACAAGCCGGAATTGGCGATGATATTCGTGAGCGTTCCGTTGATGAGCGTGTAGCGAATGGTGAATCGCGCTTCGTTCTTGAACAGGTCCTCCTCGAAGTCAACGCGCGGCGGCAGGGTGTTGGTGCGACGCGGAACTGCGCGCGCGTGCGCAATCCTTTCGAATGCGATCACGAAGAATCGCCGATACGCCAAAAACTTGTCGGCCGTCGGGGACATGCGAACGGTGCCGCTGATCGTGCAGTCCCATTTGACCGCGGCGGTTCCCTTCTGCGCGACGCGGTGCTTCATGTCCATGTGAACGACGTCGTTCGGATACGGAACTTCGACCTGCCGATCGGTGATCGTGAACTTGCACGTCGATCGATCCTCGCTGATCTCGCGCGAGTTCGTGCGGAGAAAGCCCCTGGACGGCGGGTTGACGAGCGCCGCGAAGAACATATCCACGTTGGCGTTGATCGTGCCGTCGGCTTGCAGGCTGAGCGGAATTTGCGCAGTGCCTCTCGTCGTGATGACCACGAGTCCCGCCTCGTCGCAAGCGTAGGTTGTCGAGTAGGCGACCTCGGTGAAGATGTCCTGGCCTGGATTGTAGCGCGCCGATTCGCACTCGGGGATGCAGGTGGACACCTCCCACGTGAAGAAAGCGGCGCATCCTCCCAGCGGCGCTCCTCCCAGGGGCTTCCAGAACAGGGCGCCGGCCTTCGGGCCGAGAAACGTGTCTCGCACGCCACCACCGCCCGGGGCGTTGATGACCAAATCCGAACCGTAGCCTTTGTTCTTGTAGATCAACTCTTTGCCGTGAACCTGCAGCTTGAGGCGCATCGAACGCATGTACGCGTCGATGGTATCGGCGCCGGCGTCGTCCTGGGTGACGTAGCCTGAAATCTTGATGGTGATTTTGCTGTACTTGACGAAGCGGTTGTCGTTCGACGTGATGGGATCTTCGGTGACCGTGGAGCGGATTGCGCTGTTGAACGTATGGCCGTTGTATTGGCAGGTGACGCCAGTTGGCATTGCTGGGATGGTCATGCCTGCGAGTATGGCGGTTACGGGTCTTTCCTGGCCCTTTCGCTTCGTATAATGCCGATAGCTGGCCGACGGGAATAAGCTCCCCGTCCGCCCCGCTTGGTCCTCGTGGTCTTACTCCCGCGGAGATCGAGCGGGCACTGCCGGCCAAAGGAGTAAGGAAATGTCCTCCAAGTTCGCCATCGCTTGCATGTCGACCGCACTAATCCTCGGCTGTCAGCAGCCGCAAGCCCCGAAGAAGGACGACGGAAAGCCTGTTGTCGCGGACGGGGAGAAGAAGGAGAAGAAGGCGGAGGTTGCGCCGGCGAAGAATGCGGCGGGGAACAATCACAAGACTCTGGACGACCTTGTCGAGCACTTCAAGGCAAACGGCGTCGCAGTTGATCCTGTGCAGCCGTCTGACTCGCCTCAATTAGGGATTGGCGAATCGCGGGGGATTTACGCCAAGGGCTTCGGTCTTCTCCTCACGAAATACGACACGACAGACCGGGTTGCCGCCAAGCGATTGGCCGTCTTGACAGAGCAGGGCTACGATGAGGTTATATTCGGCAAGATACCGATTGAGGTTAACGGCTCGTTCACCTTGTCGGTTATTCCGACAAATCACGCCGAAAGGAAAAACCTCGAACGAATCTTCAAGAAGTTCTAGGCCGCAATTACGGCCCAGCGATGACCGGGCCCGGCGCGCCTGGCATCGGAATGAAGCTCTGCGGCAGGTTGTTGGCCATCTGTGCGAACTCACGGAATAGCCGGTCATCGTCGGCACTGTTTTCGTCCAGCATCTCTCCGAGAAGCCGTCGAATACTGCCAATATCAATCCCCAAATTCCGCAGGGCAATCCGCAGGGCAGCTCCTCCCATGTTTTCGACACCGGCCAAGAGCGCGTCGGTCGCACTGATGAGCAACTTGAACGACTCATCAACGATGATGATTCCCCGCTCAATCGCGCTGAAAATGCTCTTTCCGATCGCCAGCACCATCGGCATGATTCGATCGGTGAGTTCTTGGAGTTTGTCCTCCATGTTGTACCGTGCTTCGTTCGCGCTCTCCGTTCGCTGACCGAACCGCTCGGCCCGGTGCAGATCTCGCATGACGTCCCTGACTTCATGCGTCGCCTGCTGTACGGCCAGATTTCCGTTGTATTCGGCAAGTCTATCCGCCGCTCCCTTGACCGCTCCGCGCATCTCATCGATGCCGCGCACGAATTCCTTGGCCGCCGGCGTCACCAATCCCAGGATCGGCGCCACCGTGGCAGCGCCGTCGGCAACGCTATCGAATCCCTTGGTAAGCGTGGCGAAACCCTTGTCCGCGTCCATGGCGAGGGAATTCTTGCCGATGTCGACGACGTCACGCGTGGCCTTCCGTCCGGCTTCCCCGCCGTCGGCAATCACTGCCTTGGCGAGCTCGACCGCGCCAATGATCGCGCCCACGACCGGAACTGCCGCGGCGGCCATCGAGGCCATTCCCGCCATGCCTGCGGTTGCTCCTGCGGCGCCAGCACCGGCTGCGCTGGAACCTGCCGCCCCTGCCGCGCTGCTGGCCCCTGCACCGGCTGCACTTGCGCCAGCCGACGAGCCAGCTGCTGACGCTCCCGACGACGCGCCTTGCGCTGCCCCTGCAGAGCCTGCGGGATTCGCGGCGGGCGGTGGCGTTGCCGGGCGGGTTGGCTGAGGCGGGCGCGCGGGTGGATCTGTTGGGCCAGGCGTGCCGCCCGGAGACGATCTCGGCGGCGGATTGGTGGCGGAACCGTTCGGGGAGTTGCGGCGCGGAGTGTTCTCGTCGGGCCACCATTCTTTATCGTCGCGGGCTTTTGGTGCGGCTGGCCCCTTGTCGGTTGGCAGTGCCTTTCTGATTTTGTCGATCTTGTCGACCATGTCCATCGGATCGCGGGGCTTCCTCTCCTGGCGTTCCTCTTGCGCAGGGCGATCTTCTTCGCGCTCCTCTTGCGCTCGCTCCTCTTGCGCGGGTTGTTCTTCTTCGCGGGGTGCCCTGGCTGTCTCTTCTTCCTTCCGCTCTTTTTCTTTGTCCGATCCTCCAAACCACGATTTCAGGGTGCGCATCGTCGCGGGCCGCATCAGCTGGGACGCGATGCCCATGGCGCGACCGACCTTGCCGCCGATTGCGGAACCGCCCATCGCCACGGTTTGCGCGAGGTCGTTCCCGTCGGCGTCGTCGACGGCCTGGTCTTGCTTGGCTTTTCGCTTGTCGCGGACGGCCGCTTCTTTCGCGTACTGAGGGTCCATCTCGCGGTGAATTTCGTCTTTTCGCTTGGCGCGTTCTTTCGCGGCCATCTCTTGACGAATCTCACGGCGATACGCTTCGTCGTCGTGCAGGGGTTTGACTTCCTTGGCGCCATCTTCCTTGCCGCCCTGCAACTCCTTCACCCTCTCCTTGACGTCGCTCGCGTGCTTTTCCCTGGCGAATTTTTCTTGAGAGTCGTGCTCTACTTTCTCTGCCTCGGACATCTTCTCGTAGGCAATCTTTGCCTTGCGAGCTTCCTCGGTCAGTTCGCGAATGGCCTTGGCATTTTCCTTGTACGATTCCTCCAGTTCCTTTTCGGCCTTGTATTCGGGGCTTTGGTCACGCATCTTCTGGTCGATCGCCTTTTCGCGGTCGACTTTTCCCAGGCGCTCCCTGGCGATCTGCTCGTCGGTCTTTTGGTCGGAGGCTGATTGTTCTGTATCACTTCCTCGTTGCTCATGGACGATATCCTTGGCGCGCTGCTTGACCTTGCCCTTTCTGATTGTGTCGGCGGCTATCTTTTGCGCGTCGTGCTCGTCTCGCTCATCAGGGGGCATTTGCTCGATCGCGAACTTCTCTTGGCGCTTGGCCTCGCGGGATTGCTTTCGTTCGTCCCTCTCTTCCGCCTGGGTGCGATAGTCGTCATCTTGCCGGCGCATCTCCTGCTCGGTCATGACGGCATCTTTGCGGCGCGCCAGCTTTTCTTTCGCCATGTCCTTGATGTACGGCGGCACCTTGGCCGGCGGGGGCGGCTGTTTGGCCGCTGGGCGAGGTGCTTCGGCTGGCTTGCTGGGCGCTGGCGGCGCTTCTTCGCGCGGAGTGGCTTCGTCCGGCGCGGGTTGGCGCGGGGGTGGCTCTTCCGCAGCTTCCGGCGGCTGCATGTTCATCTGCTTGGCGACTTGTTCCCGCGCATCTTCGGGGATTTGCTCCCACTGCTCCTGGGTGAAACGTCGCGGCGGCGGATCGGTGAGGAATGCGGCCTTGCCGCCCATGAAACCGGGTTCTTCGTCGGGTGGTTCTGGCGCGGATGGTGCGGGCGCGCTGCTTGGTGGCGTTGGCGTTTCGCGCGCAACATCGCCTTGGTCCTGCCATTCCGGGGGAACCTGTTTCAGTTGATCGGGCGTCAAGCGGCGCGGAGGCAGTTCAGGGGCTTGTTTTGCGGGTTCTTCGCGAGGCGGTTCCTTGGCCGGCTCCAGTATCGGCTTATTGAAGATCGACCGTCGTTCGGTCGCTCGCTCCTGAGTCTCTTCCTGCTTGGCCGGCTCCTGGGCGACATCCCCCTTGCGGTCCTTGAGAACGCGCACCACTTCGTCGTAATCCTTGACCGCCTGCTGCACTTTCTCCCGATCGGATTTTTGCATCTTGCCCGCCATCTCGGCAAGCTCGTCTCTTCGCTCCTGGGCCCTTTGGATGGCGTTGGCGCCGTGGCGATGCTCGTATTGCTGCGCGGTGGCGTTAATTTTGCCCTGTGCGGAATCGGCGGCAGGCGGCTTGGCCGGTTGCATCGGGGGCGGCGTCGGCTGCGTCGCCGGCTTCGCGGGGGGAGGCGGCGCAGGAGGTGCGGCGTGCTTCGCTGGCTGTTGCGCAGGAGGA
>OFQY01000605.1_pt1 | contig 13419 bp, 15 predicted proteins | sample 1542991 | NCBI WGS metagenome assembly OFQY01 (sample SAMN07774224, study PRJEB24372) | wastewater metagenome | isolation source: Exp Tend VB 10WW | collected 2016-02 | reverse complement strand
CTGGAAGACTGCCTACCATCTTCTGGGTATGCTCCCCCCTGCTAGGGGACTGGAGTCTCACGCTACTGCGGTTCAGTTCAGGGTTCAGGGAGATAAGGCATGAAGACAATGACTCTTAGGTATCCAGGTGATCCCCCATCCCTGATTGAGCTAATCAATCGGGAGGAGTTCTTTGACATATTCCCTCCCGAACAGCGGAAGATCGTTATCTCCGACTGGTCGGAGGAGGGGGATGTGGAAGAGTATCCGATGGGTACTACCGTATGCTGTGACTTCTGTAATGAAGATCCGAAGGACTTCATTGCCCTGGTGAATAGAAGTCGGGCATACTGAGAGGAGTGTTACAAAGAGCAGTTGGAGAAGTACTGCTCCTGAGTTCAAGTAGTTCCATAAAGTGAGGAAGAGATTTTATGCAGAAGCCTATTGCGATCCTGTCATCTACTGTGTTGTCCCACGACGGGACGTACCAGTACGCTGCACTCCCATCCATGCCAGCGGACCTGGCAGGTGGTATCCCGCACTACGTCGGGCACCCGGCTACGCGCTACCTCCTGGACCAAGCGGGGGCTATCTACACTCCCGGATACTTCACGGGGCTGGAGGTCGGGCAGACATACCTGGTGGCTCAGTTGAAAGACCCCCGCAAGGGCGGTGCCTTCACCACTGACGTACCAGGGGTGGAACCCAGTGATCTGAAATGGGGGATGGTTCGGAGAGTAGCCTAAGTAGTCATAGTCATTTAGTTACCAAAACCCCCTGCTGGTCCTTCGGGATCGGTCGGGGGTTTCTTTATACCCCTATAGTCTACTTTTACCATCTCTTTAGTGGTTAGCTAGGGTCGCTCGGAGGGGGTAGGGGATACTTTACTATCCCGATAAACTTACTTACTTCGGGAATCGAAGGATCGCATAGGATCGCATTAGACGAGCGCAGCCTATGGGGTAGGGGGGTAGCCCTACCCCTACCCGTTGCATGCGTCCTAGGGGCAGGATTCGGGGGCTGCCGTAGGGGCAGGGAACGGGTAGGGGCAGAGCATGGAACGGTAGCGAGGAGAGGGGTACTATACGTTTATACACTATACGGGTGAGCAGTATACTAACGTCTACCCCCCTCCGCATTCCTCCCGGAGTACCTTGAAGGTTTGGTCAATTTGGTGATCTGTTACTTGACCAGGGGTTAGAGGGAGGTAGATCATTTGGGTAGCATACCTCTTAGAGAGATGGTTGCCGAAGTAGGGGCTACCCTTATACTCTTCCTGATCCCTCATCGGTTTGAATCCATATCTTGCAGCTATACCCAAATAGTTGAGTCTTTGTACTATTCTACTTTGTAGTAGCGGGTTAGTAATAGGTAGTTTCACGTCATATACCCAGGGACAATCTCTAGGGGGCATTTGGTAATGTTCAGGACATCTGTAATCATAGGCTGCTTCTAGATACCTTCTCTCAGCTAGGTTTGTGTGGTAGTCTTCTATGCTTTCCAGTATAGGAGTAGCTAGAAGATTAGCCAGCCTGTAGTTATGCCCCCTGGGAGTATGAAGGTAGTTGTGATCTTTAGTGAATCCTATACAACGTAGTTCCCTGGCTAGGTTAGCTTGCTCCTCTTCTTTGAAGTAGACTGCCCCACCTTCTTCCCCCGCCACTATTTTGTTCTTGTAGAAGGACCAACAGACAGCATGGGTCTTGGGGTGGGGTTTAGTTCCATGTGCTTCTGCCATATCCTCAATAACCTTCACCCCATATTTAGCTGCCAGGGCATGGACTTCGGCCATATTAACTACCCTACCATACACATGGACTACCATGATGGCACTAGCTGAATGTCTGGAGCTATAGTTGGTACAGTTACATAGTGCATCATCCAGAGCATCTAAGTCCATAAGTAGGGATGGTGTACACCCTAACAATACTGGGTGTAGTCTAGCTAGGCTGGCTGCTCTAGGACAAGCTATCATGGTATAGTCAGGGATGATTATCTGAGACTTGTGGGTCAGTTTTAGGGACTCCAGTGCCAGGTGTAAGGCAGCCGTACCAGATGAACAAGCTACCATATTACTGGGCATTACTTTGTTGAAGTTTGCCCAACTATGTTCCAGAGTCTCATAAGGCTGCATAGAACTACCCCTTAGCTGGGAGATATACTTTCTCTTCTGGACGATATGGCCCCTGCTTTACTTCAATAGCATTGAACGAAGTCTTGGCCAGGAATGAGTGCCCACCAGAGTGCTGGATAAGTACATCACCAGATTCTAGGGTAGACTTAGCTACCCAATTACCTGCCGAGTCATAGAACTCTACATCCACCGACCCATACATAATAACCAATACCTCACCACCCCCTTGAATCTCTCTGGGAGAAAGTAGATGTTGATGTGGGACTGAACTCCACCCCTTCTTATGCCTCATCATTCCAACCTGGAGAGCATCCCCTGGCTCAGTAACAAAATTCACTCCATCTGGAGGAACATCCCCCCTTACGATGGTGGCAATCAATCCCTCACTACCATCAAACGATGGAGGAGTTGTAATCTTCTCTATCCTCATATCTTTAGCCTTTCCTTGACAGTAGCTATTAGAGTCTCACAGCGATGGCGATACAAGTGTTCTCTCTTCACCCTGGATAATGCATTAGATCCTAACTCATCACAATACTCTTTACTATCTGGATGAAGTATCAAAGAGATAGCTGTTCTAAGACTTTCTCTATCACCAGGAGTATAGAATAGGATCTCACTACCTTCCTTGAAGTGTTCCTCTAGCTTCCTACAGTATGGGTGAACAATAGTGCCACCAAACCCTGCTAGGTTATACACCCTGTTGGACCAATAGTTATGGGTAACTGGAGAGTCTGGGCATAGTACTACCTGGGAGTGTCCTACCAGATTACGCAACTCTTCTCTATACACCCCACTACTAACCTGGGTGAATCTGTTACCATACATTTCCCTACACCACTCTACCCACTGCTCTCTACCTGCCCCACCTCCATCAGCTATGCCAGTGAATAGGAGAGGGATAGTTTTGTGGGATGGGTTACACCCTACTACTCTCTCATCAGCGCCTTGAGGCAGCCATACTAGCTTACCTGTAGTATTGTTAGCTACCCAATCCCCATCGGTACAGAACCCCAGGTCTACCATAGGTAGAACCCTACTCATCCATCTCTTCCGCAGGGCACATCTTTTAGAAATTCCAGGATCTGAGTAATCTACTAGATCAAAGTACCAGAACACTGAAGGGGAAGTGAAGGTTCTATTGGGTTCCCACTTGTGGAATAGAGTCAGGTCTACTCTTTGGTACCTAGGGGTATTACGACTCTCCGGTACTTTGATTACCTCATGGCCTAGCTGCTGTATGGCATAGGCTATGGCTCCCTCATCATCACCACCCCCTGAGTTGTGTCTAGCGATGTAAGCTATCCTCATATAGTCACTCCATAGAAACACTCAGGGATTCTACCAGTATAAGGAAGTACCTTAGCATCTCTAGGTAGAATCATTCCAGGTTTCCACAGTCTCCACCTATCTCTACTATCTACATACCACTTTCTATACCTATCAGTAGCCTCCCCCCTCACTGCGTAGTAGGTATTCTTGGCTAGCCTATTCTTAGCCTTAGAAGCAAACCCCATATGGATCATGTAGGGGTTATCCAACACCTTTCTTAGATCCTTGAGGGTATTGTTAAAAGTAGACCCATCACTGTTAGAGGGGGTATTATGACAGTCTCTAAACCCCATACCTTCTCTCCAGTTCCACCAGTGTGAGCATGGCATACCCCAGAACCCCCCAGTTACTTCTAGACTAAACATGGGCCGGTTTACTATAGCTGGGGGCCGCCATATCTCTCTACGGTTGAATATGAAAGCCTGGTGATCAGGGTAGCTCCTCATGATGATAGGGATACGTTCCTGGAATGGTAGTAGGTAGAACTCATCTGCATCAATTGCAATCACTACATCTGGTCTTAGACTCTCTACCTGTTGTAGTGCTGCCTGCTTAAGCTCTATCTTCCCTGTATCACTGGTGACAGGGGATGTATACCCATATGGAACATAACTAACCCTGGGGTCTTTGTCCTTTAGTTCCTGTAGGAACTTAGATGTATCATCTACTGATAGCCATTTATCACTAACCATAGTAGGGTTAGCTTCCTGGTAAGCAGGATCTACCCCTTCTACGAACGCCCATTTCACTAGCCCAGGCCAGTCCTTATGTTGTTGGTATAGGTAAGGTAACCACTCCATCTCATTGAGGCAGATAGTGATTAGGGCTACTCTAGGTGTAAGCATGGTTAGCTCTCGATAACTACCTTGAAGAAGTCCTGGTACTTGGGGAGTAAAGACTCCCATGAGTTAGCAATACCCCACTCCTGACCTTTCTGAGAGAAAGTAGAAGTGTTTCGATTATACCAATACTCTATATGCTCCGCGATAGTCTTAGGGCTAACTATAGACTCCCCAAACGTTCTATAGTTCCTGGAGATACAAACATCAGGTACTACTCTCTCCACCTGGATAAGAGGCTCAGTAGGCAGCCAGGTATTATGAGGATACCTATAACTAGTCATTACTGTCAGACCAGCAGCATAGGCTTCCTGTAGTGGGAGAGATAGTCCGTTGTATTTCTCAGGAGCAATATACACATCATGGTGATCCCATAGCTGATTATAGGGGATCTCACCCATCACTATTTCTACCCGATAGTCCTTCCTTACCCATCTACACTCTCGTAGTATCCTATCCATAGCACTAGTGTCTTGTGCCCTGATAGTAAGTGTGAATGGAGAAGCACAATAGGGTAGAGCTTCCAGTAATTGTCTAGTACCCTTGTGTTCTCTACTCCCAATGTTCCCTGCGTTATGGAGGAACCTGACTGCCTTGGACCTTAGCTTCCAGGTGGTAGGATCTGCAGGGACATGGAGAAACTTTGCCATACCCTCTGAGAACTCAGGCTTGAAGTAGTCTAGGTCTAGTAGAGATGGACATAGTACAGCATCAGGTTTAACTGGCCAAACTCGAGGAGTCCATTCATACATAGGCATGAGGATGGTCTTGACTCCTCTAGCCTTACAGTAGGTAAGGAACTGCCAGTCGAATGGAGTCTCGAAGAACAGCATGGCCTGGACCTTAGATAGAAACTCGTCTATCTTTGGACCATTGAAAGGACGCCCTACCAGTTCTTGAGTACCTTCTGGATACCACTCGGTATGGGTCTTCCTTCCTGCTGTATGCCTGAAGATAAGTACATCCTGTACTGCCCCTCCATCATAGAAGGATTTCATCAGTCTTCCTAGCCCTTGCTCAGTGGCATAACATAGGGCACCAACTCTAGGTGTACTCATCTATCACTCCCATACTTCCATCCCTCATCCCATGCCCACCTACGTTGGTCAGCATAGGAATAAGGATTGGTACGTCTACCTCTTCTAGCTCTACCAGCCTGAAATCCTCTAGACCATGCTAAGGATGCTACGGGTTTGGTAGATAGGGTGGAACGTCTACTCATCACTACATCCCTGGTAGACTATGGAAAGGACACTTGGTATAGATTCTAATGCCATGAGAGAATAGGAACCATCTTAGATCACTAGATAGTTGGTCCTCTACACCCTCAAACTGTTTAGTCTCTAGGTTGATCTTGAACCTGGGAGCGACTATGTATGGGTACTCTAGGAGTGTGGATGTGGGGAGGTTTCTATAAACACAGGTAGATAGGTAAGAGTTATAGACGTTCTGGGCTATGATCTGCTTATGCCCTCTGGAAGGTTCAAATACTTCCTTCTTGAATACAGCAGGGTTTCCGGCATATATACAGTGAGGTTGGGTTAGCACCCCGGTTACTACAGATTGTGCCCCGATGATACAGTGGTTAGGAACATCAGCCCCAGGAAGTAGAACTGACCTATAACCTATTATGGTATCGTGGTCCACCTGAACCTTAGCATAGTGGTAGGGAAATCCTTCGAGGGGTGATTGCCAGTAACCGTGGGTGTATATGGTTACTTCGGGGGACAATCCTACATCATTCCCTAGAGTAACTTGCCTAGCTAGGTCTATCTTATTGTTGTGTAGGGTACAGCGATCCCCTATGGTGAGGATTGCATCTTCGTGGCTTATCCGCCCCCTACCTATGTCTAGGCTAGAATGGGGGTGGGTGTAGCCATAGAAGTCAGAACCGATAGTGATCTTTCTCCCAGAGATGTAAGCCCTGTCTGGTATGACTACTCTATCTCCTATCACTACCTCTTCAGCTACATTGATGACTACCCCTTCCCCGAAGGTAATGTTATCACCAGTGATTAGCTTACCTGACAGGATAGTAGGGGTTCGCATAGCTTAACCCTCAATGACTCTATGGTTCATAGATGAGTCTACCAGGATAAGTTTCCTGGCTACTCGAAGTAGCTCTCTCTGTATGGCTCTCCACTTCTTGTTAGATACTAGAGTCTTGGTAGACCCCTCTACTCCTCGGCAGAAAGCCCAGTCAAACTGATGATTACTGAATGGTAGGTTATCTAGTGATGCTAGAGTAAACGGTATCCCAATATTGGCTGCAAGAGCTAGGTCTATCATATCACGGCAGTAATCTACCCCATGATACTGTAACTTTAGTTTGGTAGTTATAGGGATGATAGCCCCATACCCACATCCAGCATCTAGGATACTTTCCCCAGGCTTTGTATACTTAGCTAGTATTTCTTTAGAGTGTGACTGTACTTTATCCCACCCATTAGATGTAGTGTCTAGTACTGTTTTATAGGTAGGTGTGGCAGGGTTTGCCAGTACTTTAGTTACTCTGCTGGACCAGTACTCTGGGGTTTCTGTGATATGGTTAGGTAGTGATGGGTGTGCCAGTCTATTCTCTACTATGGGTAGGTAGTTAGTTTGGTCCTCAAGTAGAGAATGGTAACGGTTGGGTATAGGCCATTGTTTAGTAGTGAAATGGTAGAGTAGTAGTTCTCTACCAGTGGGAATTTCTAGTAGCTTGTTACCACTTAGTTCACAGCATCTAGAGGGACCACCACTAGGTAGTTGATGATGAGACTCAGCCCATGATCTGTTATCAAATATGTAGCGTAGTCCACTACTCCTGACTGCTCTAGTAAAGTTGGGGTTGTAGTTGATGAACCCTGGTGGAGCAAACCCTACTTCATCGAAGTTGCAATACTCCGGGTCAGTTAGAACTTCCTCATAGTCTTCACTACGCCATAGGCTGGTAGTGGCTGGGGTGTTCTTCAGTATGGTGAACGGGCCACTAACTCCATACTCCTCTATACTGATAACATCACAGGTATCTAGTAGGGGCGGTAGTAGTGAGTTGAGATCCCCTAGAACTATATCTAGATCACACCATCCCCACCATTCATACCCCCTATAGATGGGTTCAAACATCTCTCCGAATAAGGGGCGTAGGTCACATAGAGAATATGGTGTGGCTTTATTACACTTCACCCCACTTACTAGGTAGGCCAGTCTATTGAGTTCTTTAATATCAATATGGACTAGTTCCCAGGATATGATATGGTTTGCTGCTAGACGCTTGGAGAACTCGTTGAACCAGCTAGGTAGTGGCCCATCCCACAGAGTAACAAGTTTGATTCGTGGGGGCATCAATTACTCCTTGATGTATACCCGGTCCCAGCAGGATGGGCTATCATTCCAATCCCTGGCTGCCCTGAACCCAGGTAGGGTAACTGTTAGGAGGATCTTTCTTAGTCATCTCAGTCCCCCAGCCAGGGTTAGAACTCCACCAGTCATGTAGGTTAGTTTCTCCAGGGCTTCAATAGCCTGGACTGCTTCCTCTAGAGTACCAAACCTCTTCATAGGTATGGTGGGTAGGATCTTATCCCTGACTGTATCATTCAGTTTCTTCCCCATACCAGCGTTGATGTAGCCTAGCTCTAGTAGGTTGACTCGGACTCCTCTGTGTAGGTTTTCATTGGCTGCTGCCATTACTAGACCCTTCAGGGCAGCCTTGGCTGTGGCATAGTTAGCACATCCATAGCCACCAGTACTGCCTACTATGGAACCTACTACTATAGCCACCCCATTATCTAGTATATTGGGCAGCCCATATTTCATAGCATGAAACACTGTGGTGACATTTACATCTAGAACATAGTCCCACTGACTACGGTTCATATGCTCTATCTTGGCGTTGGATACTCCTCCAGTTAGTGTGATCATTACGTCTATGGGTTCTAGATCCCTTAGAATCCTGGCCTCATGACTGGCCATGTCAGCTTTGTGTATAGTTAACTGGCAGTGAGAGTGTACTGGAGTAGTAGTGTAGCATACTGCTGATACTTTACAGCCCCTGTCCAGGTAGCGTTGGATTACCCCCTGGGCTATCTCACTACCGCCACCAACCACTACTATGTGTGGGGTCTGCATTACACTACACTCCTCATAATCTGGAACTTCTCTACAGCAGGTGCTTTGACAGATAGGCCATCTGCTATGGCATAGTTCAGTAGCATGGTTTCATAGTCATACCTGAACTTCTGACTCTGATAGGCGTTGATTACCTTTCTCTTGACTTCCAGATCCTCTTCACTGAGAGTCACGAATAGGTTAGCTAGCCCTGTATCTATGTTCCAGGGGAACTGACACCTGACTATGGTAGGGACTCTCCCCCTCATCACCCTCTCACTTTCCACCCCTACAATAGAGTGAGCTGTGTTCTCATCATTGGGGGATAGGGTGAACACTACATCAGGTTTGTGCTTCTCTACATAGTCATAGATGTTCTGACAGATCCTTTGCCTGTGGGGTTGGAAGTCACAGGAAGGGCGTAGGGTATGGAGGATTCTGTTCTGGATAGTCACCCCGATTAGGTCTAGAGATGTAATCCACTCACCAACTATGTTTTGGAAGGAGTAAGATTTACCTTGTCTGTCTTCTTTCGTAGCAGCACAGGAGAAAGTGACCACATGGACTTCACTCCCCATCCTGACCAGACGGTGTAGGGTTCCTGCACACACCATTTCATCGTCGGTATGTGCCCCAAAGAATACTACCTTCTTCCACTTGTCCAACATCAATAGACTCCTTCAGTGTTCAGCCTTACAGTTTCTTCCCACTTAGCCTGGTCTAGGTACAGTTCTTTGCGCCACCCCCTGGTGGGGAGTCCCACAAACACATCGAAGGTACTACCTAGATCCAGAAATGTAGCGTTGGGGAAGTAATATAACAGTCTCATAATCATGGGGATAGCTCCTAACCCCATACAGACTATATAGACTTCATGCTCTCCAGCAGCTACAACCTCAGCTTCTATTCTGTCTATATCTCCATAGGCGTTAGTAGGTGGGATAGCTATGAAAGTGTTAGGTCGTATGACATGGGCAATAGCCCCTAGAACAGGATGGGCTACCATCAGGCACTTCTTGGTCTTCAACACCTTGAGAAGTGGGGATAACTGGCCCTGCTCTGAGGCAGTCTCCCACACTGTTCCATCATACAGAGTGATGGGCACTCCTCTAGAGTTGAGAAGGTGGTTGATCCTGATTCCATAGGCTTCTACTGACTTGTAGTCATTACCCTTATACTTTTGGTACTCTACAAGGTTTAGGTCAGTAGCACGAATGATATTGGGGTTAACTACATCTAGGGATGCTAACATCTCCTGCTCTAGACGTACACTGACCACTTCTCCATAGGATAGTCTTTCTCTGGTACGAAGGTGTAGACAGGCTATCCACTCACCATCTCCATAGAGTAGGGAGGAGAATGGTTCGTTACGTTCTAGCTTGTTGACATAGAACTCTAGGGGTTCTCTAACACAGGTAATCATCTGACTCTCTGGTCTATGTGGTGATGAGGGGAGTCCATGTGGTGTTTCTTACTTTTCCTGTAGTGGTCAACTAGCTTAACCACCATCTCCATAGCATCGGCCTTAGCTTGCCATCCTAGCTTATGGTAGGTATGGAACACATCTGCTATGAATTGTTGATATTGAATACTAGCAGAATCTTCACTGTAGTGATACCCAATAAGGCCAACACTACTGCCAGCACGACAGTAGGCAGCCATAGCTAAACCACCTATGGAGTAAGGAACCCCTGAGCCTATGATGTAGTTTTGAGGAGAGTCCTTTTGTAATGACTTAACTGCACATTCCATGTACTCTTTGGCATACCCTACCTCCACACAGTAGTCAGGGTCAGTTAGAATAATTGGCTTGTTAGCTGCTGCTGCCCTGGCTATACGTTGGAGTAGGTAGGATGGCCCACGTCTAGGAGAGTCGTGGTTGAATAGTACCCCACATACTACATACATCCCATACTCACGACAGTAGTACCTACCTAGATGGTAGACATGGGCTTTGGCACAGGCATAGGGGCTGTCAGGCATCAGGTCTGAGTTGAGGCTTAGTGGTAGGGATGAGGGTCTGAACATAGTAGCCGAGCAGGGTAGGAACACCCTACACTCTGGTACTATAGCTCTAACCGACTCCAGTACATTGACTGCTCCACCTACTGTAACTGCTACAGAGTAGGAAGGAGTGGCCTTAGAGTAGCCTACATGGTCCTGGTCTGCTTCGTGGTATAGCTCATCGGGGTATACCTCAGCTATTACTTTTCTAATAGCCATAGCGTCAGTTACATCAGCTTCGTGTATATGTAAGTTTGGCAGATGAGATACTCTCCATAGGTGGTTCTCTACTGAAGAGTGTCTGTGGACACCATGAACTTCATATCCTTGTTCTAGTAGGATCTCAGCGAGATAGCTACCATCCTGTCCATTAACCCCAGTGATTAGTGCCCGCTTCATAGTGCTATCTCCTTGATCTCACCAGAATCCATATAGACTATTCTAGGATTGGGGAGGGGGATTATGAAGATTCCACCCCTCTTTAGAAATTCCATTTCCCGCTGGATGAATTCCTGAGAGAAAGCATAGGGCAAGATCAAGTAGTTGTCGGGTTTCATAGCCCTGGATTCCTCCTCGGGGATAATAGGAATCCAGGTAGCAATAGTATACAGTCCATGTTTCTCAGGGGAACGATCCGAAGCATACGGGATCAGCTTATGGTCAAGTCCCAGGAATTGGAGTATTACGTTCCCCTTGGTAGATGCCCCATATACATGGGTAGTCCTACCGTGTAGTACCTGTGCCCGTATGTAATTGATGACCTTCCTACCCCGATCATAGACTTCACCGAACCATTTGTAATAGGTATCCCTATTACCTAGATTCATGTGGTGTTCTATGTTGAAGCAGCTATCTACTCTTGGGGTTACAGCCTTGTAAGGATCTGTGTGTCTGATGTATAGTCTGTAGGAACCACCGTTGACTGTATTCTCTTCTATGTCAAATATCTGAAGTTCATGCTTGTGTAGAAGGTAGTTGAGGGATCGGAGAGAATAGAACTCTAGATGTTCATGGGCTAGGTTTCCTACATCAAACATCTGTAGAGTTTGTTTGAGGCACATTAGCTGGGCTATGAAGATACCATCAGGGTGTAGCACCCTTTTGATATCTGCTATGAATGGGTTGGGGTCTTCTAGATCATAGAACATCCCACAGGCTGTGATGATATGGGCTTTATAGCTAGGTAGTGGGGTGGTAGTGGGAGGCCAGAAGTCATGGATTAACTCTAGCCCTTCATCATGGTAGTTCTCTGTGGTGGCTAGGTTATTGGCAGGCTCTACCCCAATACGGATTAGATTGGGCGGGTAATAGCGTAGTAGGGTTCCATCGTTGGAGCCAATGTCTAAGACTATGTATTGATATGGGGAGCCGCTGTTACTTTCTCTCAGAGATGGTAGATGTGATAATGCTGACTCTACTACATCCTGTAACTCTGCTCTCATGGTAGCAGTAGTACCAGACCTGTACCAGTAGTGACGTGTGTAGAGGAAGTCTTGTCTAGCAGTATGACGGGATTGAACCAATCCACATAGCTCACATAGCTCTAACTCTATGGGACACCTAATCCCCTGGTGGATTCCTTCCATGGGTACAAAGTCTGAAACTGCCTGCTCTCCTAGAGTGAACAATGGGAGTAGGCAGTTTCTAGAACTACCACATACTCTACACTTATTGGGGGTAGTGTAGGCTGGGACTGACTTTGGAATGGTAACTACGCTGGGGGTAGTTGACATCTTTATGGTTCCTTCTGTTGGTCTTCAGGTTTAGGAATATCAGGCTTGATCCTGGGATCTAGCTTGGCTAGATCCTCCAAGGCCTCATCCTGACTCTTCTTACCACATATGACAGACTCTGCCCATTCTGATAACTTATTCAACCACTTTCTACGTCTAGCACATCCACCACAACTCCCAAACAGTTTCGTTACTGATTCTGGAGTAACCCCCACTGCTTTGAGGGTACTTTCCACCACATCACCTAATCCTCTTCTCCTGTGGGTTCCCATATCACTGCCCCTTCTGTTTAAGTAATTCTAACGCATCGAAGTTAGGTCCCGGGAAGGTACTAGGTGCTGGGAAAGCCTTGTGGCCCATCACTGAAACATTATCACCTGTATGGACTACTAGAGATGGGGAATGTACATACTCTTTCCACCCTAGCTTTCCCATACCAGTTACTATCCCACCATCCACTGCCTGCCACCCACGCTTGGGGTCTATAGGACGATCAGCCATATGCCTAGAGGATAGCAGTACCTGGACTGCCTCTCTGGAGAATACCAGGGCTACTGCTCCCTTACCATTCTGCCTAGACTCATAGAACCCTATGTAGTCTGTAGTAGGAATCCTGGCTTCGTTCTCAGGGAACGTTAGTAGGTTGAGATACCCGTTATGTGGGTAGGTGGCTATCTCCAGATACTGTCGGAGATTGACTACAGTAGTTAGGTCATCTTGGAATATGGCATAACGATGAGCGTTGGGTTCTCTAAGGTATAGTTCCCATAGAGTTAGTACCCAATTACCAAATGTCCTGATGGTAGGGTATCTGGGAGTGACTTCTAGTTGGAACTCATCTTCCCAACTCTTGGCCTGCTCTGACTTACACCCGTCTATGAATAGTCTTGGAGTTGGGAACCCTGCTAGTTTGAGAGATCCCAGAGTCTTGGGTAGTAGGCTCTCTCTCCTACCTGGGACAGTAGTAACTCCATATGCCCATATCATAGTACTGTTCTTGTGTGGGATAGGAGAGTTAACACTGGGAGTATTGGTGCCTAGAGTATAGTCATTACAGGTGATACAGTTCTTGGTGTTCCTTACAGTCTTACTGACTGTACACTCCTGATGTTTGGAACAGAAATGGATCTCTACCTGGGATCTACCACCCCCACATTCCTCACACTCTCTAGTCTCTCCAGTAGTGCCCCCTCTATAGATACAAGGTAGCTTGGCTAGCTTGGCCTTAATGATGTCTCTACGTTGCATAGGTATAGGGTCTAGAGGAGTAGTTGGGTTTACCACCATGCCCCACCATTCTAGAGCATAG
>OFQY01000604.1_pt1 | contig 13428 bp, 45 predicted proteins | sample 1542991 | NCBI WGS metagenome assembly OFQY01 (sample SAMN07774224, study PRJEB24372) | wastewater metagenome | isolation source: Exp Tend VB 10WW | collected 2016-02 | reverse complement strand
CGGAAACTTGTTTGGTCGGAATGGCAGGATTTGAACCTGCGACCTGATGATCCCAAATCACCCGCGCTACCAAGCTGCGCTACATTCCGATTGCTTATCTAATTGAATTTCTTTATTTCTAATTCCAGCGCACTGCCTAGAGCAAAATGGGCCAGCTTTTCCTTTTTTCAAATTACCTTTAACATATCTCATTAATTTTTCAAATTCAGAATTGCAAACAGGACAAACTCCGTAATATATAGCAGACAATGCTGATTTTTGAATATTGATGGCTCTAGGTAACAAATCAAAATTTTCTAAAACATCATTAGTTACATCTTCATCTTTATGATCAACTGTTAAATTTGTATCTCCAATCTCTCCATGCTCTTGCTCATACAAATAACGAGCATAACTTTTAGTTGTTAAGCTACCATCAATTAAACGTAATACAACAATTTTTCTTTTATCTTGCTTACGCTCATAAGGACCGTAAACTTTAAGTATATCCATAATTGGTGCCCTCTACAGGACTTGAACCTGTACTCCGAAGAATGGCGTCTTAAGCGCCACGTGTCTACCAATTCCACCAAGAGGGCTGATCACAAAAGCGTGTCTACCAGTTCCACCAAGAGCGCATTAATTAAAATACTTTTGATAGAGTTAAAGATTGAATTACAATTTGTTTAAAAGCATTAGGACCAATGTTAAAGCTAACATGAAAACCTAATGACAATGCTTTTGTAGTAGCTTCTAAAGCTGGTTTAAGAGCTTCAGCTATTTCATGCTTCAATTCTTCAGCTAGTTCAGCATCAGGCTTTGTAGGCACTAGCTTTACAGGATCACTCATTTCTTCACCTTCAAATCTTTCTTAATAGAGTTGAAGTAAGCTCCTGCTGATTTAGCTGAAATCAAACTTTCATAAATAATCCTATCAACATCTTCATAAATGTATGAGCGACCGTTATTAAACGTAACAGTCATTTCTTTTTCATCAGTATCATATGACACACTACTCAACATAGAGCTATTTATGAATTGAAAATTCATAATCATTTTTCATTTTCCTCATCTGTAACAATGATTACTTCATTATGTTCATCAGCAGGTTCAACTGTAACCACTCTACCAAAATGTAAAACGCTAACTTCAATGTCATCTTGATTTAAGTTTTTAAGCATTTCAATCAGTTCTTTAACTTTCATTTTTCATTTTCCATTCTTGATTTCAGCTTCAGCATCAACTATTGCGATAGTCTCAACGCTGCAATGATTAGTAACAGCCCAAAAAGTAATTCGTCCTAGCCACTTCCTATCTTCAGCATCGCCGTAATTAATTCGCTTCTCCTCTACTACATTATCATTGTTCTTAAGATCATACACAATGACTAAAACAGGCATACTTTTATTGATTGATCGCAAAGGTACATTCTCTGCACCTTTTCTGTATTGTGACATTTTCTTATTATTCCTTTAGAGGAGAATTAGCCTTAAACATTGAAGCGTCAATAATTGTTTTTTCTAGCTCCTGATATACTTTAAGTTGATGTTTAGAAATTATAGTAATTTCAGACTTTTTAAAAAAATCAAAAAGCCCCTCTATAACTTCACGCTCATTAGCATGAGCTATATATGGACGTAATATATTATGATACAATGTATTTACAATCAAAGTGATTTGTTGATGTTCTTTATCAACATTTAGAATGCTGCTACGATCATTCATCATTCACCTATTTAATTATTTAAAAAGCGGCTAGTCAAACCCTTGAGAGAAAGACTAGCCGCTGTGATGCTAAAATGATTATCGTAATAATCAATTGGCAGTCAGTATCACTCTTATATAACAGGGTTAACTATTAAAGTCAACCCTGTTATACACAGCTAAGCTCTGTAAAACTCACCATAAATCTTTTTTGCTGCTTCATCATACACATTTTTGGCTTCTTCTTTAGAATTGAAAGTTCCTAAACATATATAAACTCTAAATTTACCATCTTTGCCAGCACTAACACCTTTTATACCAGTTGTATTTTTACCATTAACTCTTTTATTTCTATTATTTTGACTAACTGTAGCTTCTCTTAAGTTGCACCATCTATTGTCAATTTTATTTCCATTTATATGATCTATAAGCTCTCTAGGCCACTCGCCAGTCATGTAAAACCAAGCAAGTCTATGAGACAAATAATTCTTACGCTTAAATAATATTCTGTGATAACCATCCTTAGAGCAATATCCAGCAACAGAACCTTTAGCTCCATTGCGACCTCTGCTAACTAAATAATACCAATTTCCTGTATCTTGATCATATCTAAGAATAGATTTTAAATATTCTAAAGTTAAAACTTCCAAGTTATCCTCCTCTATGGCTTTTTATCATAGAGGAGGATAATGGCAAATTTTAGAGGATGCGAGCTATAAGAGCACCATTCTCAGGAGCAGTCCAGCCACCGTAAGTCTTACCCTTCTCAACAGGACGAATGGTAAACTTACGGTTATACTTCTTAACCGGAAGCTCGACAGTTTCCGTTACCTTGCTGCCATCAGGATTAAGCTTCGCCTTCTTAGTCTGCTTATCGCGAACAGCGCGGGTTACAGTCTTAGTCTGCGGAACACCATCCTTAACAACTTGCTCACTGTATTTATCATTCTGAGCAGACACAGTAGAGCCAAGAGCCTTCACAGCATCCTTATTCTTGTGCTCAGAGTTTGCAGAGAAGAAGCTAGCATTAACTTCCAACTCAGCAAAGGGATACTTAGTCGGCGCACCACTACCAGAACTATTGCCACGCTTCTTAGGAGCAGGAAGCTCAGCATTGGTAATGATCGCATACTTAAGCTTATCACCACTTGTAGCAGGAGCAGCCTTCAGGTAATCAGCCGCAGCAGGAGTAGAACGGCAGATAACTTCAGTAGGATCAGCCGGATTTTGCACAGCAGTGTTAATTTCAATCAGCGGCGGGTTATGAGCCAGCATCGGTTGACCAACCACTTGACCAACATAAACCGCTGTTCCAGCAGCCGTAGCCTCAACAATCTCCTTCAACTTCGCAACATCAACACTCATTTCAAATTCCTTGTTTTGTAAAACTCGGGACCATTCCCTTATTTCAATAACTCGCTATTTAGCAGTTTGTTTCTTTTCGTCAAGGGTCTTTTCTATTTTTTGTGGACAATCTTCTAGAAGTTTTTCACCTTCAGCAGAACAAATTTTACAAAACGCAACAGTTACATGACCATCAAGGTAATAGTCAATAACATGACGCTTTGTCATTTTGCTGCCTCATTGTCATTTAAAGGAAATCCACAAGGCAAATCATAACCAATAGGAATTACAATATCTCCTGAAAATACAATTGTAACTCCTTTGTGTAATCCCCACATATATCGAATGTGATCAAGCCAATCATTAATTTCCTTCATATGGATAGTCCTTCTTCAATTCGTCAAGCGTCCTAGCGTCATGCTCTAGAAGCTGTACACATTTCAAAGAAGGCTTGAGCCTGCCTTGGCTGTCTCTGCCTCCTTCATACCAAATCTGAGCTTCAGGACCAGCTAGCCCATTTATCCAGACAAAATATTTTAAATTTTCATTTTTCATTTACCATTTCCTCATTATGAATTTTGTGCTTCCACTCTGCCTTCCATTCTAAAAATTCATTGAATATTAGATAAGCATACGTTAAATTTATATTCCATTTAGCAGCTACTTGCTTCACCATCCTTCCTTCTTTTATTTCTTCTGCTACTGATTTTCTTTCTTCATATGTAAGTGTTCTTTTAATAGTTTTTGCTCGCTTCATAATCCTCTGCCAAAGAGAATGATTAAAGTAGTGCCTACAATACTCATGCAACCAAGAATGGCAAGTCCTTTCGCTGCCTCAACTGCTAACCATAGATGCTCCATCACCTAAACTCCTCTGTTGTAGGCAAGAGCTTAGACTTTAGAAGTTAAGATTTAATTACGATAGCTGCAATCTCTTTAGCTACAAACTCAAGAATTTCAGCTTTGGCATTATCAATTTTTGCTGTTGTTTTCTTATTTGATATTCTAGCTTGGCTTCTTTTGATTGAAGCCTGATACTTTAAATATTTAACTATGTCATCCCTCATTTCTTCAGGAGTAGCAGCTTTGCTTTCTATGAGCATTGCATTTCCCTTACCTTCTTCCTAACATCTTCTTTGATATTATATGATGCTCGATAGCAGCTAGGAGTTAGCGAAATAAAAACCTTTCGCTGCTTTCCATTCAGCTTTAGCAAGCCTACAATATGTCTCTTGCATCGCTCTAGTTCAATGCTTGCTCCTAGCCGTTCAGCTTCAGCTTTAGCAGCTTCAACGTGTTCTAGGCGTTTGGACATTTGATCCTATTCTCCATTAATCATTAAAGCTAGTGGAGGGGCTTTGTCTGCCCCTCCTAGCCGCACTTCCCATCAATAATCAATCTTCTCCATCAACTCAGCCCAATCCGCTTCAGAAAGGGTCATAGTGACCATGCTTTCCGTATCGTCAATGCGTTCATCAGCGTAAGCCTGTTCCACCAGCTTCTTAACAAAGCTCTTAAGATTGCTCTTGGTGCCACCAGACTTACCCTTAGAGCCACCGCCTTCAGAGCCTTCCCCATCGCCCGTATCCTTGGGCATGGCGCGCGTGCGACCTTCAGCATTAGCCGCTTCCAGAGCCGCAGAAAGCTCAGCAAACGCCGCATCAAGATTGCCACCATGCTTCTTCCAGACAGTTAGAGCGAAAGCTGAAGAAATCTTGCCTTCAACAATCAACTGTTGAATGCTAATCGGCAGAGTATTCAGTTCAAGAATTTGGCTAACGCGACCAGCCGACATGCCAGACTTTCCAGCAATGTCCTTCTGTGCCCATCCCATATCAATCAAACGCTTAAACAGCCGAGCATTCTCAATGGGGCCAAAAGGCTTACCAGAATTGCTAAGAAACTGAGTAAACAGCCTATCAGCTTCATTGGCAAACCTGTCCTCTCCCATCACAGGGACAGACTTAATTTCAACACCCTGTTCAATGAGCATCATGACAGCGCGATAGCGACACTCACCATTGGTCACATACGGAATATTGTTTTCCACATTGACCTTCAGAGGTTCCTTAACGCCAACCTCCTGAATGGAAACAGCCAGCGTCTTGACATGCTCAATATTGGCAGGATCGTTGAAATCCCGGCTATTCCAGCCTTCCTTAATTTTTAGTTGCTTAGGGTCAATTCGATATACATCTGTCCGACCAATACTAAAATCTTTCAATGCCATGTTTCATCATCCTTTTTAATTAGAGGTTGACCTATAACGATTATAGGCCATTTGCTTTTACCAGTTTTACCTTTAGATATATTAGTCGCATGTTCTTTAGTTTTTGGCTTTCTAGCTGATTTTGACATTTTTTCTTTAGTTTCTTTAGAATGCTTATTTCCTTTAAGTCTTTCAGATTGCCACTTCTTAAATTCTTCAGTGTGTTTATATCCTATACTGTTTCCAGCTACAGCGCAAGTATTATATCCAAATTCTCTACAAAAAGATTTAGTCCAATTCAACCAAATTTGCTCACACTTTAACAATTCTTCTCTTTTACATTCTTGTAAAATAATAAATTCAAAGTCACTTTCACCATACTTATTCCACGCTGCTTGAAGATGCTTATTGTCGTGGTAATTTTTACGTAATTTGTGCAAATGAACCCATTTGCGCTTATTAAAATTGTAAGCACTTCCGATATAAAATTTACCAGTAGTCTTATTTAAAATTTTGTAAATACAAGTTATCAAGCAAAATCCTTAAGTGCCATTTGGTAGCTCCTTTGTTTGTGTGGATTGATTTAGACGGTTTAATTATTTAAGTCAACGCTTAATTTCAACATTCACAGTAAAACTTACAACATAATTCTTTTCGATAGCTCTGCTAGCATATTGCTGAATAATATCATTAATATCGTTTTCGCTATTAGAATTATATTCTTCAATCAGAGCAACATCACCATCATTAAGCTTCTGGCTGCACTTAACGGTAAACCTAAACATTTCCTCATTCCTCCATCTGATACAACCCTTATATACGGCTGTTTTCTACTAGTCAACCCCTATTTTTAATTATTTCAACCTCCTAACACCACCAGTCTCAACTGGCCTATCAAACCTAGCATGTTCACCAGCTTTTGCACCAGCGACAGCATCCTTTTCACTCAATTGGCGACCACGACCACGCGATTTAGTAAGCTGCATACCTAATTCAGACACAATAAGCTCTTGCGTCTTAGCCCAATCAACAGGAGCAAGCTCCTTCAGCTTCTCATTAATTCGGAATGCACAACCAGCTACAAAGCTAGCTGAAGTAAGATTATTGCTATGAGCAATGCCCTTTTCAGTAATCAATTTCTTCTGATATGCTCGCAATTCACGCATTACAAACATTTGCAATGTATCTAGCAGCCATGTTGCAAATATAATATCGCTTTCCTTACCAGCAAAGTTAATCACTTCTGCTCTATCGCGATAAGCCTTGCAGCGAGTAAACCTACCCACATTCACACAAAGACTACGCTTAATCTCATAAGGGTCTCGATTTTCAGTGGCAAAAGTAGTGGTCTTTTCCTTGCTGAAAGCATCAAGCTCCTTTTCATCAATTTCATAGGTAGCCATAAGTTCTCTAGCTTTCGCCAGAGCAGCCATAGCTTCGCCTTCCGTACAACCATTATCCATTGTCTTAGCGAGGATAGCCTTCACTCGCTCAAGCATCTTCTTTCGGGTTTCGCTAGTCATAAGGGCTGCACTCCATTTGAGAATACAGCCCTTCTATACGGTTAAAAAATTAAAGTCAACAGCTATTTTTGATTATTTTCAGAAATTATAGTTTTCCTTCCAAATAAGCTATAATTACGTCCTTAGCTTCAATCCAGCTATAGCATACTTTTGTAGCATATCCTGCTCGCTCAGCATACTTGCCAAACTTAACTTGTTCATCAGTCAATCCACCATTCTTTTTAGTGCGAGCAGCAGAAGCTTTCATTTCAATATAAAGCCCAAAAAATACACCATATGAAGTGCAAGATTTAGCTGGTAAAAATATATCCCACACTCCTGCTCTAGTCCCTGTAGCGACCAACTTAGTTGCTTCAGCTACATTTCTACTTCCGCCATTAGGGATAGCGTGCATCCATTCTAATTGTGGGTATTGAGCGAGCATAGAAGCAGCCCAACAAAAGACAGCGGCTTGGTGTCCATCTTCGCTATTAGACTTTGCAAGCTGTTCTGGTGTTACCTTCTTTGCAGGAGGTTTGTCTACATTCACAAATTTAGGAGGATTGCCCCAAGTCAACTTCTATCCCCCTTCTCTTGCGTAGCCTGTTTCATCAATATCAATAGCTCAGTCTTAAGCATATCAACATTAGCATTGATAGCCATCAAATCTTTACCATCAATCGCCATATGAACTTCAGGCTCTCCCTTCACAATCATCAAGACAACCACACTCGACACTTCATTATCAAAATGAGCAAGCTGAGCATGTTTTAGAACACGGTCTATTTCAGTCATTAATCACCGCGTCAATTGCATCTTGCCATTCATCTTCTAATAACTCCATCTTAGATGCCGATCCTTCTACCTGCCCCTTCATAACGACTGGTGTATCATAGCAAGTTATGCACTATTAGCACTAGCAGGATGTCTTTTTTGCTCCGCGCTTATGATCCTAAGACTTACTTTAACCATTTCAGGAGGCTGATACACCAAACTCAACTGATAGACCATGACAGAAACAATAATAAAATACAACTGGCAACAAAGCCTACTAACAAGAATTTATCTTGCTTCATAATTTTAAAATTCATTTGTCCTCCATAGCCATCTTTTCAAATATATTTTGCACTACTTCAGCATCTTCCATCAATTGATACGCAAGCGCATCCCTAACAGAACCATACAAAGATTGATTTCTAACTCTAAAAATATGATCAGGAGGGATAGCTAGTAATTTTAAATAAAAATCAGCTAATGTTTGATTTAGATTTTTCATATCTCTCTGTCCCCTTTCTTCGCAGCAGGCTCATAGTTAAATTCAATTGATAGCTCTAACATCTTAATTGAATAAGGCTCAATCAAAGTATATTTTAAAATAAACCCTAAAATCACTAGCAAGCTAAAGCTTATGACAAATCGAATTGCCCAACCCAAGCAAGCATCAATAGTTAAAAATAAATTTTCATTCTTATCTATTTCTATCCAATCTTCCTCAGTCATTATATAATTCCATGCAAATAGTCAAACATCTTTATTAGCTTAGCATCTTCACTACCACGACTTTCAATATTTAAAGTTTCGCTTTCACCAAAGCAGCGGACTTGACCACCAAAGAAAGAAACCAATCCTGCTGCAATAACTCTGCTATCTTGATTTTGTAGATATAAATGTTTTTGTATGATATTTGCAATATCACTATGCACCATCATATCAGGAAAAACAATAGGCCATTCGCGAACAGTTTCGCCATTTCTGATTTGAAGTACAATATATTTCATTCCCATTATTCAATTTCCATTTCTTTAAATTCTCTATACATAGCATCTTCTTTAACCCAAGCTTCAGCTTTTTCTTTTGTATCAAATATTTTTTCAGGTTCAGTACAACCTTCATATGGATAATATCTAAAACACACATACACTCTCATTCAACTATTCCTCAAAATATCTTCAATGATCGCAAGCGTCAGCCTCAATCTAATAGCTTTTATTTCACGCTCAATTCTAGTTTGATCATTCAATCTGTTGATACCTTCTTTAATAATATTATTTATTTCTGGTGTCATTCTATTTCCTTTTCCTTCGCACACTTAGGACAATATGGCACATAATGATGTGCTCCCCATCTAATCTTCCAATTCATATTGCTAGCATGATTGTTAAGACTAGCAAAGCTTTTAACTTTAGGGTCTAATACTTGCCCACACTCACACTCATAATACAGAAAAGCTCCGGGATTAGTGTAAGGATCATGAGTAGGAATTTTGTTCTCCAATTTCGGCCAAGTAATATTAATTTCACTGCTCCAACTTGTTCCCCATCCCATCTGCTTCACTCCATAAGCATTTTTTCAATTACGTCAAAATTCTCTCTTACAAAATAATAAGTGTGGCGAGCATCCTTGTCGCCATTTCCACTAATCATTCTAATATGCGTATCGTTACCATTTGCTCCTTCCTGCACATGGCTAATTTGACTTTTACGGAGTAAGAGCCTCTTAGCATCACCACGGCTCAGACTTTCAGTTAGGCGAATAAATTCAGACATATTAACTTCTCCACATATTCAATAACCATTCACGTAATATCGGTAATGCAATTAGCAATGCTGTTGCAATCAAAATTAAAATTATCCAAGTTGTCATTTACACAATCCTATTCCAGCAGCTACAATTGAACCTCTAGGACAATCGTTATCATCTGGCTTGCTGATAGCTATAATAATTAAAGTTAGCATTACAACTAGCAATGTAAATTTCATTTTCTCTCCACATTAATCATTGTATATTTACCCCAATGACAATTTCTGCGATACTCATGATCAGAATTGCTATATTTTTCCAGTACAACAGAACATTTTCCTTTAGGAGTAGAAATAGTTTGACCGCTCCAAATAACTTTCTCTCCACTCCCAACAATATCACCGGGCTGAAGATGTTGAGCTTGAACTTTGATTTTCATTCCTCTTCTTCTCCAAAAGCTTCATCCCATTCTTGTGGTGTAATTCCTGTCATTAAAAATTCTCTTTCATCAGCAGTCAAATGAGGTAGCGCATTTTGAATAAGCTCTCCGTTAGCCAACCAATTAGAATACTGATCTTCAGTCATAACTAATGTTGCTGTGTGATATATTCCTGAAAATGGAGATTTCTTGGTAACAACAGCATTACCGTTTGTAAGAAATTTAATGGACTGTTCTTCAATGTTAGAAATAGATATATTCACTTATCCCCTCCACCAGCTAGCTTTCGCCTTAACGCTTCAATCTCACCTTTCTTAGCATATTCAAATATACTACCATCTTCAGTACAAATGCGCAATGCTTGTACTAGAATTAATACTTCTTTAGCTGAGAATGCAAAATGTGGGATATGGCTCATTTTCTATTCTCAAATTGCTCTTTCTGCCAATTTAAAAATTCTATTATTGCATCTTCTTTAGCATTCTTAATATCTTGCTCAGTATAAAGTTCCTTTTGTAAAATATCAGTATTGCGCTCTAGTTTAACTTTAATCCACACTTCATTATTTTCAACTTTAGTTTCTAATACAGTAATCACAACCTCTCCCTATTCCAACAACAATCCTCAACATAATCAATTTCAGCAATGCGCCTAGCCTTAGCTGCTTGGCTCATGTTCTTCCAGTCAGGAACGAAATAAATTGTACCATTATTAAATGTACCCTTAATCATTGGAATGGGACCAATGAAAGCTAGAGCAGGATACAAATGAGGGGAAGGATAAGACATTTTAAATTCCCTTTCCAACAGAACACACGTAAAAAAACTGTCCCCAATCGCGTTCACCAATGCTTAGCTTGGATACCAAAGGGTCTCACAGGCATTTCAGCCATAGAGCGACAACATATTTTAAACTAGCGTCTGCCTGACTTTTAGGTCTCTCTCCTAAATTCAATGCGAGTTGGCAGCTACCGTCGATACAGATAACTTTAGTCCGCTAGTAACTCAAACCATATCAGCTTATCAATCCATTGTCAATAGGCTGATTTAATAATTATCTACCAATATCACTAAGTTTTACAGGTTGGTTTTCAGCTTTAGGCTTAAAATAACTCCACTGAGCTTCAACAGCGCGCATAGCTTCCTTAAGCTCCAATCCAGTCAAGCTACGATAAGCCTTGACAGCTTCGATCTTCTGCCCATACTTCATAGCCTTCAGCAATTCATTCACAAGCTTAGCATCAACAAATGGAACAGGAACAGGCTTAACATCAATATCAATCATATTATCAATAGTTTGAATTTCATCAATGCAAAGCGTACCACCAGCATTACGGCTGAGATAGCTAATCAACCTAGCAAACTTAATTCGATCAAGCTTCATTCCTCATTTCTCCTTCATCGCTTCATCAAGCGTTTGAGTAGTCCAAACTTGCTCAACTTTATAAATATCAAATTCTTGATTTAAATCTTTTTTGAGCCTTTCAGCTTGACCTTTTACAACATCAAAATTTTCAGATTTGCCTACTACTCTACCATTTAACTCTCTGCTACGTATTTCATACATTCTTCATTCCTCCATTAAAAATTAATGCTACCCGCGAGTTTGATCCTAACCTTATCCGGTAGCTCTACTGGTCTTGATATGCCAGCAGCCATACTAAGCTAGCCTGTTCTTGCACGAATTAGCTAGCTTAGTAACTCTTATTCCATATGAGGAGCTACGATTGTAACCTTCCAATTTCGATTATCAATAAGCTCCTGCACTTGAGCCTTGTTATATCGTTCACCGGGAATATAGTCAAGGCTTTCTTGTACTGACACACAATAATAATTATGATCAGCTTTAATTGGTGTAGGTTGATAGCTAAAGCGAATAGCCTTTTGCTTCATCGCCATTACTTAACCCTCCTTCTTTTCATACTTCCGAACAGGCTTCTTCATCGCCTTCTGAGCAGGCATTCCCATTCGCAGACGCATGTAGAACGTCATGTAGGGCACACCAGCAGCTTCAGCCGCGAGCCGAATGGACTTGTAGGACTTCTTCTTTGCACCAGTGGTAACGAGCTTCATTTTATATTCTCCATTTTTCATTTAATGGCGACTATCGCCTTACACTTACTGTTATATACGGTTTTAAATATTAGTCAACAACTTTCACACCACTATCTTGCAAAAGTTTGGCGTATGCTTGGATAGAATTAGTCACAAAACCAACCTTATCACCATCCTTCTTAAATACCTTCAAATTAGCCACAATGAACGTAGCAATAGCTTTTTCTGCGCCAATATGAGTAGAATCAAGCTTGCCAAAAACTTCAGTCAATTCCCGAATGCCCATCTTATCCATTGCTGCTCTCCATTTGCTGTGATTAAAGTTCTATACGTTTAATTACCAGCAGTCAATAGTTATTTTAAATTATTTTATCCAACATAGGCATCTTCTACAACCTTATAGCTAACGCGACCATCTTCCCGATTAAACCAACCTTCAAGCCAAGCCTTGCGGCGAATTTTATTAAGAGCATCGCGCTTGGAACCAGCCATAACCCAAACAAACTCAGAGCCGCGATACTGAGTAGTAATTTGAATTGCATATTCCATTTGCTAGCTCCATCTGTTATTCGTCAATATATACGCTTTCTTTTGATTGTCAACACTTATTTTAAATTATTTTTAGATTTCTTATTAGCTCTAACACCAAGCTTTTTATCTAATGTTGTTAAGGATTTCCTATTCTTAATCCACTCAATATATTCTTTAACTGACATTTTCTTAATTGATTTGCCCATGTGCATATGTTCTCCAATTACTTAAAATTTATATACGTCCTTTCTACAGTTGTAAAGCACTATTTTAAATTATTTTATATTGCACTGCACTATTTTAACAACCTCTCTTTGCCATTCATAAAACATCAAAGGACGTTTACCTTTCTCAAGTATTTCTTTAATTCTTTCTGACAATCCTAACACTTCACCATACGGCACATTGTAATGCTGAGCTATTGCAAGATATGGATAAGACTTGCTATCGCGAGCGATCATATCTTAAACTCCTTTATCTGCTCCTCCTGCAACTGCTTAATTATTCTTCCTCTCTCCAACATCTTCCAACTTCTCAGCACGTCATCCCAATAGCTCCACATTGTATTCATGTGCTTTTCATATTCTTTTAAATTATAAAGCATTTCATCAATTCTAGTCATATGTTATTATCCTCTAACCAAGCTCTAAAATTTCTCATTTGAGCAGCGTTGATTTCAATATGCTCTGTCTTGTTAGTCTTAATTTCAAATTCTGTATTACCGTTTTCCAGCATTCTAACATTTAAAACTTTATCATATTGCGGCCAATATAAGCAAAGTGTTTTGTTTTTCATTTCTTTAACTTTCTAACATTTTCTGCACTATTTATATCACATACTTTAGCTGCTTCTTCAATTGCTCTATTCCATATCTCCTTCTCAAATACACTCTCCTCTGTGCCCACACTCTCAGGCAATCCTTCAATCATCATAAAGCTATCAGCATTTTTGTCACTCATTTTTTATCCTTCAATTAGGTGCTTGACCTGTTTTGATTTTCAGCATTTGTTTTCCAACATGATATTAAAAATTTTAGCGTTCTGTATAGTGCTTAAGTCTTTGAAATTTCAAAATTTATAATAATATAATAAAATATAATAGAGAGAGTTTTCTATATATGACCCCCCCCTCCGAGGGACTAAGGCG
>OFQY01000603.1_pt1 | contig 13428 bp, 26 predicted proteins | sample 1542991 | NCBI WGS metagenome assembly OFQY01 (sample SAMN07774224, study PRJEB24372) | wastewater metagenome | isolation source: Exp Tend VB 10WW | collected 2016-02 | reverse complement strand
GTGCGGCATGAGACGGGCCATTGCTTGGTAGGAGACACACTCATTGATTGTCCTCGAGACCTCGAGAAATACCCTCTGGGAATTCCAATCAAGGACATGGTTGGTCAGCAACCGTGGGTTTACGCATGGAAAGACGGGCGAATCACGGTCAGGAAGGCATCTCGAGTATGGCAATCGAAGCAGAATGTACCGATTGTTCGTGTCACCATGCGGCCTGGGAGAGGGCATTTCTCGAAACATTACCTGCCGCCGCTTGAGTTGGTCGGCACTCCAGACCACCCCGTCTTGCTGGCTGACGGCAAGACGTGGAAGAATCTCGGGGATCTTGAGGCTGGCGACCGTTTGTGTTCACTCTACCGATCCAAAAACCATGAACGTTCGCGGGTTCGTTGGACATGTGGGCCCGAGCGAATTATGGAGCATGTGTTTGTCTGCCAAGAGGTTTACGGTGAACGTCCATTGAATCACGACGCTCATCACAAAAACGGCATCAAGATGGACCAAAGCCCTGGCAATCTCGAGTGGAAGGATGAATTTTTGCACCATAGTGAGCACGGTCGCGGCATCAGCAATGAGACTCGTCAAAAAATGGCCGCATCGCAAACTGGTCGCAAGGCCACCGAAGAGACTCGAGCTAAACTTTCATCTGTTAGAAAAGGCGTCCAACTCAATTTGACAGACGAAGATCGCTCGCGTTTATCTGAGAAGGCTCGAGAGCAGTTCGCCGGAAAACCCCAGCCTCCCGAGTTGATTGAAAAACGCCGACAAGCAATGCTCAGTTTTTACGCCAATGGTGGGCGTTCTGGCATGTACGGAAAAAAAGCATCAGAAGAAACTCGAGTCAAACACCGCGAAGCGTGGAAACGACGTAAGGGGGCAGCCGCAACCAACCATGTTGTCGTTTCGGTCGAATCTGCTGGCTTCGCCGACGTCTACGATATGACCGTTCCGGACGCCGATAGTTTCGTGGCAAACGGCGTAGTCGTTCATAATTCCCTTGGATGCCCCCACGAACATATGCGTCAGCAGATCGTTGCACGGCTCGACCCCAACAAAACAATCGCGTACTTCCAGCGGACGCAAGGATGGTCAGCCGACGAAGTGCGTCAGCAAGTGTTGACGGCGGTCGAGGAGCGGCAGTTGATGGCGACTCCATCAGCCGAAGCCGATTCGATTATGTGCTACGGGCTGCCAGCGTCAATCACGGTAGACGGCAGACCGATCCCAGGCGGCACCGACATCACCGCGAATGACGGTGCTTTCATTGGCACGCTGTATCCGCTTGCCATTCAGCCGCCGACACCTCCGCCACAACCAACGAGCGGCAAACTGCGCGTCTCGTTCGACCTCGATCCGAAGACAAAGACGCTCAGCAATCCAATCATCCAATAGAGGCAAACCGAAATGGCCGACAAGAGTTTTCAAGGCAACCTGCGCAGCCAACTTGAAGCAAAGCCCAGGCTCACCATCAAGGAAAAGCGGCTGCTCAACGCGCTGAACGACGAGACGCCTGGGCCATTCCGCAAGCGGCAATTGGCGGTTGCCGAGCAACACGCGCGTGCGCTGATTGGCCGCTCGCCAGATGCCGCCGTTGATTGGAGCAAGGTCGATTGGCCGAGTTTCCTTTCGCAGTTGGTGGAGTTCCTCACCAAGTTGTTCGCGCTCTTCGCGTGAGGTGCAATCAATGATTCGCCTTACGCATCGGGTTCCAGAGGGAATTGACCTTTGGGTGCAGGTAATTGAGTGTGTCGCGTTGGCGACCGGGATGATTCTTGATGTGCCAGTAACCTGGACGGTGATGGCGTTGTTTTCGTTTGATTGTGCAGAGAGACATCGATGAGTGATCTGATGAAGTGCCTGCGATGTGATGAGCCAGTGACCCGCACGATGAAATACGGCCACGGGATCATCTACCACGATTATCAGTGCGGAAGCGGACACGCATGGACTGTGACTGAGTTGGTAAAGACTGCCGTTCAACCTTTGCACTACGATCACCCGGACTGGTTGAGAACGTCGTCTCAAATGGAGGATTACCATGAGAGCATACCAAGCGATTCGCACTGCCCTTATTTTGGCTATGGCGCTGACGACTAGCGCCGCGAACGCACAATCGAAGCCCATCGCCGATGTAAAACTTGACGATGGTTCGTCCGTTCGCCTGTCCATTCTGCACGACGCCATCGACGTGCAAACGAAGTACGGCAAGCTCACCATTCCCATCAGCGACATTCGACGCATCGAGTTCGGCCTGCACATCCCGATCGAGACGCAAATCGCAATCAACCGCAATCTGAAACGGCTCGGCAGCCAACTCCACAAAGAGCGAGAATCGGCATCAGCGGAGTTGCTCGGTGCCGGGCATTTTGCGATTTCTTCATTGCGCACAGCGAGCAAGGGGACCGATCAAGAGGTGGCGTTGCGAGCAGCGGCGGTGCTCGCAACGCTGGGAGAGACTTTGCCTGCGCGTCTATTGGATTTGCCGGAATACGACGTGGTGCACACGATTGACGGGCCGATTCGCGGCAAGGTGACGCTCGCCAGCGGCATCAAGGCGACATCGCCTCATTTCGGCGAGGTGACGCTACAGGTTGCTGGCATTCGGTCGATTATCGTGCGCTCGACCACTGTTAGATCGGAAATCGTTGTCGATGCCGCGAAGCACGGCGAGGAGTGGCTGGACACTGGCGTTGATGTCTACGGAAAAATAAACTTCACAGCGTCAGGCACGGTTGATCTTTGGCCGCAGACGCCTGGCCAGCATGTATCCGGCTCCCCAAAGGGGTTCACCACTGCTGGCAAGGGCGGTCAGTTCATGGCCGGCGCCCTGATTGGTCGCATCGGGGAGAGCGGCAAGGCTTTTTTCATCGGGGATCGGTACGACGGATTTGTTGCCGACGAGGGGAGGCTGTATTTGCAGATCGTGCAAAACCCCTGGAATGGCACAAGCGCGGGAACCTACTCGGTGAAGGTAACAACGTCGAAATAGCGATTCGCGATATTTTATAACGATTCACAATCAAGGGAACGCGAATGTTCAAGTGGGAAGACAAGGTTGAATCGCTCACCATTGCCGAACAGTTGGCCATGCTCCAGCAGCAAATGGCCATGCTCCAGCAGCAAATGGCAGAGGTCCGCAAGCAACTCGGACTAAGTGGCATTGCCGCTGCCAATCGCCCCATATGGATTGTCGCCGCGAAACATCGCAACAGCAAGAGGGCAAAGTATTTTCTGGCCAACGGCGTCTGGGTCGAGGATGTGGCAATCGCTGATGAATTCAAGTCTGTAACCGAAGCACTGGCAGCGGCTAAATCTGCACCAAAAATAAGCGACAATCACCGGGCATACGAAATCGAGGTCTAGCGTGAAAACTGTATCGATGCGACTCCCGAAAGCCATTACGCACCACGATCAATGGCAGGTCGTGGAACTTGCCGGGGTGCATCGCGTGCTTGTCATCAGTGACCTGCATATCCCGTATCACGATGAGCGGGCTATTCAGTTGGCAGTGCGGGCCGGGCGAGAGCGCAGTTGCGACACGATCCTCATCAATGGCGACATGATGGATTTTTACGCGATGTCGTCGTGGGAGACTGATCCACGAAAACGCAATTTAGTCGGCGAGGTGAATGCCGGTCGGCTCTTTCTCCAGTCGCTTCGAGAGTATTTTCCTCGAGCGCGGATCGTGCTGAAAGAGGGGAATCATGAGGAGCGATGGGAGAGGTATTTAATCAAGAAGGCGCCGGACCTGCTCGGCCTCCCTGAGTTCAGTTGGCAATCTGTATTTCATTTGGACAAGTATCGTATCGAGCACGTTGGCGAACGCAAACCGATCCGAATCGGCAAGTTGATTGTCATTCATGGGCATGAGTATCGGTTCAACATCAGCAATCCAGTGAACCCAGCTCGCGGCTTGTTTCTTCGCGGGAAGACGCACGCGGTTTGCGGCCATTTCCACCAGACCAGCCAGCACAGCGAGAAGCGGCTCGACAACGCCGTTGTTGCGACATGGAGCATCGGCGCTTTGTGCGACCTGCACCCCGACTATGCCCCGTTAAATAACTGGAATCATGGTTTTGCGATTGTGGATGTATCACCAAAAGGCGAATTTCAGATCGATAATTTCAGGATCATTGATGGCAAAGTCTATCGATGATTGAGGTATTCACCCCTGCGGAGTTGCACGACATGAGTAGGCGAGTTAATTTAATTCGACGTGTCGCGTGGTGGCGGTGCTCGTTGCTGTTCGCTTGCGTCATGCTGATGGTCTGCGCGTGCTTATGGCCATTCGTTGGATTCGTCGATCCTATCGGGGAGCGGCGGGCGATAAATGCGATGCGTGCTGGCCCGAACCGAGTGATCGTTATCCGCCACGATCCAGAGTCGAAATACACCTACTCCAGCAGCGACGGCATGGGTGTTGAGATACACATTATCCGCAACAAGGATGAATGGGAAACGGCGATTACAAATGCGAGCGATGCAGCGATGAAAAGGTGAAGGGAGGTGATCCATCTCACCGTGCTGTGCGCCTGCCGTGAGGCCCACGCACAAGCACGGTGTCGAATCAACGTAGTGCAGCGGCGAAAGCCGAAGGAACTCGCGACGTTGGCCGTCGCCTCCACGGGGGCGACGGTTTTTTACTCGCCTACGGCAGTGTCGGCGCTGGATTGGCTCCTAGTAGTTGTTTGACCAGATCCGCGAAGGAACGTGCCGGATAGACGATCAGGACATTATAGTTATCTGTAGTTGCCTATAGATACCGTTGGGCAGATTATAGTTGACTACAATCAATCGAAGCCCTCGACAGGATAGCAAGTCCTAGGCGGAATGCTTACGGGCCTCGACATGTCACAGGGAACTGCTAGCTAGCAAAGCCGGGAGTGGTGATCAACAACCCGGTGAAATTCCGAACCACATCGGGAACTGTGGCCTATGGATATGAGGCCACTGTGCTAGCGGATTTGTGCGATGCCGTCCTGGACTACGAAGATATTCGACCCCGAAACGCTGAAATCCTAGAGAAATTCGTTCGCGAAGAGATTCGTCAATAGGATGAACTGTTATGAATTCACTTTTCGTTGCTTGGCGTCCTCCGATGCCTGATGAAACAGGCTGGCGACCGGTAGGCAGGCTGGAACACGACGGCGAACTCTATCGCTTCTGGTACACACAAGGCGCACGCAAGCCGGGGTTCCGGCCCTTCTCGCAGATGGAAGATTTGGAACAAGTTTACGAATCGGACGAGTTGTTTCCGTTATTTGCTAATCGGTTGCTGCCCAAGTCGCGGCCAGAATACGAAGCCTACTTGCGTTGGAGTGGCTTCGACATTGGAAATCCGCCCGATCCGATCTTGGTGTTGGGAGTGACAGAAGGCATTCGACAGACGGACGCAGTTGAAGTCTTTCCATGTCCGGTTCCCGATGCCAACGGCTGCTACTTAAACAAGTTTTTCCTGCACGGCATTCGCTGGCTTCCTCCGGTGGCGGTAGACCGCATCAACCGGCTTCAAGCTGGTGAACGGCTGAAGCTTCTGCTTGATTTGCAGAATGACGTTGATCCCAACGCCGTCGCATTGCGCACTAACGCCGAGTTGATGCAGATCGGTTATGTACCACGATACCTTGCGAATGATGTTTGGCAGCTAGTTCAAAAATGCGATGTTGGCTTTATTGAATTGTTCGTTGATCGCGTCAATCGTGATGCTCCGCTGCAAAACCGCGTTCTGTGTCGGATGTACGCCTGTTGGCCGGACGACTTTCAGCCTTGCAGAAGCAACGACTTTTCCCCGATCCCAGTGGGCGTCCCATCGCACTGCGTCAGATAATGGCCTCGGTCAAGAGTTCGGCGAACTTCAGTTGCGCCTCTACGGGGGCGACGGTTTTTTTTTACTCGCCTACGGCCCGATTTGAACGCATCCCGCCAGGTACGGCTTTCTCTAGTAGTTGTTTGACTAGATCCGCTGCGTCGTTCGAGAAAAATGCCTTTGAGTTACTTGGTGGCCAGCGGAGCGAATAGCGATTGTCGGGCGGATTTTGTTTGTGGTAGCGTGCATGCTTTTGGACAATTTTGACTGCTTCGTCTTCGGACATTAGTATTTCCTTTCGGTTGACGGTCTATGTTCGATGCAACAGTATTTCTGGCGAGCCGTCCCGATGAAGTCGGCGCCGCACGTCAGGCAGACACGCGGCCATTTTTGATTTGTCAGTGATGCCGCGTGCGCCTGCCCTTCCTCGGTTGTTGCTGTCCATTTTTCTTTTGCTCGATTCGTGCATCGCTTGCATCCCTGTGTCTTCAGCACATACCGGACGACCTCGGACTCGTAGCCGCAAAGAGTGCATCGGCAACGCCATCGTCGCGTCCGATTGGCCGTTCGCCTGCCGGGGGCGAAAACGAATCGCCCATTGATGGTTTGGCCGGTCAGATCAATCCTCAGCATCACTCAATCTCCTCCGCGAACTCCGGGGCCGACGCGAGCAACTCGGACACCTGAGCGTTGTACCTATTTCGGATGTCAGCCATCAGCCGCGCCTGCCGTTCCGCATAGGCTGCTCCGAGCGGATAGCCGGTCACGGGTCCGCACGGGTCGTAATTGCGCAGCACACGCGACACGCCATCAGGACCCCCCACAACCTCAGCGGCGTACCGGGCCAGCTCGCCCTGCCAGAGCGTGCGATATGCGATGCGGACAACGTATCGACCGCCAGTAGTGCGATAGACGGCTAGCTCGTGCCAACGGTTGTTGTGGCGTTCGTCGTCTGACTCCTTCAGCAGTTCGCCGGTGAACTTGAGGGGAGCCTGACCAGTGCGGGCGAGTGTGTGCTGATCCATGTCGGTATCCTTAACTGATGGTGATAGATGGGGGCGAGTGCCGGTGCGGGACGCGACCCCCGCTTTACGCTTCCGGCTAGTCCTACGCAACCGCCAATCGCTGCTTGACCACGCGGCGTGCGGCTTCCATGATCGGCTTCTCGACGCGCTCATCCTTGATCTCGCGCAACCGTGCGGCAGTCGATTCGGTCTGCCCAGCCAGACCGAATCGACCAAGAAACGCCTCGCGGCCAGCATCACAGTAGCCCGCCAGCTTTCCGTCTTCGTGCGTGACGACCAGGCCGGGGCAAAGTTTCGCGACGAGCCGCGCCATGCGCTCAGCTTTTGCACTCAATGCCGCGCTTTGCTTCGCGGCCTCGGCCAGTGCCGCCTTGCGGTCCAACTCTGCCCGAATGTCGGCAATGGTCGCGCCGTGCTCCCAAGCCCCGTTGACCAGGAGCGACAAGCCGGTTTCGACCAACTTGCCACGTTTCAGCCCGCGACGGGACAGCAGACGGCAACCGCCAATCTTCCGCTTTTCCACAGCCCAGAGATCACCGTCGAGCAGCCCCTTGAAGGTGATCTTGACGCGATCCTTGCCGCATGGCATCGGGATCGTGGCAACTTTCGTTCCGCGTGACGTATACAGGAGGATGTTGCCGCCGCTCACCAGTGCGCCTGCGTCCTTCCAGCGTGCGCCGCCGAACTTGGAGCGGTAAGCCTTGGAGTAAGCGTCGGCGTCATAGCCGTCGCTGTTGCCGCTGCCCTGCACCACGCTGGCCCGCTCGCTGGTGTACAGAGATTTAACGTGCTTGTGGTAGGACTCACCAACAGCGAGCGAGAACGCGATCAGTTTCGCGGCGTACTTTGCGGCGTATTTGCCCGACGTTGCCGTGCGTGCCTTCTCCGCGATCCTGCGATCAACGCGGCGTGCTTCGCGGCCTGCCATCTTCGCCTTCGCCTCGGCGATCGCCTTGCGCTTGCCGGTGTAGGTCGTGATGCCGCCGTTGAGGAGCGTGCCGCGAATTTTCGGGTGAGACAGGATCGCGTCAACGTTGCCTTCGGCAGCGGCATCGAGCCATGCTTGCTCACGCTTGAGTTTGGCGACTCGCTTCGTGATGTTCTGCCAGTCGGCGGTGATAGCGGCGACGATCCGTTCCGCAGTAGAGGTCAGTTCGGCGACGATATCACAGATTCGCGCTGCCTTCGTTCGCCAATCGTCGGCACGGCGGTCGATGCACGAGACGGGGACGCCGAACGCAGATGCTGCCACGTCGGCAATCATCTTGCTCCGCCCATTGACGCTTTCACGCAACAGGTGGGCAAGGATCGCGTCAACGGGGAGACCTTGCTCGTCAAGCCAATCGGCAAAAATCAGACGCGCCGTTTTGTTCGTCGGGTCGGCAGCAATCGTTGCCAGGAATTGATTACGGTCGTTCATGGGAAAGTCCTCTGATGGTAGTCGGCCACCATCCAGCCTTGCCGAACACAGCGGTCGGCTCGCTTATTGTATACACTTTCTCGCAGCGTTAGCCCGGCGAAGTTGCCGGTTTCCACCACCGCGACGAGGACGCCGCTGCGTATAGGGGGCATGGCCCGCACAAATGCGGGCCACTCTGCGATTTACCAGCGATAGTGACAGCCATTGCTCGCAACGTAGTCGTCACACTCGTCCTTGCCGCCGTCGATCATCTCGCCCTCTAGTTCCTCGCGAATGTTCGCGGGGATGTCGCTTGCGTCAATGTTGCGCCAGTTGTGGCCGACGCCGCTGTTGTCGATTTGGACTTGATTGCCGCAGACCGTCGTTTCGATTTCGTTCATCTTTCCATCTCCTGTGTTAGTGTGTCGTTCGTTCTTACACTTTCAATGTACACTCGACATCACTTAGTGTCAAGCGTAGTGTGCGATATTTCTTCAAAATAGTCGTTGCGCCTGATAAAACACAGGGAATTATTTCGTCGCAGTCGCGCCAGAAGCGGCTTTTTCCAGGACAGATCGGGCCGCGACCAATCCGTAGTGCGTGAGGAAATTCGCCCGCGTCCTGCCGTCAGCAGCGCAGGCCGCATCCAAGGCGGCTATGTCGGCAGCGGTGAGGCCCAGCAGGATGCCGGTCTTACCCGCCGCTTTTAGCTGTGCCCCGCCAGAGGGTCGTTTTTTCTTTTTCATAATCCCATCATACACTCAGCCACACTAAGAGTCAACTGTCGCCCAGGCGAGCAAAACTTCCCCCGACTTCCCCCGATAGGCACATATCGGGGGATATTTGCCACCATTTTCATACATCAACTCGCCCTTGCGAAAAAAATACAATCCTCGTAAGATGCCAACCGGACACGATTTCGCAGCAACGTCCCCGTAGCTCAATTGGATAGAGCGTCGGCCTCCGAAGCCGAAAATGCAGCAACGACTTTGATACGCACTTTGCATGGGTGCGATAATCCGTAAGTCGCTTGCCGCCAGCTGAGTTACGATGCGGCACGTCAGGACGACGCAACCGCGACCGCGCTGCGAACGGGGGAAGGCTCTGCCCCCGATGTCCCAGCACGGAGGCTCGCCAAATGGCTCGCATCTCTCGCATCCCTTCGTATCCCGACCAGCCCGACCGACAGGGGCGAACCCGCATCAAGATCAAAGGAGTCAGTTACTCCCTCGGCAAGCACGGCTCCACTGAATCGCTCAAGGAATACGCGCGAATCATCGCCGAGCACGCCGGTGGCGAAATGCCGGCGCCGCGTATCGCTGATCCAAAGTCAATCACCGTTGCCGAGTTGGTCGCTCTGTGGGGCGACAGTTTCGCCTGTGAATTGACCGACGAGGATCGGCAGGTGAAGGCGACGGCGCTGATGCTGGTCGGCGTCTTCGGCAACACCCTGGCCGCCGAGTTCACGGCGAAACGGCTCGAAGCCCTGCGAGACTCGATCATCAAGGCCGGCAAGAAGCGAGACGGGGCGCCGATCTGCCGGGGCTATGCCAACAGGATCATCAGGCGAGTCGTCCGCGTGTTCCGCTGGGCCGAGAAGGAAAATCATGTGCCGCGCGGGACGTGGGACCACCTTCGGAGCCTCGAACCGCTGGGAGGCAGGGACAAGCGGGTGAGCAAGTCCAGACCGCGCCAGTCGGTCGATTGGGACACGCAGATTGCTCCCGCCCTGCCATACATGCCTGCGCAGGTTCGGTCGATCGTTCGCGTCCAGCTGTTCGCCGGGATGCGCCCGCAGGATGCCTGCCGCATGCGGGTGAAAGAGATCGACCGCGATGGACCGCATGGGTGCTGGGTGTATCGTCCTGAGAAGCACAAAAACGACTGGCGAGAGGGAGCCGAACTGCTGAAGGTGCTGGGCCCGCAATCACAAGCAGCGATTGCACCGTGGATCGCCCTGGCTGATGGCGACGATGCCTACCTGTTCCCTCCACTTGCACGTAAACGGGCGAAGCATGTCACCGTGGACGTTTACGCGCGTGCGGTTCGTGCGGCGTGCAAACTGGCCAAGGTTAAGCCGTGGTGTCCAGCAGATTTAAGGCATACAGCGGCGCAAACAGCTCGTAGACTTGAAGGGGCGCAAGGCGTCAAAGCCCTCCTCGGCCATGACAGCATCGATACGGGCAAGCATTACGCCAAGGAAATTGACCTGGAATTGGCTGCGAAAATTGCGAAGCAAGTTGGCTGACAACGGACCTCGAAATCCGCGATGAGTTCGTGCTAATCTGCACGGCTAAGGAACAGAACTCTCCAGCTGACCGAGCCGTGCCCATGACTCCGCAACAAATCGCGTCCGCACGCGCCCATGAACTCCTCGCTGAACTGATCGAGTTAGATGTCCATCTCACCGAGAAGGTGGTGGCGAAAGCCCTGTCGAAGAAGCACGGCAAGCAAGTCGTCATTTTCTACGCCCCGTGGGAACCGGTCAGGTTCTTTCCCGCGACGGGTCCAGATCGCGATGCCAATGGCTGGCCGATCAAGAAAACGGACGAGCGGGAAATCTGCTCGTGCATCATGCAGGCCGCTCCGAACTTCCACGAGAAGCCCATCACCATGCGCAAGTTGGCGCGGTTGGCCGGCTACGGATACACCAATCACTTCCGCCATGCCGTTGCCGAATTGGTGGACGCGGGCAAGTTGATCCGCTCTAGTCGGGGATTCCGCAAGTCGCCGTAGGTTCGCCGTAGATGACTCGCCGTATCTCCCCGCGATGCTTCGCAGCATAATCCCTTCATGAGCAACGCGAAACCGCCTTTGACGCCAAAACAAGCCTCGATCCAGCTGAGAACTACGCCGGCAACCGTCCGGCTATGGATTGCTCAGGGTAAGCTCGTTGCCTCGCGGCCATGCGGGCGCTGGCTGATTCCGCAGTCGGAGATCGACCGGCTGCTGGCGCCGGTCCAGGTGAAGCCTTTGCCGCAGACCTCGGAGGAGGTTGAGGAGCGAAAGCGATGGGCAGCGGAAGGGATCGAGCGACTAAAGCGCAAGCGTTAGCTGAGATGCCGCAAAGCCTCTTCAATTTGCTCGTCGGTTTCGTCGCCTGGCCATTTGCCGACGATGGAAGCAAGGGCAGTGACCGAGATTGGTGGTGCTGACTGAGATCATGCATGCATTATACGGCGATTTTGCATTCGGGTAGTGATGTGGTATGGTGGTCGCCACTGAGAAAATTACACCTGACCAAGAGGAAGCAACAGATGGAACCGACAGAACCAATCATGCAGTTCTTTGCTTACGAACACCTGCCAGCGCACTTGCGAGAGGTCAGTGAACCATTCGGCGAACTGGCGATCTTGATGACCAGTATCCTGCCGCGCAATCCAGAGCGATCCGTTGCGCTGCGGAAACTACTCGAAGCGAAGGACGCGGCGGTGCGGGCGAGGCTGTTCAAATGAGCAAAACTCTGACCCATATCGCTGGACCACGACTAACGATAGATGGTCGCGTCATCCAGCGTTGCATGTTGTGCGGCGCAAAACTGTGCGATAGTGCGGGATCAATGTCGATCAGCACAGACGGGCGTCAGCCAGAATTTCCAACTTGGCCGGTAGACGCCCTGGTGCAAGTTGAGGTTGGCAATCCGACCCGCTACTCCGTGTTGCCGGAATCTGATCTGTTGCCGAAAGATTCATGTATCGACTTCGCCTGATCCATCGCCGGTAATTACACTTACGAACTGAAAATAAACGGAGTCCCGATGTATGCAAGAGATTAACGTCGGCGATACGGTCATGCTCAAGTCGGGCGGGCCTGACATGACCGCGATCGCGTTGCAGAATGGTGAATGGTTGTGCCGCTGGCTACGGGCAGACGGCACGGAGGATGAAAACACGTTTTCGCCTCACGAACTCACGCATAGCCTTCCAGTTTCCCTGGCTCGATCTTCTTGAGTTCATGTGAGTGAAAGTGCTCTTCGTGTAAAGCGCCATCAGCGTCGAACCATCGGCATTCGATGAGTCCCTGGCTGATGCGTTTCACGACCATCTGCGGGCCTCCTGGCCTCAACTGAACGATATCGCCCTCTTTGATCTTTTCGTCCGACATGCCCGATACTCCTTCGCGGCCTTCGCCCGTGCATCCAGTGACCGCTGGATCGCGCTGTGGCGATGTGCCGCGAAGGGTGAGCGTAAATCAGCCGGGAACGGGATGCAAGGATTATCGCACCGGCGATATGGCTATGAATCGGTGGAGGTGGGAGGCCAAAGTTTGTGACGCTCTAGGAACTCACGCACGGCCTGGTTGACTACTGCCGTGCCGGTTTTCAGCGCGAGGCGTTGACGCGCTATTTCGATGAGAGGGTGGAACTCTTTTTGGATTTCCGCCATCTTCCGGTCCCGCTTGGGAGGATGTGGCGGTGTTTTTTTCTTTGCGCCCATGTGGACAATGGTAGCCATAAATCTTCCCGATGACAATAGATATGCCGCATACATTATATCGCTCAGTATCCACTGGTTGACCGATTTCATCTTTTTTTCAAAATAGTGTTGACGTTGGTTAACCACTGGCATACTATACCTTCGTGAGACAACAACGGCCAAAGACGACAACTACATGATAATCGTAACGAAGTCTGATCTGGAGAAACTGATACCAGCGAAGGATGTCGCCATTCTGTTGCGAACATCTATCCGCACACTTCGGCGATGGGTCAAAGTTGGGATCGATGGTCGGCGGTTAGTCGCGACAAAGTTGGGCGGGAAGTTGTTCTTCGCCGCCCAGGACATTGAGGCTTTCAAGGCCAAGTAGAGGACACATGAACGCACAAAGGATCAGGTTGACGATGCCGAAAATCGGATCGGTTATGCTGAGTCGATTTAGCCCCGAATACGACAACGGTCTGTATGCCAAACGTCCTTGGCACGTTGTCACGTTCGGCAGGAACTTCGCGACCGTCGCCGAGTGCTTGGATTATCTCGCCGACATAGTGGCCAATTGGGATGACGAATTGGAATCGAAACATAACTCCGAGTGTCACGGTGAGCTGACGCACTCGTTTCTCGCGATGGAAGCGTCTCTCGATTCGTCGCCTTGGTGAAACAATGGATTAATCGCTTAGGAGCATCAAATGCGTTGCACTGAATGTGGCTGCATCAATCATCATCCAGGCTGTCCATCGGCTCCTCTCGCTGACGAGCCAA
>OFQY01000601.1_pt1 | contig 13459 bp, 8 predicted proteins | sample 1542991 | NCBI WGS metagenome assembly OFQY01 (sample SAMN07774224, study PRJEB24372) | wastewater metagenome | isolation source: Exp Tend VB 10WW | collected 2016-02 | reverse complement strand
CAAACCGCGCAAGCGCATATGGGACCAGTCAGGCATAAAAGAGCTAGTGACAATCACCGTTCCAAAAAAAGTAGAGAAATATTTGACTGATGGGCTTGACCAAACCCAGGTCAGAAGCCGACTATCGGCACTTGCCAGCACACTGGACAGCCGTGGGTGGGCCATCAAAAACGTAACCGCTAACACATTTGCTGTGCCCGCTTTTGCCATGAGCAGTGGGGGCGGGGAGTCCGATAGGTTGGTGAGCGCCGGCGTGTTCCCACAAGCGGTCGCAAATGATGGTGCCCTCGCGTCTGATGACATTTTGGATGAGCGCAACAACCCAACCGCACAAAAACTCGATAGCTTAATCACCCAGTCGGAGCAGGCACGTAGACAAAACCTGATTGCCACTATGCAAACAGCCGCTTCATCTCCACAGTATCAAGCAGTCCAAGCAGCGCCCGCAGCCACCAACCAACAGGCGACAGCACAACCACAATGGTATGCACAAGCGCCAGCCAGCCCAGTAGTGCAATCCGCCCCAGCACCTATCGCAGCCCAACTGCCAACACAACAGATTACTACGGCTGCACCTGTTGCTGGGCCACTACCGAATGAGCAACAATTACTTGATAAAATCCACCAAGACAAAGCAGCTGGGCTGGCCGCACAAAACGGACACATGAAGCGTTTGCAAACAACGGAGGAAATCCAAGCAGCTGAGGCGGCGGCAGCTGCAGCAAAACAAGCAGAGGCTGTTAGGCTAGAAGAACTCAAGCGACTCGCGGTCAACGACGATCTCAATATCGCAACTATTGCTCGGCAGGCAAAGCAAGACACCGATGAGCCACAGATACTTGGGGATGGTGAAGTTGTCATCTCACTGCACTAACCAAACGAGAGAAAATCGTAAAGTATAGTGGTCGACATCCGCCCTCACTCGAGTTATACTAATGCTTGTAGACGAGGGGATCGTCATAGCTTTTGGTGGGTAATGTGAGACGAAGAATATGAATCCAAATACCAACACACAACCAGTGCAGGGACAGCCTATGGGGTATGCGCAGCCGCAGCCTGGTTATCCGGGGCAGCCTGGTGTTCCTGGACAGCAAATACCCGGACAGCCTGGTCCTGGCCAGGCACCTCCTGGGCCACAGATTAAAAGTAACCCCAACAGCACTCAAAACACTCTCCAAATAGCTGAAATCAGAGATGGTATTGTTATCATGAATGATGGCAGCTTCCGGAGTGTCGTGATGGTGAAATCCATCAACTTTGACCTCATGAGCCCCGAAGAGAGAGAGGCTGTTGAGTATAGTTACCAAGGGTTTTTGAACTCATTGTATTTTCCTATTCAGATATTCGTGCGTTCTCAAAAAGTTGACTTGGGCCCGTATATTGAGCGATTGGACAAGATTCGATCCGAGCACGACAACATGCTTTTGGCTATCCTCATGGAGGATTACATTGGGTTTATTAGCAACTTGAGCATGCAGACTAACATTATGGATAAGAAATTCTATGTAGTCGTACCGTATTTCCCAGTAGCGGACATCACAAAAGCAATAACCCAGAGCAAAAATTTCTTTAGCGGTATCATGGATATGTTCAGTAACTCCGAGCAGCATGTGCGTATTAATGAGGCAGACCTGAACAAGGCCAAGGACGAGCTTCGCAACCGTGTACAGGCTTTACTGGGGGGTCTACAACAATGCAGCATCCAGGGCCTGCCACTTGATACACAGGAATTAATTGAGCTCTATTACGACACATATAACCCCGATACAGCAACGAGACAACAGCTCAAGAACTTTGATGATTTAACTGCGCCAGTTATCGAAAAGGGCGTCGGCATGGCCAACCAGCCACAGCTGGATAGGGAGATGATTCAGTAATGGCATTTGGTAAAAAAGCCGCACCTCAGCTAGATCCAGTCGCACTGGCCCAAGCTCAGCGTGCGCGTGAACAGGCTGAGGTTCAAGTTGCATTCCAGAAAGGCATCACGGCGCTTCGCGATTTTATCGCACCGAGCTCGATTGAGTTTAGCGCCAGCCACTTCCAGATTGGTACACGCATTGCCCGAACATACTATGTATATGGATTCCCCCGACAAGTATTCACTGGTTGGCTCAGTAGCATGATTAATATGGATGAGGTCATGGACTTATCGATGTTCATCTACCCCGTGGAAAGCCAGGTGGTGCTCGAAAACTTGCGCAAAAAAGTGTCCCAGATTGAGGCCGGAATTCAGATTGATTCAGAGAAAGGCCGTGTCCGCGACCCTGGCAAACAGGCAATGATTCAAGATGCTGAAGAAATGCGCGACAAGCTTCAAGTTGGCGAAGAGCGATTTTTCCGCTTTGGGTTGTATTTCACAATCTTTGGTTCATCCATGGATGAGCTAGAGTTCATCGCGCACAAGGTTGAATCCGTACTTGGCCAGCAGTTGGTCTATAGCAAGCCGGCAACAAGCCAGCAAGAGCAGGGGCTCAACAGCACCGTGCCGCAGTTAACAGACCAGCTGGCTATCAAACGTAACTTCTCAACCGGTGCGCTGAGTACGACGTTCCCATTCACTTCTGCAGACCTGACACAGGATAGCGGTATTTTGTATGGCATCAACATGCACAACTCTGGTTTGGTTATTTTTGACAGATTCAGCCTAGAAAACGGCAACGCGGTGGTATTTGCTAAGTCTGGTGCTGGTAAGTCGTTTACTGTGAAGCTCGAGGCACTCCGAAGCATGATGTATGGCACGGAGATATTTATCATCGACCCAGAAAACGAGTACCAACGCATGGCAGAAGCGGTTGGTGGTGCTTATGTGCGGCTCAGCTTATCATCTCCGACACGCATCAATCCGTTCGATCTACCAAAAGTAGTTGATAGTGAGGAGTCTGACAATGCCTTACGAAGCAACCTAATCACCCTGCATGGTTTATTGCGACTTATGATGGGTGGAGCACAATCTCAGATGCAAGCGGGCGCAGCCGGCGGTGTGTCTATGCCCGCATTAGCACCAAGCGAAGAGGCAGACCTTGATGCTGCACTGATTGAAACATACGCCAAAGCGGGAATCACAAACGACCCACTGACCCACAATTCGCGGCCTCCAACAATCAATGACTTATACGATACCTTGCTCCATATGGGTGGAACAGGACCACAGCTCGCACAACGACTGCGTAAATATACCACTGGTACCTTTGCGGGTATATTCTCACAACAGAGCAATATTGACATCAACAACCCCATGGTTGTATTCAACGTCAGAGATCTTGAGGACGAACTCCGCCCCGTTGCTATGTACATTGTGTTGAACTACATCTGGAACAAGACCAAGAGCGACCAGAAAAAACGCATGCTTATTGTTGATGAGGCGTGGCAACTCATGAAATACGAAGACTCAGCCAACTTCCTATTCTCACTTGCGAAGCGTGCACGTAAGTACAATCTGGGTATCACGACAATCACACAAGACGTCGAGGACTTCATGGGGAGTCGTATGGGGCGCGCGATTGTTGCAAACGCCAGTATGCAGATATTGCTCAAGCAATCCTCATCGGCTGTAGATGTCTTGAGCGATGTGTTTAAGCTCACCAGCGAGGAGAAGAAACGCTTGTCACAATTCCCTGTGGGGCAGGGCTTATTCTTTGCCGGCCAAAGCCATGTACATATCCAAATCACTGCTAGTCCAACCGAGACAGGACTTATCACGACCAATCCTGACCAAGTTCAGGCCATGGAGGCTGCGGGGGACATGGGTGGCGTTCAGCCGCAGGGTACGATAGACCTACAAAACCGTTTAATGCCGGGGTTATAAATAGGCCATGGCGCTCAAGACCGACGAGAGAAGAGGCAACGAATACGACGATGATATGGGCTGGCATTACTCTGGTGGCGAGGGCGAAAATCACGACGATGGGCTGGAGGATTCATGGGATGAGCCAGCAATAGCCGACGAAGACCGTAATACCAAGCCTGCACGATCACACGACAACAAAGCACTCGATAAACAAGAAAACTCAGCGGGTGATCACGACCATAGCGACACGGCTAGCCAACACGAAACCAACGTGGTGGGTCCTGGTGGCAAGAGCGGAGGTAGTCGTTTCCAACTTACCCCAAGACGAGGCATAGCCGGACTCATCGTAACTTTAATGATTGGCGGAACCTTTGGATTTATGAGCGTATCGCAGGGGCCCCTGCAACTACTCCACTTTTCTCAGCTTTTGCAACGCTTTCATTTTGCTAATGACGAATCATTCTCTGATAGTAGGGTTGGCAAATTATACAAATACATGAAAACCAGAAACAGCCCAGAACGGCGAAATCTGGGAAGGTTTGGCAATGTCATGGCGGATCATTATGAAAAACGCCTAAAGATTGCTGGCATTGAGCCAAAGTATGACAAAGGGAGAATCACGGGATACGATATTGACCCCAACACCGAACAGGGCCGGAGAGCCTTGGGTAATATCGGTGCCGAGGGGGTAGATGTGCCCCAGGGACCGGTGGAGCCCGGCAAGAAGATAACCGTAGATTTGGATGGCAAAAGTAATAAAGTACGCCGGGGGGTCGTGCGCGCCACAACTGCTGAGGCCGGGATGAGCAAAGTATCGACTGCGGTGGCATCAAGGTTGGGCATAAAAAGGGGCAAGGTGGGCATGTTCCATCCCATACAAGAAGCCAACCGAAAAGCCGAAGAAACAATCAATGCTTATATCAAAAAAATACTCGAGAAGCATCAGGCAGCGAGAGAAAATGGGCCCGATACCGACTCAATAAGAGTGAGTGGCGACGACACAGACCCTGATGGTCCCGATGGTCCCGAAACTCCACCACCTGATCCAGATGCCCCTGAAATAAGCGCAGAGGCTAATGGGCTTAGTGGCGAAGCAGCGGAGGCGGGCAGTAAGGCTGGGGCCGAGGGAGTAGAAGCAGCTACTCAAGCAGAGAAGTCGCTAACATCTAAACTTGCCGGCAAGGGTGCTGGAGCGCTGGCTGTTGTTAGTATGATTTGTGGCCTACAGAAACTTGGGGACGAAATTCCAAAACTCAAGTATGCCAAAATGGTTGTACCATTGATTCGCATTGGGATGGAAATGATTAGTGTTGGTTCTCAGATCCAATCAGGACAAGACGTAAGTCTCGACGAGGTGGGAGTGTTGGCAGGGCAGCTATACAGCAAGGATGATAAATCGTCGGCATTCTCTGCGGCAAGTGTCCAGGCAGAGCTTGGCCAAGAACAAACTGGGCCGGATATGCCAGAAGAAGACGTTCCTAACGTGGATAAGCCTGGCTTCTTTAAGGTGTTGGATGAGCTTATTAGCTTTGTACCAGCCGGCGACACGATGTGTAACTTTGTGACCAGCACCCTTGGAAGCTGGACTGTAACTATTGTTGGAACTGCTCTCACTTCAAGCACACCCGTTGGTTTCTTTATTGGGATGTTTAGTGGGTATGCAACGGGCGTAGTGGGGGGAAAACTTCTCGCGCCATTTATGAAATCCTTGGTCGGCTGGCTGTCTGGTAGAATACTCAACACGTATGGAGCGGCCGGAGCACTACTCGGTAACTACGCGAACTATGGAGCTCACCTTGGTGCGAATGACCTATCGATAGCAACCGGTGGCACCGAGCTTAGCGCGGACCAGAGCAATGCGCTGAAGGCTGACACACAAGAGGGCATTCGTGACGAACTCAAGACAAAGTCATTGTATGCACGGTATCTTGACCCGGCAGAGCCTGACTCGTTATTTTCAAAGGTTGCATTTGAAAGCAACAGCACTCGAAGCCAAGTGCTTAACATTGCATTCCTTGCCAACCCACTCAAGAGTATTGGGTTTGCATTCTCTGGACTCACCAAAAGCGCATCGGCCGCTACAACAAGTTATGACTATGGATCTCCATCGTTTGGTTTTACGCTCGACGAAATGGACAGCGACCGTTATGACAACCCCTACGATAATGCCGATAGAGTTGAACCAAAACTAGCCGAGCTAAATGAAAAGTACGGTGAGAAGTGTTTCGGCACAACGATAGATCCCGCGACTGGAGCTATTAACCCTGGCACAGAAGTGAAACACTACGAAGAAATAGATAGCTCGTGCAAAGACAGGTCAAATGTTGAACTAACTGATTACCGATTCTACCTCGCTGACGTCAAGGCAGCTCGCGCAACAACATGCTACGAAGGTGAAGACGATGAGGCATGCGCGGAGATGGGCTTTGGTTCCGGCTCTAGCAGCACGGGAGGTGGGACCACTCCACCAACTGATGTTGTAGACAAAAGACAAGACACGTCAGGCATGGCCTGCGCTGCGCTTGGGTTGACTGGTGAGCGAGTTGAACCGATTGGTGATGGTACGATAAAAATTAAGCTGTGTGATTATGGTGGTGTTAAGGGCGTAAACGCGTCCTGGAGCAACAACATGAGTCAGATGCTTAATCAGGCCAAACTTGATGGCAAGGAACTGTCTGGTGGAGGCTTTAGAACGGCAGCCGAACAAATTAGACTGCGGCAGGTAAACGGTTGCCCAGACATTTATACAGCCTCACCAAGCTCGTGTCGTGTACCGACCGCAAGACCAGGAACATCAAATCATGAACTTGGCTTGGCGATAGATTATAGTGATATGTGTTATCCAAACTCAACATGCGTTGGTAATCCACGTTATGATTGGCTCGTTGCTAACGCAAATAGGTGGAAAGTGTTAAAGCTGAGCTCAGAAGCCTGGCATTGGTCGGTGGATGGGGGTTAAGATGAAAAGTATTGTATCCAAACTATTGTACTTGAGGCGAGCTGTCCTCTTATCTTTGGTGATGACTTTTCTTGTACCAATAGTTTATGTCAAACCCGTTTATGGCGGCGGCCTCAGCCCGGCGCAAAAAAAAGTACTAAGCTCGGGTGTTCGCTATTTCAACACTGAGCTTGAGCAGTGTGAAACTGGCTCCTCCTCGGGTGGTACATCAGGAGGAACCTTTGCTAGTGCTCAATTGATGACATTTGCATCCCTGCCAATCACATCTACGTGGGATATCTCTGACAGCACAGCAGAGCAGTGGTTTCTAAAGCAAGCAGGTGCCAGGGCTACAATAACAAGATATGGGCTCAACAACGGCAATATCGGTGGTATCACTTCCGCCATCAAGACAGCTGGAGTTTCGCCCGTATTCTTTTACGCTTACACTGTCAACGAGGGTGGTGGTGCAGGTGGTTTTATCAACCACTATGGTAGTGAGGCTGCCGGTGGGGGATTGGGAAACGCAAAACGTGATGCAGAATATTTAGCTAATCAATCAAAAATAATGACCAGCCAACCCTCTTGGATTGATGCCGGAAATCCAGTCGACTTTGTGCCGCAAGATGTCAAAGCGAGTGGAAATGCTAGCTTTCAAAGCATGCCATCGGGGACAATTGGTAGAGCATATATTCCAGCAACGGCGGCAACAACCTGGGAGGTTTATTATCCTAACGGCTTGAAGTCGGAATTCAACCAAGTGCAGAATTATGGCCACCCATTAAATGACACAATGCAGAATATTCAGAAAATGGGTGGCGACCCCACGAAAGGGGGCGCAACCGTGCAGAGTGGGGCATCCTCTAGCGGCTGCCCAAGCACAACAACGGTCTCGGGTGAGGGTATGGAAAAGGCGATTACCTGGGTAAAAACAATTGCAGCAAACGATGGCTACGGCTATGATCAGGGCACACGAACTACCGGTTGGGACAAATGGCAGTCGGACCCCAATTGTACGGATAAATGTGCTAGCTTTGACTGCTCGTCATATATTTCTGCCGCTTTGACGCTAGCTGGGTATTTTGACACCAACCCGAACTTTAATACAGGGGATGAGCCACAGGTTCTGGAGCGAGCAGGATTCACAAAAGTTGCAACATCCGCAGCGACGAGCGCTGGCCTCCAAGCCGGCGACATACTCATTGCGTCAGGTCATCACACTGCAATGTATATTGGTAATGACCAGATAGCGGAAACAGGTCATGACGAAAACCACAACTATAGTGGTGGGCAAGTAGGTGACCAGACTGGTGACGAAAACCATGTTCGTGGTTTTTATAACTACCCTCCGGGTGGTTGGACTTTGGTTTACCGAGCACCAAACTAAAAAAGGAGAAATCGATGTCGTGGAACCCATTTTCAAAAAGTAATCAAACCTACAATACTCAAGACAACCCTGGGAAAAAGAAATTAATAACTATTGCCGTTGTGTCGGTGGTGTTGGTTTTGGGTATTCCTGTATTTGTAGCACTCAGGAACAGGCCAGATGATTACACACGAAGCGCTACTGAGGCCGCGAGGAAAGTTGCGCCACACGCAAAAGTCAGAAACCTAAAAGTGGCTGGAGGCTTTGCTATAGCCACTGTCAGCGATTCCACTGCAGAAGGCCAACTATACGCTGGTAATATGACCATCTTTAAGATTAACGAAGACAAGTCAATGACACAGATAGCAAGCGGCAGTTCTTTTACACCCCTCGATTTGCTTGAGCTAGGCATACCATTAGAAACTCAAGTCGAACTTGTGGGGGGCAATATGGATCAAATTGTGCAGACCTTAGCGGGTGTGTGTGGTTATAACGGCATAGATGCCCCTGGCTATATTGGTTTTGATAGCTCATTCGAACCAGACAAATGGGAGATTGATTCAGGCATGCTGAGTAACTTGACGCAGGTTTTAACCGATACGCTTAGTAACAAAAACGCAGCAGCGAAGTCTGATGAAAAAATAGTTTGTGTTAGGGCTACTAAAAATAACAGTAACGCCATAACCGATACAAAAACATATATCAGCACTTTCACGCTAGAGCTTCAGTTTATTACGCGCGGTGGAGCAATAACCACTCATGTACTTACTTTTTCTATTGGACCTAAATACTATCAGAGTTACACCCTTGATGGACAGAAGTTAACGTACATACCTAATCAAAACTACATCGAGGACTAAGACGTAGCTAGCCCATTGCGATGACACGGCAATTGCCGAGAAAATGTTGCACAACGATGTCTGCGTCGGTGGTTGTGATAAAACTCTGGTGAGTTTGTAGATAGTCGGTGAGTTTGCGACGCCGCGCACCATCGAGCTCACTAAACACATCGTCGAGGAGGAGTATCGGCTTGATACCGCGTGCTTGTTCGAGCGACTCAAGTTCGAGCAGCTTCAATGCAAGCATAATAGTTCTGGTCTCGCCACGTGATGCGGTTAAAGCAAGCTCGTGCCCGTCGATTGATATGGCTAGGTCATCTCTATGTGGCCCTGTGCTAGTGAATCCTCGTAACGAGTCCTTGTCGAGGTCTCGCTCTAATGCGTGGAGCATAGAGCTCGTATAGTCCTCTGTGGTTATTTTTGAGCTGTACGCCAGCACAATGGTGTGCTCTGTCTCTACAAGCGTGTTATACAGCTTGTTAAGCGCAACAGTATGAGTGTCGATAAATTGGCGTCTGTGCTTAACAATCTGGCCACCGATTTCGCTGAGCCGAACATTCCACACAAAGAACTGATCTGCAAGGCCACCTGTTTTGAGCAGTCTATTGCGTTGGGCAAGTGTCCGTTTGTAATCACGACGTAGCTGGGCAAAACTTGGCTGGATTTGCTCAAGTACGTCGTCTATGTACCCGCGACGAAGATCTGGTGACTGTGTTAGCAGCAAAAGGTGATTAGGCTCGAACAACACTACAGGAAGTGTCTTGTTATGTGGCAGCCGTTTAAGGTCGTTGGTATCAATAGTATATGTCTTGTCGACCGCTGCACCGTGATTGGTCTTTTGGAGCTTTATGGTGCGTTCTGTTTCGTCAAGTCCAGCATCTAGTCTTGCCCAGTCGTGTTTGTGCATAATCATGTCGGCATCCTGTGCCCTATATGACTTGCCCCGACAAATCATTAGTATTGATTCGAGGAGATTGGTTTTACCGCTGGCGTTTGGTCCAACCACAATATTAACCCCTTGCTCAAACTCAAACGAGGCATCACTATACGACCTAAAATTCTGTAAACGAATCGACTCAATCACAGTATGTATTGTACTCGTTTTTGGGGATTAACTCTTAAGCGGCATAATTATATGGGTGTAGTCATTGTGTTTTGTGCCAGTTAGCACGCAAGGCTCGAGCTTGCCGTTAAACGAGAGGGCCATCGTGTCTCCTTCGAGTGCATGTACTGCGTCGAGAATATACCGAGAGTTGAGCGTAATCACGCCCTCGCCGGCAATAGTTGCGCTCGTACTTGCTGTGTTTTCGCCTAGTTGTGAAGCTACAGCACGGATGCTTATTTGTTGCTCTAGCTCGTCGAGGTGAATCGTCACACTGCCAGCACTTTCGCGGGCGAAAAGAGCAGACACTTTGGTGATGTCAAGGAGCTCTTTTTGTGCAACTGTTGCACTGTGTGCAAACTCACTAGGAATGAGTTTGCGATAATCCGGGTAAGCCCCCTCAATAAGGCGCGCGACGAGTTCAATATCGCCTACTTTAAATAGAATCTGTTGGTCATCATGTGTTATGTGTACCTCTTCATCACTGTCGGTGAGTATGCGGAGAAGGTCTTGGAGCGCCGAGGCAGGCACAAGCAAGTTAAAGTCTTTGTCTAGTTTTGTGATGCGCTTTTCGGCCAAACGGTAACTGTCGGTGGCAGCCATAAACAATTGTTTATCATGGGTGTGTATATTGACCGCCGTCAAGACAGGCCGAGCTTCATCACTAGATGCCGCAATCAAAACCTGCTGGAGGCTTGTTCGTAATACGTTGCTTGGTAGAGTCCAACTAGTACCGTCAGATATGCCAGGCATAACAGGGTAATCCTCTGCACTCGTACCGTTTATGACCGACTGGTGGTGGGGGGTTGTGATGTTGAGTTTTGTCTCCTGGAGGTCGAGCGTAATTGTACTGTCGGATGATAGGCTCGCGACAAAGTCTTGCATTAGTCTAGCCGGCACCGTGATTGCGCCCTCTTCTGAGACCTTCGATCCGATATAGTGGGTAATCGCAATGTCTAGGTTGGTTGCCGCAATACTAACACGGCCCCCAACTGTTTTAATGAGTACGTTTGCCAATATAGGTAATGTGCCTCGACTATTGGCTACCTTTGCAACGCTACTTAATGCTTTGTGAAGATTTTCCTGGGTTACCTGCAGCTTCATAAATAGATTCTCCTTTTTGTCGTTATTGTTGTAGGTGCTGTGGAAAGTGTGCAAAACACAAAAATAACAGGCATAAACAACCTGTGTATTAATTGTAGAAAAAGCTGGGGAAGTGTATGGATAAGCCGAGGATTCACCCACAACAAGGCGGAGGTAGTAGTTATGGGTGTGGATGATAATGGAAGTTGAACACAATTCGTACCCAAGCTTTGCACACGAAGTCCACAGGTCTGCACCATGTTTTTAGGCTGCATACAAATGCTCCTTGATGTCAGATATAGCCGATTTAATAACAGGATTGAAAGCAGCCTCCCTGGTAATTTTTTCAACAGAGTGCATGGCTGTTGTGTGGTCTTTTCGACCAAGTTCCAGTGCTATTTTAGGAAAGCTAAGGTGTAGTTCTTCGCGAAGCATGTACATTGCGACCTGGCGAGGCACTACAATATCCTTGTCTCGCTTTGACCCTAGAACATCCTCGAGCGGCACCTGGAAATGTTTAGCAGTACGTTCAATGATTTGTTTAGGATTTATGTGTTTCGGCCGAGCGCTACCTTTGCCAATCACCGTCATAACAACATCAATTGTTGGAGAGACGCCGCGCATCTCACTGAAAGCCAACAACCGGTTGATTCCTCCCTCGAGGTCACGAAGACTAAATGGGAATGCCGTGGCCAGATAGGCAACAACCTCTTCATCAAGCTCAAAGCCATGCTGATGAGCTTTTGTTTGTACGATCGCACAACGTGTTTCAAACTCCGGCATCTGCATATCGATAGTCATGCCCCATGCGAACCGAGATTGTAGACGCTCTTCAAGCAATGGAATATCACGAGGTGCTTTATCGCTACTGATGAGGATTTGTTTGTTGGCTTGGTGGAGTGCATTGAACGTATGGAAGAATTCTTCTTGGATTTTGTCTTTGCCGGCAAAGAACTGGATGTCATCCACGATAAGCACATCAGCGCTTCTGTAGCGGTTGGCAAACTCGTGCGCACGCTTGAACCGTAGCGCTTCCACAAACTCACGAACAAACTGCTCGCTACTAATATAGACAATACGCGCGTTGGGGTTTTTTGCTTTGACGGCGTTACCAACGGACTGGATGAGGTGGGTTTTACCTATCCCAACACCACCATATATATACAGCGGGTTGTAGCGGCCACCCGGATCACTAGCTACCGTTTGGCATGCTGTGTAAGCCAGCTCATTGCCTGGTCCAACCACAAAATTATCGAACGTGTTGGTTTCAACAAGGCTTGGGCGGCTTGGTTGGTTGGTGTTACCAGAAGCCGTCGTTGGTTGGCTTACGGGTTTTGTGCTAATCGATGTCGTTGCACCGGCCAATATCGTTTGCTCTGTTTCGGCAGGCGACTGATCGGCCGAGGCGTGTATCTTGTACTCAATCTTTTTGGGTGTAATACCATTATTGGCAAGTGTTTTGGCAACGAGCTCATCATAACGTTTTTCCATCTGCTGCTTAATAAACACAGTCCCAACACCAATCACAACGCAATCGTCGGTGCACTTCAAGAGTCGCGTTCGCTTAAACCACGTCACGAAACTTCCCCTCGAAATCGATAGTTCTATCTCACCAAGCACTGCCTGCCATAGATCTTCTTGCACTGGTACTCCCTTTGTATCGCCTACTATACGCTAGAAGTCATTGAGTTTTCCACATAGTTTGTAGATTACACACCAAAAATCAATAAAATGGGCTGAACAGGGCAGGGTTTATACACACCCAATTCTCACCACCGTGTAAAGTGTGGATAAGTTGTAATCAAACGTGGATAAACAGGTATAAAATCGTGGTAAAACATTGTCAAAAACACCCAATTTTGACGGCTCTGTTGTTTTTGTTTTGAAATAAAGCCCACCTCTGGTACAATGAACGTCTATGCCAAAACGAACCTACCAACCAAAGAAACGACACCGAGCACGAGTGCACGGGTTTATGAAGCGTATGTCCACAAAAGCTGGTCGTAATCTACTTGCCCGCCGTCGCGCCAAGGGCCGTGCCCGCATCTCTGCGTAAACACATCAGTTGTCCCCGATGCAACATAAAGTGTTGTAGATTTACGACACCGAGGTTTAAGTCGCCCTTGATTAGTGTTAAAATAAACCCTAAGAAAGCGAGGTCAGCATGTTCATAGCCTCTTGGTTTGAGGTCCTGGTAGCAAAGCCAATTTTTAACCTGTTGGTTATTATTTATGGGTTATTACCGGGCCATAATTTTGGGCTGGCAATCATTGTATTTACAGTGTTGGTTCGCCTACTTATGTGGCCAATGGTACGCAAGCAGCTTCACCAAAACAAGCTCATG
>OFQY01000600.1_pt1 | contig 13462 bp, 16 predicted proteins | sample 1542991 | NCBI WGS metagenome assembly OFQY01 (sample SAMN07774224, study PRJEB24372) | wastewater metagenome | isolation source: Exp Tend VB 10WW | collected 2016-02 | reverse complement strand
GGGCGCTCGACACCGGCCCCGAACTCGAAAGGCGCCACCAGCCCCATGTGAATCTCGACCGCCGCCGCGCGAATGGTGCGAGGGTCCACCGGCAGCTCGCGGTAATTGATCGAGATGTCGAAGGTGGCCGCCTGCCGGTAGCCGTGGAACTCGACGGTGCATTTCGCCGGCACGCGATTCATCACGAAGGTCTCGTTGGACGCGCCCCGGCGGTGGATCAGCAGGTCTTCGTTGGTCCCGGCGGGCTCGCCACGCGCGCCACGATCCTGCGCGGTGAGCGCCACCAGCAGGTCTTCCTCGAACCGCAAAGTTAGGTTGCAGATGCAACTGACGTGGTACGTCGGCATTTGTCAGCCCTCGCCCACAGACGCGCCGGTCTGGCGGGGGATGAGCACGCTCTGGCCCGGCATGAGGAAGCTGGATTCCATGCCGTTGTAGAGCATGAGCGCCTGCCAATGACGCGGCGTGCCGTAGAAGCGCAGGGACACGTCCCGCAGGTCTTCGTCTTCGCGGGCGATGTACTGCGCCTGGATGTCCCCAGGGCGTGCGGAGGCCATCCTGGCCCTCAGAATGGCTTCGTCCCGGCAGGCGCGAGCCGCCTTGGCCGCTTCGCAAGCCAGGGTCTGAGCCCGTAGGAGCTGGGACGCGGACGCTTGCTCGGCGGCGAGCTCCAGCCGGTCGGCGTTGACCAGCGCTTCGCGCGCTGCCTGCTCGGAGGCAAGCGTGGCCGCGCCGGAGCCTCCTGTGAATCGGCCCATGAGCCCGGGGAGGATGGAGGGCGAGACCGTAGAAGCCAGCCGGTCGGACACGGTGCCGCCGATGGAAGCGAAGCGCGAGAGGGTGGAATCCACGCGGTTCATCAACTGCAGGGGCGAGGTAGCCGCGGCGACGTAGGCGTTGGCCAGGTCGTCCATCTCGTTGGCGAGCGCGCCCATCGCGTCGATGTTGCTGGCCAGGAAATCGTTGAGGTCCGCGGCCAGCCCCAGCGGCTCTCTCAGCGCGCGGCGAAGGTTGTCCAGGAGGCGCCGAAAGGCGGTGGCGCTCGATCCCAGGCCGTCCGCGACCGGCAGGGAGCTTGGGGCAGCGGCTTCGGCGCGGCTGGTCCAGACGAAGGTCAGACTCCACTCGCAGTCGTGGATGTTGTGCCAGGTCTGGGCGAACTTCTTGATGTGCCCGTAGCGCAGGACCGGGCCCCAGGAGACCCGCACGCGCTGTCCCTGGACGCGGAGCGAGTCCATGGCCTTCACGGCTTCGATGGCCGTTTTGACTGGAGCTCCAGCGAAATGGAAGAGCGTCCCGGCGCTGCCGAGGTACTTGTCCTTCCAGTAGCCCTCGATGGTGCAGTCCCCCTCGGTGGGCCCGAACACCTGCGCCGTGCCGACAGGGAAGCCGGCGGGGTACTCCACCTCGACGCGCTGCTCGCCTTCCAGCTTGAGCGGCCGATAGGGCAGGGCGCGGCCGACGAGCAGGAGCTTCCGGCGTTCTCCGGTAGTCTCCTCGATCGTGAAGTTGGGCGTGTCGTTCGCCATCAGCCGGAGAACCCGGGGGCGATGCCCGAATCGAGCCGCTGCTCGGCCATGGCTTCGAGGTCGCGTGCGAACACCGCGGCGATCCGGTCGGGGTCGAAGCCTTCCGCGAACTTCTGGGTGATGTCGAAGCGGCTGTAGCGGAAGTCCTGGTGGTTGTGCGTGACGGGCTGGCGCGTGCGCGCGTTCTCACTCAGGTGCTGGGCCACCGGGTCCTGGTGGGTCATCAGGTTGCGCAGGCTTTCCAGCCACGGCGGGTTGGCCGTGTCCGTCGTGGGCATGCTCGGCGCCAGCGCGTCTTCCTCGATCCCGCGGAGGAGGTTGTACGCGCCCGTGATGATGCGTTTGAAGACGTTGAGGATGCCCACGAAGATCGCCACCACCAGCATGAACATGCCGGCGATGGCCACCAGCACCTCCACGATGATCTTGGTGATGTCCACGCAGAGCTTGATGAGCGCGATGAAGGAATCCAGCGGCGTCGTGGCACCCGTGAGGGCCCCGAACACCATGGCGATGCCTCCGATGGTGTCGATGGTGAGCGCGACCACCTCGGAAATGGCACCCCACACCATCTCCAACACCTGCAGACCGCCGCGCATGATGTCGGGGATGATGCCGGCCAGCCAGTTGATCGAGCTCACCAGCCAGTCAATGGCCTGCTGCGCGGCGCCGCTGCCGATCACGTCCGACACCTGCGCGGAGTAGGTGTCGAAGGTCGCCATGAGGCTGTTCATCAGGCTCTCGACCACGCCCGCGAGCGCGCCGAGGACGCGCGACACGTTCTCCCCCTGCGAGAGCACCATGAGGAAGGCCGCCGCATTGGGCCCCAGGATGGCCCCCAGGAGGCCCGAAGAGGTCTGGGCGCCCTCCTGCCCCGTCGCAATGGGATTGGCCCCTGCTGGGCCTCCGAAGAGGTTCCCGATGTGGGTGAGCGCAAGGATGCCGTCCACCATCTTCTGGATGGCGCCGATCAACGGCTGGAACGCGGTGGCGTTCACGAGCTGGTTGAAGCGGGCCATGATCCCGTCGAGGTTCCCCATCGTGTCGAAGAAGTTGCCGAAGTAGGTGATGATCGGCCGGAGCACACCCGCGGCCCAGCCCGTGAGCGCCGCGCCCACCTTCTCGATGTAGGGGAGCACCGACGCGATGGCGATGTTGAGCTCGCGCAGCCCGAAGGCGGCCAGGTCGAAGATGGGCCCGCCCAGGACGCGCTTCAGCTCGTTGATGCCCGAGGTGAAGGTGCCCACCTGCGTGTCCCAGGTGTCCGCGAACGAGTTGATGAGCGGGCTGTAGCGGTCTAGCGCCGCCTTCACGGTGGTGAAGACCTGTTCGCCGGTCATCGCATTGAGCTGCTGGCCGGTGATGGGCCCGCCCGCTCCATGGCGCCGCGGGTCGCGGCTCATGGGGTGGATCACTTCGTTCCAGAGGCGCACGTCGAGCTGCGCCTGGTGGCTGAAGATCCCATGAGGTCCATGCCGGACTGCATGGCGCCGATGTTCTTGCTGATGCCGGACGCGGTGGCCTGACTCGTCAGGTCCATGATCTCCCGGGTCGTGCGCCCCGTGGCCTGGAGGATGGACGGCAAGGCCGCGGTGAAGGTCGTGATGTAGTCGCTGGTCTCGCCCGGCAGCCGGGCCGCCGTCGCCTGCATCTCCCCAACCAGCGCGGACGCCTGCTGGCGGGCCATGCTCATGTTGCTGGCCATGGCGCCCGAGAGGGCCTCCCCGGAGAGCTGCCCCATCTGGGCCGCGGTCTGGCCCACCACGTTGAGCGACGCGAGCGTTCCGGCGATGTCGTTGACCGACTGCTGGTAGCGCTGGTTGAGCTGCATGCTCTCGCGCATGGGGCCCTGGATCATGCCGAGGGCGCTCTGGGCGACCGCAAAGGCCGCCTCAAAACCAGCCAGCGCGCGACCGACCCCGAGGGCGGTGGAGGCGAGCCCCAGCGCCTGCTGGGTGTAGTCGTCCTGCACGCTGAAGCGCGAGACGATGTTCTCGGTCACTCCCGCGGCAATGCCTGCAGCGCCACCCGGCATCGGATCAGTCCCTTTCCTGGACTTCGTTCTCCTGATTCACGAAGCCCGCGACCGCCTCGTGAAACTCCAGGAGATCACTGAGCGGCCAGTCTCCAGACTCCGAAGGCGGGACCCTCCCGTACCGTGCGACGTACGCCATCGCGCTCACCAGGTTGGCGCGGTACTCGCTGGGGTGGGGGAAGGACAGGCACATGGCCGCGAAGGTCAGCCCACCCTGACTTCGAGGCTCCCGAGAAAATCGGCAGCGTCCTCCGGCTTGGCCGCGTGCACCTGCCCGAACGCGGCCATGAGCATCTGCCGGCACCGGCTGCCCACCGCGTTCCAGAAGATGTCCACGCTCGCATCCGAGGTGGAAATGGTCTCCGGCCCCTCGCCCTTGTCCGCGTAGCGCAGGGACTCCCTGGCCAGCTCCCACGCGAGGCGCATGGGCTCGCCGTGGCAGCGCTTGGTCGCGGCCATCTCGTCGTTCGCGGTCAGCTCCACGAAGCAGACGCGGGTGTAGCCGCCGCAGTCGTCCACCAACCGGGCGGGGATCGTGAACCAGCTCTGAACCTTCGCGCGTGCCTTGATGTCAGCCATGAATCAGTCTTTCTCTGCAGGGTACTGGTCGGACTTTCCCTGACCGATCAGCACTTTTTTCCCACTACGGACGTAGGGAGTACGCCGGGCGCTTCCGAATCAGAAGAGAACGCACTCATAGCCCATGCGGCGTCTCGGAAGCCTCCGGCGGTTTTCTCGGAGAGAGCCGGAGCCGGAGCCGGAGAGTGCAGGGCTATTCACCGCGTAAAGCTCCTCGCAGCTCGTCTCAGAAGACCAGGATGGCTTCCGAGGCTGCGAAGTCCAACCGCGTCGAGACGTAGTCGGTGCGGTTCGCGCTGTTGAAAGGGATGTCCCCGAACTCCACGTCCGGGATCGTGCACTTCACGCGGTCGCCGTTGGCGTAGCTGAAGGTGCACTTGATGTTGATCTTCATGTTGGGCGTCCTGCGCGCGGCCTTCTCGACGAGGGCTTGCGCGAGCACGAAGCCCGCCTTGTCGCTGGTGTGGATCTCCAACTGGCCCTTGATGGCCTTGTAGATGGAATCCACGCGCTCCGAGGTCTCGCCCAGGTAGCCCTCGTTCTTGATCTCCTGCTGGTAGGTGAACTCGAAGCTCTTCACCGCGGTGAGCGTGTCGAGCGTGACGCCATCCTGCACCAGCGCGACGGACACTTCCTGACCCCGAATCCGCTTCCCAGGCATCGCTGAATCTCCTTCTGGCCGTCCAAACGGAAAGGGCCCGGCTCTCTCGCGAGAAAACCAGGCCCTATCCGGGCGAATGCCCGTGCGGCAGCACCGAAGCTACTCGGTTCCGCCCGAGAAGGCTAGGAGACGCTGGTGACGATCGCGTCCGGGGACACATCCGTCTGGGCCACCAGCACGTCCAGCGTGGCGAGCATGCGCCAGCGGCTGATGATCGTGAAGATGCCGCGCGCCTCCAGGGCCGGCGTGTTGCCGCTCTTGTCGTCCACCGCGTAGCCCGCGATGCGCGCCGCCGAGGGGTTGTTGACCGAGAGGAGCTCCGCGCCGAAGGCCACCGTCTCGGACACGAGCGCGTCCTTGCGGGTCTGCGTCCCCAGGCTCTTCACGAAGAGGTTGTACCGGGCCGCGATCGAGTCCTGGATGAAGTCCGCGAACCGGCGGCGGTTGATGTTCTGCTGCCCGCTCGTGAGGCTGGTGGTGATGCCGCTCTGGAGGATGGGGCCCACCTGCCGGTCCATGCGCAGCGCGCAGATGCCGTACTGCTTGAGCAGGATGTAGTCCGACAGCTTCAGCTTCGGGCAGCCGCGCTGGTAGCCGATGATCTGGCTGAACGCGAGCGGCACGGGGTCCGTCGCCTGGCCCGGGTTGAGCTCGGGCTGCAGCACCGTGAAGAGCGACGCGATCCAGGTGTCCATGGTCACGTCGATCACGCCGTCGCGGGTCGTGGTGCCGTCCGCGCAGGCGATGGTCTTGTTCACGAGCTCCGGGATGAGCGTGGTGCAGCCCGGCCAGGAGTAGGTCACGCGCTCGTCGCGTGCCGCGCCGCCCGAACCGCCGCCCACGCCCGGGTCCGAGGCGCCGATGATGGTCGAAAGCGCGACCTGATCGAGGTCGGGGCTGATGACCGTGTTGCGGGTGAGCCCCACCTGGCTCTGCGCGAGGCAGTGGGTGCGCAGGTAGGCGCGGATGGTGCCGTCCTTGCGCGCCGAGACGACGGTGTTGACCACGTTGGCCGGCTCGTCGTCCGCCGCGAGGGCATCGAGCGCCGCGAGGTAGCGCACGCGCAGCGTGGCGTTGGTGTTGGGGTAGTTGGTCCCCGAACCCGCGATGCCGTGCACCTGGTTGTCGAAGGTGAGCGCCACCGTGGGGTGCGCCTTCAGCCGCAGGCCCGACAGCGGCTCCCAGGCCGTGCTGGACGGCGTGGCCGCCGGGGAGGTCGCCGGGATGGCCGCCGCAGCAGCCGCCAGGTCGGCCACCAGCGGCCGGCAGAGCACCGTGTAGCCCGCCGCGCCGGTCAGGGCATAGGCGCCCCCCGAATCAGCCACGGCGGCCGGGTAGACGCGGTAGGCCAGGGCGCTCCCGACCTCCCAGGACGTGCCGTCCGTGAAGTCCCCGCCGTCCATGCGCTGGCAGGTGATCTCCAGCCCGCCCGTGTCCACCGCGGTCACGCGCAGGAGGCCCGCCCCCGCGCAGAGCAGGTTCTGGCTGGCAGCGACGGCCAGGAGCGAGCCCGCCACCACCACATCGCCCACGGTCACGCCGTCCGTGACGAAGCTGCCCGTGGCGCGGGTGATCGTGGCCTTGGCGCCCACGACGGCGTTGGCCGTGGTGCCATCCACGCCCGTGGAGCGGGGCGCATCCGCGGTGAAGACCACCTGGGAGGCCGTGCGGTAGGTGTTGGCGCCGGTCTTGAACTCGGTCCCGGCCGGAACCGCCGCCGCCGTGATGGGCACGATGGGCGTCACGTCCGTGGCCGAGCGGCTCGTGGGCAGCTCACGCCAGAGGCGCACAGCGCTCTGGGTGTCCGTGGGGTAGCCGGCGCGGCTGATGAGATCGACCGCGGCCACGACCAGCCGCGAGAAGCGCTTGTTGCGCAGCTCGACGAACAGGTTGCCCATCTGGTCCCCGAAGTCCCCCAGGTACTCATCGCAGGGCCCGATCTTCGCGAGCAGGTCGGCGCCGCCGTAGATCTCCACCGGGCGCACGTCCGAGAGGACGAGGCCGGAGCTGTTGACCTTGCAGGCGTAGCTCATGTCGGCGGCTTCACCGATCACGGCCGCGCAGTTGGAGCCGGCGCCCTGGATGCCACCCTGCGGGGGCGTGTCGACGATGACCACGCCCTCGATGGCCGTGAGCTCCTGGACCGAGGGGGAGTAGCCGTAGCGTCGAATGAAACCTGCGCCCATGAGTGATTCTCCTTAGGAAGTGACGGCGATACTCGCACGCGGGTCCAGGTTGGGGAACTCCCTCCAGGTCGCGTAGGCCATCGCCGTCTGAAAGGTCAGCACCAGCTTCCAGTACCCGCGCTGCACGTCCTGGTCGGAGTCCTGGTAGTCGCTCGTCTGCAGGAGGTAGCTCGCGCGCTGGTTGTAGTAGTACGGCAGCTCCATCAGGAACCCCGACCGCCAATCACACGGGTGCGCCACACGCTCCATCGCCATCGCGAAGAGCGCCCTTTCCACCGGGTTGGCGCACCAGATTTCCGCCACCACCGTCCCGGTGGCTTCTCCGTGGATCTGAAGCGTGCCGTTCTCGACGCGGTAGCTCTCGGCGTTCTGGGGGCCCAGCGAGTCCGCCCCGTCCGCCATCGACAAGGAGCCCTGGCAGTACACGGCTGCCGAGGGGTACTCGGCCAGCTCCTCGTACTCGGCCCGGTGCTCGATCACGGCCCTGAGCTGTACGTCCGCGCGTCCCAGGTCTGGGGAGATGCGAACCGGCCGGAGGTAGTCCGCCAGCCCACGGACCAGGGCGGTGCGGACATCGACCGTGCAGTCCTTGGTGGGGATCTCCGGGTCGCCGGGGAACTCGATGAACCTGGCTTCCATCACGGCCCGCTGCTGTTGCGGATCAGCTCGGCAAAGCGCGTGTAGAGCACCTTCTTGATCTTGTCCGCGGTGTTCTCGCGGGTGCTCTGCACGATCTTGCGGCGGTAGAGCCCGCGGCGCTTGATGGCCCGTGCGATGAGGAAGGCGGCGCGCTTGTCGCCCTTCCCGTAGCGCTGCTGGAGCCAGAGAAGGATGGCCGCGGGGGGAGGCATGCCCTCGCCGGGCTTGCGGTCCTGCTCGATGTAGCCCGTGTAGGATTTCCCCTTGGTGTTCATGGCGGGGTTCTTGAGCACGATGCTCAGGGTCGGTTCATCCACCGAGACCGTCCAGCTCTTCTTCACCATGCCCGAAGCCACGGCGCCACGGTCGCCGTTTGGGGACGCCGGGGGCGCGTTGGCGGTCTGTTCCTGCACGTCCTGTAGCGCGATGCTGCGGCACTCGGTCAGGGCCCGCTTGATGTTGCGCCGCATGTTGGACGCGACGCGCTCCATGAACTTCCCGTGGTTCTGGGGGCGCACCGCGAAGCTGGTGGTGAAGCCGCCAGCCATCTCAGGGGTTCCCGGCCAGGTCGCGGTCGTGCTGCCCGGAGCGGCCCAGCACCAGGCTCCACATCATCTTGCCGGGGTCCAAGGTGGGGATGCCCTTCACGATGAACTTGCGCCGCCAGCTCTCGCCCTTCGCAATGTTCTGGAGCTCCCAATAAAACGTTTCGTTGGCCCCCAGCGCCTCCCCCCGGGGCCCGCGTCCCAGGAGCTGGTTCTCGTCGTACTTCATGCTGACTTCGGAGAGCCGCACGTCGCCGGTTTCGTCCGTCCCCACGGTCATCATGATGAGGCTCAAACCCGTGAAAGGCTCGACCTTGGGTGCGGGGAGGATCTCCAGCTCGGACACGATCTGCTCGGCACCGCGACCGCGGTTGGTGCCGCTGAAGCGGGATTTCACGAGGAAAACGCGGTAGGGGCGCAATCCTAGGTCGGTGTTGAGGCCTCGGATCTCGTCGATGCATGGGACCAACGACGCGATGAGCGTGCTGCGGTAGCCGTTCGCGTCCATGGGCCCGTTGCGGCAGCTCATCAGTGCACCACGCGCACGTTGCCGGAGCGAATGCCCATCCGCGCAAAGCGGGTGGAGTAGGCGTAGAGCGGCACGCCCAGGATGTCCGCGAGCCTGCCGGCCCAGCGGCAGTATTCGCGCTCCAGGAGGTCCGGCTGGCTCTCCCCAGGGCGGCCAGGGCGCATGGTGATGTCCCCGATGCGCTCCACGGCCAGGTTGCAGACGGCCTTCATCAGCGCCGCCTCGATCGCGTCCAGGTTCTGGAGGTACTGCTGGATCGTGGGGATGGCGTCTTCCATCGCCTGCGTGAGCGAGGTCTCCACCAGAAACGCAGTCTGCAGCGGCATGGGGATGCCGCGGTTGTAGCTGCCGATGGCCTCCACTTGCGGGTAACCCAGATGAACGCGACAGCGCAGCTTTTCAGTAGGCGTCAGCGGCATGGCGAGGTTGAGCTTACCCGATCTTGGCGCGGCAGCGCCGGTACTGCGTGTAGTTGTGCGGGGGCTTCTTCTTGCGCGGGAAGTGGCAGGTGGGCAGCCGCATCCCGCGGCTCTCTTCGTCGAGCTGGCGCATGATCGCGGGGCCCATTCGTCCCTGGGCGACCGCGACCTTCACTTGCGCGCGGTGGATGTGGCTTTTGTACGGCACGGAAGCACCTCTTACCCTTGGAGAAGGGCCAGGGCGGCCTGCAGAAGTGCTGTGGGGGAGAGGGTAAGGAAGCAGCAGGAGCCCCAGGATGGGGCCCCTGAAGGTGGCTCAGGTGCCCTGGACGGCGTGCTGGATGATGCGGAAGCGCTTGTAGCGCGCGTCGTCGCCGGTCGCGGCGTCGGTGCGCAGCGGCCAGTCGCCCAGGAACTTCCAGCTCGCGGACACGAGGTCCTGCAGCCGGTTGAGCGGCGCGCGGAGCACCATGGTGATGCGATCCGCAAGGATCTCGATGCCGTTGTTGGCGACCTGCACCGGGCCCGCGTGGCCGATCATCCCGGCCTCCGTCAGGAACTGCGCGGGGTCCTGGTAGAACTCGAAGATGCCGCCCGCGCCGGTCAGGAGCGCGCGGTGGATGGGGGTGCCCGTCGCCACGCCGGTCGAGTAGAACTCGCCTGCGAAGTTGTCGCCCTGGCTGAAGGTCACGCCGTCGCCGGAGCCGACCGAGGTGGGCAGCGGGACCTCGTTGTTCTCGATGAAGATGCAGCCGAAGAAGACGCCCAGGGCCATCTCCTTGTAGCAGTAGGCGTCCGGCACTCCGGTGTGGAGGCGCTGGAGCTCCTGGTCCGCGTAGAAGGCCGAGACCGACTCGGGCTCCAGGTGGAGGTGGTACATCCCGTCCAGGTGCTTGGGGACGTTGTTCTTCTTGGCGTTGGCGACGACGGCGCGGAGGTCCGCGAGCCGCGGCATGTCCGTGGGGCCGATGTCGTCCACCGCGTTGCCGCCGCCGACCCGGATCACGGTCGAGCAGTCGCGGCTCTTGATGTACGCCCGATCGGCGCAGGTGACGGCCGAGGAGACCGTGAGCACGCCGGGACCGATCATGTCGCCGGCCGTGTCAGGCGTGTAGCCCACCACCGTGTTGGCGACGCCCGCGATCGAGACCTGGAGCGGGTTGGCGCCGGACACGGTGTCGAAGCGCACCTTGGAGGCGCCCGTGATCGCCGGGTTGCGCGCGGTGGTGAAGCCGTTGAGGCGCTTCACGCGGACGGCCGTCGAGCCCACCAGGGCACCATCGACCACGCTGTTGCCCGCCTCGGCCGCGTTGAACATCCGGTTGCGGACGTGGCGGTTGATGCTCTGCGCGGCCTGCATGCCGAGCTGCTGCGCGTTGCGCATGAAGAGGTCCACGATCGCCTGCGCGCTCGTCGGCATGTGGGTGTCGAGCGTGCCCGCGTACTGCTGGAGCTGCGCTTCCCACTGCTCGATGGGGTAGCTCTGCGGGTCCGGGTCCACCCCGGGCCGCAGCGGCTGCATCGAGGTCGGGAGCAGGCCCGGCGCCGTCGCGATGTAGCTGTCGCCCACGCCCGCGGGCCACTCCACCGGGTTGGCCTCCGACCGGAAGAGCAGCAGCGGGAAGAGCGCGTCGTGGAACGCACGCTCCAACGCCCGCTCCTGGACGATGGCCCGAACTTCGGGAGTGGCCAAGATTGTCGAGAAATCAACCATTTTCGTGTCTTCCTAGTTGAAGTTCAGGTTCGAGACCTGGCGGATGACGGCCTGGACATCGTATCCAGATTTCGCCTGAAACACAGCCGGGAGGCTGGCGTTCTTCGTCTGATTGCATCGCGCACAGGCAGGCGCGATGTTTTCGATGCTGTGATCGCCGCCCTTGGAGAGCGGCATGATGTGGTCGACGTGAGCGGACTTCGCCACGCGGCAGTAGGCACACATGCCCTCGAACAGCTCAAACAAGCGCTGCACCATCCACGCGGGGATGTGCTGGCCCTTCATCTTGGCGCGGCGCTTCTGCCTGTTGAGCTTCTTGCTGATCCTCACGATCTCCGGGTTGGCTGCCTGCCACACCGCGATCTTGCGCTTCAAATCATCGGAGTTCCGGGCGTAGTAGTCAGCCTTGCTCTTCTTGTGCAGAGCTGCGTGCTGGTCTGGGTGCGCGGCTGCCCATTTCGCGCCCGCCTTTGCCGCGACTGCCTTCCACTTCTCCGGGTCGTCCAGCCTGCGCTGCTTCGCCATCTCCGACTGGCACACCCGGCATTGCGAGGTGCCAGTCGGCAGCTTTGCCGTCACATAGAACTCCGACATCGGGAGGAGGTTCTTGCAGCGGCTGCAGACCTTCTCCTTCCTGTCGACGATCTTGGCGGGCATGGGCGTGTGTTCCTTGAGCGTTCAGAGGGAAGGAAGGCGGTGTGAAGTCGAAACTACACCGAAAGGCGAGGATCGCGAATCCCCTTGCTGCGGAGATACGCCCGGTAGTCTTCCGGGCTCATCGCCATGGTGTCGATCACGGGAGTTTCAGCCCGCTCGGAGTCCGCCGGCCGCGGCGGCGTGGGCGAGGAAGCCTGGGGCATGCGGCCCGTGGGCGAAGTGGACACGGGCTTGTCCACGATCGGCTCCGCGACGGGCGCGATCGGGGTGGGCACCTCGGAGACGGGCGCCGAGCGGAAGATGTACGGGTGCTGCCCGCGGAGGCTCGCGAAGTAGTCCCCCGGGTTGAAGGTCTTGAGCTCGGCCGGCGCCATCGTGCCGACCTTGCGGCGCAGGAGCGCGACGGCGTAGTCCACGTCCTTCACGTCCGAATCGTAGGCGTGCTGCCGGAGCGCCACCTCGGTCTGTAGATCCTTCAGGGCCTGCCCCTGCCGCGCGTACTTCTTCTGAAGCATCGCGTTCTCGGTCTCCAGGAGCTTCAGCCGCTTGGCCGCGGGAAGGTGAGCCTTCTCCTCGGTCGTGGCGCCCGCATCCGGCTGGGACTGCATGGAAGGCGCCGCGGCCAGCATGTCCTCCAAGCTCTTGTAGCCGCGCTCCTGGGCGAGCTTGGTGAGCCGCTCGGTCTCCAGCTTGCGGCCTTCGTCCCGGGCGGAACGCTTGGTCGCGGCCAGGGCGCGGGCATCCAGCTCCACCTTGCGGCTGGCCGGCGTGGCGACGGGGGGCACGGGCTGCCCCGCCTGGATGGGCGGGAGCGGCAGATCCTTCGGGGACGGGACCGGCTCGCCACCGGGAGCAGATTCCGGCTGCTCCAGGGGGTCGATCGGGTCGATTTCGGGGGGCATGGGCCTTTTCTCCTCGGGTCAGTCGGGCTCAGAGCCCGTTGGTGTACTCGGCGGTCAGCGAGACCGGCGACCGCGGGCTGTACTCGATCGTGAAGGCGGTCACGTCCGCCGACGCGAAGGTCAGCGTGGTGCCGTCGTCCGAGATGCGCGCGATGCCCACCGCGGAGCTCGTGGCCGGCGTGAGCACGGTGCCCGCGATGTCCGTGAGGATGTAGGTCCCCACGACGGTGCCGGTGGTGGCCGAGACGACGCGCAGGGTGAGCAGGTAGCCGAGCGCCGGGAGGTTCTCGTCCGTCGCGAGGTTGATCCCCGTGATGGTCGCGAGCGCCTTCATGGCCGCGGTGGTGATGTTGTAGGTGGCCGCCGCGGTCAGGCCCGCGAAGACCGCCTTGATGACGCTCATGCGGTCGCCCGGCTTGGTGCCGCGCAGCGCAGCGTCGAACTCCGAGAGATTGACGCGGTTGAGGACTTCGCGGCGGTCGATGGTGTGCGTGGTCATGTGCGGGGGCTCCCTAGCTCTTCTTGCCGATGAGGATGGTGACGACGGTGGGCGTGGCCGGGACTCGCGTCACGTCCAGTGCGGTGATTCCTACCGAAGCCGAGAGAATCACGCAATACGGGTCCACGGGGAAGGCTTGCGCCGTTCCGTCTGCGGACGTAGCGCGCAGCCGCACCTTGCCGCCCACCGTGCGGACGTAGATCACGTTCACTTCGGTGAGCGCTCCGAAGGGGATGCTCACGGGCGCGTCGCCATCCAGCTCGAAGCTGGTGGCCAGGCTGTGGTCGAGCGTCATGCGCTCGTCGAAGTTTGCAGTGAACTTGGCACCCTGCCCGGTGGCGGCGAAGGGGGCCGATTCAAGCAAACCTACGAACTGGAGCTTTTCGGCCACGATGGAGAAGGTATCAGACGAGCTGACCGGCGCGGTAGAGCCACGCGGCCAGAATCGGCGGCGTCACTTCCTGGAGTTCGTCCTTGAAGTGGTCCGCGATCTCGGTGGCGCCGCGGTATTCGATGCCCGAGAGCTCGTCCGAGAGCTCCGCGTCCATGCCCTCCAGCGCGGAGAGGA
>OFQY01000596.1_pt1 | contig 13520 bp, 19 predicted proteins | sample 1542991 | NCBI WGS metagenome assembly OFQY01 (sample SAMN07774224, study PRJEB24372) | wastewater metagenome | isolation source: Exp Tend VB 10WW | collected 2016-02 | reverse complement strand
TGCTTCTCCATGGTGGGCTTACGGCCACTAGTCGGAACGCTTAACGGGCGTGACGCGGCAGCTACTTACGGTAGCAACTCGAAATTATATTGCGTAAAACCTAGTATAAGTAATCTTTTATGTCAAATAGAGCTACGAAACCCCTTACCTACGAGCCCGCTCCCCCCCACTCTGCTTAGTCAGTAAATATTTTATATCGGCTACCCCATTATCAACTGCAATCAATTGGTCCTTCACGTGCACTAATTGCTCGCTGTTTCTTTCTGTAATGGCCTGCGCTTTTTCAAGAACACCTACTCTGTTATCTAGATGCGCTGCGAACCAAACGATGGTGGTAGTTTGTGTAAAAAAGAACCCTAACAAACTAACAATCAACGCTAATGGAATGCTCTTATTAAGATGCCATTGGTTATTAGGTATTTCAGCTGGGCCTATGTTAACAGTTCTGTATCTCGTCATAATAAATTTCCCACGTTCAAGAGATAAACGCCGAAAGCACCTCCTAGTTGCAAGGTTTGTTATGACGTTACAGGAAGGTCCGGATCTACTTGCACAGCGATAGCTTCAAAAGCGGTATCTACTTGGGCGTCTAACTGTTGCAATGCAGCGAGTTGTTGCGCAGGTGTAGATGGGTTAGCGGATAAGGTTGCAATCATATTCTTAATAGCCTGAAACAAAGTTGTTGCTGTTGGGAATAATGTCACAACAAGAGGCACCCATTTCTCTAAAGCTTTAACTACAGAAATAATAACTGCAGAACTTGTTGCCCCTCCAACTACAGGCAGCACTTGTTCAACTACGGTAAGAAGCGCGGTGATAGCCGCCACTACTGCGCTTTCCATATTAATGCGCTCCTATGAAGTTAGAGGCTGGGGTGTTCTTTATATTATCTAGCGCTGCCACAAGTGCATTATAAATAGCGGCTGGCACCGTTGTAGATGTCTGAATGTAAGTTTCGATTTGGTTACGCGCCGCACGCCCCGCTCGCACATACCTAATAACCAATCGACGCGTGTTTGCGTTACATGCAGAAGCTTCAGGAGATGCTTTGCAAAAAGTAAGAAAAGCAGTAGCGCCCGACTCTGCCGCGTTAAACCCATTAGCAGCAAGCAGCGCTTGTGTAGGTGATACTGAAGAGGTGGCAACCTGTTGAAAATTGCTAAGAGCAGCACAACCCCCCAAAGCTAACGCAACAACAATACCTAACCACCTCATGACGCCACCACATTACTAGGAGTTGCATTAGCTAATGCGGTTGCTCCCGGAACTGCTTTGTTCAAGGCAATACCGCCTACTTCAGGCATGTTTGCCACAGTAGTTACTACTGCAGATTTTCGATTTAAGATAAAGGAACCTGCAGCAAAAGCCGCCCCACCTAGACTCATGATAATATAATTCCAGGTAGCAAAATCAAAAAAAGGAAGTTTAGCTGCGGCAATACCGGCAAGATACCCCGTAACCATAAGAGCAGTGTTATTATTCTGAAGAGGATTAGTGACCCCTGGCGAAGTATTCGCAGTAGCGTTCATAGCTTAGCCTCCTCATTAAATAGTAAATAAACCTCTACTGTATTTTGTTAACATATGCAACCATGGATAGAGCATTATTTTTAACCTGATTGACCCTATACAACCATCCGCGTATGAATCGAGGCTGATTAAGGTTCCGATAAAAAGCAGCGCTAACATCCGATGCCGATGACGCACGCGATCGTGGTGAGCACGAGCGCCGCGAGCCATGTGATGAGCACCCAGTTGTCCCTCAGCACGCCGCGACTCGGGCTGGCGATCGGCGGCGTATCCACCTCGCACGCCTGTACGACCGGCGACGCGAACACCTGCGGCGAGCTCGTAACCGCGGCGAGATCGTCGGCGAAGTCCGGCTCCCGCACCGCATGCAGCAAGATGCCGGCAAGGGTGCCGTCGCAGCGATTTTGCAACTCGACGCGCCCGATAGCGGATGCTGGTGGCTCGCCGATGTAGTGCCATCGACCGCCCTTCTCCGCCTCCCACACGACCGTGACGACGCGGCGACGCAGCCACTTGCGGCCCGGCGGGGCGTCGATGCAGATCGACACGCGACCTGCGCGGGCCGCCTCGATGTTCGTCTCACGCACTTGTGCGCCCATGTCGTCCACGCACGAGACGACCGCGGGCATGACGATGACGGCGAAGTCCTGCAGCGCGGCGACGGCTTCGGCGAGGCCGCGCTCCCACGCCTGGTCGCGTGCTGCTTCACGTACCTGTCGCGCCATGCGTGCGGCTTCGACGGCGAGCGCGAGCGGGCTGTGGTTCTGGATCGGGGTCTCGGTCTCGTTGTTTACCATGTCGTCTCCTCTGTGGTCGGAATTCCAATCGGGCACGGTGCCCACCGCTCGCGTAGGGTGGCGATCGCGTTGTCGATCGTGGGATGATTCGTCGCTATGCGGGCGCTGCGGATCCGTGGGTGCAGCAGGATCCGCAAGCCGTGCGGACCTCCAGGCTGGATCTCGCCTTCGATGATCCACGCGTCGCAGGCCCAGTATGTAGCGGTGCGCTTGCCATCGGCGGTGGGGCGGCCTGACATGGTGTCGTGATGATCGCAGTCGTGCGCGTTGCCACTGGTCATGTCGTGCTCCCGTCTCGCACGTCAGCATGCAGCTGCTCCCACTCCTCGTGAGCGTCGCACAGGTCGGCGTACAGGCGCGCGGGGATCTTGCGATGCAGCGACGCGATCGCGGCGACCTGCACCGCTTTGCGCGCCTCGAAGGGCGCGTTGAACTCGACGGTCTTGCGGGTGTGCCGGAGGTCGGCGACCTGCGTGCGGATGTTGTGCAGCTTGTCGCACGCGATCACCAGGGCGCTGTCGGGCGTGACGACGATGTCCAGGTGGCGCAAGTGCTTCGCCTTGCGGTCGGCCCACGGCGCCTTCGCCTCGGGGCTGTCGCCGACGCTGGTGTCCGTGCACTCAAGGACGATCGCCGCGGCGCGCCCGCCACATGCGGCCGAGATGTCCTCGATACGCGCGCTCGGCACGTCCTCGATCGCATCGTGCAAGATGCCGGCCGCGGCTTGATCGAGGTCACCGCCGTACTCGAGCACAAGGCCCGCGACCTGCAGCAAGTGCGAGACGTACGGGATCGGCGGGTCGGTACCCTTGCGGATCTGCGCGACGTGATAACTGCATGCGAGCGAGACGGCGCGCGCCAGCTTCGCGTGTCCGTTGCTCAGCTCGGGGGTGTAGGCTTGTGTTTGCATCAAGTCATCCTCGCACGTCACTGGCGCCCCGTCAAGCCCGCGATTGTGAGCGGCGTCATGGTCACGGGCAGTGTCATCGTCATCGCTTGTCTCCTCCCACGTCCTCGAACTTGACCACGCGCAATGCGTGCCGCCTGAACGGACGGGTCGCGCGTCGGCACCACTCACGGTACGACGCGCCGATGCCCGCGACTTGTTTGTTGATCTGCTGCTGCGTCGCGTCAGGCGGTGGCACGACGACGATCTCGGCGAGATCGCGGTCAGTCATGCCGAACGCGACGGGCCCGGAGCCGGCCTCGTACAACATCGTCGACAGACCGATCGGATAGACATCGCCGCACATGTGCACCTGCGCGCCGGGCAGCTCGAGCAGTACGCGCGTGCGAGGCAGGTGCCACTTCGCATTTGGCAAGGCACGACGCGTCATGACGTCAGCCCAGTGATGCTCGACGATGGTCGCACTGGCCTTGCCGTCCGGCGAGAGGCTCGTCATCATGATCGGAAAGTGTCCGATGCTCACGCACTCGACACGCGAGCCATGCCATGCGAGCGGCTTGCCGTAGCACTCGGCGGCGACGTCGGCGAGGCGCTTGACGAGCAATGCCCGCGTGTGGCCCTGCGCCGGGCGGGCGCCGATCTTGACCGCGAGCAACTTGCCGCGGTAGTCCGCGGTGCACCAGCCCGGCAATGACTGTCCGCCGCGCAGCCGCAAGCCCGCAGCCTCGCAGTCCCACGTGCTGCCGTTTGCCCGGTGCGAGACCCAGTGCACGAGCTCGGCGATGACACGGGCGCGCTGCTCGGACGATGTCGTGATCGCATCCGCGACCTTGGCCATCGCAAGCGTGATGGCCGTCCGCTCGGCGCGCGGCAACTTGTCGATGTTACCGTCGTCAGTCATCGAGTCCCTCTACCTCGTCTGGCTCAGCGGCGAGTGCATCGGTCACGGCGACACGTGGGCCGCCGAGCACTACGTCAAACGCGATCAGGTCGTCATCAGGGATGTCGAGCCCGGCGATGGCGTCGTCGAGTGCCTCGCACGCCGCGCGGATCTTGGCGACGTGCTTCTTCCACGCCTCCTCCGCGGCCTCGATGCCCTCCGCGTACGCCCCCTTGCGCTCGCGCGTGATCTCGGTCTCATAGTGCTTGGCGATCGGCCCGTCGTCCGCGGGTCCACCGATACTCATGACGCGCTGCTCGGGGTCGTCGAGCGCATCGACAGCGCGGGCCAGCGTGTCGAGTGGGTTCGTGCCGCCCGCGAGATCGGCAAGGTCGACGAACGTGCCGGACCACTTGCTCGCGCATGTGCTCGCCAGGATATTGCTCGCGGCCGCGGCAATCCGTGCGGGCAGGTCGTCGCCGTGTAGGCCGAGCAGCCGCGCCAGCGCAAGACCCTCGGGCGACATGCCCTGTCCCGCGCTCACCTGCGCGTCGACACGGTCCCGTGCGTTGGCGGCGTCCAGGTCGGCGCGCATGCCCGCGATCGTGAGCGCGGCAGTGCTGGCGAGCTCGAGCGGCGTCTCGTCACCGGTCAAGACGACGTCGACGCCCGTCGCCTTGAGCACATGCAGCAAGCGCGACGACTCGTCATGCAGCGGACGGGCTTGCTCGCATGCAACGACGCGATCACGTCTGGCCACGATGAACCTGTGGAACTCGACACACGCGTTGTTGAAGTCGTCCCCAGTGGCCCACTCCACGTTCCTGACGTCGGCGGTGCCTTTGTCGACGAGATGCTCGTCACCCAGCTTGCCGCTCACGCAGCACCACCGGCCGTCGGTTGACCGGGAGGCGAGCACGTACACGATGTCGCCGACGATTGCGACGCGCCGCACCTTGCCCGCGTCAGGCAAGACGGCCGCAGCAGCGACCTGGTCACGGACGGCATGCAAGGCCATCGGCTTGCTCGACGACTCCGCGACATGCGGGCCGACACGCGCACGCCACCCCTTCGGATAGCTCCGCGCGGTCACCTCGACGGGCACCTTGATCGTGATGGTCGTGTCGGTCGTCGTCGTCGTCGTCGTCGTCGTCATGTCTAGTCCTGCCGCGGTTGCGGATCGCGTTGTGGATACGTGCCCTCGAAACGCACCGCTCTGTCATCGAGGTACTCGTGCGCAAAAGGCTTGCCGGGATGCAGCCAAAACTGGATCGACTTGACCTCCTCGAAGGTCAGTCCGTGCTGCGCGAGCCATGACGCGATCACGCCTCGCACCACGTACGGATCACGGTGCGACTCAATCGGGAACGTGCAGCCCTCGTGCGATGCTGTCAAGCGACACGTGTGGATGATGAGCAGGTGTCCGCGCGCGAGCTCAGACTTGAGCCATGCGATCGCGCCGGGCAGCGGGTCGCCCGAGACCACGTCGGCAGCCACGAAAGGCCCGGCGTAGATCGTGTTGTCGAAGTCAACAGCGACGGTGTACTGCGTCACGATGCACCTCCGAACTTGCGATGCAGCCGCGCATAGGTGGCACGCTCGATCGCCTCCGAGTCTTGCCGCAGCCGCTGCAATTCAGCGGCTTGAAAGTCGACACGCCACTGCGCGACGGGCAGCTCGACCGTGACGCGCACCAGCGTCAGCGACTCGATAATCGTCTCGCCGTCACGGAGCCACGACCCGTCGTCCTTGTGCATGCGCTTGCGCGCGAGTTCCCACGCCTCGTCGTCGTTCGCAGCGTCGAACATCTCGAAGCGCGTACCGCACGCAATCGTGTGATCGCAGCCATCGCCCTGTTGCTTGAACACGAGTCCGTATTTCATGGCTTGACTCCCGGCTTCCATCCACGAGGCGGCTTCCATCCCGCGGCTTGCGCCGTCACAGCCCATGCCGGCCATGGCGAGCCCTGCTGCGCGGCATCGTCTGCACGAAACGCCGCACGCACGGCACGCAATGCAGTCGTCGCCGTCGCCTTCGACTCGAACGTGAAGCCCTCGTACTTGCTTTTGTTCGACTCAGCATACGGCTCGGCTGCCTTGTACGCGATCCAGTTCTCGCGTTCGCCGAGCGCATTGCTCGCGGGCATATCAGTCGGCGGGTCAAGTTCTCCGATCTCGCCACCGCATTCATCATCGACGATCCAGCACAGCACGTAACCGCGACGCTCCTCGAACACATCGATCTTGGGAATGGTCACAACGCACCCCCGACCGCGCGCAGCTCAGGCAAGGCGCCCGCGGCCGACATCTCGCGCTGGGCCATCGCGGCCCACTCGCCCGCGCTGCGGGTCGCCAGCGGGCTCGGATGCGTCAGGTACACGACCTTCGGACGGACGTCGGCAGGCATCGCCCCCGCGATCTCCCGCGCCTTGGTCTCAGCGTAGCGACCGACTGCGAGCACGACCCGCGTACGAAACGCCTGCACGATCGCGGCGATGTAGGAGGAGCACAGCGTGTCGAGCTCAATCGCGTACGGCAGATCTCGGTACGGACCCGACTTGCGAAACGCGTCGGGCGTGACGTTCGTCCCCTGCGGGTCGGCGGCGAAGTACGCGAGCGGGCAGTAGTTGACCGCGAAGCAATCCGCGAGGACGCGCCGAATCATCTCGACGGGCGTGTCGTCATTCGGACAGCCGTCATCCTCGGTCGGGTCCTCGGGCATCGGCTTCGTCGCCAGCGCCCACACCTTCGAGAGCCCGCCCCACAGGCGCTCGCCGCTCGCCTCGCGGCGCGTGCACGCGAAGCCTTGCACGGGGCGCTTGGGGTGAAGCACGACGCGGTCGGGGTCGGGCGCCGGGATCTGGTCGCCGCGTCTGTACCCGAGGATGATGTTAGCGTTGGCGACGTCGCCGAACGGGACGCCGGTCTGCACCATGCCCCACGGCCCGGGGTTCATGCCGAGGATCAGATACGGGCGTGACTTTGTGGCACGAGCAAACTCGTCGGGGCTCTTTTCGTACGTGGCACACGAGACGGACTCGCCTTGATAATCCACGAATACCTCGAACTGGGCGAGCCACTGCTCGTGTGCGCGTCGCATGTACGCGAGCGGGTTGTACACGTGACTGACGCCCGCGGGTCGGGACAGCCGGTCGAGCGCGTCGGAGAACACGCGGGTGTCTTGGATCAGGTTCATGGCTTGCTGCCCTTCATGACGTCGACCGTACGGCCGGAATGAACCGACGTGTGGAACTCGACGCGGATCAAAATCTCATACTCGCGTGCGTCGGCGCCGTCGCTGCGGGTCGCGGCGATGACCGTGCGCGACGTACCATCGAGACTGGAGATCTGAGCGAGATCATCCTCCGCGTCACCCTTGGCCCAGAACAACGCCGCGTCAGCCGCCGCGTCCTGGACGGACGCGCCGAGCCACTCGACCCGTTGCTCGGACCACTCACGCGGCTCGCAGAGCTTCAGGTCCAGGACGTAGTACGTCGCGGCCTTCACACGTCACCATCGTCGATCACATGCTGCGGCTCGGAGAAGTTTCGACACGCGGCGTCCGCCGCCGAGTCGGCGAGGCGGACTGCCTCGTCGTCGTCGATGCCAGCCGCCTGCGCCCGCTCAAAGCGAAGCGCGTACACGTGGGCCCACACCATGTCCCTGATCATTTGTTTTCGAGTCATGTCAGGCATCCTCGCACGGCTCGGACGCCGGGTCAAGCGGTGCGCCCCATGCGTTGACGGTCGTCGGGGCGGGGATTGAGGTCGTCGTGGGTCGCGGGCGGATTGCGGGCTCGGGCCACTGCGCAGCTGCGAGGACGGGGCGACTCCACGCCGGAAGGTCGGTCACGTCTACCGCGCCTTCCCACTCCGGGGGCACGGTCCACGATGCGCCAGCATCGCCGGGCACGTGCACCTCGAGCACCAGCTTGCCGGCGCCGCGGTCCTCGAGCACGAGCCGAGCATCGCCCCACGTGCCGCGCGTCACGACGCACTCGTCGACGATATACCCGCGCGCGAGCACGCTGAGCCAGCGCCTCATGTCGACGGCCTGCGCGGGCACGTGGACGTCGAACCGACGCGCGGGGTGTCCCGGGGCGGTGGGCAGGTCGAGCTCGAGCACCAGCGACGCGCCATGATCGGCGCTCTGTCGGTTGCCCTTGACCCGCTCCGTGCGAGCGCGGACGAAGCACGGCTCACCGGACGTGTCCTCGTGCGCGACCGGGATCCGCTTCACGTCGGACGCCGCATGAGCGGCGCGGCGACGGACGACGACCGCGGCCATCGATGCAGCGGGCAGGTGGTAGCGATAGACGCGAGTCACCCCGACAACATGCGCACGAACCGGCGCGGGTCAAGCCGCCGTCATCGCCGCATAGATCGTGTCGAGCGCGTCTCGCAGGTCGAGCTCGGCATCGCCTGTCGACGTCCGCCCGAGCACCGTTGCGATGTTGGCTGCGAGCGCCGCGAGGCGGTCTCGTTTGTGCATCTCGGCGAGGTGTGCTGGGGCCACAGCTGCGACGACGGCGAGGTCGACGCGATGCAGCGCCGACACCGGGACCCATCGACATGTCGCGGGCAACTTGCGCAGCGCGCCCGCGACGAGCACCGGCCCGCCCTTGCACGCAATGCGCAACGCCACGCCGTCGTGCACCACGTCGCCGTCACGCGGCAGCCGCCCGTTGGACGCTACGATGACGCCAGCCGGGCCGAGCACGAGGACGCGGTCGGGCTTCGGACGCGGGACGGTTGCCGTCGCGGACGGTGCGGGCGGCAGCGCGAGCATCGGCTTGACCATGGGCGCGTCGCCCGGCATGGCGAACCCGTTGACCGCGAGCGCCGCCTTGACGGCTCGTCGCCAGCGGCTCACGCTGCTCCCGCCGCGACATACCCGCGGAACGTGAGCGAGATCCGCGGACCGCATGGCCGGTCGTGCTTCGGGATGCGATGCTCCCACGCGTCCTGCATGCCCGGGTGCATGACGAGCGCGGAGCCCGGTTCGAGCGTGATGCGCTCAATGGTGCTCGGGTCGGTCGGCTGCGTGCTCGGACGCAACCAGATCTGGCGAGCTACGCCGAGCGACACCGTCACGACCGGACGCGCGTCATCCATCTCCGGGCTGTCGTCCGCGTGCCACCCCAGCTGCTCGCGCTGGTCGGCGTACAGGTTGCAGAAGCACACGTCGAGCGGGCCTGCGAGTTGCAGGATCGCCTCGAGCCGACGACGCATCACCATGACCGCGGGGTGCCACGTCGGCTCGGGCAGGTACGTGCGCCGACCCGCGCCGACACCGTAGGCGTACGGCACTGGCGCGTCGTTGAAGTAGCACTCCATGCGTGGCGTGTTGCCAGCACGGGTCCATGGCAAGGACGCATGCAGGTCCCTGTACAGCAACCACGCGAAGTCGGGGCTTCCGACGAAGCCAGGTAAGTAGGTGACGGGCGCTGACATGCCCGGACGATCGCACGTCGTCGGCGTCGCGTCAAGCGGATCGATCGCGTACGCTCACGTCGTGCGGATCTCGATCAAAACGCCTCGCCCGTGTTGCCGACCGCGATCGCAGCCGCGACCGGCGACGCCGCGGTGTCGCGTGTTGTGTCGGCTGCGCCGCGGTCGACGACCGTGACGACAGTGAAGCCGGCGCGCCGCAGGTTCGCCGCGCGGTCGCCAGGAGCCGCGAGCCACCTACGCAGCACCGGCGCCTGCGCGATGACCCGCCCGCCGACCTCGATCCAGCCCGCGCAGATGCCTCCGCGCATGGCCTGGTAGATGACGGCGGCGACGACGTCGACGGGCATCGTCACTCCGCGTCCGGGCTCGTGCCGTCGACCTCCTCCGGGTCAACCTCGCCGCGGTCCTTCGCGTAGCCCTCGAGCACGCCGAACGCGTGCGACTTGAGCTTGCACACGACATGGGTGGTGCCCAGGTGCGTGCCGTGGTCCGCGCGCAGCACGACGCCCTCGAGCGGGTGGGTCGGGTCCAGGCTGGACGGCACTCCCGCAGGGGGCCGGGCGATACCCTCCGCGAGATCGCGGGCGCGACGCATCGTCTCGCGCGTGGCATCGCGGACGAACGCAGCCTCATCTTCCGATTTGCCGTTGGCGTACACGTCGTGCGCGTCGTCTCCGATGGCCTTCGTCATGCTCGGCGCGTGCTGCCACGACCCGAGCAGCGGGGGCGACTCGGCGCCGATCTCGGCGACCCTCTTGCGCATGTTCTCGAAGGGCAGCTCGAGCCCGTCCTGCGTGATGCGGTAAATGAACACGCGCTGCTGCGGCTTCTGCGCGAGGTTCGCCGCGTGCGGGTACGGGTGGCCTGGCTTGATCGGCACGCCGTCGGGCGCGCACCCGTACGCGTACACGATCTCATCGCCCCACGCGGCGCGGAGCGTGGCCGTCTCGCCGCCCTTCGAGGCGCTGACGCGCTGCTTCTGGATCGGCTTCCCGCCGTGATCGAAGCCGACGATCTCGTAGTACACGCACTCGCCGACGCGCAGCCGCGGGGCGAGCCAGTCGGAGATGTCGCGGCGCATGTCCGGGGTCTGGTCGGGACGGAGCGGGCGCACGATGCGGGTCACGCGACGCGTGCCGTTGACACGCACGTGCGCATCGAAGGGCTGACGCTTGACGATGGCAGCGATGCGATTGATCGCCCGCTTCCACGGCGAGAGCGTGCTGGGCACGGACACGATCCCGTCGCGGCCCGACGTGCCGTGCAGCTTGTCGGTCGCCCACACGACCGCACCGGGCGGCAGGTGGTATGCGGCGCGGTGGGCCGGCGGGGTGTTGTAGTGCTCGGGCAGGGCGGCGCGGGCGACCTTCTCGGCGGCTTGCTGCGCGGCGCGGACCTTCGCGGCGGCCCGTTGCGCACGGGTGAGCGGGCCGGATGGACGCGGCGCGCGGTCATCGGGCTTGCGCCAGTCGGCGGTGACGGGCGGCATGTACTTGCGCGCCACGACGAACGCGGGCGGCACGTCGCCGAGCATACCTGCGGGTCCGCCTGCGATGACTTCGATCGGGCCGACCTCATCGCCGTCATTGTAGTCGGGCAACACGGGCACCGGCAGGTTGGCGAGCATCGAGTAACACGGGTTGGACGCCGACCGCACGGCACGCTCGACGGCCGCGCAGAAGTCCGCGAGCGGGAGCCACAGCGCCTCGGTCCGCACGCCTCGCAGCGTCAGGTTGCGGATGCGCGGCGGGTCGGCGAGGTACCCATCGAGCTTGGCGCCGGTGAGCGGGTGCTTCATGAGCAACCCGGCCGCGAGCGCGAACTTTAGATCGAGCACGCCCTCCGCGGGGAATACGACGCCGAGCTCACCGGCCTTGTGGTTGGCGCCCACGACGAGGCGGTACCCTCGGGCGCTGGCGCTGACGATGCGGTCGGCGCCGGGAATGGGAGTCACGTCCTCGAGGGACGCAACGACGGGGACGTAGTTGGATTCGGTCATGGGTACTCCGGTGCGCCGGGCAGACGCGGAAACATGGGCGGCACGCTGACGAAATCGTCAGCGACGAGCCGCGGTGGGACGGGGATCTCGAGTGATGGCACCGGCGTCGGCATCGTCACCGGTGCCTGCGCGTCGACGGTGAACACCGGCGCGGACATCTGCCGTGGACCGACGACGGTCACGGTCGGCACGCTGCGCACCACGTCGCGGTCGAGCGGCGGCAGCACGACCACGTCGCGGAACACGTCAGCCGTCAGACCATCGCGCAGGTACCACAAGCACTCGAGTTTTTTGGCCGACAATCCTGGACTCGGCACGATCCGCGACCATGCAAGGGTCCAGCGATCGTCACCTACGGGTGGGCCGTGCTGGCCTTCGCTGATGATGACACGCCATCGCATCGATGCCGCAGCGGCCCATGTCCAGAACGCATCGATGTCGAATGGCGGGGCCTGCTTGTAGCCCAAGGTCCCGCGCCATGGCGGATCGAGATACAGGACCCCGCCGTCGGGCACGCGCTCGGCCGCGGCGCGGTAGTCCTCGCACACGAGTGTCATGCGCTGCAGGATCGGACGCAACGCAAGCAAGTCCTTGCGCGCCTTCGCAGCGGCATACCTGCACGTCGGTCGATTCTCACCGTGTCGCTCATCATCAGGTAGTCGTCCCGTTGCCCACACGCCTGCGTAAGAACAGAACGCGAGCGCGAACGCAGCTAGCGGGTCCTGCGAATCAGGGCCGTGCACCGCCTTGATCGCGGCGTACTCATCGCGGGTGAGTCGCGCGGGCGGGTCCCATCCGTCAGCGACGGCACGATAACACGCGATGATGGCAGGACAGATCTCTGCGCCAAGCGTCACCGGCGCGAGTGTCACGCATGCCTGCTCGATGCCAGCGGACCCGATGAACAAGTCGCCGATGTCACGCACCGGAGCCGCCGCACTCATGCGCGCGAGCACGGGCGCGATGTATTTCGCCGAGCGTCGTTTGCCACCTTGGTATCTCATGTGGTCTCGGTGAAGTCGTCGGCGCGGGTGCGCGGCAGTTTGATGTTGGAGCGGTACCACGGCTTCGGCTTCAGCCGTCGTGCGCCGCGGATCCGCAGCACGTCGCGGACCCACAAGATCGCGGCGGCGAGCAGCACCATGGCGAAGGCTGCGGTCGCGTAGCAGATCAGGCAGGTCGAAAGGTGATGCGCTAGCATGTCGTCCTCGTACGCCTGTCAGCGCGGCGTGTCAAGTATCCGACTTGAGACCGAGACCTGGCATGGTGACGGTGATGTTGCCGACCGTCGCGGTGCATGGGCCCGGGCGGTGCGGTGGGTCGCCACGCCTCGCGGCGAGCACCTGCGCACCGCCAGGACGGCGCACGTCACAGCCGATCGACTCGCCGACCTCGAGCACGCGTGCGCCGGCCTCGTACTCGAGCTCTTGCACCGCAGGCTCGAGCTCGGGCGGCACGAGGTCGCGGTCGACGTAGTACCCGCCGTCGCGGTGAGTGGCGCGAACAAACGCCACCCCGTCTGCACAGGCCCACACCTCGGGGCCATCGGGGCCCGGTTCGCATCGAAGGTCCATCCGCATCGCCACAAGATAAGTCGCGCGATGTCAGGCGCAAGGGCATCCGCGGTGCCCGGCGTGGCGCAAGATGCCCGTGTGAATCACGCAGCCATCGCCTTGCTCATCGCCATGTCCGCCATCCTGCACCCGTGCCGCCCGTCGCCTCCGCCGGACGAGGAGATCCCCGTCTCGACCCCAGCGCCCGCGCCGAGACCCGTCGCTGATCTCGCGGGTGCGGGTGCAAGCACCGGCAGCGCGGGCGGCTAACACTCGCCCTTCACCGGCTCGAGCTCGAGCACGGCGGCGCTCGCCACGACGCTGCGGACGTGGTCACTCCACGCGCGCGAGCGGGCTGCCACCGTGCCGAGCAGGGTCGGCCCATTGCACCTGTCGCCGCCGC
>OFQY01000594.1_pt1 | contig 13536 bp, 21 predicted proteins | sample 1542991 | NCBI WGS metagenome assembly OFQY01 (sample SAMN07774224, study PRJEB24372) | wastewater metagenome | isolation source: Exp Tend VB 10WW | collected 2016-02 | reverse complement strand
GAACGTCACCGTCGGGACGAACCTCCGACCCGACGTACTTCAGAACCTCCTTCGTCTCGAACGAAGGACGATGCTCGACGACTTCCGGGGGAAAGTGGCGCACGCTGAACTGGACGAACGCATGGCACGGAGGCAGCGCCGCCGCGGCGATCTCCGCCGGGTTCCACGCGGTGAGGATGAGTCGTCGGCTCACGCTCGCCGCCGGATCCGCGACGACGGCGCGAATATCTCGGACGAGGTTCGCGATCTGATCGACGACGTCCATGCTCACGGAGTACGAATGCCCGTCGATCGGCCTGGACCACGTTCCGCCGACGACGCCGTTCTTATCCCGGACGATCAATCTCCCTCCCTCCCAGCGGCGCCACTGCTTGCCGTAGACGGGGCCGAGCTCGCCGTTCTCGTCGCCCCACTCGTCCCAGATATGGACGCCGCGAGCCGACAGGTCTTTGCGGTTCGTCGAGCCACGGAGGAACCAGAAGAGCTCCTCGACGACGCCGCGGAAGAACACGCGCTTCGTCGTCGCCAGCGGGAAGCCTTCCCGTAGATCGTACCGGGTCTGGTGTCCGAATACGGAGAGCGTCTCGACGCCGGTCCGGTTCCTGGACCTGACGCCCTCCTCCATGACGAAGCGGAGCATGTCGAGATACTGTCTCATGGGGAGAGGGCTCCTGACTGGCGACGGTGGCTCATAGGAACACGCTACCCGATCGCGTGGCTCTGGTCAAGGCTACCATTGAGGCATGTTCATCACGCCGTACCTCACGAATCCGCCTGTCCTGTCCCCTGAGGCGATCCTGTTGAACGCTGGCACACTCACCGACGGTACGGCGAGCGGAGTCGCTCCCTACGTCGTGACGCTGGAGGGCTGCGACGGGATCGACGTCGAGGTGAAGATCAGCGCCGGGAGCGCCTCGTACCGACCGTACTACTGGGTCCCGATCAACAAGACCGGCTTCGCGAACGGTGGATCGTGGATCGCGCTCGGCGCCGACGCGATCGGCGGTTCCGGCCCAGCGTCGGCGAACATCGCGAGCTACGGCGGAAGCTGCAACGGCCGATATCAACACCGCAACGCCAAGCGTCAGTGGATCCTCGTCCGGGAGATGGGCAACCCCACCGAGGAGTGGGCGAAGATCGAGGAGCGTCGCGTCGTCACCGAGCAGTCGTAGCGAGCTTCCGCGAAAGCGCTCAACGCGTCGTTGTGGAGCACAGCCGCGCTCCGATGGGCTGCCATGTAGCGATCGATCTCCTTCGAGAGATCGAGGGGAGGCAATGGACGCGACGAGAGGGAGAGCGAGTGCTCCCTGGAGATCGCGATGACGGTCTGGGCGAGTTCGAAAGCTTTCGTGGTGTCCATACAGGAAGTATGGGACGTGGCTAACGCGCGGTCAACTAAAATCTGCCGATCAGGACTTCTGGACGTACGTCTCCGTTCCCCAGTCGCGAACGGTCCAGGTCCTAGCCGTCGACACGACGGCGTCGGGTGACAAGTAGCACAAGAGAGGGTGCTGGTCCATTTTGACCTCCAGTGGTCGGTTTTGGCGCAATGCGCCGCGGGGCCGTCATGCGTCACATGCCCTGCATGGTTCGACCAATCGCCGCGAGCGCGACGCGCCCGTCGCAGTCCTCCTCGTGTGGACTATCTCCATCGACGGCCTGGCGGCACCCGCAGTACCGGCACACCCCGCGCGCCGTCCACATGCCACACAGGACGGCGCGGCGCGCGGAGACCCGCTCCTTGGCGCTGAGCCCCTCTTCGGTAAGGGCCTCAGCGGCGGCGGCGTGGACCAAGCCGCGGGCCTCGGCGGCTGCGGCCCGTTGCTGCACGGGGCCAGTGGCAGGGCCGCGCTTACGGCTTTCTGATGGTGGGGGATCATCATCTCCCTTGCTCCTGAATGGCGTCCCGTCCTCGTTGGTCCTGGCGATCACGTAGATGATCAATCCGTCGGTGCTGACCTCCGGCCGGAAGCCGCGCACCTCCAGATCCTTGAGCACCACCGGGTCGCTCAGCCGCCTGCCGCCGCTGTCGCTCATGCGGATGGCGACGCAGGAGATCGCCATCTCCCACGGCTCGGTCTGCGGATAGTTGTAGTGCAGCCAGTGGCGGCACCAGCCGGCATTGCCGATGAGGCGCACGAGGCGCTGAAGTTCGTCGGCGGTCATAGCAGCAGATCCTTTCTTGGTCGGCCGTTGTCAGACCCCCCTGCTAGGCTGCCCTCAGTACTGCTGGCACAGGGAGAGGAGGCGATCTCGTCGTGTCTCATGCGCCGAGCATACCACGGCGAGTGAGGAAGGAGAAGATCGAGTTGAGGCGTCGGGCTAGGATGGCCCGGAATGGGCCCTGGGAGCTACGCGGAGCGCGTCTTGGGGTTCGCGAGGGGCGGGAGCCCACGACGGATCCGATCCGCGTTGATCTCCATCCTGTGCTTCTGGAGAGCGATCCGGTGCGTCGAGGCGTCGAGGAGCGCCTTGACGTTGCGAACCAGCGTCGCGTGCAGCATCGGATTCACGCCGACGGCTTCGGGGTCCGTCGGGGCCTCGATCTCCTTCATCAGGATCTCACGCGACTTCTTGAGATCGTCGATCGCGTCCTCCAGGTCGTCTGGGAGCTCGTCGCCCGGGTCGGAGACCGTCATCGACGCGGCGATCGAGCGCAGGAGAGTCCTGAGCATGGGGACGCTGACGCTCGTCGAGCTTCGTCCGTCAGGGCCAGGGGGCCAGATGTAGGCGTGAATCCGCTTCATCGCCAGATCGTTCGGGTCGCTCTCGACGGCGCGGAACATCTCGACGGCGCCGCGCTCTTTGTCGTCCGGGATGAACATTGCGTGCTCCTATCAGGATGGTACGTCATCCCGGCGCAGATCGCACGCAAGAATCAGCGAAAAGTTGTCGTCTCCGACGGGCACGCTACAGGGAGAGCGTGGTCTTGAGCTCGGCGAAGCTGGTCTCGCGGACGACGTCGCGGAAGGCCCGGCCAGTGACCGTGTGGAACAGCGCCTCGAACTGGCGCCCGCGGCGATCTCCCTGGCGAGCCATCTCCAGAAGACGGCGATGATCAGACACGCGATCATTCCCGCCCACTCGTGCCGGCCGCACTCGACGCCCGCGCAGACGAAGAAAGCCATGGCCACAGACCACGCGAAGATCCACGGAATCATGGTCACCTGATCCGCGCGTCGAGGGTGTAGTTGACGAGGCGGACGCGCTCCGACATGTTCGGGGTGTCGATCGACACGTAGGGGCACCCCCAGAGCTCAAGCATGAATTTCACCATCCCGTCGATGCGGAGGACAGAATCCCAGTCGACGCCGGCCCTCACGCCGTCCTCGCGGAGGAGGCTCCGGTGAGGGCGCACGAAGAACACCACGGTCCCGCTGGCGACCCAGCGGACATAGTGCTCCGCGAAGTAGGATGGATCGGTGACGATCTCCCGGAGCGCCGACGAGTGCTCGGCGGCATACGCGAGGGAGTCGAACGCGCGGTCGCTGACGAACCCTGTACGCTGGGCGCTCTCCGCGGCGATCTGTCGTCGGAATACCTCGCGCTGGTACTCGCAGACGGCCGGGAGATCTACGCGGAGCTCGTCGAAGGGGCGCTCTGTCTCCGCGAGCGCCAGGCGCGCAACCTCCGTCAAGAGGTTGAGCCGGTATTTGTGAGCCACGTACTTCGCCAGCGTCGTCTTTCCGACGCTGTGACTTCCGACGAAGTAGACGCGTGGCGCGAGGAGCCTCCGGAGCCCCCTCGGGATCGGAATCGTAGACGGGATCTTTCCGCCTATGTATCGTTCACTTCTCATAACAACTTGCCTCCGAGGGCAACGATCGCGGCCTTGAACTCCTCCTCGCGCTCGCGAGGGATCTCGAACGAGAGAACGATCGTGGTCTGAAGCTTCCGCCAGCGCTTGATCGCGGTGGCGAGGGAGAGACTGTGAAGATCTCCGCTCGAATCGAAATCGGAAGCTTTTAGGATCTTGTTCGGCTTCGGGTCTCCCTTGCCCTGCCAGCCGATGGCGGCGACCGGGATCTCGATCACGTCGGAGTCCTTCGCTTCTTCGGACGGTCCGGCGTTCAGATCGTCGGAATCGTAGTAATAGCCGTCGCCTTCGTTGTTCTCCTCCATGGCAAGCCAGAACGCTCGCCACTCAGCGACGGTGATGGATCGATTGTTCTTCATGTCTTGCTCCACTCGCGGGAGAGGTGGGCTAGGTCGATCCGGAACACGGCGGAGTAGGCGCCACCGAAGCGGTCGATCTCGACGGCGCTCGCCGTCAGCTGCGCCCGAGTGTGGGCCACGACGACGGAGACGTTCGCGTCGATCGTCATGGCCCACAGGAGATAGGCGCGGAGCGTGTCGAGGCGGAGGTAAGCGCCCGTGAGCGCCGCGGACCGCGGGCGCTCGGCGAGCATGCGATCCAGCGTCTTCGCCGTCGCGTCGCAGAGCCCCCGAAAGAGCGCGATCTCAAGGGGTCGAAGAGCGCTCTTTGACCGTGGCCCACCCGGCGCCGTCGGCTCGTCGCGGAAGTCAGTGGCGCGAGAGCTACCGCATGTCGCGGCGGCGCTCACAGCAGCCCCTTGAGCACGGTCTTAGCCGCGGCGAGACGCGCGTAGTTGCTCAGGGAGCCGACGATGAACGTGTACCCCATGTCTTTCCCGCAGAACATGGAGTGCTCGACGATGAGCACGTCCGGCGGGATCTCAGCGGTGAAGGTGCGCGGCCCGGTAGTCACTGGGCACCCGATGGCGTTGAGCCCGTCGACGCGATCGAGAACACCGGCCCGGAGGCGAAGGAACGTCACCGTCGTCTTGGAGCCTCCGCCTCCGATCAGATCGCCATTATTGATGCTGTACTGCGCCTGGGCCCTGAGTCGGAACTTGCGGCCCCTGTATTCGCTGGCGCCGATGGCGCGGAGCACAGGGAGCGCCTGAGCCTTCGTCAGGTTCGTGCTCGCGGAGAGCATCGTCTTCGTCGCGGTCGTCATCTGTGTCTCGTTCATGAGTAGACTCTACCGCGCGCCGTTTCAGCGGTCAACAAAAATCTGAGAATTAGCGTTAATTTCTTTTCAGCGACGACGATCTTGACGACTCTCGCGGCGGCGCGATGGTGTCGATCGTGACCATTCGGCGTCGTGGAACTCGCGCCACCCGGATTCGAACCAGGCGAGCTCCCCAGGCGTCGGACGGTAGGGGATAGGGCACTGACCAGCCGTCAGCGTCACGGCGTCCCTGTAAGGGTCTGGGGACTCGAATAGAGCCATCAGGGAGTCGTCGGGGAGGACGAGCCCCTCCGCCCGGAGCTCCTCGCGCCAAGCGGAGGCGGTCGGGACGCTGACGCCGGCCACTCTGGCAGCGGCGGACAACGGCAGACCATCGACAAGAGCATGAGCGAGTACGACAACCCGTACCCGTCGCTCGCCGGGCGGGTACGGGCCTCGATTCATACGCTCTCGTCGCCCTTCAAGAGTTTCTGTTTGTAGAGGCGCTCGACGGCGCTAGCGGCGGTGTCTATCGCGTCAGCGGCGCGAGTGATGGCTTCCACGGCGCGCTCTGTCTTGGCGACGAGGGTTCGGAGGCGACCATAAGGAGCTCCAGCCGTCCCGTCGCCGAACAGGTTCCCGATGATGAAATTTAGGTGCGAGTGGATCTCGTCGGAGCTCATCATGCTACAGCCCGGCGGCGCGCATGGCGGCGGCGACGTCGGCGGCGCTGACGCGCGGCTCCAGCTGGCGGAGGACGCTCGCGACGTCGACGCGGCGCCTGATCTCGCTCCAATTCGGCGGCGAGCCGTGGTCACGGGCGACCATGAGCGAGAAAGCGATCCTCGCGGCGTCGGGAGACAGGCCCATGCTGGACTGAAGCCACTCGGGGGTCACGTACGACCGGACCCAGTAGTCAGCGCCGTCGGAGCCGGTGATCCGGTACGAGCGCGGCACGGCCGAGCCGTCGACAGACGCGAAAGACCCAACGGGACAGCCGCAGTAGATCCGCGGGTACGGGAACGGGATCGGGAACGGCGGCGCGCTCACCATCCAGTCGCCGTTAACACCGCAGGTTAGGAGAGCGGTGGCGCAGGGCTGACCCATGCCCAGCGGCGTCGGCGTGGTGACGCTCCCGGGGACGTCGGGCGGTCCCCCGCAGCTAAAGAGGAGAGCAACGGACGCGGCGAGAAGGACTCGATTGATACGTGACGACGTGTTCATGAAAACCTCTGTCTGGACCCCCCAGACGCGGGCGACGCTTGCGCGTCGATGGTGCTACAGATCCCAGCGCTTGCGCGCTTTGGCGATGGCTTGTTTTGAGACTTTAAGCTCTCGGGCGCAGTCGGACCCGTTCATGTTCTTCGCTAGGAGGGCGGCGAGCTCCTCCTTCTTGATCTTCTTCTCCCGCATGGCGCCGAGCGGTCGACCCGGGCGCCCGACGACGCCGATCTCTCTGGCGATCGTCCGGACGATGTACAGCTGGACGCCTTGCGTTCGAGAGATCCGCTCCATTGGAGCGCCCTCCCTCAGGGAGGACTCGATCGCCCCCCGCTTTTCCGTTGAAAGCTCACTCACGATGCTCATTGGGCCCTCGAGGGACCCGCGGCCCCTCCTGTTCTATGTCGACGACGGTCGACGGGTTGATCACAGACTCCAGTCGATAGGCTCGACGCCCTGGCGAAGGAGCCACTCGTTAGCGGCGGAGAAGTGGCGGCACCCTCGAAACCCAGGACCAGCCAGCGGCGAAGGATGGGGAGCCGTCAGCACCAGCGCGATCGGCTTCCTTAGCCGATGGATCTCGGTGCGCGACGTCGAGAACTTGACCCCCCAGACACCCTCGGCGGCGCGGCGCGCGTCAGCGCCCCACAGCATCCACACGATAGGCTGATCGAGCGCCGCGACGGCGTCGAGGAGAGCTCCGGTGAGACGCTCCCATCCGTGCTCAGGATCCTTAGATCGATCGTCGGCGGGGCCGAACAGAGACGAGCTCCGATGACTTCCGGCGGAGCCGGCGCGCACGGTCAGGACCGTGTTGAGGAGGAGCACGCCGCGCTGCGCCCAGGGCGTCAGGTCGCCGCTCCCATGCCACGGGGCCCCGACGTCGTTCATCTGCTCCTCCAGCACGTTGCGAAGGCTCGGCGGGACACGTCCGGTCCGGACGCTGAACGCGAGCCCGTGCGCCTGTCCGGGACCGTGGTAGGGGTCCTGTCCGAGGATGATCGCCTTGACGGCGTGAAGCGGGGTCTGGAGCGCGGCGAAGACGTCGCACGGTGCCGGGTACACGGTGCCTCGCGAGCGCGCCTCCTTCACGCGGGAGCGGAGCCGCTCGTAGTACGGCTTCTCCGCCTCCGCGCTCATGACGGAGCCCCACGAAGGATGGATCGGCGTTTCCGCCGCTGGTCTATTCATAAAAACAGAATGCCACAGCGCGTCGACGGAGTCAACTAAATTCAGGTGACCGGACCACTACCAGATCAAACTAGCGTGGCAAGTCGCTACCATACAAACCTGTAGTGTGTCACCTTGACACAAGACCGATCGCGTGTCATCCTGCGGGCCAGGATGGCACTTTCCAAATACGAGCCTCGCAAGTTCACGCGACCTACCGAGGACGTCGTTGACGTGACCATGATCCCGGGGAAGTCTGGGATCGGATCCGTTCGCGCCGCGGCTCGCGCTTCCGACGATGTGATCGTTGCCCCTGGCGTTCGGGTCGCTGGACTCAAGAGGCCCCCGAAGGGACCGCCAGACAAGGCCCGAGAGGAGCTTGTTCGGATTCTCGCGATCCGTGGAAAGCCGATCAATCGTCGTCGCGGGATGGCGCCATCGGCAGAGTTCTCGCGCGCGGCTGGCGAGTACATCGTCGCGCACCACTACAACTTTTGTGTGCAGTTCGCACGCGGTCGCGCCGCTCGGCACATTGAGCTCGCAGATCTGGTTAACGCGTGCATGACCGGCGCGTACATGGCCCTTGAACGGTTCGATATCGATCACCCTGAGGCGTACAGGTTCCTGAGCTACGCCAAGTGGTACATGCTATGCGAGACGAACCGCCTCCTACACCGGGAGGAGTGTCTTGTGGTGGTGCCAGCGGCGGTGAAGGAGGCGAGGGCGAAGCTCGCTCGCGCCTGCCCTAACGACGTGAGCGACGAGGAGGCGGCGGAGCTCCTCGGGATCCAGGTCGACGACGTCAAGAGCGCCCGCGGCGCTCACCTGGGACACGAGCATCGCCCCGTCTCCGAGGCGAACAAGACGACGCGGCGCTCTCTCGACTCGCTCCGTGTGGACCACGAAGCGCGCTCCGCCGAGCTCCGTTCGCACGCTCACCTGGAGAGCGCTCTCGCCCAGCTGGATCCGCTCATGCGCGGGGTCTTGTTCCGCGAGTACGGCGTCGGAGTCGACGAGGGAGCTCCAGAACCGCAGACCGACGCCGCGCGCCGCGCGATCAGACACATGGCACTCCGGAAGCTCCGGGATCTCCTGACGGAGGACGAAGAATGAGCCATGGCCCGCCCATTATGTTCGGCTCTGTTACCGACGCCATGCGGCACTTCGTTCGCGTGCTCAGGAATCTGCATTTTGAGCGCGAAGATCGCGCCGCGATGAACAGCGCTGGCATGCTAGAAAAGCAGCTTCCGATCGTTCCGTTCGAGTTCCCTCACCGTATGCTCGACGGGTACTCGATCCGGATCGTCTCTGACGGCGAAGATCTCCGGAGCCTGGCCCTGTTCCACGGGGATCGGATCATTGACGATCCTGTGCTCATCGACAAGTCGATCGGTCTCGTCGTCGATCGCCTCGCCGTCGAGACGCTGTACCTCGACGCCGCGGAATCTAACGTTGTGGGATCTTGGGGTGGCGCGTGACGGCGCGGCGGCGCGGCGGCGAGGAGCCGGCGTTGATCGTGGACGAGCCCCCGGTAAGCGAAGGGACGGACGCGGTCGCAGCCTGGGCGCAAGCTGTGGGGATCACCCTGTCCCAAGAGATGCCCCGGGATCGCGTCAGGATGACGCGTGCGACCCTCGACGTACTCGGGAGGTGCGCCACTGCGGCGCGCGATGCGGAGGCGCTCCTGAAGGCGCTGGAGCAGCATGGGGAGCCTGTCGAGAGCGCCACCGGGGCGGAGGTGCCGGCGGACGAGGTAGCGCTCACGCTCTGGCAGTGGTACGAGGTGGCCCGGCAGACGTGGGTCTGCGCCGTCGGACCGATGAGCATGGCGGCGGAGGCGGCGGCGACGGCGCGCACGCTTGGGGCGAACATTCGGGCCCGCCCGACGGCGCGGGCGGAGGACATTCGGCGGCGGCTCAAGCTCCCGCGCGACGCGCGCCAGGCAGTGCGCGCCCATGAGGAGGTGACGGCGAAGCTCGCGGAGGAGGCGCTTGACGCCGAAGACGTCGCGGAGGCGAGGGATAGCCTTGTCGCCTTCGGTTCGTGGATGCGCCGCGGGTTCCTCCAGCCGGCGCACATTCGGATCATCGCGGACACTCTCGAGAGAGTCGAGCGCGGCGAGCTCATGCGCGTCATCGTCGAGTGTCCGCCGCGCAGCGGCAAGACGAACCTCGTGTCGGAGCTTTTCCCGACGTGGTATCTGGGTCGCAACCCGGATCGGGACATTATCATCGCATCTCACTCCCAGGAGAGGGCGGACGACGTCGGCAGAGCGATCCGCAACGGCATCGGGAGCGACGAGTTCTCGCGTGTGTTCCCAGGCGCCAGGGTCGCGGACGACAGCAGCGCAGCGGCGCGGTTCAACATCAGGACCGACGAGGAGTGGCAAGATCCGACGGGCAAGGGCCGGCGCGGCGGCACGCGCATGCGTCCTGGCATCTGCAAGTCATACGGGCGCATGGGTCGCTACACGGGCAGCGGCGCGAACCTTCTCCTGATCGACGACTTGATCGCCGAGCATGAGGCGGACAGCGACTCGGCGAAGCGTGAGGCTCACCGCGCGATCCAGGCGCTCCGCTCGCGCCTCGCGCCGATCTCTGAGGGTGCCGCGTGGGTCATCGTCAACACGCGATACCGCGAGGACGACCCGATTGGGTACGTGCTGAGCGAATTCGCGGCCGATGGGCCGTGGACCGTGATCAAGTTCCCGTCATTGGCGGCGGAGGCGGAGGACTGGGAGCTCCCAGACGGAACGCGCTGGCGGCGAGCGCCGGGCGATCCGCTGTGGCCCGAGCGCTACACGAAGGCGGAGGTGGAGGCGGTCCGGGAGTTCCTCCTAAAGACGTCGCCGATGGACTGGTGGGGACAGCATATGTGCTCCCCGGTGCCTCATAGCGGCGCCATGGTAGACATTGGATGGTTCCGGCGCTACGGCGGAGGCGTTGACCATGTGACCGGCGAGAGGACCCCGACGCGCGAGCAGGCCCGGGAGCGCGCGGAGCGCGTCGTCGTCACGGTCGACACGTCGAAGGGGACCGGCGCGAACGCCGCGCGCACGGCGATCGAGACGTGGGCGGAGCTCCATGGGCACGGGCGCATGGATGGCGCGTATCTCATCGACGCGGAGGCAGCGCCGATCGGGTTCGAGCAACAGATCGATAGGGTCAAGAAAATTTGTGAGAAGTGGCGCCCGCACTCGCTGCTGATCGAGGACAAGTCGACGGGCGAGGTGATGATCCCGCTTCTCCGCAACGCGACCGACTGGGTCCGTACGCCCGTCGTCGCGATCAACCCTGGACTACACGGGGACAAGGTGGCCCGCATGTCGACCTGTACCCCGCAGATCCGCGACGGTCAGGTGTGGTTCCCCGAGCGCGGCGCGACGTGGGCGGCGCCGTGGCTCGCGGAGCTTGAGGGAGAGCTCACTTTCTTTCCTCGCGGAAAGCTAAAAGACATGGTCGACGCGCTCTCTCAGTTTCTCAACTGGCGGCGCGAGAATCCGATCATGGGTTCGATGCCGCGCCTGGGCAGCAACGCTGACTCGACGGCGCTACAGCGCGCCCTGGGTGGCGCCTGGCACGCCGGGCTCGCCGGGCGCAGCGCCGGAGCGATGGCCGGGATGGGCGGCAGTCGCCGCCGCGGCTGGTGAGCTACTCGTCGCGGAGGCGGATCACGGTGACGAAGGGGGCGTTCTGGAGCTTCTGGACGGCTCCAGCGGCCTCGAGGGCTGTCATGATGGCGTCGACGTCGACGCCGGGGATCGCCTCGCGGATCGACTCCTGGGAGACGGAGACTCGAACCGCGTTCGGAGGTAAGAGACCAGACTCGATCGCCGTCTTCGGGTCGATCTCGCGTCGAGTGCTCCGGACGACCTGGAGGGCGTACCCGTTCCCGAGAGGGACCGCTTCCCCGCGGCGCGAGATGTACGTCGTCAGAGCCTTCTTGCCGCGCTCCAGGACCTTCGCAGCGCTGGTTAGGGCGTAGTGGGCCAACCGGGCGTCCTCGTCCGTCAGCGGCCCCTCCGGGAGCTCTGAGAGGCGTTGCAAGGCCATGCCTCCGGTCGGGCAGGCGTCCCAGCACGGGCAGTACGTGCATTGCGACCCGGGGCGCAGCTGAGGCATGGAGGCCCGGACGTGCGCCGCGCGCCGCGCGAGGCGATCTCCCCAGTCGACGAGCTCGACAGGGTCGATCTCTCCGTCTTCGATGAACGGGTCCCCCTCCTCGGGGCGCATGAGCCACGCGAGGCGGACACGATCCGGGAGCCACTCCGGATCGCGACGTCGGGCCCGCACCAGCTGGAGAAGAATGCGCGCGAGGAGTCGCAGCTGTCCCGATCGCTTCGGGCTCCCGAGCGACCCGCGGACCTGATGAAATCCGGTCTTCAGGTCCGCGATGCTCAGGACTCCGCTGACGACGGAGCTCGCGTCGCTGGTGCCGCTGAGCCAGTTCGGCGACGGGAAGTCATACGCCCGATTGATGTTGTCGCCCAAGTGGAGAGCCTCGCCGGTCTCCGGGAGCCAACCGATCGCCGACTCGTAGCGCGGATCGCGGCCGAACCAGTCGAAGAACAGGCGCGGGAGCGCCTCCGTGCGGAGTACCTCGGCGTGTACCTCCGTGCCGCGGCTCGCGGCGGCGCTCTCCGTCTGGGTCTTCGCCATCGTGGCCGACCCACCGCAGGCGATGAACAGGTCCACGGACGACGCGGTCAGGAATGGGGGATACATGCTCGACTCCCGGTGCTAAAGACGAACGTGAGGGGACTGCGGCGCGATCCATCCCGTGGTCACGGTGACGACGTACGTCACGACGGGCGCCCCCTGGGGAACATGATCAGCCGACGGATCAGGGCGTTCGCGAGGGAGAACGCAGCATCGTCCGATGCCGCGACGTCTGGCGGCGGTCCCTCCGTCTCAACCGTCGACGCGGCGCGCGACGTCGACTCCTCGCGAAGGTTCGCGTCGCGGCGACGATTCTCCAGGATTCCAGCGCACTCACAATTCGAGAGAGCGTCGTGACAAAAGCCCTCGTCGGGTGAGCATCGCTCGCTACCACAGACAGGGCACACTAGGCCGCTCCGACGAGGCGCTGAAGATGGGCGATGTATGCCTTCTGGGTCTCGATCGTCAGCTGGAGCGAGGCGATCAGATCCGCGTCAGCGACGGAACGAGCGCAGATCGCCGCGCCGAGCTCCCCGACCCGATCCGCGAGCGCATCGACGCTCCGCGCGACGTCGCTCTTGATCCCGCGATCGTGGACGAAGGGCAGACCAGGCGAGCCTAAACCGATCAACGTCTCCGTCGGACGCGACGACTCCGCCTGGCGCGCGGGCGCCGGGGGCGGCTCCGTCGGAGCGATCCACGGGTCGAACCCTCGGGGGAGGGTCGAAGCGCTGGGAGACACGCCGTCCGGCGCCGTCTTGAAGTCGGCGATGCTCTCCGCCTCCTTCGTGGCCTCGGCGACGGAGGAGCTCACGATCCGCGTCAGGAACGCGCCATCGCACTCCTGCGCACCCTGGATACCGCGCGTTGGCGCCTCGGAGAGGTTCTGCGCGGGGCGGGGACGGCGCAAGCGCTTGCGGAAGCCCTCGCGGATCTTCTCGGCGTAGGCTCGCTCCGTGAGCTCCGAGGGGCAGGGCCAGAGCTTGACGAACGCGGCTACGATCTCCTCGCGAGGCTTGCTCGCGTCCGCGTTGGTCAAAAACGAGTCCTGATCCTCGTTGAACTTGAAGCGCGCCACCTTCGTTCCGATCGCCGTCTCTTCTGTCATGTCACCCTCTCTTATTCCTGTAGTATCCGACGTTTTTGGGTCGCGGTCAAGGTTTTTGAGCGGCGCGCACCTCGTCTGCCTTGCGACAGACCCAGTCGACATATGGGCATCCGTCGTGATGATCGTAGACACCTTCGCTGAAGATCATGCACCCGGGAGCGCAGTATGGCACTGTTCCACGCTCCGCGCCGTATGCGCGGAGCGGCTCCGGCCCGATCGAGCGACCGATATATCGAGGAGTCTTGAGTGGTTTCATAAAGACAGGATAAGGCGGCGCGTTGGCGTGGTCAACTAAAATCTGCAAGAAAGCGCAGGACCGACGGCGAGGAAGAGGTGGAGGGGAAGAGGAGAGGCGAAAGGGCCAGGACCGACGCCGGAGGGGGGATCCGCATGGCGTCGGACCG
>OFQY01000593.1_pt1 | contig 13539 bp, 18 predicted proteins | sample 1542991 | NCBI WGS metagenome assembly OFQY01 (sample SAMN07774224, study PRJEB24372) | wastewater metagenome | isolation source: Exp Tend VB 10WW | collected 2016-02 | reverse complement strand
GGCTCCCGGCGTCTTCTTTTGTGGGCGGAGCGTCTACTTCGTGCTGCGCTGCAGCGCTAGGTCGCGAGCAGGCCGGGCTGGCTGAGCAGGTTGATCGCGCTCTCGACGCTGCCGCCGAGCGACGCGAGGTCCACGCCGGACGCGCGGATCATCCACCCCCACAGCGCGTGGTCCTCGCCGTAGGCGCAGGCGGCGCGGCCCTTGCCGGGGTCGCGCGCCATGTCGGCCTTGTAGGCGTCGCTGGCGAAGTAGCGGCCCGTGATGTCGCTGAGCATGGCGACCACGCCGTCGATGGTGTCGGCGCAGCAGGTCTCCAGCGCGCCGAAGTGCAGGAACGTGCCGATGTAGATCCCATAGCTGTCGTCGAGGTCGATGCCCAGCCGGTAGTTGGCGTTGCCACAGATCCCGCTGTGCATCGTGATCAACTTGCCCATGACGGTGCGCAGCAGGTCCACGGTCCAGATCTCGTCGCGCGCCTTCAGCACGTCGTCATAGGCGTAGCAGTCGCCCTGGCACGCCTCGGCGTTGATGACCGGGGCGTTGGTGGGCTGCCCGGCAGTGTGCTCGCGGTAGGTCATGCAGAGAACCTTGCGATTCATATGTACTCCCAGCGTCGGTACGACCGACAAGACCAGCATACCACAATTCCGATCGATCGCAAGCCTTGACGAGGCTGCGCCGACGGGGTATCATTCGATAGAACCCATGCGACGCAGAGGAGCACGCACCATGACCGACAAGCCCAGCGAGAAGCCCACCCAGGACAAGCCGCACGCGGAGAAGCCGCAGGCCCAGCAGAGCGCCCAGGCCGCGCCACAGGCGCAGGCCGCGCACGCCAGCCCTGCCCCCACGCAACAGGCCCCCAGCGCCCCTCAGGGCGCGCCGCGGGCGCAGGATGATGGCGAGCCCGCCCCGCGCGCTGGCGCGGCGCCTGCGGCCCCTGGGAGCGCGCTGCGGCACCCTTCGCAGGTCCGCGTGATCACCACGCGCGACGACCTGACGGCGAAGCCCAGCCAGATCAACAGCCACACCATCAGCATCCCGTGGAACCCAGACGCGAGCCGGGGCGAGGACAACGAGGTCAACGTGCCGCCAGATGCGCACCGCGCGCTGCGCACGGGCCTCGCGTTCCACGTCGCCGCGGGCTACGAGGCGATCGTCACCTGCGCGGGCGGCGAGCCGGGGCACCGCATCCCGGTGGCGTGGCTGCAGGGCCGCGCGAAGGACGAGCTGATCATCCGCTTCCGCAACAACAGCGTCCAGACGCGCACCTTCCTCGCCGGGCAGGAGCTGGCCCAGCTCACGCTGCGCAAGCTGGAGGCGCTGGACATGGCCTTCAGCGACCCCCACGCCGACAAGGCGGACGAGGACGAATAACCCCGCCCCGATCCTCGTTTTTTCCCGTCGCCGCTCGTCTGCACCGTGTAGCGCGCGTGTGCCGCCTCACACCACGGCGACGCGCTACCCTCTGCGCATGAGGAAGATCCTTCTCCCCTCTCTGCTGTTGCTCCTCGGCTGCGCGGAGCCGCTGCGCCATCAGGAGACGCTGGGCGCCCTGCACACCCGCTACGCGGAGCAGTGCAAGGCGTCGCCGCCGGTGTGCGCGGTCCTGCAGCCCTGCACCGACGGCTTGACGCGGGCGATCAGCGTGTGGCAGGGCGTCACCGAGGCCACCGCGAAGGGCGACGCCACCCTGGCGTCGGCGCGCACCGCGGACGCGCTGATCAGCGAGGGCACCGCGCGCGGCGCCTGCATCGCCACCACGCTCCCGGCCCCCAGCCTCCCCGCTCCGGCTACCTCTACTCCGGCGGGGGTGCGCTGATGCCAGTCGGCGCCGTCATCATCGAGTTCTTCTCCGGCATCGCCGACGCCTGGCGCGCTCGCCGCGCCCTCAAAGCGCAGGCCGACCTGCAGGCGGGCAACGACATCCTCAAGACCGCAATCCGCGAGGACGCCGAGATGAAGGCTGCCGTCGCCCGTCAGGAGGCCGCCAAGCGGCTCGACGCGGACCTGAGCAGCACCCCCATCGTCCCCGCGCTGCCGCCCACGGTCGCCCCGGCGCCGGTCCAGCCGCAGCCGGTCCAGCCGAGCGCCGCGCTCAGGGCCAGCGGGCCGCAGCCGGTCGCGCCGCCCGCGCCGGTCCCCGCGCCGGTGGTCGCTCCGACGATGCCCAGCGCAGTGCCCGCGGCTCCGGCGAGCCCTGCCCCCGCAGATGCGCCTGTCGCCGGTGTCCCCGCGCCGCTGTCCAACTAGGAGGTGCCCATGCCGGGCGATGTCTCTCCTCACTTCTCGCGCCATGAGTTCGACCTGTCCGACGAGAAGGCGCGGAAGCGCGGGCTCGACGCGGGCGTCGAGTACCCCGCGGAGTGGATCGAAAGCCGCCTAACGCCGCTGTGCGCGGCGCTGGAGGTCATCCGCGCCGAGTTCGGCGGGAAGCCGGTGAATATCATTAGCGGCTACCGCCCCTTGGCGTACAACCGCAAGCTCGGCAGCGACGACACCAGCCAGCACGTCCAGGGTCGCGCCGCGGACTTTCAGATCGCTGGCGTCGCGCCCAAGGCGATCTGGGACCGCATGCTCGCGCTCCGCCACGTCGGACGCATCGAAATCGGCGGCGCTGGCGTCTATGACGAATTCTGCCACATTGACGTGAGAGGCGGCAGCTTGCGCACATGGGACGAGCGGACCCGCAAGTAACAGAACCGCTCGCGCCGTTGCCGGTGCGTGTGGTGGCGCTGCTGGCCTTCCTCGCGCAGCTCCTGACGGAGACGCGCAACAGTGCCGACGTGCGCGGCGCGATCTGCGTCTCGCGTCGGCGCATCGAGTGGGAGGCGTGATGGTCGCCCCACCGCCGGAAGCGCCGGAGCCCTACGCCGACTACGAGGTGGACGCGCCCGCCGTGCCAGCGCTGCACCTGCTCCTCGTCGCGCGCGTCACGCCAGAGGGCGTCTGCCTCACCTGGGAAGGCGTCGGCGATGGCGTGGGCGGCACTGCTCTCGGCACCCTGGACGAGGCCGGGCGCGTTCTCCTGCACGCGCTAGCCGCCCTGCTAGGGCATCCGCAAGCCGCTCTGCCCAGCGGCGACACCGCGCCCTCGCTGCGCCCCACCTAAGCCAGCCGATGCTGCCGTGGATTGGGGTGGGGTTAGAAGACGGCGCGAAAACCCTTGCCCTTGCTGGCCCACAAGGCGGCGCGGCGGTTGGCCTCGGCGATGACATACGCCGGAGTTCCCTCGCACTTGCTCTGGGGGATGTTCCAACGCACGCCGCCGGAGTCGTGAGCGGAGTTGACAAGCAACTCGGCGAAGAACCCGTTGGCGTCGCGGCGAACGTCAACAGCGAACATCCCGCCTTCGTGGGCGCCGAGGAAACTGCCATTGGAGTCGCGGGAGAAGGTGAAGCCGGGGTAGCGAGCGCTGGTCATGAGTCAATCTCCTTCGCAGCCCGGCGAGTCCATTTCGCCTTGTTGCCGCCTGATAAATTCAATCTAAGCGATCACTGATAACCTGTCAACAGGCTGTTTAAGAAATTTGCGATCGATCGCTTTCACTGAACGCTAGTCAAGCACACATCCGCTACCTTCCCCGCGTGTCAGCGCCAACCCCTGAAGACGCCCGGTGGTCGCTGCGGAAGCACCTGCTGGCCGCCGATCTGCTTGTCGTCGAGGTGAAGGACGCGCGAGGCGCATATTTTACCGGCGTGATGCCGCTGAGGATGAGCGTCCCAATCATCAGCATTTACGTCGAGATCGGCCCCTCTTCACCAACGCGCGAGCGCCAGGCCGTAGCGACGGGCTGGCTGTACATCACCTACGAGCCGGGCAAGGAGGAAGAGGTGATCGCGAAGCTCCGCGCCCGCAAGGCGACCCTGGTCAAGCTGCTGCGCCCGCTGTAACCCCGCGCCCCGGCGTCCGCGCCGCCAGCACAGGCTACCCTGCAGCCAGGTCGCCCGCCGACCGCAAGAGAGGTGCGACTTGGCCGTATACCTGCAGGACTTCTCCATCACGTCGTCGCTGGCCCTGTGGTTCGCGCTGAAGGAACGTGCCAAGCTGACGACGGGCGTAGCGGCCAACTGGACCGTGCGCACCGGCAGCACCGGGTCGGTGTACAGTGTCGCTGGCGACCCCATCTCCTCGCTGGGCCTGCTGGGCGCTGGCGCGTGGTGGGTCCAGAGCGGCCACGGCTTCGCCGACAGCGGCACCGTCCACCGCCGCGAGCTGTGCTGGCAGGTCAACGGCAGCGGGCAGGTGCGCGCCAAGTATAGCCCGCGCGCAGGCTTCACCGGCGGCAGCCCCAGCGCGACGCAGGTGCCGTCGGCCACCGATGAGCGCGTGTTCCTCGGCGGCGGCACCGACGCCAGCCCGACCTACGTGACGCTCTGGCCCAGCTCCGGCGCATGGGCACAGGCCCGCTTCGACGAGTCCACCGACGCCACCTTGATCTTCACCTACCCCGTCGGCGGTGGTGCGGTCTCGTCGGTGTTCTGGCTGGAGACGACGCCGCTGATCTACGACGGCACCCGCCTCGTAGACCCGGACCCGCTGACGCTGCACTGCACCACCGGCAGCACCTGCCTCACCGACGATCTGGGTAGCGACCTGACGGCGCCCCGCGGCCTGCTCAGCATGGGCGACAGCGACGAGTTGTGGGCGCGGCTGCCTGTCGGCTTCAGGATGAACCGAGACAGCAGCGGTACCTGGCGCCGCATCTTCCCCGGCGGCCTGCCGCAGGACCCCGCCTACCCCACCGCGGTCTACAGCCAGGAGAGCGCTCGCTTCGGGCGCGGCGCCTACGCCGCTGGCACGCTGGGCACCGGCGAGGCAGGCAATTCCAACACCTGCGGTGACAAGGGAAAGGGCACCGTCTGCCGCCTCAGCGGCACCGCCTTCGCCAGCCCCACCGCGCTCGACGGTCGCGAGGCATCCACCGGCAGCGCCACGACGCGCACCCTGCTGGGCCTCGGCTACCTCGTCTACCCGTGGGGCGGCTACCAGCCCGCGATCTAGTCCCTCTCGACGTGCCCGCAGCGCTTGCATGTCCGCCGCGAGGCGCCAGCGCCGAACCACGGGTCGTATTCGTGGTCGCAGGTGTTCTGCGCCCGGCGCAACGCCTCCGCGGCGCGGCCTGGTGCGCCCGCCTTCAGGAGCGCGGCCACCTCGGCGTGTAGTTCTGGCGTCATAGCGTCAGCAGCTCCTGCTCGAAGCCCTCCCAGAGGTACATGACCTGTGGGCGCTTGCCGAGCATCAGCGTCACCGCGGTAGCGGCAGTCATCTTGCGTCGGGTCATGAGCCACCCAGCGACGACGGTAACGGAGCGCGAAGCGCCTGCGCCGCAGTGGACCAGCACCGGGCCGCTGGTCAGGTGCGCGTCGATGAACTCCCAGATCGGCGGAGCCTTCGCGATGAGACCGGGCTGGCGGTCCTCGTGCTCGACGAACAGCCACTTGCCCGGCGGCGGATCAATCTTGGCGCCTGCGGCCCAATGGTGCTCGCCGTGCGTCAGGATGGACGCCACCGCGACGAAGCGCGGCTCAGCGCGAGCCATCACGCCGGAGACCCAGAGCCTCGGCGCCATCTCCGTCGGCACGGCGTGACCCTCGCCTTTAGAGGGGCACCAGTCGCGGTGGCGCTTCACCAAGTTCGCTTCGTAGGCGCAGTAGGGGCAGACGGCAGGAATCAGCCGCGCGCTCATAGCCCCTGGTACTCCCAGCGCTGCGGGTCGCGGGCGGCCAGCTCGGCGGCGAGGCTGTCGGCGGTCTCCGATGCGTAACCGTTGTCCCCCGGCAGGCGAGCCAACTCGCGCAGAATCTTTGTCAGGAACAAGCGGTACTCTGCGTACTCTGGGTTCTGGGCGTCGAGCTGGCGCTGCAGCACCAGCGCGCGGTCGAGGGCAGTGCGGGCCGCCGAGCGATCGGCGCTGAGATCGGTGAGTGCCAGCGTGCGGCCCAGCTCGTAGTCGGCGATGGCGAGGTACTCGCGCAAGGTGGGGTCTCTGCGCACAGCGCCCTCTAGCCCGACGTTGGCGCGCTGGACGCTCTCCAGGGCTTCAGGAGCGCGTTTCAGGCCGCGCAGGGCCTCCGCTCGCACCCATCCGGTCAACGTGGCTTCCAGGCCCTCCTGCGCACGTGGCAGGCCATCCAGGAGCGCGAGCGCGCCAGCCGCATCCCCCGCCCCGGCCAAGACCCGCGCGAAGCGTCGCCCGGTACGGTGGTGTGTGGCGGGGTCCGCGGTGCGCGCCACAACCAGCGCCTGCGCGCAGACGGCGATGGCGCCGCGCGGCCCGCGCAGGTTGTGCTGCAGGCCGCAGGACCGGCGCAGCACCTCGGCGCGCTCGTCCGGCGACCGCGCCACCACAAGCATAGCGTCGAGCAGCTTGCGGTCGGCGTCCCCCGCTCCGGCCTGCTCTGCTAGCTCAGTCTCGACGGCGAGAAGCGCCGTGACCGGCACAGCCGCGGGCGCACGCCGCAGCGCCGCCCACATGGTCAGGTTGCCGAGCGTCATCGCAGCGACAGCGACGATAAAGTAAGACAGGAAGCGCATGTGTGTACCTTGGCGTTGTTGGTGTCCCTGCAGCGTAGGATACCTGCGCCCGCCTGTCAACAGGCGATCGCTAGCCCACGTTCCGCCGTCGGTGAGCGCGCTCATGACGTGCTCAGGATGCCCTGCGCCAGCCGCTGCATGAGCGGGAAGACGAGGCAGTAGGCGCAGCGGTCGCAGCCGCACTCGCGCTCCAAGCTAGCGGCGAGCCGGGCGTCCTCCAGCCAGGGATCCGTGGGCTTGCGCGGCAGGTCGCGTGATGTCGCCCAAAGCGAGGCCAGGTCTTTCGCCGGGACGGGGGTTGCTGACGCGGTGACGGTGATGCGGTAAAGCGGCGTCAACGCTTCCCTGGCGCGCTCCGCGTCGGTGGGAGGCGACCGATCGAGTGGCGAGCGGCGGACAGGCGGCGACGCCGTGTCGGCCTCGTCTACCGCTTCACCAGCGAGCTGCGCGGCGGCGTACTCGTCGAAGGTGAGCGGCTTGACGGCGGACAGCAGGCGCTCGATGCGCAGGATCGGCGTCGTCTCGCCGTGCGTGGGGAAGACCACGGCGCCATCGCTGCGCAGGATGAGGACGCCGGTCGCTTCGTAGGTGCTCACCGACAGCACAGGCCGCAGCGCGCAGGGGCGCAGCTCCGGCGGGATGACGCCGCGATACCACCCATTCTGAATTTTTCTTAATACATCCTCTGTGGGCGCGCTTACGTCGCCTGTCCCGGTCGCCGCAGGCGCCTCACCGACGGTGCTAGCCATGTGGGTTTTTGTCCGCGCGGCTCTGAAACCGCGGACAAGCAATTCCTGTGCCGTAGGCCGTAGCAGCGGATCCTGGGGTAGGGTCTGCGAACCCCAGGGCGCCCCATCTGGGGTTTCTGGACCACTACAGATGACCGGAACGTCTGGTGTCATCTGCGCCTGGCTGGCGGGCTCCGCGCCAGGATCGGGGGTGTTCATCGAGGCTGGCGACGTGCTCATGACCTGCACTCTACCACGCTCGGTTCGACCTGTCAATGACGCGCCGCGTCTTCACATAGAATCGGCGGAATTGGTCAGACCTTGGGCTCAAAACTACGAAAGCTGTCCAAGATCGGCCACCTGCGACAGGTGGGTGTAAGTGTAGTGTAATTTTTTTGTTCAACAATTCTAGGGGGTTATCGCATGAAGCGCCGAGCCTGTAAGTGTTCCCTGTAAGTCTGTCAACTGTTGAGAATCGCTAGGCTTTTTCCCATGAAGAACCCTTTTTTTACACTATTCCCTAGTTCACCTTCTAGATCACATTCATATGATACATGTATGGTCATGTATGCTACGTATATAGTATAGAATGCGAAGTGCCTGTACATTGTAAAAGTGGTCCCTTCATGTGCAAAAACCGCTGGAGTTCTCAGCGTTTGACAGACTTACACCCCGCCTCCGTCTTCATGAAGATCCCCCTTGCAACCCTGCGCAACTCTTCGGTTTTCGATTTACAGACGACTGACACGGACCTGTAGGTTTTCACCTAAGGTCCGACCAATTATCTGCAAAATCTCGACAGGCTACAATTCCTGTATGAACGAAAACCAGTAGAATTTGTAGGAATCGTAGGAATCGGGCGCGTCATTTTGCCAGCCTGCCTCCGCGACCGCAAAGAGTTGGGCCTGGCCCAGCGTATGCGGACGTTTCCCGCCAGAGCCCCACATACGCCCGGCGCCCTGCGGTACCTGCACACCCGCAAAGAAAGCCCTTGCGCGACCCTGGCGCTTCGGGCTACCCTTCAGCCATGGCTGAAAGCCTTATCTCGGATGCTGAGGAAGAGGCGCTGCTGGCGACGGTCCCCGGCCACGGCGCAGCGACGGTCTACCGCTCCGAGACAGCGTTGCCCGGCTCTTACGCCAGCGTCGCGGACCTGATGCGCGTCAACATGCCAGAGGACGCGAAAGAGGACTTCGCTCAAGAGACCATCGAGCAGTGGCTGAAGATCGCCAAGAACGACGTGGACACCTACCTTGGCCAGCGCTTTGAGCTGCCGCTGAAGTCGTGGTCCGAGATGGTCGTCTGGGCGCAGGGCGAGCTGGCAGTCTGCGGCATGCTGGGCCAGCGCGGCGTGCGCAGCACCGATGAGGCGCTACGCCTGCGCATCCGCAAGAACACCGTGCGCGCGTTCCTGCGCAAGGCTCGCGACCGGCAGATCACCCCCGACAAGAGCCTCAGCGATGCGCGCCTGGGCACCATGGCCCCGCGCTACCGCGGGCGCGGCGCTGATCGCGGCTGGGACACCCAGGGCCGCATGGCTCAGCGCGTCGGCTACAGCAGGCGCGGCGACTGATGGCGAAGTCCACGCCAGAGCGTTTGCTGACTCGCGGCACCATCGTTCCGGCGGTGGTGCTGATCATGAAGGCCCTGCAGGTGATCTACCCGCGCCGCACCTTCCCGGCGGTGGACCCCGCCAGTGACCAGCTCCGCGAGGCAGTGCTGGACCCCGCGGGGTGGGTCCTCGGCGGCACGTCCCCCGGCGGCGCCTACCTCGGACCCCCGAAGGGCAACTACTTCATCGGCGATCCGAACGTCGAGCGCGACGGGCCGCCGCCGCAGCGCATCGTCTGGGCGCCGCCAGAAGAGGGCGAGGAGCGCTACGTCGCCCCGCAGCGCATCGGCAACATGATCGGCGGAGCGCCGATCCACACGCCGCAGCTCCTACGCCGCCCGGACGAGCCGTCCGACTGGCAGCCCGGCGCCGCTGCGCGCCCGCTAGGTCCGCACGTCGGGCGGCAGGTCTACACCCGCACCATCCCGATGAAGGCGCACTGCTGGGGCAGCGACCTGGACGACACCGAGGAGCTGGCCGATAACCTCGCCGCCGCGACAGAGCTGGTGCTGGGCGGAACGCAGATGCCCCTGAACGCCCCCGTCGTCTCCGGCGGCGGCTTCATGCGTGACATGCTCGGCAACCGCGGCGTGTGCTACGTCCTGCGGGTGAACTTCTACGCCCCGATCTTCTCCCCTATGCTCAGCGCCGCGCAGATGAAAGACTTGGCCCTGGTCATCAGCGCCAAGACCGGCGGCAACGGCTAGCGAGCCGACGCTGCCCCCGCGCCAGATCTCCCACCACACGACAAGCTAAACCGATCGATCGCTTCGCGCTCGCTGCGCGGCGCCTGCGGGCCGCTGGGTGTCGCCACCGCTGGCCCTCGCTACCTTGTGCGCATGGCGCAGACCCCGAATCCCTCCGCGAGCGTTGGCTTCAGCTCTGGCTCTTACCGCCCGGAGCTGATCCTGTCCGAGAACGTGGTGCTGAAGATCGGCACCGCGATCGCCGGGCCGTATCTGGTGCCGCAGCGGGCGTCGCAGCTCTCCAGCGTGCTCGGCTACCTGCATGGGCCGCTGGTGCGCTCCGCGGCGCACCACGTCGCGCGCGGCGGGGCCTGCATCCTGGTCCGCTGCCGCGCGACCACGCCGGGTGCCACCGGCAGCGTCACGAAGCTCCCGGCGGCGGCCTCGCTGGGGTCCGTCGCGCTGAGCCTGCAGAGCTACACGCTGCACGCGCAGGTGGCAGGTGGCGCGGCCCTCGCGTTGTCGTCCGGCTGGACCGCGCCCCCGGCGCCGCTGCCGGTGCGCATCACCAGCGGCGTGGGCACCGTGGCGCACGTCCAGACCTTCACCTACCGCGACGAGGCGGGTGCGGTGCAGACCGCCGCCGTCTCCATCAGCGCGGCGGGCGTCGCCGTCACCACGTTCGAGGCGTCGCAGATCATCAGCGTCACCTCCGACATCAACCCGGTGGGCACCCAGGACTACGCGGCGCGCTTCGCGGGTCCGAACGACCGCTACCAGATCCGGCTGAAGACGATCACCGGCGGGCAGGTCGGTGTGACTGGCGCCACGACTCCGCGCGTCCAGCTCTCGCTCGACGACGGGCGCAACTACAGCCGCACCTTCACCCTGCCGTCCACGGGCCTGCTGGAGCTGCAGACCTACGCGGGTGGGCAGGTGGCGCAGCCCACGGGCCTGCTGGCGACCTACTCGGCGTCCGGTCTGACGAGCACGATCTACGGCGCCATCCGCGTCGCTGGCGCGACGGTCAACGGCGACGTGATGTACAGCCTGAAGGCTGCCAGCGTCAGCGTCACCCACGTCGTCCCGGTGACGAACTCCTCGTCCCTGGCCGTCGCGGTGGTGGGCACCGACATCACCGTCACCGGCGCCACCAACTCCGCGGGCGTGCGGGCCTTCAAGCAGCTCACCGCGCTGCGCCTGAACACCGTCTTCGAGCTGGCGACGCAGGGCACCGCGGGCAACGCCGTCACCATCCGCACCGTCACCGGCGGCGCGGCGGCGGCCACCGCCATCGGCAACGCCGTCACCATCACCTACGTCGATGGCGTCACCACCGTCGCCAACATCGAGGCCCTGTTCCCGGTCGCCGTCACCGCGGGCAGCGTGCGGATCAAGACCGCGGGCACCGCGGGCAACGTGCTGGCGGACCCCGGCGACACGATCGCCGCGACGAACCTGGCGGGCGGCACGAACGCCGCGGGCACCAGCACCGCCGCCGACGTGGTGTCGTACATCCTGACCAGCTCCGACGCCGGGCCGGTCGCGGCCCGCGCGCTCCTGACCCCGGTCGCCATCGGCACCGGCCTCGGGCTGCTGGCCTCCGCGAGTATCGCCACCGCCGCGAACGGCGGCATCGTCTGGACCGGCCTCGTCGAGGGCGCGCAGGTGCGGGTCATCGCGAGCGGCGCGTCGTCCCTGCTGCGCCTGACCTACGCGGGCGCTCTGGTGACGATCTACACCGCCACCGACGCCGACGGCGCGAGCATCAGCACGCCGAATGAGATCCTCGCCAAGATCGCCACCGACGGCGTGGTCTCGACGCTCATCTCCGGCGCCGCCACCGGCACCGGCGCGGGCCTCATGGGCACGCTGGGCACCTACTACGCGCTGGCGGTCTCGTTCGCCACCGGCGACGTGTTCGTCGCCGAGACCACGCCGCCCGCGTGGTCCACCGCGGACCTGAGCGAGGTCTTCGTCAGCCTGCTCAAGAACCAGACCGCGCTCACCCTCTTCGGCTTCGCGCACATCATCGGCGACGCGGACCAGAATACGTTCGCCGCCGTGGACCAGTTTGCCACCGACCTGCGCGCCCAGCGCCGCCAGTTCAAGCACGCCTGGATCGAAGGCGCGTACATGGTCACGGGTTCCGTCGAGAACACCTGGAAGATCGGCCTGATGTCGGCCTTCACCACCACCAGCGACTACGTGGGCATCTGCGCCGGTGAGACGCTGGTGCCGAACGAAGCCTACGGCACCACCGACCGGCTGGGCGCGGCGACGCCGTTGATCGCCCGCCTCGCCATCTGCCCGGTGAGCGAGCTGCCCTCGCATGTGGACTGCGAGACCAACCTGGGCACCCGCTTCGCGCTCGACGGCGTGCAGATGCGCAGCACCGACGGCACCACGCCGCCGCTGTTCCAGAACGATGACACGCTGCAGGATCTGCACGCGGCAGGCTTCTCGACGCTGACGACCCACGCCAACCGCACCGGGATCTACGTGCGGCAGGCGATGATGTTCGCCCAGAGCGGCAGCACCTTCACCTTCGCCACGCAGCGCCGCGTGGCCGATGTGGCCGCCGCCGTCACCTACGACACCATCCTGCGCAAGCTCAACGCGAACCTCATCGCGGTGAACGGCTACCTCTCCGACATCGAGCGCGACAACCTCGCGCGCGACATCGAGGAGGCCGCGCGCAAGCGGCTCATGGGCGGCCCCCGCCAGCACATCACCGCCGTCGCCGCCACCATCGACGAGAACCCGTCGTACAGTGAGAACGGGCGGATCACCGGCACCGTCGCCATCGTGGGCCGCACGCCCGCCACAACGATCGCCTTCAACATCGCCCACGCCAAGTCAGTCTGATGCCGGTGAGCGACGACAGCTCGCTCTCGCCGTCCCCCGCTCCGGCGGCGCCAACCTCTGCGCTCGCCGCTGCACCAGCGCTCGCCGCCCCCCTCATCCACGCCGAGGACGCATGGGCCTGCCGCTTGCCGCGCATCAGCCGCGCGCCCGGCGTCTACATCGTCCACTGCGCCGCCGACGGTCGCTGCTACATCGGCAGTACCACTTGCTTGCGCACGCGCTACAGCACCCACTGGTCAAAACTCCGTCGGAGGGACCACGAGAACGCCCGCCTGCAGGCCGCGTGGGCGCAGCACGGGCCGAACGCGGTGCGCTTCGGCGTGCTGGAGGAGCTGCCGGGCGCCGCCGACGACGCATCTGAGCCGCTGCGCCTCGCGCGGGAGAACTACTGGCTCTCGCGCATCAGTCGAGCCAGCCTGTACAATGTCGCCATTCCGGCGACAGCGAGCTTACGCACTACTCCCGCCAGCAAACGCACAAAAAAGAGTGCTCCGTAGCGCTGCCTGTGTTAGACTGCTGTTGGTGTTTGGCGTCGGAGGCAGAGGCAGCGGAAGCGCCGCTGTGGATTTCAATTACAATTCGCCGCGCGCCATGCGCGCGAGTCCTGTGATTGGGCAGCTTTCCCGCTGAGGCACTGCAAGCCGACGTGCAGATGCCCCAGCCTCTTTAACCCTACATGTCAAACTTCGCGCCGCCCAGCACAAGGCGATCGATCGCGTCGCCGGTGTGTTAAGATCGGGTCATGCCCAGCCCGCCCACGTCCGCGCGCACCAGAGCCCCCAGGAGCCCCGCTGCGCGCGGTGCGGCCTCACCTACCCCGCAGGCCCTCAGCGCGACTCCTGCGGGCGCGCAGGCCCTGCCAGCGCGGTCTCTGGAGGGCGGCGCAGAGCCGGTCCCCGCGCACCGCTGGCAGGGCAGCAAGGCGCGGGTGTGGCGGCAGATCTTGGGGCATGAGGCCCTACAACGCCCCGGTGGCGGGCGCTGGCGTCGCTGGATAGAGCCCTTCTACGGCTGCGGCGTGATGGCGCAGGCAGCGATCTCGCTGGGCCTCGCCGACGAGTACAGGCTGGCCGACCTATGCGCGCCGCTGGTGGTCGCGCATCGCGCG
>OFQY01000586.1_pt1 | contig 13629 bp, 17 predicted proteins | sample 1542991 | NCBI WGS metagenome assembly OFQY01 (sample SAMN07774224, study PRJEB24372) | wastewater metagenome | isolation source: Exp Tend VB 10WW | collected 2016-02 | reverse complement strand
CGGATCGAGAACAACTTTAGGCACAGCATCGCAGTCAACATTGTAAAAGAAACTATCGTAGCGTAGCTGGAATTGGAGTGCGTTGCTGTCGGCTACATTCTTCCACACCCATCTGTACTTGTGGCCAGGCTTAAATACCATGGAATACGAGCCCTGCTGGTCGTTTCCGTTCTGAGGCCTGTGGCCTTGGACTACCCACGTACCATCGGTCTCGTCGCGTATGTCAAAACGCATGTCTACGGACGACACCTGTGCGTCACTTGGATTTGTTTCTGGGCTATTTTGGTCATCATCGTACCACCTAAGAGTCTCTGCTTTGTTACTCGTATTGTCGCAATGTGTCGCGAATTTTATTGTGTAGTCCACGCTGCTTCTTGCTTTATATGTTATGCAGTTAGCCCAGGGGCTAAACGAGCCAACACTAGTGCAGGGGTAGCTGTTTTGTATGGCAAACCGATCGCTCCCTAGCCCACCCGGCGCAAGCCGCCCAACATAGCCAAAATTCGCATTGCTACTGGACAAATCAAAATATGTCAGTCCACTAGTTGAAGAGGCCTGGATAATCCAAACGTAGTAGTTACTGCTTCCAACGTTCGCTAGGTCATTTGTATTGGCCTGCGGTAGGTCCCACGCAAACGAAGGAGGACAATTCGCTGGCCCTAGTGCCGTCGAGGCCACTACACCGTTCACAGTCTGGTTAGAGAGTGTGCGGTATACACGGATAGTTGACGGATTAGTGGCGCACCCACTGATGTTCTGAAACGTGATTCGAGGACTTCTACTGGTCGAGTAAATCTTTATGTATGAGTCTTCGACGGTAATTGTGCCACTATCACCAACAAGAATTCGCATATTCTTGGGTTGCCCAGATGCGTTGGTCTGAAAGTCGTTTTCGTTCGGCATGTTAGCCGCATTTGCTGTCGCGCCGAATAGCAATAACCACAGTGCAGTCGAAGCCAGTGCTATGGCTAGACATCGCGCTACTTTTGTAGGCGTCGTTATGTTTGATAATGCATGCCTGGCCGTCACGCTGCTGTCTCCTGCCCGGTGACGGGAGCGGTTGCCGACGTAAACTCGCCACGCCTAACACCCTCTAGTAGCGTCTTGTAGTGTTCTAGTAGTTCTTGGTCCTCGGTTGGATGAGACTCAAGTAGTGAAATCATTCTCTCTAGGTACAAAATAGAGTTCGTTGCATCCTTGAGGTCTGTATAGCATAGGATTAAACCACCCAGGGCTTGCTGGTTATTTGAGTCAATAGCTAAGACCGCTTGATACTGCGTGATAGCGTTGTCATATTGCTTGCTCTGCCTGTAGTCACTTGCCAAAAATAATAGAGAAGTAATCTTTTCTTCGTTGGTTGTTGCTTTGTTTGCTTCCTCAGAGTTGATCTTTATTTGATTCTCGATACTATTTGTGACGGACAAAGGGTCGCTAGTATATGAATCGTTATCTCTGTCTAGGTATGATGTGACCGAAACTACTAGTACTGCCAATAGAAGGACGGCAATTGCACCAAAGAATAGTTTTTTCCGGCTCAAAATCTTGGGAAAGTAAGATTTGGAGGCGCCCCCATGCGTGACCTCCGGTTTGTTCGAAACGATTGCAGCTTCTCTCGATGTATCTTTTTTCATATTGCCTATAAGTGGTTACGGTTACAAGTATAGACAATCATAAGAAAACCGCAAGAGAACGACCAGGGAGTAGAATTGGCTTGACACAGTATCCAAATAGTTTAATACTTGGATGTAGCTACATAAATTAAATGGTGGGCAAGGAGTAAAATCATGACTGTACAAGAAGGCGCCCCAATATTACCGACACCAGACAGAGGAATAAACATCCAAAAACTTCTCCGTGCTGGGCTTGCTACTGCAACACTTGGCCTGACTGCTATCATTGGCGTTGGCGAGACCGCGTCAGCTGCAGCGGGAGAAACCTCTGTAACTCCTCGCTGTGCTGGGGAGCAAGTGGTTCTCGACACTAGCTTCTACAACGACCCAGATACCTACGGAGTAACACTAGATAGTGTTGGTGCACAGTATCTCGAGTTCTCCACCGGCACTTCTGTAGCTGAAGATCTTCCGTCCGGTGAAACCGGCGAGGTTAGCTACAGTACTGGCCACTCTAGTGTAGCTGGCGGCCAGGTCGAGTTCTCCATTGTCGCCCTTGGCGGCGACTTTACGGACACCGCCCAGGCAAGCTACGATGCGCTAGATTGTGATCAGGTCACAACCACCACTTCAGAAGCTACCACCACAACTTCAACCACTGAAGTCCCAACGTCTACCTCTACGAGTACTACTACGTCTACGACAGAAGTGCCGACATCTACTTCTACGAGCACCACAACTTCAACCACTGAAGTCCCAGCCTCAACAAGTACATCTACGACTTCTACGACAGAGGTGCAGCCCCCTACTTCAACAAGTACGAGCACGACTACGACGACTCGACCAGGCATCACAACTTCAACCACTGAAGCACCAGGAACCTCAACAACACAGCAGCACAACACAACAACCACAGGAGCTCCCCAAGCTCCGGCTAGTGGGCCAGCACCTGCAAACGCTATTCCAGGTGCAGCAAACTTTACTGGCTGATTACCAGTAACAGATATTATGGAGAATAACAGGTCACATTCGGATGGCCTGTTATTCCGGTATCTCCGCTAACGCTAGACTGCTGTAAAAACTATCCCAGACGGGGGATGTATCCGGTGCTATACTGAACGCACTGATATAAACCGGAGGGACCATGGCAACAGACAAACCAAAGAAAACTACACCAGAAGAATCACAAAGCCAGGGTAAGGCGAAAGCATTGGGCCTAGCACTGGAATCTATTGAGAAGCAGTTCGGCAAAGGCTCGATTATGAAGCTTGGCGAACGAACAGATGTGGATGTCGAAACGTTTCCAACGGGTGCGTTGAGTCTTGATATAGCGCTTGGCGGTGGTATTCCAAGAGGTCGTGTTGTTGAAATCTACGGGCCAGAGAGCTCCGGCAAAACGACATTAACGCTTCACGCGATTGCTCAGGTCCAGCGCCGTGGGGGAACGGCAGCATTCATTGATGCTGAGCATGCGCTTGACCCCGCCTACGCTAAACGTATTGGCGTGGATATTGACAACTTGTTATTAAGCCAGCCAGACAATGGCGAGCAAGCGCTAGAGATAGCCGAAACACTGGTGCGCAGTAACGCAGTCGATCTGGTCGTGGTTGACTCCGTAGCCGCATTGGTGCCACGTGCTGAAATTGAGGGCGACATGGGTGACAGTCTGCCTGGCCTTCAGGCTCGCCTCATGAGCCAAGCACTCCGTAAGCTTACTGGTGTAATCAAAAAATCCAATACCACGGTGATATTTATCAACCAGATTCGTATGAAGATTGGCGTGATGTTTGGTAACCCAGAGACAACAACCGGTGGTAATGCGCTCAAATTCTACGCATCGGTGCGTATGGACATTCGTCGTATCGCTCAGATTAAGCAAGGCGACGAAATCGTAGGCAACCGCACGCGCGTGAAGGTAGTCAAAAACAAGATTGCTCCTCCATTCCGCCAAGCAGAATTTGACATCATGTACAACCTTGGCATCAGCGTCGCTGGTGATGTACTTGATCTTGCGGCAGAGCGCGGCATCGTGGAGAAATCCGGTGCGTGGTATGCCTATAATGGTGAGAAAATTGGTCAAGGACGAGAAGCCACCAAAAAGCACCTTGATGAAAATCCTAAGATACTCGAAGAAATTGGCAAAAAGGTACGCGAGGCAGCAGCCAGCGAGGTATAGCCGTGAATTTCTTAAAGGGATTCTCCAAGTTTGTTCTAGCAGTTTTTGCGATATGTGCAGCGGTAGCGCTTGCGATTTTTCTGTTGCTGATGGAGCTTGGCAATCGTATCCACCTAGAAGGGGGCGTCCACGAAGAGCCATCACCCTTTGGTTTTATGCTGCCCGTGGGGGTTTTAGTAATTACTGGTTGGGTCGCATATAAGCTATCGTCAGGGAGGCCACGTCCCAAGCTTCAGCCTGGAGATATGGGTGAGTTTGACCATCGTATTATCGCCAAGCTGCGTGTTAATGGTCCAATGACTTCTGCTGAGCTTACATCGGCTGTAGGTATTGACAGCGAAACAATGTCAGAGGCAGCTCGCAGACTGCTTCTGGCCCAAAAAATCCAGCAACATGTCGAAGATAATATCGCGCTGTATTCTGTCGCCGGGGTACCTCTAAATAGGACGGATACTGAGGAATTATGAAGAGGGCCATTATCTTTCACGGCACGCAAGGATCACCCGAGGGCAATTGGTTCCGGTGGCTCGAATCTGATTTGCAGGCAAAAGGCTACGATGTGTGGCTGCCAACGTTGCCTTATGCTGAGCAGCCAAGCCTCATGGAGTGGGCTTCATTTGTGCGGAGCCACTGTCCGTTCCCACTCGACGAGAACGTCATGATTGTTGGGCATAGTAGCGGCGCAATCTTGGCATTTGTCTTGTTGCAACTGGGCTATACATTTGCCGGGGTTGCTGCGGTTTCTATATTTATGGACAACACTTTGGGATGGGCGCCCAATGACAAGCTGTTTGACGTAGAGTTTGACTACGCGGCGCTCAGGGCGAACCAAACGCCACGCGTGATTATTAACTCAGACACCGACCCATACGTACCGCTAGCGCAAGCCGAGACGATTGCAGAGCAAAGCGGCACAGAGCTCTTGGTACTCAAAGACCAAGGCCACTTCAATCTCGAGCGTAGCCCGACGTATGCAGAGTTTCCTGCGTTACTTGCAGCCATGCGAGAGCGTGAGCTGCTCCAAGAGGCTGCATGAAAATCACAGCAATTAAACAGCAAATAAAGCGATTCGATCGCTACAGCGTATACGTTGACGGGGTGTATACTTTTTCTCTTAGTGAGGCACAGCTCGTCTCGAGTGGTATACACAGCGGCCTTGAGATCGATTCCGAAACGCTGGCCGGATATCAGGAAGAATCCACTACAGGCAAGTTGTTTGATAGGTTACTTAATCTATTTAGCTACCGCATGAGAAGTGAATGGGAGGTGCGAGATTATTTGCGCCGTAAGCAGGTGGACGAGTCGCAAACCACACAACTTATTGAGCGCATGCAAAAACTGGGATATATCAATGACGAAGTATTTGCACGATCTTGGGTAGAAAACAGACGTTTTGGCAAGCCTACTAGCCAACGAAAGCTCAGGGCGGAGCTGCAGGCAAAGCGTATCGACCGAGGTATTGTAGATAAGATATTGAACGAAGACGCTAGCCAAACAGATGAAATGGATGTATTACGGCAGTTGGTCGCTAAGAAACGGGCGCGTTATCCCGATGATGTGAAGTTTATGCAGTATCTAGCGCGTCAAGGGTTTGGGTATGACGATATCAAGCGAGCCATCAAGCCTAGTGACGAATTAGGCTGACACCATGGCGGCTTGCGGTACGCCCTGGAGCGGGTCGCGAATGATGATGCGTTTGTCTGTAATCTCTACTATTTGGTTTTTGTCGACAACCAAACTTGTACCACTGAAGTTTTTCACAATGTTCTGGCCGACATAGAGTTTTTCGACCGTGAAAGATTCAACATCAAGCGCAAAGTCTGCAACTTTGCCAAGGCGTTTTTTGTTCTGGGTGTACACAGCTTTGCCCAGGAGCTCAAACTGTAGTTTCATAATTGGCTGAAGTCTTAGCAAATCATCGGGCTCACTGAGATCTTCATGATCGTTGACGGCAAACCCTTGGGGAATCCACTCACGAATATCTTGGGTGAGAAGCGCAAGCGGATTTTTATTGTTGCGGCCGGCCTCTTGGCAATAGAACCCTTCTATCTTGAGGTTGTTTGGGTTAATGATTGGTTCGTAGGCAACGGCGATTGGCCCTCCGGTACGAAGAGATAGCACTGGCTGGTTCATAATCGTGTCACTGAGCTTAAGCATAATAGATATAGTATACGCGATTATAACAAAACTGTTAAAATGACCGAAGTGAATATAACGTATACAACAGATTCAGCAGAAGCTACCGAGAAGCTTGGGGCGCACATTGGCGCAAACTTACAGGGCGGCGAAGTCATAGAGCTGGTCAGTGATTTGGGTGGTGGCAAGACGACGCTAGCCAGGGGTATCGTTGCAGGCACGGGCAGCAAAGATAGGGTCAGCAGCCCAACATTTACTGTAAGCAAAGAGTACACCGTGCCAGGTAAGGTCAACCGTACCCTTGCGTCGATTGTGCATACCGACTTGTACCGATTAGGAGAACTGGGACTCATGGAGCACGAGATTGCGGACGGTATTGGCGATCCATCCGTGACACTGATCATCGAGTGGGCTGATGCGGTGCAGCATGTCTTGCCGGATGAACGATTGACAATTACGCTTCAGGCTCAAGACGAGCTGTCGCGGCGCATCGGTATTGCATGTCCAGATTCATTATCGTATTTGATTGAGGGCATAGAATGATTTTGGGATTACGAACGGATAGACCGGAAGCCGAGCTCCTATTGCTTAACCAGGATGGCGGCACGATTGAGCATATGCGGTGGCAGGCGCATCGCCAGCTTGCCGAGACACTTCACGCGCAGTTCTCGGCCATGTTAAAAAAGAATAACCTCACCTATCAGGACGTCAAGTCTATTGTTGTATACCAAGGACCCGGGAGTTTCACGGGCCTGCGCATCGGCATTAGCGTCGCCAACGCACTGGCATATTCTCAGGGGGTGCCCATTGTGGCAACAACAGGGGATGCTTGGGTTGCGGATGGCATTGCTCTACTCAGTGAACCAGACAATCATGTACATGCTATTTCGCCCGAGTACGGTGCGCCTGTGCACATTACACAGCAGAAAAAGTAAACGTCATCCTAGCGCTGGAATGGCGTGAATCTTGTATCGGTTGATTTTGTCACGTACAACAGGAGCCCGATGCTGGCTGCGAGCAGGATTAGCAAAATAAAGAACTTGGTGCGTTCGCTCACAATGTCTCCTTAAGTTCGGCGGTTACGACAAGCCGGTGTGTGGCAGTCCACAGCGGCGTGCAGGTATACAGAGTAATCCGTGTATCGTTTGTTGGGTCTTCTATCTCAATGGCTGTTGGGAGGACTTCTTTGATATCGTTGACAACATAGACATAGATTTTTCCATTCCAGACAGCTACGATTTTATCGTCCTTTTTGATTTTGTCTAAGTTGTAAAACACCGCACTTGTCGGGTCGTGATAGAGCCAGCGGTGGCCACTCAGAACTGTATTGCTGCCTTTATCTGGTTCGCTAGTATTGGGGCGTCGCCAGATGCCTTGATCGAGTGTTGCGGGGTTTGGGTTATCAAGAATTGGGTCATCAAGCCGCAGGCGGGGTATGACGAGGTGATTGCTACCTCGGTCCAATGAGGCAAAATCGGTTTCTTTGAGCGGTTCTGTCGTGGCGGTTTTGACTCGATATGTTACGCTCGGCCAAAATGGAGCAATCAGCACGTACCCGTTCACTAGGATGATAAGTAGAAATAGCAGCCTGTTTATTCGCCGGAACCATCGTTCACTTTTTTGGCTTCGATCGTGCTGGTACCTTTTGCGCATGGGACCCATTGTAACATCTACTGAGATCTATGTTGACACCCCTGGTTCCGTCTGTCAGACTTTGTACCATAAGCTTTTTGGTAAGGTGCAGGAAAGAGTAGAGGGGTAGGGCAAAAGCATGGACGATATTATTCAGCAACCAATACAACCACTGCCAGCAACGGCACAGCAAAACGTAGCAGTCCCAGTCTCCGGGACGGATATGCAGCAAGCCGTTCAGATTATCCAGCGAGTGGCACAGACCTACCAGAAATTAATCGTTGGGCAGAATGACTTGCTGGACAGTATTTTAGTTACGTTGATTGCTCGAGGACACCTATTAATCGAGGGTGTACCAGGGCTTGCCAAGACGACGGCTGCTCATACGATTGCAGCAAGCATTGGTGCTGACTTTGTGCGCATTCAGTGCACACCAGACATGTTGCCGTCAGACATTGTTGGTACCCAGATTTATAATCAAGAAAATCACGAATTTGTCACGCAACTCGGACCCGTCAATCATCAGTTTGTGCTGGTCGATGAAATTAACCGTACTAGCGCCAAAACACAAAGTGCATTGCTTGAGGCTATGCAAGAACGCCAGGTTAGTATCGGCGGGCAGACACATAATCTGCCGCCTGGTTTTATTGTTATGGCAACTCAGAACCCTATTGAGCAAGAAGGCACGTATCCGCTGCCAGAGGCCCAACTCGACCGGTTTATCCTGAAGCATGTTATTAGCTACCCTACCATCGACGAAGAAGTATCGATTCTCAAGGTTCGTCCCCGTGCCGAAGACGTCGAGGCAATCACAACCGACACAACGGTGGATGATGTGCTCCATTTGCAGCTCACTGCCGACAATATCACTGCCGACGACAAGATTTTGCGCTATATTGCATCGTTAGTTGCAGCAACCCGCGCTCCGGAAAAATACGGCTTGGCTGATATTAAGCCCTTTGTAGAGGTTGGTGCTAGCCCACGCGCAAGTCTCGCGCTCCTGGCCGCGGGGCGTGCAAACGCGCTTATGACACAGAGTTCGTACGTTACACCCGACCACATCAAGCCGTACTTGGCTCGTGTGCTTCGTCACCGTATCATGCTGACCTACGAAGCCGAAGCCGAAAACACTACCGTCGAACAAATTATTGATCGTATCGGGAGTGTTATTCAAGTACCATGACCATCCAGCAAGTCGTTGCTCGTCGACTCAAGCTTTTCACGCGTCGGCGCGTGGTGAGTATCCTGGATGGTAACTACGACTCTGTATTTAAAGGTCGTGGGGTTGAGCTAGATAGCCTGCGTCAGTATGATCAAGGCGATAGCGTTCGTGATATTGACTGGCCTGCGACGGCTCGCACTGGCTTAGTACACACTAAACTATATGCACCACTTCGGGATCAACGCATCTTGGTCATTGTTGACACTAGTTCATCCATGTTGCTCGATAGCCATACCGGCATGAAAAAACTCGACGGAGCCTATGGGTTAGTTGTGGCACTTGGCATGTTTGTGCGCAAAAACCGAGATCTTATCGCACTATGTAACGGTAAGCCAGATGGAACCATTGGGTTCAGCAAGTTCTCCAACACCAATAATCACATCGAAAAACTCCTCCGCTCACTTGACGGAGATATACATCGTACTGCGCCAGGCAAGGCACCGTCACTGGCGACACTTCTACAGGGCGCTCTGCACGGCCTACGTCAACGGACAGCGATATTTATCGTGACAGATAGTCTGACTGACCCTTCATCCGTCAAATCACATCTCGTAAAGCTAGCGGGCAAGCACCAGTTGTTTTGGCTCCAGCTTGCGCCCTCGAGCCCATTCGTTGCAGAGCTTGGGCCTCGAGGCCGAGTCGTGGACATAGAGACAACACAGTTTGTGGATGACGATATAGCGCTTGACCATAGGTTGCGTGATGAGTGGATGGAATACGTGGGCACTCAGGCCAAAGACCGTGAGCGCATATGCAGATCAACTGGTACAGCGCATGGTGAATTGGCGATTGCGACTGATTTGCCAGAAGTACTTAGGGCGATGTTTGTCCAGGCGAGGCACTATGCTCGCCGACGCTAATGTTTACCCACCATTTATGATGTCGCCTGTCCGCCTATTGATTGTTCTTGGCGTGATTGCAGTGAGTATCATGGGCAGATTCCTGACTCGCCGTTTATTAGCTCGGCTTGCTATTCGTGCTCAACGAAACGTTGTGCAGGCGGCACAAACAAAAGATCCCCAATTACTAGCTGGTGCATTGCAGCAGCTAGACAGCCTGTACGCAGCCTATATGCGTCGTGAAATGTCGGCGGCAGTAGCAGTCGAGCAGGCAAGCAGCCTGGTACGCGAAGTCTACGACATAATCATGAATCACCAGACGCGCTACCAAGCCCGCTACGAAATCTCAGCGCGTGGGCTTCAAAAACTCAGTGATCTTGTGCAGCACGCTTACCCAGTCGAGTTTACGGACAGCAAACACGCTATCCCGGATGAAGCCGTGGCAGCCATATTTGCAAAGGCCAAGGAGGTGGTAGAGTCATGTCGCTAAAATGGCCGGTGGCATTGGTCTTGCTTATCATCCCACTTGGCGTGATGCTATTCCGTCGGTTCCGCAAAATTCGACCGCAGCCAGCATTTATCGCCGAATCAGCGTCTTTGAACGCACTCCCATCGTACAAAAAGTCTCGCCAGCGGTCGGTGCGTATGCAGCGGTTCGAGCGAGCCGCACAGGTAGTACTACTCATCAGTATCTTGCTGATTATTGCTCGTCCGCAAGCTGCACTTACAAGCTACAACCAAGAAAAATCCAGAGATACCGTACTTTGTCTAGATGTGTCGGGCTCAATGAAGGAATACATCCCAATCGCTCTTGATACACTTGAACGAATTTATAAACAAAACCCAACTGATCGCTACGGTATCGTTGTATTTGCTGGGCGAGCCGCCCCAGTACTACCACTCACACGTGATCAAGTAGCAATCCAACAAAAGATTGATATGTTACGCGAGGTCTATGTCAAAGACAATGACCCCAACTATCAGTTTCAGAATCTGGTCGGCTACGGTACAGATATTGGTGAAGGTGTTCTGGCCTCCGTACAACGGTTTGATGACCTTAAGACGTACAAGACACGTAATATCATACTAGTAAGCGACCTCGACCAGACAGGTGGAGATTATGACCCAGACGGGCAGAAATACCTGGAGAAAGTCGGCCTTGTGCCCAAAAACCGTATTAATATGTTCATTTTACAGACTCCCCTAGAGTACTCTTATGCAACCAGCCCCCAACAAATCATCAGTACCAGTGGCGCACAGACATTCAAAATCGACACCACAGATACCAAAGGCTCGGCCCAGTCCCTGCTTAATCAGATATTTACCCAAGTGCTCAACACGCGTATGGTAACGGGCAAAAACCAAGCGGACTATCCGTATATCGTGATGGCTGGCGTTTTAGTGGTTGCCGCAGCCTGGAGTATTGTAGTGGCCATCCGTTGGAGGCATGTATGATTCGTTGGATTGTGTTAGCACTGGCGTGCGTGGGCTTATTGGTTGTTTTTGTGTTCGGTCGACTCAAAAAGCGGACTCATCACTTTTTCTGGAGGCGTGTGCTTGTAGTGTGGGTTCTGCTCGCTGTTACTGTAGGAGTAGCGGTTTTGCCCGTGGCAAGCTCCACGACTGTCAATCGAGTCAGCACACGGGATATCATATTTGTCGTAGACACCACGCAAAGCATGAACGCTGTAGATGGCCGGGGTGGTAACGAAACCACACGACTTCAAAATGTACGCGACGACATGCACCGGATTACTAAGGACCAGGCGGGTGCAACGATTGGCATGTTCACATTCTCCGATCAAGCGGGTTTATACCTACCGCTGACCACGGGCGTAGAAGATGCATCATCAGCTATAGACACGCTGTACACGGCTGACCAATATCAAACAGTGTCCAAGGTTGCGAGTTATACCAAAGTGTTTGAAGAGCTGGGAACGTATCTGGCGAGTCAGTACAAACTTGACCCAACACGCCAGCGTGTAGTGGTCATGTTGAGTGATTTTGAAATCTACAAGAACCAAGAGCAGACTAATCAGATTGTTGAAGCAGCAAGGGTCATTAAAGAAAATCATGCTGGTTTTGCTGGCATTGTCTATGGGCAGGATGCTGGTGCCAAGATGCTCAATATGACGTATGACTACGAAAACAGCGAATATATTCCGACGTACAAAAAGTACGGTGACACAGACTACACCAAGTACCTTCAGAATAATTACAAAACAGTTTTGTCGACCCCGAACCCAGAACTGGCAATCAAAATTGCATCCGGATTCGGAGGGAGCACTGCTAGAGCAACTGATGAGAATACCATCATGCCAACGGTCACCAAGGCGATTAAACAAGCTAATGCAGCCAGTGCCAGCAACCCGCAGTCGCTGGCCATGCGCCAGAACGTGCTTTATGTAGTGCCTGCTCTCGCGGCTTTCTGTTGGCTATGCATCACCGAATATATTCGACCAAAATGGCTTGATAGGTTGGCAGTTACCCGAAAGCCCACTAAGCCCAAGGTGAAGAAATCATGATAAAACAATATCTAGCAAGATGGTTGCAGAAGTTATGGCAGATCTCCGAACTGAACATATTCAAGCGTGTGGTATTGGCGTGTTTCTCACTTGCACTACTCAGTGTGGGCTTGCCGTTCGTTATTGCTTTGGGCGGTCAAGTTGCGTATAGCGGAGGAGACTTTACATCAGCACAAAAAATTTGGCGGCTGACAGCCAACATTTCTTGGTATGATCAGGACGTACCCATAGCTAATGCAGGACTGGCTTACTATCAAAGTGGACATGTTGACCAAGCCATTGACCAACTAGAGCAAGCACTCAAAATAACGGTACCTAAACGAAACTGTAAAATCCGATGGAACTTGGCGGTTGCACTTGCTCAGCGCGCCGATGAACGAGCTAGCACGCAGCCAAACGATGCAATAGGTGACTACGCGCGCGGCATCAATGTACTTGATGATGCAGAATGTAAGAACGACCCCGAATATCGCGACAAGTTCCAACAGCTCAGCACGGCTCTCACGCAAAAAATGAACGCGCTTGTAGAACAAATCAAGGAGCAGCATAAACGTCCAACTGACCCTCAGGACAAAAACGAAAAGGACAAAACGACATCCGACGACGATAAGGCTAAAGATCAAGCCAAACGGAACAAAGATTATCAGCATGATATATACGACGGTCGGTATGACCAACAAACTGACGAAGAAAAAGAGCGAGGATATCAAGAAAATGCGTGGTAATGTGAGAGTAGCATGTCAGTAATTTACTTCAAGAATAGAGTTGAGGCTGGGCAACAGGCAGTCAGGGCGCTTATTCAAGGTCAACAGACCGGCAAATCGGCGGTTATTAGTCTAACGACCGACGCGCTTCTAGTGGCGTTTCAGCTTGCCGAGGCACTGCACTGTCCGCTACACCTATACCTCAGCCAGGAAGTTGTCGTGCCTGGCGGCCTCAAGGTCGGCGCAATCAACCAAGAGGGAAGCTTTAACTATGGGAGCGAACTTGGTGCGGGATTCAGCGACTATTACTACCAGGAGTTCAGGGGCTATATCGAGGATTCAACCAGGCAAAACTTCTCCAAACTTAACCACGAGTTGGGGAGTAAAGAAGTGCTTCGTAAGGATTTATTGCGGGGGAGAGACATTTATATCGTTATAGATTGCCTGGAGGCCACAAGCGCGCTCGATAGTTTCTTGGCATTTGCTAAGACGTTTGTGATAGGAAATATTATATTGTGTGCACCACTCGCAATGGCTCAGGACATGTCGCGCATCCAGCAAGTAAGCGATAAGTATTTTGTGGCCGGTACGATTGACTTTTTCTACGGAGTAGACCATTACTTCGAGGATAACACAGTCATACCGCGCGATAAGGCAATCGATGTTGTTTCTAAGACCTTAGCACTCTGGCCAGCATAGGATAAGATACAAACTCCTTGTGGTTTTTATAATTGCCCGCTACAATGACGGCATACTAGCGTAGAAACAGGGGAACCAGGGTGGCG
>OFQY01000585.1_pt1 | contig 13643 bp, 23 predicted proteins | sample 1542991 | NCBI WGS metagenome assembly OFQY01 (sample SAMN07774224, study PRJEB24372) | wastewater metagenome | isolation source: Exp Tend VB 10WW | collected 2016-02 | reverse complement strand
GCCGGGCCCCTCTCCTTTCACTCGTCGAACCACGTGAACGCCAAGGGCGAGCCCCTGGAGTCGCGCTCGAGCCACGACGCGAACCGAGCCCCGGCCTCGAACTTCGCCCGGTAGACGATCTCCGAGCCCACGTCGCTGTAGGGCCGCTCCTCGGCGGCCACGACCCACGGGACCAGGTCCAGCGGGATCAGCGCCGACTTCACGCGGAGCCTCACGGCTTCGCCTCGCGCCAGTGCCGAGCGTCGAGCGTCCACAGGCTCTCGGCGTCGGGCTTCTTGCCCCGGAACGCAAGGCGCCGGGCGAGAACGCACTGCTCGCCGACGGCCGTCAGGACGATCCGGTCGAGGCCGCAGCAACCCGGCTCGTCGCCTTCGAGCACGGTCCCTACGACCCAGCCCATGCGCCGGCAGAGCCCTGCGTCGGAGATCCGATCGCCGGCCTCGTCGACCCACCGCCCGTCTACTCGCTCCGGTCCGCTCACCCTCGTCTCCTCCTCGGCGTCGGCCGGTCGCCGAACACCTCGCGCGTCTCTCGCTCGCGGGCCACGGCCGCCCGCTCCTCCGCCTCGCGCTCGGCGTCGTGCTCGGCCTGGGCCCTGCGCTCGACGGCACGGAGCTCGGCGAGCTTCGGGCGCTCCTCTCGTGGCTCCTGCGGAGGAGGCGCCGAAGGCAACGGGCGCGAGAGCCAGCGCGTCGCCGCCTCCTCGAGCGACGCCTCGCGCCGGCGGTCGTAGCGGGACCAGTAGGCCCGCGCCGCTCGGTAGTGCCGGCCGCACGCGCCGAGCGAGTCGACGGGCTCGAGACAGCCTCGGACGGAGCACGTCACGGGATCGCCTCCCCTCGCGCTCCCCTGGCCTGTTCGAGCCCCCACGCGAGGAGGCACAGCGCGTCGGCCTCGTTGTCGTCCTCGCCGACCCACGCCGGCCAGAGACGCCTCGCGGACGCGATCATGGCCGGCTTGTCGGCCCGCCCGTGCCCCGCCGCCCAGAGCTTCAGGGACGAGGGCGCGATTGAGACAACGGGGATCTCGTACTCGGCCGCCCACGCGAGCGCGATCCCTCGGAGCCCCGCGGCGTGGATCAGCGAGAGCCTCCCGGCCCCTCCTCCGGGAGCTTCGAGCACGAGGCCGTGGACGAGGTCGGAAGTGGCGGCGAGGTCCGCGCCACGCGCCCACGTTCGCGTGGCGAGCCAGCGTGCGAGGCCACAGAACGGGCTCCCAGGGCCGCGGCTCTGGGAGCCCGCGCTGGGGAGGCCGACCGCCCCGGACGTGGGCGCCGAGCCGAACGCCTTCCAGGCCCACCCCGTCCGCGACGCGAGGTCGAGGGCGAGGAGGTTGGGGGCCGGGTCGAGCCGCGCGAAGGGGTGAGGCTTCGGCTTCTTCTTTCGGGCCTTCTTCGGCGCCGGGCCGTCCGGCTCGCCGCCGAGGGCGTCGGACCCGAGCGGCTGCGCCTCGCGCCACGAGCCCTTCATGGGCTCGCCTTCCGCTCGACACCGGCACGGAGGGCGTTCGGCGAGGGCGTCCCGTCGAAGTCCTTCTCGGAAGCGAAGAGCTTGGCGAGGCTGCGCCCCGTCACCGCGGCCTTGATCGCCGAAACGGATAGGGCGTAAATCTCGCCGCGGACGAGCTTGGATCGGCTCAGGCGGTTGGATTCGACCGCCTTCCAAAGCCTCCTGATCGGGTCGGACTCGGACGGGAGGTCGAGCCCCGTCGCGAACTTGCGCGAGAGCGCCACGAGTTCGTCCCGCGGGGCGAGCGCGAGCCGGTCGGCGACCACGAAGGCCGCGGCAACTTCACAGTTGAATCGGCCGCCCTCCATGGACCGGACAATGGCGCTGATCGCATCCTCCTTATCGGCCGCCTCGGCCACTAGCAGCTCTTCCTCGACGTGGTGCGACCGGTTGAACCGAGTGATCGTGGCCTTGGCGCAGGCCGCAGCCTTGGCGTGTGAGACTTCGAGCGCCCCGAGGAACAGACCCTCGAAACGGAGCCGGTCTCCAGCAGTCCTAGCGAGTCCCTTGTTGATGTTGGCGAATGCCTTCCGCTCGACTCCGCGCCCGACGAAAATCTCGACCGTGACGCCCGACCGGCTGATCGCCTCGAGCCGGTGCTGACCGTCGCCAAGGAGTCCCTCGTCGTCGAACGCCACGGCCTCGTGCGTGTCGGACCACGTCCCGGCCCGCATTTGAGCGGCGACGCGGGCGACGTGCCCCCAGTTCATCGGCCTGTAGTTCCTCGTGTTGAGCCTGTCGAGCCAGTCGCGCGCCTTCTCGGGCGTCACGGTCTCGAGCTTCATGGACCTGGTCACGTCGTCACTCCTACCGGCGCGTCGTCGACGAGCGCGAGCACGCCCCCGAGCGTCGGATCGGCGTCCCAGAGCGCCTCGTGCTTCCTCGCCAGCGCGTCCCATCCGATCCCTAGCCGCTCCCTGAGCAGCTCCGCCGCGGCTTGGGCGAAGCCTCCGGCGTGGCTCCCCTTCGAGCGGGCGGTCTCGGCTGCGGCCAGCTCGGCGCCGAGCGCGACGGCGCGCGGCCCGCCCCCGAGTTTCCGGGCGAGCGTCTCGGCGCGGGTGAGGGGCTCCGCCTCAGGCTCCTTCTGGACCACCACCGGCAGGGCCATGACCAGGCGCCGGGCCTGGTGGGTGTCCTTCGCCTTCTTCCCGAGTTCGACGCCCGCGGCCTTCCGCGCGACGCGGAACGTCTCCGCGCTGTGGATCTGGGCGAGCCCCGCGAGGAACGCCGGCGGCCTCTCGTCGCCGGCGAGGGCGCCGAGCGTCGTCGAGTCCTCGGGACTCAGTCCCCGCGCGACCCCGGCCGCGACCGTGTAGGGCTCCGGGGCGAGCGTGGGAGGCGTCGCGGGGGCGACGTAGGCGGGGAGCGTCGAGAGGACGGCGATCCCGTCGAGCAACTGCGCGTCGGTCGCCGCCCGCACGGACTCGACCCCGCACACGCGCCGCGCCTCGACGGACGAGGCGTCGGGCCCGAGCGGGCCGAGCTTCTCGCGGACGAGGGAGAAGAGCCTCCGGCGGAGGCGCTCGCAGCGTTCGGCGGGCGTCTCCTCGGGCTTCGCCTCGCCGTCCCAGGACAGCGGCTCGACGGCTCGCTTCGGGCGCAGGAACACGCCGGCCGGGCGGGGATGCGCCGTCACCGCGGTATCGGCCAAGTACTTCGCGAGGTCCCAGTCGACGAGGTCGGCCTTCGACTCGGCCGCGGCCTGGGCCCGCGCCGTCTCGACGACGGCCCTCTGGACCGGCGGGAGCCCGTCCAGAGGCGGGAAGTGCGGGGCGTCCTCGCGGCCCTTCGTCGCGTGGCTCGGGGCCTTGGGCTCCGGGGCGATAGGGCGCGCGGCGACGGCTCGGTCGAGGTCCAGCCCCGCCTCCATGGCTCGGTCGGCGGAGAAGGTGGGACACAAGGCGCCCGGAGCGTAGTGGGCGACCGGCGGAACGGGCGGCAGTCCGGGCGTGTTCCCCGGCTTCGTGTCGCGGTGCTCGGCCGCGGCCTTCGCGGCGCGGCTCTCAGCCTCCTTCCTGTCGACCCACTCGCCGAGCGAGTCGAGCGGAACGGAGCCTTCCTTGAGCGGCGGCGCGTCGGCCGCGAGCCTCTCCAGCGCGATCACGGCGCGCCTGGCGAGGTCCTCCCAGCGCTTCAGGGTGTCGTGGTCCATGGTCTCTCCTTCGGCGTTGAACGACGGGCTGCCTCGGTCCTCACTCGGGGTCGGGGGAGGACCACACGCGGCACGGGCGAGGCGAGCCCAGGTGCGCCCCGTGCGGACGCGCCAGCAAGGCGCCGGGCCGTTGCAGGACGGCCCGGCGCGACGGGTCAGAACGGAATGTCCTCGTCGGCGACGGGCTCGGCCTCGGGGGCGCCGGACGGAGCGGGCGCGGCGCGCTCCTCGGGCGCCACGTCCTCGACCTCGCCGCCGAGGTTCTGGCAGACGGCGACCATGTCGGGCCGGGGCGCGGCCGAGATCGCGGCGAGGGCCTCTGGCGTCAGCGGCTTGACGACGGCGACGATACGGTATTCGGTCGCCTCGCCCGTGCCAGAACGCGTGAGCTTGACCGCGTGGCGCGAGAACGGCGCCTCCTTGTGGATCGCCTTGAGATCCTCGAACGTGCTAGGCGCGAGGTTCCAGACCTTGCACTTTTTGTCGGCGAAGTCGTAGGCGGTCGCGAACACCCGCTTGCCCATTTTGCCGCCGGGCTTCTCGCCGAACTTCGGCGTGAGCACGCGGATCGGGTTGCCGACGAGAGCCAAGACGACGGTCTTGCCGTCCTCGAGCTTGAGGAGGTCGCCCCCGCCGCCGGAGGCCCTCGGCTGCGCCGGTTCGTCCCATGAAGCCATAGCAGTATGCCCTTGCGCGTTGCGCGTTGGCGTTGCTCGTCGCGCGCCACAGTAGCGCGCGACATACGACACGCGACGGCGGGGTATCGCACCCTGCGCGGGCCCGTCGGCCCTACCTATGGCCGCCCCGGTGAGGCGGGCGGTCCCGTCGCTTGCGTCTACAGCCCGCGGCAGAACGACGCGTCGAACAACTCGCCGGGCGTGAGGCCAGTTGCCTCGTCAGGCTCCTCGTCGCCGTCGAACGGGTCGCCCTCGTTCGGGTCGAGGTCGGGCACGTCCTGGGGCCCGGCGTCGGCCCCGTCGCGCGGGCCGGTCACGGCCGAACCTCGACGAGGACGAGCCACGCGAACACGACGAGGACGAGGGCAGCCAGGACGAGCGAGACGACCTGCTCTCGCCGAGTGAGCGGCAGGCCGCCGAAGAAGGCGTGGAGGACGCTCACGAGGCACCTCTCCCGAACCGCGTGTGGCTCGTTTCGTCGTCCCCGAGCCCGTGCCACCAGCGGACGGCGTTCACCGCGCGCCTCTCGAGTTGGCAAGCCCGCGACTCGCTCACGCCGAGTTCCGCGCCGACGGCGGCGAGCGACCGGCCCTCGGCCCGTAGCGCCAGGACCATGCGGTCGCGGTAGTCGAGCTGGGCGCGGGCGAGCGCGGCGCGCACCTCGTCCGCGGCCTCGATCCGGTCGCGCTCGACCGAGCACACGGGGCGCGGATCGGCGCCGTCGAATTTGACGGCGGCCTTCTCTCCGGCGTCCGGGTCTGGGCCCTGGACCAGCATGTCGACTGGCGCGACGCCCGTCGCGCGCTCTCGCGCCCGCTCCGCTCGGGGGACCCAGTCCTGCTTCCGCGCCGCGTCGAGGATCTCGCCGAGCATTCGGCGCTTGGCGTGGGTCACGAACGACGCCCCGCCGTCGGGCGTCCACGTCCGCGCCGCGTCGAGCAGCCCGAAGGCCGCGGCGCTCTCGCGGTCGTTCGCGTCGAACGACCACGGGAACTTGTGGGCGCAGCGCTCGGCCACTTCGGCGACGAGGTGAATATGGGACTCGACCAAGGCCGTCTCGGCGGCGGTCAAGGGCCGGCGCGAAGTGCAGTAGTTGCCCGGGGCTGGCTTGTTGAACTTGGTCCTAGCCGTAGCGTAGGGGTCACGCGCGGCCCTCACGCGGCTCGCGTGAGCGTGGCGAGCCGGACGAGGCGCGGGCGCGGGCGGCTCAGGGGCCACGACCGCGACGGTCTCGTGGCTCTCGTCCTCGTCGTCAGACTCGTCATCCTCGGTGACCGACCCTAGCGCCTCGCCCAGGAACTCGACGGCCTTCGCCCGGTCGCCGGCGCGGCGAGCCTCGCGGGCGAGTCGGACGAGCGTGTTCGTGTTCGCGGTGGTCACGTTGGTCTCCTGGGGAACGGCGGAAGCGTCACTCCATGCCGCAGGGCGAGCGTCGTCAGCGCGCGGCAGAGCCACGCCAGGGTCTCGGCCGTGTCGGGCGGCGCGGGAGTCTCGGGGCGGAGCCCGTCGGCGAGGCGGGGGCGTCGGTTCCACGCCTCGGCGCACTCCGTCTCAGTGTCGTGGCTCGCGTAGACGTTGCACGCGCGACACATGGCCCACCATGCGTCGAATTCCTCCTCGTTGCCCACGTAGTCGAGCCCAGCCTCAAGCGTCGCGTCGCCGCCGCAGAAAGGGCACGGCTTGAGCGCCGGGAGCGGCGTCGCGGGCTCGGTCACGTCCGCACCGCGCGCGGAACGTCCGCGCCCGTCGCGTCGACGACGCGGGGCTCGACCAGCCGCCACCCCGCGCCCATGGCGGCGAGGCCGAGGGCCAGGAGCTCGCTCCGCACGTCGCCCGGCGTCGCGCCCGGGCGCATGGCGCCAGCGGACTCGACCCGCTCCACGTCCGCGCGCCGAAGCCCTACGGTCGTGGCGCTGAGGCCGCCGCCGCCACGGGGCCGGCTCGCGTCGTTCGCGTGGTCGCTCACGTCGTCACCTCTTGGGCCGAGGCCCGGACGAGGCCTGCCTCGTATTCGGCGCGAGCCTCGCCCTCGGTCTTCCTCCGGTCGAGCACGTCCTCGGCGAGCATCTCGCCGTAGGCGCCCACGAATCGGAGGCGACGCGCGACGGCCGCCGCCTCCACGCGGCGACGCGCCGCGTTGTAGCCCTTCGACAGCTCGTCGAGCGGCCCGAACCACTCGATCCGGGCCTCGGTCCCGGCCGGGACTTTGTTGACGGTGCGGAGGAGGAGAGCCCCGAGGAGGGCGGCGGCGCCCCTCCAGTCGGGCTCTCCGCCCGCCCCGCCTAGGGCGGAGGCGAGCGAGAGGGGCGTCATGTCCTCCATGAGGCGGTCCTTCGACGACAGGAGGAATCCGCCTCCGATCTCGTCTGGCACGACGACGAGGGTCGCCCCGTCGAGGGCGGCGGCGCCCGCCTCGCGGATCGCGGCGTCCCACGCCGGGCCGTCACCCGCCTGGCGGCGCCCGGTTCCGAGCCCGGCCGCCCAGGCGGCGCGCTGCGACCGCGCCCCCGAGCAGTCGAGGCGCCCGCCGGGCGTGAGGCCGAGGGCCCCGCTCCGGAGGAGGAGGGTGGCGAGGAGGGGCTCACCATCGGCGGCGGTCGTCGCCGCCGTGACGGCCGCGACGACGCGGCTCTCGTGGCGGGCGGCGGCGCCCGCCCGGACGGAGAGGTCGAGGGCGGCGCCCGTGAGGCCCTGCGCCTCGTAGGCGGCGCGGGCGGCCGCGGCCGTGGGGGCGGTCACGTTCGCACCGGGGCGCGATACGCGCCGTTCGCGTCGGCGTCCTCGGGGCGCCACGCGTTGCAGTGGCCCTCGGCGGCCTGATGCGTGAGGTGGACGACGCCGCACGTCCCCTGGGGCTCGCCGCACGCTGCGGGCGAGCCGGCTTTCCGCCGGCTGAACCACCGGCACGTCCAGCCGCGGCGCTTCGCGGGCTCGCTCACGAGCGCACCCCCTCAGCCTGACAGGAGAACCAGCCGTCGGCCGGCCGCCCGACCACTCGCCCCGTGGCCCGGGCGTTGCCTCGCGCCACGACCGTCTCGAACGTCTGGCCGTTCCAGTGGGCCGCGAGCCCCGCCTCTCGCGCCGACTCGCGCGAGGTGAACAGCGCGACCGGACGCTCCTCGCCGTAGACCAGCTCGTCGTCCGTGTCGGCCTCGAGGCGGAGGAGGACGCCCTCGGTGCGCCCCGAGGTGTCGGCGAACACGCGGTATCCGCACTTCGAGGTCGCGTAGGCGCGCGACCCGTTGGAGCCCTGGATCTTCACGGCGAAGCGGCGGGTCATGTCGTTCACGTCCGTCTCTCCTCTCGCCGTTGCCCGGGCGAGTCGGGTTGCGTCGTTAGGCCGCGCCCCGGGGTCGAACCGGGCAAGCCCCCTCCGGGGCGCGGCGGGCGCGTCAGGAGTCGTCTCCGAAGGCCGCGACGCAGCCGCACGAGCAGTCCTCGTCCGAGAGGTCGTATTGCCAGAGCGGCTCGCCCTGCTCCTCGGTCGCGAGCCACTCGGAGGACTCGCCGGCGTCGCTCTCGACTCGGACCTCGCCCGAGGGGTAGGCCACAAGGACTCGGTCGCCCTCGCGCCGAACGATCCGTCGAGTCGTCGTCTCGTCCATGGTCGTCTCTCCTCTCGCCTTTGACCGGGCGAGCCGGTGAAGGCCGCGCTGGGGGCACGATCCCCAGGCCCCCTGCGTCGGGGCGCGGCGGGCGCGTCAGGACCAACTGATCCTGACGCTGATCGGCGTCTCGAAGGCCACCACGTCTCGGTTCACCCGAGCCGCGAACGCCTCGGCCCGAGATCGGTCAGTCCCGAAGTTCCTCGGCGCGCTGAGGACCATGCAGACTCGGTAGTGAGTCTCGAAGCCGCGCGTCTCGAAGCACCGAGCGTCGAAGCTGATCTTGTCCGGCGTGGGCCTCGGTCCGAGCACTCGTCGTCTCTCCTGTCGCGCGTCTCACCGTCCCGCGTCGACAGGGTCAATATAGACGAAGCCCAAGGCGTTGCAAGGGTCTTTCTGGGAATTTCTTATATTCTCTTATGGCGTTGCGGCGCCTACACTTGCGGCGAACGTCGCCACGGGACGGCCCGCGGGCGAGGTCCGTGTTCCTCGCCGGATCCGGCCGTCGGCCTCGCCCGCGGCGAGGGCCGCGTCGAGCACGGCGGCTCGGCGCAGGGAGGCCGGGCACCGTTGCTGGATCTCGCGTCTCGACAGCTCCCCGCGCTGGGCTCGGAGCCACGCCACGAGGCGCCCCGCGTCTGCCTCACGCCCCTCCTCGTGCAGGGCGACGCCGAAGACCCGCTCGGCGTGGCCCAGGGCCCACCTCGCGAGGCAGACGGCCCTCTCCACGGTCTCGGGGGCGATCTCGGGGCCCTCGGGCGGCACGTCAGAGCAGCGGTGGAGGAGCCCGGCGAACCGCGCCGCGAGGCCCACGGCCTTCCCGGCCCAGCCCTGGATCCCCTCGTCCGAGAGGTCGCCGCCGGGCCCGAGCCGGGGCTCGAGCTCCCGGTGCCACGCCCCGAGGATCTGCCGCCCTCGGGCCTCGATCCGGGCGACGAGGGGCGCGCCCTCCTCGGCCTCGAGGAGGGTCTTCGGCACGTCCCCGAGAAGGCCCCGGATCCGCTGGCGGTAGACGAGCACGGCCTCGGCGTCGAGGTCCACACCCTCGTCGGGGCCCGTGCGCTCCCCGAGCCGCGGCGGCGGGACCGCCCAGACGAACCGGGCGAGGAGCCCGCGCCCCTTGAAGTCGGGGCGCGAGAGGGCGCGGAGGGCGCTCGGCTGGAGGCAGAGGGCGACGGTGAGCGCGGGGCGCCGCACGAGGGTCACCGACGACTCCCCTCCGCTCCCCTTGCGAATCACGGTCACGTCCGAGCCGCTGTGCCCCTTCAGCAGCCCGTCGAGGTTCGCCAGGCCCCTCGAGTAGCGCCCCCCGACCGTCTCGAGGAACCCCCCCTCGTCCGAGATCACGGCGAAGCGCCCGGACTGGTTCGCGAGCTCCTGGAGGAGGGCCTCGGGCGTGAGGTCGTCGCCGAGGATCAGAGGGGCGCGAGCGGGCGCGAGGAGGGCGCAGCGGGCCGCGGCCTCGCGCGCCTCGTTCTCGGCGCTGGCCCGCTCCGCGTCGTCCTGGGCCTTCGCCGCGGCCGACACGGCGGCCCTCCGCTGGCCCTCGGCGACTTCGATCGCGGAGCGCTGGTAGGCGAGGGCGGGGGCCATGGCCGAGCGGGCCTCGGCCTGCCACTCGTCCAGCGGCGCCCGGGCCAGGTTGACGGCCGGCGTCTTCCCCGAGGCCGGGGGGCCCACGGGCGCGCAGTAGAGGTTGACCGGCTCCCTTCGCCCGGGCCTCACCTCGACCTCGAGCCGCCGCGCGAGGGCGGCGGAGACGGCGGCGAGGCCGAGGAGGACGGGGTAAGCCCGGGGCACCTGGACCGACGCCTCGACCGTGTGCGCCCAGCGGCCGAGCCACTCGGGGAGCCAGGCGAGGTCGATCTCCGGCGGCGCCCCGGGCTCGGGCTGCGCCTCCTCGCGAGGCGCGGGGCGGAGCGCGGCCGCTAGGATCGCGTCCGCCTTCGCCCGACGCACAGGCAGGGGAGCGGGGTCGAGGAGGTAGGTGTCCCGGGCCTCGGTGAGGGCGACGATCTTCGCCCGGGCCTCGGCGGCCTCGCGGACGGCCGCGGCGAGGGATCGAACGTCCTCGGTGCCGAGCGCGCCGCCGAGCCACGCGGCGACGCCCGAGGCCCCGCCCGCGGCCTCGAGTCGCCCCGAGCCGCGGAGCTCCGCGACGATCGCCACGCCCCCGACGGCCTGGCCCGAGGCGCGGAGGCGCTCGGCGCTCGCCCACACGGCGGCGGCGCGTGGGCTGTAGAACTCGGACGAGGAGAGACGTGCGAGGTCGAGGACTTCGGCGCCGCGCACGAGGAGGTCGCCGACGAGCCTCCCCTCCGCCTCGACCGCGTGAGGCGGGGTCGTCCGCAGGAGCGTGTCGTCGCTCACGCGGTCGGCCCGCGCCGCGTGTAGTGCCTCGGGTCGAGCAGCCTGGCGCGCGACACGTAGCAGCGCCAGACCGTGGCCGAGGACTGGGTCTCCGAGTCGACGAGGACGCCCCCGATCGGGCCTCCGTCCGGACAAGGGTCGACGACGGTCACGAGGCGCGGCTTCCCCGCCCAGTCCAAGCGCCTGGACTCGAACGCGTCGCCCTTCTTCAGCTCCGCGCTCACGGGCTCACCGCCTTCGCGGCCGAGGCGCGGGCCTCGGCCTTCAGCCGCGCCGCACGGGCGCGCTCGTCCCGCGCCTGGAGCTCGCGCAGGACGCGCGCCTGGCGGGCCAGGGGCACCGAGCGCTCGAACGAGGCGATCAGGTCCAGCACGGCGGCGAGCCACGGCAGGGTCACGGGGGCGCCGTTCTCGGGCGGGTCGAACGTGAGGATCTCAGGGCGCGGCTGCGAGGCGGGCTTCACGTCGTCTCCTCCTCGAGGTCCTCGTCCGTGGGAGTGGGGACCCCAGCGAAAAGAGGGGCTTGCTCGGCGCGTGGCAGGAGCGCCGCCGCCACGTTCTTCCTGGCCTGCTTGAAGTAGCTCGCCTTGAGCTCGATCCCGACGCCCTTGCGCCCGGCCGCGACCGCGCCGAACACTTCGGAGCCGACGCCCATGAAGGGCGTGAGGACGACCTCGCCCGGGTTCGACCACAGCGTCACGGCCCGGTCGATCACGTCGAGTTGCAACGGGTGGACGTGCTTCTCGTCGTCGGGCTCTCGCGACTCCCGGTAGGGCAGGACGCGCCCCACCCTCACGTCGTCCCAGAAGGCCGAGGCATACTGCCGCCAGATCCAGTGCGAGAGTCGGTTCTCCGTCTGCTTGCCAGTCCAGCCCCTGAACCGCAAAAGGTCGGACGGCACCTCGCGCGATCCGGCATACTCCGAGAGCCCGGTCGGGTGGGCGACGGGGATCGTGTTCTCTCCGGCCTTGCGGAACACGAGGAGGTAGTCGGCCGAGGCGACCGAGCACCGAGACGAGTCCTCGACGATCGTCCGGTGGGCGAGGCCCCGAGCCATGGTCCTCAGTCGCACGGCGAGGGGCTCCTTCCAGACGGCGTAGCGGGCGACGAACCGAAACCCGTGCTTCTCGTGGAGGCGGATGATGTCCCCAGGGAAGTCGACGAGCGAATCGTGAGGACCTGGGACGTCCATGCAGTGAACGGCCGTCGACCGGCCCGGAAGCGTGAGGCGCTCGAGTTCCTTGACGACGTAGCCGTAGTGCTCGAAGAACTCGGCGTAGGTGCGGCAGTTAGAGAGGTCGCGCTCCGACGACGAGTAGTTGTAGAGGCCGCAGAACGGCGGCGAGTAGATCGAGAAGTGGACCGACTGATCGGGGAGTTTCGTGAGCACCTCACAACAGTCGCCGTGGTAGAGCGCCCAGTCCTTCGTCACGTCTTGGTCGATCACAGCCACGCGGGGACCTGCTCTTTCTTCGCGCCGTAACTGCCACGCTCACGCGCCACGGATTCGTTCATGAATCGGACCAGGGACGCGAACATGGCGTCGGCCTGGTCTGACTTCCTTCTGAGATTGGACATGACGTTCGCCTCTCCCTCGGACGCGACAACGTCCACGCGGACGGGCCGCTTCTGCCCGAAGCGCCAGCACCGCCGGACGGCCTGGTAATACTGCTCGAACGAGTGCGACGGGAAGAAGGTTTGGTGGGCGCAATGCTGCCAATTCAAGCCCCAAGCGCCGATCTTCGGCTTCGTCACGAGGACGCGAGCGGAGCCCGAGGAGAAGGCCGTGAACTTCTCCTCCTTCGCGTCGTCGTCGTCCTTCCCTGAGACTTGGATCGCGCCGGAAATCAGGCGCTCGAGGAGGTCGCCCTCGTCGTTCCCGTGGCACCACACCACGGCCGAGTCCGACCGCTCGACGATCCGGGCGACGGCCTCGCACCTCTCTCGGAGCGTCCGGCGGCGCTCCTCGCGCTGCTCCTTGAGACCCTCGGCCGGGAGGTCGAACAGGAACCCGGGGCGCACCGAGGGCGCCTTGACGACGGTCTGGGACTCGATCAGGGGCGGCAGGACGAACGCCCCGTCGTCATGGCCGAGGTCGGAGGGTCGACGGACGGCTCGCGCCCATGAACAGACCCAGCGCCAAAAATCGGCCTCCGCGTGCGGCTTGAACCTCCACTCGGACCCGGACCACGTCCGCTGTGCCTGGATGGAGTTCTGGTCGTTCTTGAAAAACTGGCCGAGCATGTCGCGCTGACCGAGCTCGCCGAGAGCCTCGCTCGATGTGCCGAGCTCGACGTAGTCGTTGGGGCTCGCCGTCGCCGTGGCGAGGAGCCGGTAGGGGATCGTCCGCAAAAACTCGGTCACGGCCCCGCGCGTCTCGCCGTCGAAGTTCTTGAGGATCGAGGACTCGTCGCAGACGACGCCGGAGAAGTTGGCGGCCGAGAACCGGTGGAGGCGCTGGTAGTTCGTGACGACGACCCGGGCGCCGGGGGCGAGATCGCCCGAGGAGCGGGCGCACTCGATCCCGAACCGGGCTCCCTCGGCCACGGTCTGGGCGGCGACGGCCAGGGGCGTCAGGACGAGGACGGGGCGGTTCGTCCTCGCGATCACGTTCTGGGCCCACGCGAGCTGCATGAGGGTCTTGCCCAGGCCGCAGTCGGCGAAGATCGCACCGCGGCCCTGGCGAACGGCCCATGTCACGAGGTCGCGCTGGAACGGGAACAGGGCGTCGGGCAGGTAGGTGGGCTCGAACCCGTGGCGCTGGCCCGGCTGGGCCTTCGAGGCCAGGAACTCGGCGTAGCTCACGGCGCCGCCCCTGGCGCGTCGAACGCGGCGGCGTCGGGCACGAGGTGCGTCACACCCCGGCCCTCGCCGCGTTCCAACTCGGCCCGCGCCCGCGTCGTCACGTCCATGTCCGTCTCTCCCGCCGCGCCTAGCGGCGGATCGCACGATAGCACGGTGCGACGGCGGACGCAAGGGGCGGGTCGCCGGGGAAGTGGTGCAGCTACGCTCGGATTTTGTCGCCTCGCAAAGCCTTACAGGCCAATCGGTTGCCCGGGTGCAACTGGTGCAGGGTAAGGACGAGGAGGGAGGGAGCCATGAGGAGTAGCTCAAAAATCAACAAAGAAGAAGCTTTTTATAGAGTACTTACTTACTTAAATACTCAACCTATAAGGGCTTATGACTTTTCATGGCCTTGGGCTCTTGAGCCTCCGTGACTCTACCCAGCTACGCGACCCTGTTTTTGCAACCGCTAGGGCCGTAAGACTTTAACCTGCTACGCTTGGCCCCAACACGCCCCCAACGCTGCGACAAAACGAGAGGGGCCCGGG